>Ga0187770_10002379_pt1 | contig 10518 bp, 12 predicted proteins | sample 0116_SJ02_MP02_2_FD_133154 | JGI IMG/M metagenome (GOLD analysis project Ga0187770, IMG submission 133154) | Tropical peat soil microbial communities from peatlands in Department of Meta, Colombia - 0116_SJ02_MP02_20_MG | ecosystem: Environmental > Terrestrial > Soil > Wetlands > Peat | place... | reverse complement strand
TCCGGTGGGAAAGACTCGGACCCGGTCTGGTCTCCTGACGGAGCCTCCATCCTGTTCACCTCGAAGAGGGGATTCCCGAAGGAGGAGCAGGGCTCGGCCCTCTACGTCATCTCTTCCGAGGGAGGAGAGGCGAGGCTGCTCGTCAAGAGCAAGGAGCCCGTGGAGAGCCCTCTCTGGTCGACCGACGCGGCGACCATCTTCTACCTGAACAACGTGGTGAAGGAAGAGAAGGACGACGTCAAGGTGATCAAGCGGTTCGGGTACTGGTTCAACGGGCTCGGCTTCACCTACAACAAGAGGAAGCACCTGTTCAGTATCGACGCCAAGGGGGGCAAGCCAGCCAGACTCACGTCGGGCGAGTTCGACATAACCGAGTTCGCGGTTTCTCACGACGGCAGGAAAGTCGCCTTTCTCGCAACCACCGACGACCTGAAGCCCTACGTCCAAGACCTGTTCGTTCTGAACCTGAGGACCGGCAGGCGCACGAAGATAACCAACTCGAAGATGGAGCTCAGGTCTCTGGCATGGAGCCCGGACGACAAGAGAATCGCCCTAGTTGGGGACGACTTCCGGGCGGGCTTCTCCTCACATGAGCTAATCTGGGTCGCCGACCTCGCGAGCCGCAGACTGGAGAAGGTCGACCAGACGGACAGGAACAAGTCAAACGGCCTGAACACAGACGCGCGTGCCAAGGCCCACGGTCCCCATTCCATCATCTGGGACAGGGACGGCATCTACCACCTCGAAGCCGACGGCGGGTCCGCTGTCCTGTGCAGGCTCAGGCCGGGGAGGGGTTCCGTGGTGGTCGTCGGCGGACAGCGGAGCGTGGAGGGATACGACGTGCACGACGGTGCCGTCGCCTTCGTCGCCATGACCGACTCGAAGCTCGAGGAGCTCTTCTTGAAGTCTGACCGGGAGGCGCCCATAACGAAGCTGAACGACGGCGCGTATGAACAGCTCGAGATCGTCCAGCCCAGGGCTTTCAGGTTCAGGGCCAGTGACGGGGAGACAATCGACGGATGGGTCGTGCTCCCGAAGGGGAAGGGGAGGGTCCCCGGGATTCTCTACGTTCACGGCGGTCCCAAGACGGCCTTCGGCTACGCCTACATGCACGAGTTCCAGGCCTTCGCTGGGGCGGGCTACGCTGTCGTCTACATCAACCCGAGAGGGAGCGATGGCTACGCTGAGGCGTTCGCCGACATCAGGGGCAGGTACGGGACGAGGGACTACGACGACCTGATGGAAGGTCTCGACTTCGCGCTGAAGGAGTTCCCCAGAATCGACGGCAGCCGCCTGGGCGTAGCCGGCGGGTCCTACGGCGGATACATGACCAATTGGGTCGTCGGGCACACGGACAGGTTCAGGGCGGCAGTCACGGACAGGAGCATAGCGAACTGGATAAGCATGTGGGCCACCTCCGACATAGGGCCCCACTTCACCACGGACCAGATGGCCGGCGACCCATGGGGCGCAGAGGAGAAGCTGATGGCCGACTCCCCGCTGAAGTACGTCCCCAACGTCAAGACGCCCGTCATGGTGGTCCACTCGATGGAGGACTACCGCTGCCCCGTCCCAGAAGGAATACAGTTCTTCACGGCTCTGAAGATGCACGGGAAGGAAGCCGAGCTGGTGCTGTTCCCCGGGGAGAACCACGACCTCTCCAGGGTCGGCAAGCCCAAGCACCGGGTCGCGAGGCTGGGCCACTACATCCGCTGGTTCGACTCGCATCTGAAGAAACCGAGCTGAACGTCCGGGCATGGACGGAATACTGGTGGGGGTCTTCGGGACAGAGGCGGAGCCCAAGGCTGCGCTCCTGACCTCGCTCGGGAAGAAGAGCGAGGCAGAGGGGATGGTCATCTATCACAGAACCGAGGCCGGAAGAAGGATCTCTCTTCTCGACGACCAGCAGTTCCCGCAGCGCATACAAGGCTATGCCAGAGTCGCGTCGCTGTCGGACCAAGCGCTGTTCATGTTCCCTCGCAGCGGCAGGCTGGGGGCGGCCGACGGCGAGCTCGCCGTCCTCCTGGAGGGTTTCTCGCTCCGGGGAACCATCGAGGTCGTCGAGGGATCTGTGCCTCCAGAAAGCGTGCGGGCTGCCCTGAAGGGGACCGCCGTGGGCGGGTATCCCATCGAAGAGAGGAACCTGAAGTCCACGGTCCTGGACCCGAGCGGGCTCGCCCCGAGGGGAGACTCCCCGAAGGGCACGCTGGTCTACGTCGACAGGGCGTTCACCGTCAAGGGAATCGGGACGGTGGCCTTGGGCTTCGTGCTGTCCGGGAAGGTCTCTGTCCACGACGAGCTCAGACCGATGCCGGGGAAGGAGGGCCTCAGAGCCGACGTGAAGAGCATCCAGATCAACGACGAGGACTACGACTCGGCCGGAACGGGAATAAGGGTGGGGCTCTCGCTGAAGGGGGTCGAGCCCGCCGACCTCGACAGCACCCACTGGCTCGACGACGGCTCCTTTCGGACCTCCAACACCCTGAACCTCGCCTTCGCGAAGTCTCCTTTCTACAAGCCTCCGGTGATAGACCGCGAGATGCACATCCAACTGCCGGGCGAGATGCTGGCCGCTACGATAAGCCAGGGAGGACAGCCTGGCACCCTGAGTGCCAAGCTACAATCGGACGTGCCTTGCTGGGAAGGAATGCGGGCGTGCCTCATCGACCTGAACGCCAAGAACCTGCGCGTTGCTGGCGGGTGCACCTGCAGGTTTTAAATTCGGGTCCCTCGTCTGCCGAACCACGTCAAGACAGGAAACCGCGACCCTAGGGTCGGGATGCTTCTGGTGCTCCGAGGCCGTCTTCAGCGAACTCGAGGGGGTCCTGAAGGTGGAACCCGGATACTCGGGAGGCTCCGTCCCAAACCCGACCTACGAGCAGGTCTGCACCGACAAGACTGGCCACGCCGAGGTGGCCCAGGTGACTTTCGACCCCGACGTGGTCTCCTTCAGGGAGCTGCTCGAAGTGTTCTTCTCGACCCACGACCCGACGAGCCTGAACCGCCAGGGAAGCGACGTCGGAAAGCAGTACAGGTCCGTCATTTTCTATGGCGACGATGCCCAGAGGAAGGCCGCCGAGGAAATCGTGAAGGAGATGACCGACGACCGCGTCTTCAAGAAACCCATCGTGACCGAGATCGTTCCGCTAGAAGCGTTCTACCCTGCGGAGGACTATCACAGGGAATACTTCAGAAGGAACCCTGGCCAGCCCTACTGCCGGGTCGTGATCGCGCCCAAGCTCGAGAAGTTCAGGGCGCACTACCGCGACAAACTGAAGAAGCCCCAGGCGACGACCAATTAGGGTTATATCCCTCACACTGACTCGAGGCTGGAAGAGGCATGCCCGGCTTCGTTAATTCAGCGCTGCAGCTGCTCAGGTCGATCCTGTCGTCTCTGAAGATGACAGCCTCAGACCTGGCTTCGGCCCTGAAGAGCAGGAGCGGGCCAAAGGCCATGTCTCTCCTAAGAGAAGGTTCGCCGCTGGAGTCTTTCGTGGACTCGCTCCTGACCCTCGTCTTCTGGGTCGTCGTCCTGACCCCGTTCATCCTCTTTCCCGTTGTCTACCTCTTCATGGCTCTGGCGAGGTAACGCCAGTGGGCCGCCTCTTGGCCATCACGGGCACTCCCGGAACAGGGAAGAAGACCCTCGCACCGGCCGTCTCGGCGAAACTGGGTCTGGCATGCGTCGGCCTGAACGAGCTCCTCAGTGCCGGCGAGCGAGCGAGGGCCTCGAGGGGGGTCGACCCGCGCCTGCTGAGGAAGAGGCTCCTGCGGCAAGCGAAGGGAGCCTCGCTGGTCTACGGCCACCTCGTACCCGACGTACTTGAGAAGGGCGACGTGGACAGAGTGGTCGTTCTGCGGTGCAACCCATCGGTGCTCGCGCGCCGCCTTAGGGATAGAGGCTACTCGGCATCTAAGGTAGCGGGGAACGTCGAGGCGGAGCTGATAGGCGTTGTCTCAGCCGCCTGCCTGTCGAGGTTCGGCGCGAAGAGGTGCGCAGAGTTCGACACAAGCTCACGAAGCGTCCAGAGATCGGTAGCCGCGGTCGCAAGGCTGCTCAGCGCCGCCCGCTCGGGAGGCGCGCCGATGGACTGGGTCCCCCTCTACTCTTCGGCCGAGAAGCTGAGGTCTCTCTTGTCGGTCGAGTAGACCGAGTCCGCCTTCACCTGAACGAGAATCGGTTTCTGGATTCTCGCGAGACTCACTACAGCCTCTCCCACCTGCAGTCTGGTTATGTGTTCCCTCTGCTCCTTGCTGAGGCTCAGCGAGTCGCCGATGAGGTTGACGTCTTCGGGCCACGCGATTCTGTGGATTATCCTCGCGCCCGAGTTCTTTATCATCTCCGAGGCCACCTGCGTCGGGAACTGGGCGACGAAGATCATCGCCTCGCCGAACTTGCGAAGCTCCGCTATCATCCTCTCGCCGACGCTGGGCGGGTCCTCCGGCCGCCTCGCCGGTGCGATGTTTCTCGCCTCCTCCACGACGGTTATGTGCTCGAGGCCGCTCTTGCTCTGGATCCTCTGCTCGTATATCATCTTCAGGACGATTTCTGTGAAGATGCTCCTCGTCTGACCGTCCCTCAGCTGGCCGAGCTCGATGCAGAGCACCTTCCCGAGAATCTCGTCTATGCCGAAGGTGCTCGGCCCGTTGAGAGCCCTGCCGGCCTGTCCCTCGGTGAGGGGAACGAGCCTCCTGAGCAGTGCCACCTTGGTCTCGTTGTCGTATGCGGAGCGGAGCGGGTACGCTTCGATTGTCCTGACCAGGGAGCCCAGGTTCGGTATCTCCTCGTCGGCGCTCTCGCTCAGGCGCTTCTGCAGAGCGTTTCGGAACATGTACGCCTGGGGATGCGAAAAGCGGTAGATGTCGGAGAAGATGTCGGTCACCATGGCGATGTGCTCGACCGGGTCGGTCGAACCAGTGGCCTCCACGGGGTTGATCCGAAAGTCGTCAACGCCAGGAGACACGACCCTGCCTCCAATCTTCGACACCACCGGGCCGTACTCGTTGTGCCAGTCCAGGATCGCAACGGGGAGTCCCATCTCAGCGACCTGCTTGACGACAGTGAGCGCCGTCGTGGACTTGCCGCTGCCCGTCATGCCGAGGATCGCGACGTGTCGCTTCAGGTCATCCAACTGGAGGCGAAGGTCGTGGAACTCGCCCGCCTCGGACTTCACCTTGCCGAGAAGTATCCCTGTCCTGCCGGACTCTGCGGCGTTCGGGACGTAGAATCGGGGCAACGGCGAGGAGGGGTCGACCGTGGGGTTGCTCTCGCTGAACGACCCGAGAGAGCTCACGACGGCGGCGTCGCCGACCTGAGGCAGGTGTGGCTCGGAGGGAAGGAAGAGCCCCTTCACGAAGTCTCGCAGCTCCCCCCTGTTCAGCCTCCTCACGGAGGCGTTCGGCAGGGCCACGGACATCGTAGCAGCAAGCACGCTGGCCCGCTGTTCGAGATCCTGCATCGCTTCCGCCATCTGCTTCTGCTTCGAGTCGACCCAGGTGCCGACCACGAGGTCGAACTCGAAGACTTCCTTGTCCTCCTCTTCCTGCTCGGAGGGTGTCATCATCGAGAGGTAGAGGAAGGGGACCCTGGCCCTGTGCAGGCCGTCGAAGAGTCCGCGCATTCTCTGCTGCTGCAGGGTGGCGCGCAGGGCGGCCGTGTAGTCGAGCCTGCCTTCTTCGTTGACTTCTCCCAGCCTTATTCTCATGAGCGCCATCACGCGCTGCTTCGAGCCGTTCGTGAAAGAAACGAACTTCGAGTCTAGCACCCTGACCGAATCAAGCTTGAGCGTCTCGGTGGGTCTTATCTTCCAGGCGAGCTTCGACATCAGTCCATTGGCCTCGTTCTGCACCTTCCTCACCAGTGGAAGAGGGTGCCCAGGATTCCGTTTATCGCAGAAGAAATCGAGTCCCAGATGCTCGAAGTGTAGCTCGCGCTCTGCTTCAGTATTGACTCGATTCCGCCGACTAGGAGCGAGAGAGCTACCAATGCCACAGAAAGCAGAAGCGCCTCCTCTATGATCTGCGCCCCCTTCCTCCGCCGGACTCGAACCCTCTTTTCAGCCAACGAGTAATGAAGCGCCCTGATTATTTAATTCCCCACGCGCTGACTCCGGTCACGCTGGAGAGGGGGGACATCACGAAGAAGGCGACCAAGTACACTCCCAGGCCGAGTCCGAGGTTGACGTAGAACCTCTTCCCCGACAGGAAGAAGCCGAGCATGGAGCAACTGACGCCCACCATTGCGCCTGATAGGAGATACAGCGAGGGGCCCGGGGAGACAGCGCCTCCGGTGAGGAGACTGGTCGACGCAACAAGCGGCCCAATCGCCGAGACCGTCGCCATCAACGCACCGAGCACGGCCGACATTATGAGGCCCCTCATCTGGAAGACCTTCGCCTCCATCGCCCTCTCCTCGCCCGCCTTCAGCCACCTCTCGAGAAGGTTTGAGAGGTCTGCTCCCTTCTTTCCTATCGCGGCCACGTTCGAGGACGAGGCCATGGTCACGAGCGAGGCGAGCATACCCAGCTCCTTGCTTTCGTCCGAGACTATGGACGCCATCGATTCTGTGGGCGGGAATCCCAACAGGACCTTGCGCGCGGCGAGCCTCTCGGCTCCCTCGCCCTGCCGGAGCGCGAGCACTATGGAAGTCGAGACGCCCCTGCCCGAGCCTATCGAGGCCAGGACCCTCTTGATCAACAGCAGTCTGGCCAGTCTCTTGTTCATGTTCCCCTCCGCGGGTCCGAGGTGGAGAAGTAGAACGCGACGTCGAGAATGACGACCTGCAGAACCACCAGCTCGACCATGTCGAGGGGTTCGGCCACGTGCGACATGACGGCGTAGAGGAGGAGCATCAGAGGGACGAAGAAGGCGGCCGCGACGAAGAGGGGAGACCTCGTCTCCTCCCCGAGCTGGGAGGACTTCTCGATGGCCAGCGCCTCTTCTCCCTCGTCTGCGATCGTCAGCTGCTCCGGAGAGCAGATTGACTTCAGCACCTCGTAGGTCGAGCTTGAGGCGAGGGCCGCCGCCTGCTCGACCGCCACGTCGGGGGGGCTCCCGAGGAGGATGTCCCGCCTGACCCCCTCGAGCACCGAAGAGATCGCACTCTCGCCCGACCTCAGGAAAAGTATCGCCTTCGACTTGGAGCGGGTCGCTTCCAGGGTCGCTGAGCCGAGAACGGCGAGCGCGGGAGCCTCCCTCGACTGGGAAAACGAGGCCGAGGCCTCGACGCGCCTGGGCAGCGAGCATGCAAGGTAGAAGACCATTGCAGCTACCAGTGCGCTCAGGATGGGCGAGTCGGTCGCCATCATGTCCCTGGTCGTAGAGAAGACGACGAGCCCAGAGCCGCCTGCGAGGGAACCGGCGAAAACCAGCATCTTCTTCGGGTCCAGGTTGAGGCGCTGCCACGCCTTCACTCTGAGCATACGGCCATCTCACCGGCCTCCATGGCCGAGCTCTCGCGGTCCATGGATCCGAGAAGCTCGTCGGAGGACCTGCCTGTGGGGGGAACGAGTCTCTCCCAAGCGACCACCCTTCTCAGCTCGTCTGTTTTGTCGCGCAGGAAGAGGTCGCGGAGGCGAGGATCCCCGCCTTCGGAGACGACTTGGCAGACCCTGGAAGTGATCCTGAGCGGCTTGATGCGGTCGGGTCTGCTCATCTGGACAAGGATTCCCAGGTCGAGAAGGCTCTGCTTGGGAATCTCGTGCACGTTCACCCAGCGCCTGATGGCCTGCTCCGCCGACGAAGCGTGGAAGGTCTGAAGACCCCTCACCCCCGACGAGAGAGAATGGAAGAAGGCCTTGCTGTGTTCTTCCGACTGAATCTCGCTAAGAATCACGACGTCCGGGGACCTGTGAAGAACCTTCACGATTTCGGCCCCCTTTGTCCTAAGGTTGTGCTCCGACCTCTCGAACGGGTCGACCTTGATCTTCATCTGGTGGTACCCACGCTCGAGCAGGTCTCTCGTCTCCACCGCGTCTTCGATGTACACTCTCCTGAGCTTGGGGTTGAGCTCTTCGTCCAGCGCGTTGAGGAGGGTCGTCTTTCCAGTCCCGGTCTCTCCGATGATCGTCACGTTGCCCCCGAGACCCAACCAGGCGACGAGCAGGCACGCCGCCTCGGTTGAAAGGACCTTCATCCCGACGAGCTGGCGCAGCGAGAGGGATGAGACGTTGAGCCTGCGGACGTCCAGGGCGAATCGGTTTACGGAGACTGGGTCCAGGTCGAGAGAGACCCTCAGCCTCGCCCCGGCCACCTCGATGTCGTTCTTCAGCGACGGCGTCGTGTAGTCGAGCGAGTAGCCCCTGAAAGTGTCCATGTGAGTCTCTATCGCCCTCCTCTCCCTCTCGGTGAGAACCAGGGAGGTGTCGCAGCGCCCGACCTTCGAGTGGTCGAGGTACAGAGGCGAGGAATCCGAGTCGACGTAGAACTCCGTGATGTACTGGTCCTTGGCCAGCCCGAGGATTCTCGAGAGCCCTATCGCTTCGAACGCAACGAGCTCGGAGAGCTCTCTGGCGCGCGTCAGGCCGGGAACGAGAGCGAGCTGCTCCGCACCCAGCTGCTCGAGGACCTCGATGAGCTTGCCGAAGGTGAGCGGGTCAACGTCCGCTGGGTCGAGCGTCTCAGAGACCGCCTGGACAACGCCCCTGAGCCTGAGGAGGAGTGCCTGCGGAAGAGAGACCGTGAGTTCGTAGCGGTTGCCCCGCGCCGATGTCGAAGCCGAGTAAGCGAACGGGTATGACTCATAGTGGAGAGCGGGTTGCAGCCCCGACTCCTCGCGTAGCTCGATTAGCATCGGAGGAGGGGCGGGTCTCCTCGGCTTGGCGGCGAGAAGCCTGAGCAGAGTCCTCGAGATTGGGCCCTCCAATCCTATCCCAAGAAGAATGTCGCCGACGATAAAAGAACCAACGTGGCGGCTTAAATGACGGACCCAAATCCATGGCGAATTGGTAGAGGTTCTGGAGTACGCTCTGGTCGTTCTCGCTTCATCCATCCTGATGTTCTTCTCTGTGGGCGTCTACAGCGGGCTCGCCTCGGCGCTGGGACCGGCAGCGGACGAGGCGACCTTCGCGTCTGTGGTCGCACTTGCGAACGGAGCCATCGAACACGGCTCGGCGAGCGCCAGGCTGGACTTCGGCAATGCGAGCATCGCCTGCAGCTCCGGGACGCTCACCTTCGCGACAGCGGACTACTCCCAGAACTCGTCCCTCCCCGTGGGCTGCTACTTCCCTCCCCAGCGCGTCGACGGTGTCGTGCAATTGACCTTCGAGTACTCCGCAGGTCTCCTCACCCTGCGAGTGGATTGACTTGCCCGCCGCCTCCTACTCCTCGTCGGTGTCGTGGTCTGTCTACTTCGCGGCTGCGGTGGTTCTAGTCGGCACCTGCTACCCCATACTCTCCGGGGTGAAGAGCTACGCGTGCGGCGATTCGGCCGAGGAGACAGCGAAGGGAGCCGTCGAGGTCATCGACAGCCTGGGGCCAGGGATGGTGGTGACGTTTGCATTTCAAGCGCCTTCGCCCGGCGACCGCATCGAACTCGGCGGACAGGAGCTCACCGCGGTCTGGTGCGGGAAGCCCTCCACCTTTCAGACAGCGTGGCAGCTTCCAACCACCTTCCTGACGGCGGGCGTGACGTACTACCTGAAGCTGGCGGGCAGTCAGGTCGAGGTCACGGGCTTTGTCTGAGTCGGAACTCTACGCGGACGTGGCCTTCATGTACATCATTCTGCTAGGACTGATCTTCCTCGCTCTCGCCATGCTCCTTCCGAGGATGGTCGCCGGTTGAGGGTCGTCGACCTCTCCGTCGCCGCCCTGATAGGCTTCGCCTCCGTAGGTGCGATTGCCGTCTGGAATCCCGTCCAGCTTTCGGTCCAAGCCCAGGCCTACTCGGAGCAGGCCTCGCTGACCGACTACCTCATGCACGTGGTGTCGGGCCTCGGCCTTCCCTGGCTGCAGCAGGCGAGCCCAAACGCCATCTGCTCCTCCCTGCTCTCTTACTCCAACTCGAGCCTTCAGGTGTCCGCCGAAGGCAGGGACTTCGTCTGTTCGACGGGCCCGCCCGCAGGGGTCCAGTCCGCGAGCATCGTGCTCCAGTTCCCGAGGGGAAACCTGTCTCTTTTGGCATGGCGACAAGGAAAGCAGTAGCCGCGAGCATCGCTTCGTCGATAATCTTCTCGTCCCTGCTAGTGTCGAACTTCGTCGTCTACTCTGGGGCCGCAGAGAACTTCAGGCTGGTCTCTCTGGCCACAGAGGAGCAGGCGTTCAGGGTCCAGGCGGCCCTCGCGACCGGCATTTCGTTGCTCGACCTCATCGACGGCGCGCAGAACCTCCTCTCGTCCGGAAGCTTCGCCTGCTCCAACGCCACCGACTCCGTGGCCCAGGTATTCGGCTCGGAGTCTGTCAACATCGGCGCCGGGAACTTGCGCTCCCACTCGACGGTCACGCTCGCGCCGGACGGGAACTACGCGGACGACCTCGCCGGACTCCAGCCGTTCAACGGGTCGGTCGACGGAATGACCAACC
>Ga0187770_10002378_pt1 | contig 10519 bp, 9 predicted proteins | sample 0116_SJ02_MP02_2_FD_133154 | JGI IMG/M metagenome (GOLD analysis project Ga0187770, IMG submission 133154) | Tropical peat soil microbial communities from peatlands in Department of Meta, Colombia - 0116_SJ02_MP02_20_MG | ecosystem: Environmental > Terrestrial > Soil > Wetlands > Peat | place... | reverse complement strand
CACAGATGCGATCGACATCCCGGCCTGACATGAAGCTATACGTCTTCGAAACCGGCAGGATCAACGTGCCCGACAGAGGCATGCTGGCACTCGGACGGGGCGGAAAGCCCGTTACCATCTTCGCTGCCGTCTGCCTCATAAGGCACCCCTCGGGCGACGTCATCATCGATACGGGCATGAACGGAGAGACCTGGCCCACGGAGCAGAGGAAAGAGATCGTGATGAGCCCGGAGCAGAGGGTCGACAGGCATCTCGAAAGGCTCGGGCTGTCGCCGGACAGCATCAGGTACGTCATCATGACGCACCTCCACATGGACCACTCGGGCTGGATGAGGCTCTTTGCGAAATCGACCTTCATCGTGAGGAAGGCGGAGCTGAGACACGCCTGGTGGCCGGAGAAATGGCTCGGCCACCTCGCTTTCGACGACTATAAGGACACGAGGGACTTCACTTTCATCGAGCCCGGCGACGACGAGGATTACGACGTCTTCGGCGACGGCACGATCGTCTGCATAGACACGAAGGGGCACTCTCCGGGCCACCAGTCCGTGCTCATCACCCTGCCGAACTCAGGGCCGATACTCTACGCTGGGGACGCGGTCTCCCTCGACGAACACTTACACGAATCCGTCATGCCAGCCATCGCCTGGCGGCCTGACCTGGCCTATAAGACGATCTGCCGCGTCCAGCACATGGAGAGGAATGGGGTGCGCATCTTCCTCGGCCACGACATGGAGTTCTACAAGACTGTCAGACTTGCCCCAGAGTATTACGACTGACAGGACACGGATCTTAAGGAAAATGGCCCCAGGGCCGCGAGCGACGGAGATTATTGCCGAACAAAGAAGATCTGAAGCTGAAACGACAACTATAAGGAGGTTAAAGATGAGACTTTCCGGTAAAGTGGCCTTGATTACAGGTTCCGGCTCCGGCATGGGGCAGGCGGCCGCCGTGCTCTTCGCCCAGGAGGGGGCAAAGGTCTGCGTCGTCGACATCGATGGAGAGGCGGCGAAGAAGACGGTGGCCCTTATCAAGGAGAAGAGCGGCGAGGCAGTGGTGTACCAGGCCGACGTAGCGAAGGCTGCCGACGTCGAGGCGATGGTAAAGTTCGTGGTCGACAAGTACGGCAAGCTCGACATCCTCTATAACAACGCGGGCTTCCCCATGGTCCCCACCCCCATGGAGGACATAGGCGAGGAACTGTGGGACAAGATCATGGGCGTGAACCTGAAGGGCATCTTCTTTGGCTGCAAGTACGCGGTGCCCATCATGAAGAAGCAGGGAGGTGGCGTCATTCTCACGACGGCGTCCATCAGCGGCGTGCGTCCGAGGCCGGGGCAGGCGCCCTACGCCACGGCCAAGGCAGGGGCCATAATGCTGACGAAGGCCATGGCCATAGAGCTAGCACCTGCAAAGATACGGGTCAACTGCATCAACCCGACAGCTACCGAGACACCCATGCTGCCCAAGCTCGGTGCCACACCGGACCGGGTGGCGGGTATCGTCTCGACGATCCCCTTGGGAAGGCTCGCGCAGCCCATAGACGTGGCCTATGCGGCCCTCTATCTCGCGTCCGACGAGGCAGCCATGGTGACGGGCATCGGCCTCGAGGTGGACGGCGGCCGGGGAATATAGGATTCGCAGGACAGCAAAACATTAAGGAGGCATCTCATATGGAAAATCCCAAAATGTGGATAGGCGGGAAATGGGTGGACGCGGCATCCGGCAAGACTTACCCGGTCTTCAACCCGGCTACCGGTGAAGAGATATGCCAGGTCCCGCTCGGCGGGCAGGCGGACGTAGACGCGGCGGTCGAAGCGGCGAAAAAGGCCTTCCCCGTCTGGTCGAAGAAGGGCCAGACGGAGCGCTCCATGGTGATGATGCGGATCGGCAAGGCGCTCCGCGACAACGCGAAGGAGTTGGGCGATCTCGATATCCTCGAGCACGGCACACCGGCGCGGGACGCGGGTCCCATGGCCGTCTTCTCCGCAGAGCGGATCGAGTACGTGAGCCAAGTGGCGAGGGGCTTCATGGGCTCCGTCATGCCCCTCAAGCCGGGCGTCGTCTTCTACCTGCAGAGGGAGCCCATCGGCGTATGCGCCCTCATCATACCCTGGAACGTGCCCCTGAGAATGGTCGCCGCGAAATTGGGCACAGCCTTGGCGCTCGGCAACGCGTGCATCGTAAAGCCCCCGAGCATCGATTCCCTCGTAGCCCTCAGGTTCGCCAAGGTATTGGAGGAGCTTTCGGACGTGCTGCCCGCGGGCGCGGTGAACATAGTGACCGGTCCCGGTAGCACCGTCGGAGAAGCCCTCTCCCGCCATCCCGGCGTGGGCCTCGTCTCATTCACAGGGAGCTGCGAGACGGGAAAGAACATCATGGCCGCTGCAAGCGGCACGGTAAAGCGCGTCCTTCTCGAGCTCGGCGGCAAGAACCCCTTCATCGTGATGAAGGACGCGGACCTGAACGCAGCCGTCTCGAAGGCGGTGCCCATAGCGTTCGCCAACACCGGCCAGATATGCGCTGCCCCCGGCAGGTTCTACATCCATGAGAGCATGTACGACGAGTTCGTGCAGAGGTTCATCGAAGGGGCCAAGAAGGTCGTCACGGGCGACCCGCGAGATCCCGCCACGCAGATGGGACCCGTGGTCAGCGCGGAGCACCGCGACAAGGTGGAGTCCTTCATAAAATCTGGCATCGACGAGGGCGCGAAGCTGATCCTCGGCGGGAAGAGGCCGGACACTCCGCCCCTCAACAAGGGCTACTACGTGATGCCTACGGTCTTCGCGAACGTGACCCAGAACATGAAGATAGCCAGAGAGGAGATCTTCGGTCCCGTGGTCCCGATACTCAAGTTCTCGTCGGACGACGAGGCACTGGCCTACGCCAATGACAGCACGTATGCGCTTTGCGCATCGGTCTGGACCAAGAACATCTCCACGGCCTTGCGGTTTGTCAATGAGCTCGAGGCAGGGTATGTCTGGGTAAACGACCACATGGCGCTCGCGTCCGATCAGCCCTGGGGGGGCTTCAAGCAAAGCGGCATAGGGAAAGAGAACTCCGCCATGGGCCTGGAGGAGTATACCCAGGTGAAGGCGGTCTCCATACAACTTTAGAGGAGGTGTACGGGGCTTGGGTCTTTCTCGCCATCGCCCCGTACCTCGTACCGCACATGCTGTCTCCCTTCTTCCGCGGTCAGGAGCGATTGGCCTTTGGAGAAGGAGTGACCGGGAGGACCCATAGATGAGGCTCTCGAACAAGGTAGCATTGATTACCGGAGCCGGCAGCGGCTTCGGTCAGGCCTCGGCCATCCTGTTCGCCAAAGAAGGGGCGAAGGTGGCTGTGGCGGACATCGACGGAAAGGCGGCTGCCGGCACCGTGGAGACGATCAAGAAGAACGGCGGCGACGCCATAGCCATCGAAGCGGACGTGTCGAAGCCGGCCGAGGTGGAAAGGATGGTCAAGACCGCCGTCGAAAAGTACGGAAAGCTCGACATCCTCTTCAACAACGCGGGATGCCCGATGCTCCCCACGCCGGTAGAGAACCTCGAAGAGGAGCTTTGGGACAAGATAATGAACGTCAACGTGAAGGGCATATTCTTCGGCTGCAAGTATGCAGCGCCCATCATGAAGAAACAGGGCGGAGGCGTCATCATCAACACGGCCTCCATCAGTGGGCTCCGTCCAAGGCCCGGCTCCAGCGCCTATGCGACCTCGAAGGCTGCCGCGATTATGCTCACGAAGGCCATGGCCATCGAATTTGCATCGTCGAATATACGCGTGAACGCCCTGAACCCTGTGGCCGCAGATACGGCCATGCTTCCAAAGCTCGGCGTCACGAAGGAAGCGATGCCGAATATCATCGCCTCCATCCCCATCGGGCGGCTCGCAAAGGTCGAGGACGTGGCCTACGCGGCGCTCTACCTCGCGTCCGATGAAGCGGCAATGGTCACGGGCATAGGCCTCGACGTGGACGGCGGCAGGGGCATCTAGCAAACAGCAAGCCCGTTGCTTCCACGACTTGAACAGTGATGAAGGAGGAAGGCCTCGATGAGCGACGCATACTCAAAATTCAAGGTGGCGGCAGTTATGGCGGCACCGGTCTTTCTGGATCGCGAGAAGACTGTGGAGAAGGCCTGTCGGCTGATAAAGGAGGCTCGAAACCTGGGCGCCGAATTGGCAGTTTTCCCGGAGGCCTATATCCCTGCTTATCCGTATTGGATTTGGCTGGGAACGCCTGCCTGGGGAGGACCCTTTTTTTCCCGGCTTTTCAAGAATGCGGTGGAAATACCGAGCCCAGCGACGGAAGCAATAGGCGCCGCGGCTGCCGAGGCGAACATGTATGTGGCCATGGGAGTAAATGAGCGTGAGAAAGGCACCTTGTACAACACTATCATCTATTTTGATAGGGTTGGCCGGATCATCGGCAAACATCGGAAACTTCAACCCACCCACGCCGAAAGAACAGTCTGGGGCAGAGGAGACGGGAGCGACCTGGTCGTATGCGACACGGATCTCTGCAAGATGGGAGGACTCATTTGCTGGGAGCATACGATGGATCTTGTCCGGTATGCCATGATCGCCTTAGGGGAACAGATTCACGCGGCGATTTGGCCTCCGGCTTCCGCCTTTGTGAGTACCCCCCACGCTCCCTTTTTCAATGAAATGGTTGAAGCCATGTCACGAAACCATGCGATCTGCGGTCAGATCTTTGTGATCAACGTCTCCTCAATCATGGATGATGATGCGGTCGAGAAGCTGGGCATGAAGGGTCGGCCGGACATGATCAGGGAAGGAGGCGGCTGGAGTGCGGTCGTCAATCCCCATGGGCAAATCATCGCCGGTCCGGCCACAGAAAAAGAGACAATCCTTATTGCCGACATCGATCTCGAAGAGATCGTCAATGCTAAGGGATTCTGTGATTCTGTGGGACACTACGCCCGGCCGGACGTCGTCCATATCGTGGTCAACCGAGAGAAGCCCTCAGTCATGGTAACTCAAAGAATGGTCAATGAACATTCTATCCCTGTCTCCTTGGCCGAAAATGATGCGAGTAAACGGAAAGAAGACGAGCCTACCTAAGAGCACGATAAAGCAGACAGGAGGAAGAGAGATGGCGATTCGTTTCCTGGATCCAAAATCAATAGACGGCGTTCGGGCGTACGTGAATAATGACCCCGAGTTCAGACTGGCCTCAAAGTTTGTGATCGCCGACATACTGCTTGGCGTGGGAGACTCTGAGTGCATTGTCAAGATCCGTGAGGGGCTCGTATCAGAAATACAATTGAACCCTACTTTTATGGATGCGTGGAGCTTCCACATCAAGAGTACCGAAGATGCATGGAATAAGTTCCTTTTACCCATTCCGCCCCCCAAACACAACGGGCTCTTTTCAGCGATGATTTCCCAAAACTTCAAGGTAGGGGGAAACCTTGAAATAGCCTTCAGCTACTTCTGGGCCGTGTGCCGGATGCTTGATCTTTTCAGAGAAGTGCAAAACAACTAGGAGGCCGATCGATGAAGAGTATAGAGCCCGTTACGGGGAAATATGTCCGGCTCACCGTTCAGGGCATAGAATATCGGGTTTATTTTGAAGAGAGCGGACAGGGAATCCCTCTCGTCTGTCAGCACACGGCCGGCTCGGACGGTCGACAATGGCGCCATCTCCTCAACGATCCTGAGGTGACCTCTATGTACCGGGTCATAGCTTTTGACCTTCCCTATCACGGTAAGAGCCTGCCCCCGGAAACAGTCGAGTGGTGGAAGGAGGAATATCGGCTCCACAAGAGCTTCCTTTTTGATTTCCATGCCGAGTTCGGTAAAGCTCTGGGACTGGAAAGGCCAGCGTACATAGGATGCTCGATGGGCGGCCATCTCGCGCCCGACCTCGCCCTCGAACGACCCGACATATACAGGGCGGTGATAGGCGTTCAGGGAACCGCACATTCGGGGCATTCCACGGAGATCTGGTGGTACCACCCGAGGGTCAGCAACGACTTCAGGTTCCACGCAATGATGGCCATGCAGTCACCCACGAGCCCGGAGAAGTATCGCCGGGAGACTTCCTGGGAGTACAGTCAGAGTGCCCCCTTTGTGTTCAAGGGAGACCTGTACTACTACTTTGCAGAGCATGACGTTACGAAAACAGCCCAGAACATCGATACGTCACGCTGTGCTGTCTACCTGATGGCAGGTGAATATGATCCGGACGCCAATCCGGATGAAGGCAGAAGGCTGGCGGGCATGATCAAGGGATCGAAGTTCGTCGCCATGGAAGGGCTCGGACATTTTGGTATGTGCGAGAACTATCCGGTTTTCAAGAAGTACTTGATGCCCTTTTTGCGGGAAATAGCAGACAAGAGTTAAGGTCGGGGGGAACGCATACCCGGCCTTGGTAATTGAAACTGCCTCAAGACTTAAGGTCAATGGCCATACATGGCGAATACCGGACGAGTTCCTCAACCCAAGTTCTCGTGGTATGATATTAGGAATGACACGGAGAAAGGACCATTTGCGATGGAAAGGATCGGTCGCAAGATAAGAAGGGAGCGACAATCAAAAGACTTATCCCTGAAGGAACTTGCCGAGAAGTGCGGGGTGAGCACCATGACGCTCCAAAGGATAGAAACCGGTAAGACGAGCCCGTCTGTCGCCGTGCTTTCCCAAATTGCTCACTTTCTGGCGCAACCGATAGATTTCTTTATCAAAGAAGAGAGCCCCAAGATACAGGTGGTGAAAAAAGATGATCACCGTGTCGTCGAAGCCGAAAACATGCGGCTCTCCATGATCGCGCCATTGGGCCTTATTGGTGACAACATATTCGTAAACCTCGTTGAGGCGAAGAAGGGGCGCTTTATTGAGTCCCATACGGACAACGGGTATTCATTCGTATACGTTCTTGAAGGTGGTATCATCTTCGAGCACGATGGGGTGAAACACAAGCTTCAACCAGGGGATGTGCTCTATTACAATGCCTCCTATCCTCATTCAGTCACGGCTACAGGGAGGACCCATAAATCCATCAATGTGTTCTTCAAGGGGAAAACGTGAGAGAATAGCGAGTCTATTGCTTAAAGGCAAAGGCACTAGGGATCTTAGCTAAAATGAGGATGCCCAGGGAGGTCCCCCATGCTCCTTGAGACGAAGAAACTCACGAAACAGTTCGGCGGTCTCACCGCCGTCTCCCATTTCGACTTAATTGTCGACTCAGGACAGATCGTCGGCCTCATCGGTCCCAACGGCGCAGGAAAGTCGACCCTCTTCAACCTCGTCACCGGGGTCTTGCCTCTCACGAGCGGCCGGGTGCTCTACGAGGGGAAAGACATCACGGGCAGGAAGCCTCATCAGGTGGCGGCACTGGGGATAGGACGTACCTTCCAGCTCAACCCCCTCTTTGCCGACTTCACCGTCCTCGAGAATGTCTCTGCTTCCTTCCACCTCCACCCGAAGTCGAGTCTCCTCGAGATCTACTTCAACACCCCCACGTACAAGAAGAACGAGGCGTACATCCTCGAGCAGTCCCTCGCCATCCTTACCCTCGTGGGGCTCGAGAAGGTGAAGGACGAGCTGGCGAGGAACCTCCCCCACGGCTACCAGAAGATGCTCGGCGTGGCCCGCGCCCTCGCGACGAGACCGAAGCTCCTCCTCCTCGACGAGCCCTTGGGGGGGATGAACCCCTCCGAGATCGAGTTCACCCTGAACGCCATCAGGAAGATGAGGGACCAGGGGGTGACGTTCCTCATCGTCGAGCACAACATGCAGATCCTCGACCTCTGCGACAGGGTCGTGGTGATCAGCTTCGGCCAGAAGATCTGCGAGGGCCTCCCGAAGGAGGTACGGGAGGACGAGCAGGTCATCAGAGCCTACTTCGGGGGTGACCGTGCTCCTTGAGATGGAAGGCATCACCGTTCACTACGGCAAGTCCCTCGCTGTCAAGGATATCTCCCTTCACGTGTCCGAAGGGGCTGTGGTGAGCATCATCGGGGCGAACGGGTCGGGGAAGAGCACGGTGCTGCGCGCCCTCGTCGGCCTTACCCCCTTGAGCGCCGGGACCATCAAGTTCAAGGGGAGCCTCATCAACGGGCTCTCTACTACCGACATCGTGAGGAAGGGCATCGTCCTCGTGCCCGAGGGGAGGCAGCTCTTCCCCTACCTCACCGTCCTGGCCAACTTGAGACTCGGGGCGAGCCTCCGCAAGGACCCCCTCGACGAGGACCTCGAGGAGGTATACCGCCTCTTCCCCATCCTCCGGCAGAGGCGCAACCAGAAGGCGGGCACCTTGAGCGGGGGGGAGCAGCAGATGCTCGCCATAGGCAGGGGCCTCATGGCCACCCCGACGCTCCTCTGCATGGACGAGCCCTCCCTCGGCCTCGCGCCCATCGTCATCGAGCAGCTTGGCCAGACCATCAAGAGCATCAATGCCCGAGGGGTCACCGTGCTCCTCGTGGAGCAGAACGTCCACCTCGCCTTAGGCGTGGCCAATGCCGGCTGCGCCCTCCAGGTGGGCAGGGTGGTGCTCCAGGGGGACATCGAGACCATGAAGTCGAGCGACGTGGTAAGGAAGGCCTATCTGGGCGGATAACACCCAATTATTCTTATGTGAGGTTCGAAAGTGTCAAAAAAAACGAATTTCGAGAAGTTGATGGAGCCCGGCTTGATAGGCAGGGTACGGACGAGAAACAGGATCATAAAGACCGCCTCGGGCTACGGTCTCGCCGAGCCGGATGGAACAATAGGCGAGAGGAGCACTGCCCTTTACGAGAGAATGGCGAAAGGCGGCGTCGGCCTCATCGTCTTCGAGTTTACCACAATCGAACACCCCCGCGGCGCGCGCCGTCCGACGTCTGCTGAGGCCCGCATGGACGACGACCGATACATTGCGGGGTTCACCAAACTGACGGATGCTGTCCATAGACATGGGTGTCCCATATTTCTCCAGATCATGCACTCTGGCCCCTGGTATGTCCCGGATGAGGGACGAGAGGTCCTGGGCGACCGAGTATCCGCCTCGGCCTTGCCCGAATCGGAGTTCCGGGAGCTTGCTGAGATGCAGGCGCCGGACATGATCATGCCAAGGGAGCTGTCCGTTGCCGAGATCGAAGACCTCATCAGGAAGTTTGCAGATGCAGCAGAGCGCGGACAGCGGGCCGGGTTCGACGGTGTGGAGATCAACGGATCGCATCACCACCTTGTAAATACGTTCTTCTCTCCCATCTGGAACCGACGTCACGATGCCTACGGGTGCGACAGCCTTGAAAACAGAGCCAAGTTCATGTGCGACATAATACGCGAGGTCAAAAGACGTTGCGGCAAGGAGTACCCCGTCCTGGCTCTCTTCAACGGAGTCGAGCTTGGGCACGCCAAGGGGACGACCCTCGAGGAGGGGAGGCAGTTCGCAAGAATGCTGCAAGAGGCGGGAGCCGATGCCATCCAGGTGAGGGCCGCCGGTTATGGTTCTTTCGGCGTAAACCTCCTTCACGCCGAGCGGCTGCTTCATCCGGAGCTTCCCAGACATCTCGTTGTGAAGGAGCTCGACTGGAGCCGGAAAGGGAAGGGCTTTTCCGTCCCTCTAGGAGCGGCGATAAAGGAAATGGTATCGGTTCCTGTCTTCGTCGCGGGCAGGCTGGACCCTGAGTTGGGTGAGGAGCTCCTGAGAGAGGGCAAACTCGATTTTATCGGCATGACAAGGCGTCTCCTTGCGGATCCTGACCTTCCCAAGAAGGTGGCAGAGGGGAGAATGGAGGATATCGCACCCTGCTCGGGTTGTCTCTACTGTTGGCATGAGCGCGCATATCTGGGAAAACCCATACGGTGCCGGATCAACGCCTCTTTGGGCAGGGAGCTTGAATATGTCCTGAGACCGGCAGACAGGCGGAAGAAAGTTCTCGTTGCCGGCAGTGGGCCCGCAGGGATGGAGGCGGCGAGGGTTGCGGCCCTGAGAGGGCACGAAGTCTTGCTCTATGAGAAGGACCGCCTCGCAGGAGGCCTTATGCCTCTGGCGGCGATCATCAAGGATCTGGAGGGAGAGACCATTCTGGACACCGTCCGTTATTTCGAACGGCAGCTCAAGTCGCTCGGCGTGACTCGAATCCTTGGAAAAGAAGTTGATTCCGAGATCATTCGGGACTTCAGCCCTGACGTCGTCGTTCTGGCGACTGGAGGGATCTCTCATGTGCCCGATATACCAGGCATCGACGGGCCCAAGATTCTCAGCAGCTCCAAGCTGCGCTCGAGCCTTCGGAAGGCGTTGAGATCCTTGGGTGCTCGGTCTTTGGAACGGCTCACGAAACTCTGGATGCCGGTCGGGAAAAGCGTTGTCATCATCGGTGGCGGCGTCCAGGGGTGTCAGCTCGCTGAATTTCTCATAAAGCGGGGCAGAAAGGTCACCATTGTCGAAACGGCAGACAAGATAGGCGAAGGCCTGCTGGCCGAGGACCCTTTCCGCCTTCTCCCCTGGCTGAGCCAGAAGGGTGCTGCCATGCTGACGGGCGTGACCTATGAGAAGATAACTGACGATGGT
>Ga0187770_10002375_pt1 | contig 10527 bp, 8 predicted proteins | sample 0116_SJ02_MP02_2_FD_133154 | JGI IMG/M metagenome (GOLD analysis project Ga0187770, IMG submission 133154) | Tropical peat soil microbial communities from peatlands in Department of Meta, Colombia - 0116_SJ02_MP02_20_MG | ecosystem: Environmental > Terrestrial > Soil > Wetlands > Peat | place... | reverse complement strand
TTACTGGTTCAAGTGCCACACTCATTTACGCGGCTTTTGTCATTGTTGGCATTTTTCTGATTGTCTACCTCACTTATGTGTTAATCCGCCCAGAGAGATTTTAGCACGCTATGCTTGTGCTAATTGATCTAGCCTGTTACTATTTCGATCACTACTTTTTAAATGTGCAGGTTGCCAGATTCTTCAGCACACGCTCAAAAATCTGGTCAGATCAGGTACCTGAATTGAAAAAGCTCCTTTGGGTGGCAGCAGCGTAAATGTAAAGAAATCGGGCAATAAGGTCGGATCGTCGTGCCCTTTCTTCGCGCAGCCGGTCATCTGTAACGCGGCTCATCCTGCTGCAATGGGGTGTGTGAAATATAAGCCGTAGGTATTTTATAGGGCAATAACCATTAGATGGTCGATGGATGTCTCTTACCCTGTGTTTGCGGCCATCGCCGTAGTACTGCTCGTATATCTTACCTATGTTATTCTGTATCCAGAAAGGTTTTAGTGACGCTCATGGACGTAGTGGAGATTCTTCAAACTATCGTAGTGCTTGTGATAGTGCTCCTCCTCATCCGCCCAGTAGGGCGCTATCTTGTGGGTGTCTACTTTAAAGAGCGCAGCCGATTTGATGCGCTGTACGAACCGTTCGAGCGTGGTCTTTTCCGAATACTAGGTGTTAACCCGGCTGACAATATGAGCGTCACGCGCTACATCCTGAACCTTTTACTTCTCAACGGCCTTATGACCGTCCTTGTTTTCGTGATTCTGCTCAATCAAGCATACCTTCCCCTCAACCCGAACGGCGCCCCGAACATGGCGATCGACCAAGCTTTTAATACTGCGACGAGTTTCATCACAAACACGAATTGGCAAAGCTACACGGGCGAGACGCAACTATCGCATTTTAGCCAAATGGTTTGCATCACGTTTCTGATGTTCACCTCGGCCGCCACGGGGTTGGCAGTTGGGGCGGCGTTCATCAGAGGATTCGCAAGCAGGGATAAAAGGCCCGGATTTCGGGAGATATCGGGCATGGGGAATTTTTACTTTGATTTTGTGCGTTCAATAACCCGGGTGCTCATACCGTTCGCTTTTATAATGTCGATTGTTTTGGTGGCACAGGGCGTTCCCCAAACACTTGTAGGGCCTGTGGCATACAAAACGGTAGAGGGCGGCAACGATACGCTGTATTTGGGGCCTGTCGCGTCGCTTGAATCGATTAAGCACCTTGGGACAAACGGAGGTGGATTCTACGGGCAGAATTCAGCGACTCCATACGAGAATCCCACTCCGCTGACGGACGTGATAGAGATTGGTGCCATGCTGCTCATACCGATCTCATTGCTCTACGCGTTCGGCATCGTCGTGGGGAATAGGAGAGAAGGGTGGATCCTCATCGGGTCTATGCTAACGATATTCATCGTCATGTTTAGCATCGGATCCATCGCAGAAGCAAAAAACCACGCGCTTTCCCCCGCTGTAAACCAGTCGAGCGGAAACCTCGAAGGAAAAGAGGTTCGGTTTGGCACCACGGAATCCGTGCTATTCACCGTAACGACGACTTCGACGGGAACGGGATCGGTGAACAGCATGTTGGACAGCTACACGGCACTCGGTGGACTTGTTCCACTGAGCTTGCTCATGCTTAACTCGCCCTTTGCCGGAGAGGGGTCTGGCCTCTTAAGCATCCTTATTTACGTAATACTCTCTGTATTTATCGCCGGCCTCATGGTTGGACGTACCCCGCAGTACCTCGGTCGAAAGATCGAATCAAAAGAGGTCAAGTACACGCTGCTCGCATTTCTCGTCCATCCCATCTTAATACTCGGTGGTGCCGCAGCAGGAATCGCCTTCGCAAGCGGTTCCTTTGGTAATCCAGGGTTTCACGGCTTCACTGAGATGATATACGCTTATTCGTCGGCCGCGGCCAACAACGGATCAGCGTTTGCTGGCTTGCAGGCAAACACCCCGTTTCTGAATTATACGTTGGGCGTCACCATGCTCCTTGGACGTTACATCGTCTTTCCGCTCATGCTCCTCGTTTCGGACTCTGTAATGCACAAGAAGATTACACCCTATGACGTTGGCACGTTCCGAACCGATACATGGGTTTTTGGTCTCATCCTGATCGGAGTCATCGTGATCCTCGGCGCTCTCACGTTTTTCCCCGTGCTCGTGCTTGGGCCGTTGGGGGAGGCGCTGCTATGAGGGGGGTTCCCAATGGCTGAACAAAAGTGGTTCAGCAGGGCATTGCTCTCGGACGCACTGAAGGGAGCGCTCAGAAAGCTTGACCCTCGGTTGCTTATCGCAAACCCGGTGATGTTTGTCGTAGAGGTCGGGTTTGTCTATACGCTTATACTTGCGATCTCCGCAGCGATTGGTGGCGGACAGACCGTTTTCATCAGCGAGATTTCAGCGATCCTTCTGATAACGGTGCTCTTCTCGACCTTTTCTGAAGCTATTGCTGAAGGACGAGGCAAGGCCCAAGCCGAGAACCTCAAAAAGACAAAAAAGGAGATCGTCGCGAAAAAGATCGTGGATGATCATATCTTTGAGGTGAATGGGCACGATCTCGTGAAAGGGGATATTGTCAAAGTCAGCGCTGGAGAAATTATTCCCAATGACGGGGAAGTGATAAAGGGGAGTGGGGCCGTAGACGAATCCGCCATTACGGGGGAGTCTGCTCCGGTCATAAGAGAGAGCGGAGGAGATTTTAACTCAGTGACCGGCGGCACGACGCTTTTGAGCGATGAACTCATCATCCGAATCACTGCAAATCCCGGAGAATCATTTCTAGATAAGATGATTGCGCTGGTCGAAGGAGCCTCACGACAAAAGACTCCCAACGAAATAGCGCTCACGATAGTCCTTGCTGGGCTGACGTGGATATTCCTTCTTGTCATCGTTACGTTAAACGCACTGGCGAGCTATTCAAGCGTATTTGTGAACGCTACTGAACTTATCGCGCTCCTCGTCTGTCTCATCCCCACGACCATTGGTGGGTTGCTCTCCGCGATCGGGATCGCCGGAATGGACAGAGTAACGCGCTTCAACGTCATCGCCAAATCCGGAAAATCTGTCGAGGCTGCAGGTGATGTAAACACTCTCATCCTTGACAAAACGGGCACGATCACAATCGGCAACCGACTTGCGGAAGAGTTCCTCCCGCTTGGAGACAAGACAAGCGCTGATGCTATAAAAGCGGCTTTTCTTTCATCTGTGCGTGATGAAACCCCCGAGGGTCGGTCAATTGTGAACCTCGCCAAGAAGCTCATGCCCGATTTAGTCGACCCTCCGATCAAAGATGTGATCGACTTCTCCGCAGACACCAAGATGAGTGGTGTCGATTTGGCCGATGGCTTAGAGATTCGCAAGGGAGCGTTTGACGCGATGTCAACGTATGTCGATTATACCCCAAAAGGGTTTAAGGAAATCATTGAAGGGATTTCGCGCAAGGGAGCAACTCCGCTCGTTGTGTCGGTTGATCACGAGCCCATCTGTGTTATACATTTGAAGGACACGGTTAAGCCGGGCATGCGAGATAGATTACAAGAGTTGAGGAGCATGGGGATTAAGACGGTCATGGTCACAGGGGACAATAGACTCACCGCTGCTACGATAGCTGCAGAGGCAGGAGTCGATGATTACGTTCCTGAAAGCAAACCAGAGGATAAGATAAACATCGTCGCACAGGAGCAAAGGGACGGCAAGCTTGTCGCTATGACCGGAGACGGCACAAACGACGCTCCTGCTTTGGCGCAAGCCGATGTTGGACTGGCCATGAACAGCGGGACGCAGGCTGCGAAGGAGGCGGCGAACATGGTTGACCTCGACAGCGATCCCGCAAAGCTGATACAGGTCGTGTCGATCGGGAAACAGCTGCTTATGACCCGCGGTGCCATCACGACGTTTAGCATCGTCAATGATGTGGCAAAGTACTTTGCTATTATTCCTGCTGTCTTCGCTGCGTCAATTCCTCAGGTAAATAAGCTAAACATCATGGCATTGTCCTCACCCACCAGCGCGATTCTTTCGGCTGTTATATTTAACGCCATTATTATTCCTGCGCTCATCCCGCTGGCCATGCGAGGAGTGAAATACAAGCCGAGTGCTGCTTCCACGATACTTTTGAGAAACATTGCGATCTACGGGGTTGGAGGCTTAATAGTTCCATTCATAGGGATCAAAGCAATTGACGTTATTCTAACGAGCCTTCACGTCGTGTAACATTTGAGCGATGAGGCACACTTGTATGCAATTCGCGTAAGGTTGAATCGACAAGAAGGATCAGAAGAGTCAAGTGAATTGGGGTACGTGATTTTGGAAACTCCGAACAAGCTGATATCAACAAAACAGAGAGGGGAGCATAATGCAGAGGCTGTTATCTTCTTCTTATTCCTGATTTCTTATAGACGGTCTACTGTATCTCTTTCGTTATGGGATGGCTGCATTCCAAACAGCGTTAAAAATGGGCCTCATAAATTCATACTTAGCAAAAGGAAAGGCTTATTGAATAGACTTTCTTAATTTTACCAGAATATGGATGCATCATTGCTCGTCGCCGTCGTCACCTTCCTTGTCGCGTACGCAACACTATCGACAGAAAAGATTGATCGAGTACTGACAGTGTTTGTGGGAAGTCTCATCCTCATCGTCACTGGCGTCTTAACGTTAAATGAGGCAATTAGCTACGTGAATTGGGAGACTATAGCTCTTCTTTTTGGCATGTTCATCATCGTGCTCGTCTTATCGGACGCAGGATTTTTTTTGTATCTCGCTTTTGCCCTCGCGAAACGGTTACAGTACAATCCGAGAAATATCTTCATAGTATTCCCCCTTATAGCAGGGATATTAGCACCTTTTGTTAATTGCATCACAGTGATGCTCTTCTTAGCAGTGTTGACTATCGAAGTATCGAAGTTACTTAAAATAGATCCTGTCCCCATTATAGTTGCGGAAGTGATTCTTGCCAATATCGGAGGGGTGTCCACGCTCATTGGAAACCCTTCAAACGTTATATTAGGAACGCAACTAGGGCTGGGCTTTAATGAGTTCGTCGTCCACAACGGACCAATTGCCTTACTTACCTCGCTATTTTCTATTATGATGCTGTACGTGTTTAATAGGAAATCATTGTTGCCGAGCGCACCGGTAGAAGTGAAGAGTTTGGCCAAGATATCGTTAGACGAAATGATTACAAACCGAAGGACGCTTAAGTTGGGCCTTGGGGCGTTGTTTTTTGCTGTTTTGCTTTTAGTTACGCAGGGGTACTTGGAACGCATATTCCATATCCCGATGACCGTCTCGCTCTCAGCTTTAATCCCCGCATTTGCGTTGTTGCTCGCCGGAGGAGCAGATACTGAGCACGTGATTAAGAGGCTGGACTACGATGTTTTGTTCTTTTTCATCGGCCTCTTTATTTTAGTGGGCGGATTAGAAAAAACGGGGGCTATCACGATATTTGCTAATGAATTAGCGCATGTAGCAGCTGGGAATCCTCTCATTCTACTATCTCTTTTGCTGTATGGTTCAGGAGTTATAAGTGCCGTAGTAGAAGATGTCCCCTTTTCGCTCACGATGAGTTATGTCATAAAAGATCTATCGTTTGTCCCATTATCCTTAAGCACATCATTATTGGTGTGGACAGTATCGTTGGGGATTGGTATAGGAGGAAATGGCACTCCCATTGGAGCATCCGCGAATGTCGTTGCGTACACTTCACTAGAAAAGCACGGAATATTCGCTGGGTGGATACGATGGATGAAAATAGCGATCCCCCCTACAGTAGCAGCACTGCTATTATGTAACGTAATGTTATACATTAAATACTTGGCTGGCTTTTATTGATGTGTCGGTATGAAAATTCTTATTTGCACTGATGGATCACATGCTTTGATTGATGGAATCAAATGCGTAATAGGCGCACTACGGAAAGACAACAAGTTTATGCTGTTATATATCCTTTCAGAACACGGTCTCTATCATAGTTACAAGAGCATTTTCAAAGAAGATTTGGAAAAAATTGAGGAGCTCTTCGGAGAAACTGATTCGGAAAAAGAGGCAGCGAAAAAATTATTTCTGTCACCTCTATTTGACCATATGAAGAAGTCGGGATTTAGTGTACGCGAAAAAGTGCGAGAAGGACAAGTCACTGAAGAAATCTTAAATGAAATAATAGAAGGTGATTACGACCTGGTAATACTTGGTGATAAGACTGGGCTTTCACCTGCGCGATTATTTCTAGGTAGTACCGTATCTGAGGTTATGCACCGGGCGAATATATGCGTTGTAGTGATTAAGCCTTCAGAGTTATCGAAATAATTTATTCCTTTCTGACAATTAATTTAATAGCATTAACACTCTCATATGTTGGTGGCAATCGATGAACTCACATAAGAACATATAATGTAGCAAGCGGCTACAATTTGAAAAAATAGAGTGAGGGGACTCAGTAAAGCAGAAGAAGAGAAGAGGATGAGAAAAAGAGTAATCAGAGGAGGGGCAAACGGAGAGAAGTCAGTGTTCTTAATATTTTGGCGTACTATCTGAGTGCTCGAATTGCCGGTATATCGTCTAATGGATTTAAATTCAATCTGGAATGTTATGTTATCTTGGGGCGTCCATCCTACCGTCAACTGAATATCTTTAATGTCAAAGCTGTAGAACCATATGCTCAGACACGATCCCGGACTGTTAGAAGAGCGCACAAGCTTCAAATCTGATCAGCCCACCCAGGACAAGGCGATCGCCGTAGTGGCATACGTCGTCATTGGTATCTGGGGGATTTCTATGCCTCTTGACGCTGTCCGGTTTCATTGGTCAAACATGCCGACGTGGCTCCACCTCGTGGGAGTAATTGTCTTCCTATCATCCTCCTACCTCACGTACCTCACCCATCGGGAAAATCCTTGCCTGTGGGGAGTAGTACGCATCCAGGAAGACCGGGGACAAACGGTCATATCGACGGGACCGTAGAGATACGTCCGCCATCCACTGTATACGAGTGCGCTCCTCTTCTTTCTAGGATCGGCACTGTTGCTGGGGTCGTGGGTCGGAGTACTGCTAGGGCTGTTTATCAGCGGTGTGCTTGCGAGACGGGCGGTGGGGGAAGAACGGGTGTTACAGAAAGGGCTCAAGGGCTATGACGCCTATATGGCGCAGGTGAGATGGCGTCTCATTCCGCATGTCTGGTAATGGGTGTAGTGCCGCGCGGCGGCTTCTTTGAGTCTTTATGAGCTGTCTGTCCACCCTGACCACCATTAGTCTGCCGTTGTAGTAGCTTTTTATCCCCCCAAACATTAACGCAAGGATATTTCGAAATAACTTTATTTCCAATGAGCTTTATCTTTTAGCTTTAAAATCACGCTTGATTTGCAAGAGGTGATTAATATGAACTTAAAAAATTATGTGATATGTATACCTGTGGCAGCGTTGTTGATGCTCTGTGTGACGAATGTGCGAATGAATGAGAGAAAGAATGACCACCAGCTTTTAAAGGGAGTCTTGATTGCCCTCATTTTAGCTGTCGCATGGTGGGCCTTTGTATCAGTTGTTCTGGTTTATGCGTTCCACTTATAGGGCCGCGACGCTTCAAGCGCCTCATCTAGCTCGCCTATCGTAATTCCACGAAATGAATAAGCCCAACATGAAGTCCTTTACATTATAGGATAAGTGGGATAAAATTAAGAGAGATTGTTGTAATCGAGAATAATAATTGAGTGTTGCGCCTTTAAAGTTAAACTAACGCGTACACCACTACCGCATTGCTCGCCGATGGGGCGTACCGAGCATCACCGTCATAGGAAAGCCTATAGGAGCGGAGACCGGTAAAATTCGTGCTTATCGCGCCGGAAAGGGTGCCATTACTATCGGTCGTGTAACCGCTGAACGTTGTCCATTGCTCTTGCGTCATCACTTGACCGTTTATATGTGCGCCACTGACCCCATTACCTCCTGCGGTGAGAGACCCGCCGATGCTAAATGGTTCATTGACATTTACTAGCGTGGGGCAGGTAAACATAAGTGTGGTTGGTATCGTTGTCTTCAAGTCCGTCACATTTTTACTGTGAGGTGTGGCTGTCTGATTACGTGGTAATGCTGTCGTAACATTTACTACACAAAGTGACAACAGCGTTACAGCCAGTAAGCATATCACTCCTTTTTTCATATTCATATGCATCAACACCTAGTGGGATAATAACACAATCACGACCCAACGCTAATTTTATCTACTAATAAGCTTAAGAGTTCGGTTTCAGGGGTGGACAAAAGGAGAATTCCTCGATCCCGAAGATTGGGAATATGCCACTGCTGCCTACGTGTCAGAAGTTAGAGGGCGACATGGTTATAGCCGGCAGTTGGCTTTGCGATTGATCATTGCTCTTGTAAGGTCGAGCTATTAAGAGAAAAGGAGAAAAGAAAAGAAAAAAGAAAAAGAGGGAGCGATGGTGGCACGTCGCACACAATGTATGAATATTTGTTGCTGCCAGCTACAGGAGGAGGCCGACATGGACAGTTAAAACTTCACTCACTGCCGGGTCATATGGGTAACCACCTGGGAATACTGTCTTGTAATAGTAGGTTCCCTGTTCCTGTTCTGTGCGGGCGAATATGTAATTACCGTTTTCTGTTGTCATTGTTACGTTGACAGCAGTCCACCGTGCGTTATCAGTGGCGTTGTCAGTGGACTGGTAGAGAATTACAGGCTGTCCTGTCACAGGAAGGGCGTGGAAAGTCAGTTTCCCGTAAATAGTGATCGCAGATCCAACGGCCACACTCGTATCTGGGGTTGATGCAGTGAGTGCTGTTGACGAAAGCTGCGGTGTGGTAACCATAGTTGTAGGTGATATTTGCCCTGGAGCCACGCGCGAAGCCGCACCGACGATACTGACCACTCCTCCTGCCGAAATAAGAATGAGGAGCGTCAAAAATAATGATAGAACATTTCTTCTCATGAAAATTCACCACAATGTTGATGGCACTTGTAGTATAAGGCAGACCCATCAACTATTATTTTTTAAAAGACGTAACAATGCGCATTTTTATAAAATTAATCCCATTTATTACCGTTAAATGCTGTTTAAAGTCGTGCTTAATGATGATTTGCAGCCCGTTCGAGTAAAGCGCATGGGTTCAACGAGGGGACTGCAAAGTAAAGAAAGGCTCTTAGATGGCTTAAATCGAAAAGTGAACGCAGCCGTAACCATTTTGCGTCTTTCGACAAACCGAAGTATCCCCCATTTATTCCCGTTTCTGTGTTGGTTTAGGCAATTATGAAAAGAACAACTACGATAAAGACTATAAGGGTGGACAGAAACAGCAACGCTATACGATCATCGTTTTAGTATAAAGTATGCATCTAATTATACAAAATATATGTTATGTCAAACAACAGTTGTGATTTTGAAGGTTTTGCAGAATTGCTCTCTAATTTAACGTAAGCTGGATGTCACACGACAGCCATATATTGTTTATGTGACTAGAAGGCAGAAAATTATATTAGTCCACTTTCTTGCTAATTTTAACAACGCAAATATGGTTGAGGCTTTTTAAGAGATGAAAGAGAAATGCAGGACTCTCTCGATCTCAAAGATACCTAGCACTTCAGAAAATGAAGTGTCACTGCTTAACCTACCGAATGAGAGTAACAGCTATAGAAATTTTCAAAGAGAAAATTTAAAAAGATGGGATAATGACATTTGAATGCTTATGGCCTTAAACAACAAAGACCAACAAAAGTAAGACTTCAGGGATACTAAAGATGCTTACACGAAAACAAATATTATTTTAAAGCTTTTATTGAAAGCACTTGCGTGTAATAATTACAATATTCAACATTAGCTTGTTAAACGCTTGTAGTTTATACAAAATCAATTTCCACTTCAAAATTTGCTAATTCTCTGACTTATGTAAGAACTTCGACTCGTTGAAAACCGGTAGACGTAAGGGCTCTTTCACTTGATGTCTGAATTACTGATCTCATCAAAGTAGATTAACTGTTGGTACCCTTCTTAGTAATTCATTTTGATACTACTTGTAATTCCAGAAATGTCTTTCTTTGCTTAGATGAATGACAGTTTAACACATTTCACTTTTTCATAAAACTCATATTTCAAAGATGGCTCAAATAACACGCACAAATAGTTAACGACATTAGTATATGTAACGTTGAATCATTTTATAGAAAATAACATGCCGCATCAACGCGTTAGATAAGTAAAAAAGAACAGGAAGTTCTCTGGCTAGCCGAACAGAGCCCCAAGCCCTTCCATTCCAGTCTCTTCTTCTTCCTCTTTTGAGGCTTCTTCTTCTTTTTTCTCCTCTTGTACCTCTGTCGTCGCAGGGGCAGCGACAGAAGGGGCAACAGGAGCTGCAACAGGAGTTAACGTTGCCTTAGAGATCGCCTCATCGATGTCAACGCCTTCGAGCGCAGCAACAAGTGCTTTCACTCTTGCTTTATTTACTTTAGCTCCAGCAGCGGTAAGAACCTTAGATATACCATCTTCAGTAACATCCTTGCTAGTGGCATGTAGCATAAGT
>Ga0187770_10002374_pt1 | contig 10531 bp, 9 predicted proteins | sample 0116_SJ02_MP02_2_FD_133154 | JGI IMG/M metagenome (GOLD analysis project Ga0187770, IMG submission 133154) | Tropical peat soil microbial communities from peatlands in Department of Meta, Colombia - 0116_SJ02_MP02_20_MG | ecosystem: Environmental > Terrestrial > Soil > Wetlands > Peat | place... | reverse complement strand
ATAGATACGGAGCTTTCTGGCGTAAAGAAACCTGTTTCGGCTCATGATCAGGCTCCTCTTGGGCATAAACAAATACCAACCCGATTACCAAACAGGCAACACCCAAAATGAAAACGATGGAATCGGCGGGAACAAATCTGGATATCCAGACCCCGACCGGCACTCCCGGAAACGCGCACCCCGCCAAAAACAGAGAAAAGCGCAGGTCCGTCTTCTTCGCTCTGATTACGGCAATGCTTCCAGACCCCATGCCGCCTACCTGAATGACCAGCGAAGTAATAATGGCTTGAGCCGGGCTTAGATGAGCCAGAAAAATGAGGTAAGGCATCCAGAGTATGCCTCCTCCTATGCCAACTAGCGTTGCCAGGGTAGCGATGACGAGCCCTGCCGGTAAAGCTGTCCAGGCACCGATCATTTCTTCTTGCCGACCTCCGTTAGACCTCCGGAGGAAGGAGAGATCTTGAAGATTTCTAGAAAGTTTTTGAATCCAGAAAGCCTATTGGCGATTTCATCGAGCTGCTGATGAAAAAAAGGATCGTTTTCCGTTCGAGCGTAAAGTTCGGCAAGCAAAGATCTCAAAGAAACTTCCAAGGAAAGTCCGTAAGCGACGATCTCCTGAATGTTGACCGTTAATTCGTTGATCGTGTCCCCCAGGAGGCCTATTTCATCTTTTCTGATCACTTCGATAGTCCGGGTAAGGTCTCCTTCCGATATCATCCTGGAATGCTCAATCAATTTTTGGAGTGGCCCCGTGATCCTCCGGAGAAACATAATCAAAACCGTAAGTGTGACGACCGCCTGAACGATGCACATGAGGAAGGCTTTGTTCCGGAGGCCTACCAATTCCAATAGAATGGCGTCATACACCGAAAAATCTAAGAGAGTTGAAGTTTGCGCGATGGCTCGAGCTTTAGTCATCGATGTTTGAATGGCCCAGACAAATTCGCCCATGATTAATAGAGAAGCCGCCGCTATCAAGCCGAAATAGGTGAACATCTGCCGTTCCAGAGTAGACTGCTTTTTCATGGTTCCCACCAGACTTGCCAAATTAGAGGTCCATTTTCTGGGCAGCCTGCTTCTTTGCCCCATAACCCTCCTGCTTTGGCTCCTAATTTCATTATCGGCAGTTGCAGTTTTCCACTTGAAATATCGCCTGGGGGGAAAGCTCCTTTTCCAATTCTCTCATCGCCTCATGGGAGCGGATGGCCGAGAATCCAGGCCGATGCGTGCCTCGGTTTGAGGTTATGATCTTTCTTCCATAGCGCCGCTTTCGCTGAGGACCGATATTGCTAAAAGGCAAACATAAAGGCAAACAAAAATCCGCTTGACAGTGTTTCCAGCCCTGCTATCATTCAATTCGTTAAATTCCCTTCGGAGAAAAAATCACAAGCAGTCTCTGGTTTTCTTGGCCCCATGATTAGGAGGTGGCGCCAAGAGAAGATTCCGATGATGGACCTGCAAGGGGATCCAAGGTATTTAATTCATATTTTGTTCCCGTCTGGTTTTTTCCCCGGCTGTCTTGGGAGCATCTGCCGGACCGGTAAAAGAGAACCCATAAGGAGGAAACATGGAATTCCTTAAGAAGAAGGGGCAGGGGTTGGTCTTCGCAGGGCTTACAATTGCGGTCCTAGTATTGAGCCTACACGCGGCCTTCGCTGAACCTGCGGCTATGTATCCGGAAAAGAAGTTGGCCTTGGAATGGCTAAGCCAACCCCAACAGCTTGAAAAATTCGGGAAAATATCTGATGCCATCTGGTCTTATGCCGAGCTGGGTTTGCAGGAACATAATTCCTCCAAATTACTGGCGGATACCCTGGAGAAAGCCGGCTTCAAGGTGGAGCGGGGCCTGGCCGGCATGCCCACCTGCTTTGTGGCCTCCTATGGATCGGGCAAGCCGGTGATCGGGATCCTGGGGGAGTATGATGCCCTGGCGATGCTTTCGCAGGAGGGCAGGAATCCCAAACAGAAACCCGTGGTGGCGGGCGCACCGGGGCATGGATGCGGCCACAACATGCAGTGCACCGCGGCGGCGGCTGCGGCGATTGCCGTGAAGCAGGCCATGGACAAATTCGGGTTCAAGGGGACGATTAAAGTCTTTGGATCACCAGCCGAAGAAACCCTGATCAGCCGGCCCTATATGGTCAAAGCCGGCCTGTTCAAGGGCGTGGATGCAATTATCGACAACCACGGGGATGCAAACTTCCTCTCCGGTTATGGTGTCTCCGGGACTGGCATGTTCTCCACGGTTTTCTCTTTTAAAGGCAAGACCGCCCATTCCGGCGTCATGCCCTGGGAAGGCAAAAGCGCCCTCGATGCCGTCGAGCTGATGAACCATGCCACCAACATGCTGCGGGAGCATCTTTTTTACACCCATCGGTTGCACTACGTAATCACCGAAGGGGGGGAGGCCCCCAACGTCGTACCGGACAAGGCCAGCGTCTGGTACTTTGTCCGGAACAGCGATGACAAGGTGGAGAAGGATTATGAGAAGGTCATGAATGCAGCCAAGGGTGCAGCCTTGGCGACGGGGACAGAGTTGGCCAAAATCCGCGTCCTGACCGCCATCCACCAGCGTTACGCCAACCAAGCAGCCGCCGAGCTTTATCAGAAGAACATCGAGCTGGTAGGCATGCCGAAATGGACCGAGGAAGAGCAGGCCTATGCCAAGGCCTTGCAGAAGGAGTTAGGCAGACCGGAAGCGGGATTCCCGACCGCGGTGAAGGAAATTGAAAAACCGGCAGTCACCTTTGTAGGCGGGGGGTCTTCAGATGTGGGAGAGGTCACCTTAATCGCCCCAACGGCTACCATCAGGTTTCCGGGGCAGGTCCCTGGAGTGATCAACCACCACTGGTCGACCACATCCTGTAATTACGGTTCGGCTGCCTGGAAAGGCCTGAACGCAGGGGCCAAGGCTATGGCCGCCTCCGCCATCGACCTCATGACCAAACCCGAGGAACTGAAGAAGCTGAGCGATGAGTTTGCAGAGACTTCCAGCAAGCATCCGTACCATTCCTATCTGCCAGATGATGCCCAGCCGCCTCTCGACATGTACGACGAATTAATGGGTAAGTATCGCCCGCTAATGGAGAAGTATTACCTCCAGCCCTGAGGATTTGGGTAGCGTAGATTCGATCGGAAGGCTAAGTCACAATAAAAGTGCCTCTTCAACCCAAAGTCAAACCGACCCCAACCTTCCGCGGGAGCGACAGGAAGGGATTTTAGGAATGAATCAGTGACCTGAATGGCTCCTAAATACAGTCATTTTCTTCAAAAAATACTAACTTGACCTTATTTTACCCATCAATCCCTCCAAGCATAATAGCTAAAAGGTTAATCTAATTTCTCCATCCACAGAACTAAGGCCTTGAGGACCGGAGAAAAAGTCGCCAAGCCCACCGATGGGAGTTTTTTAAATCTTAGACTATGAGGAGACCAGCCATGAAGGGAAGAAGAGAGTTTCTGAGAGGATCCTTGATACTTGCAGGCGCGACAATCGTGGGGAGGGATGTGCCGGTGGAAGCAATGAGCGCATTCCCCATCGGCCTCATCTACACCAGGGAAACGCCGGGGCGGTGGGCCGGTAAGGAGGGCGCCCATGTACCGAAGGTGGCGGTGGAAGGAAGGAAGGTCAAAGTGGTGACTCCCCATCCCATGACCCAGAAACACTTCATCGTAAAGCACACCCTTCTGACGGTGGAGGGCAAGTTCATCGGTGAGAAGACCTTTGAGAATACCGATCCCGCCGCCGAATCCTCCTACGAATTGCCCGAAGGGTTCAAAGGCACTTTGTGGGCCACGAGCTTCTGCAATTTACACGACCTCTGGCTCACCGAATTCACGGTTTGAGCTGACATCTTCATCTTGGCCGCAGGGGAAGATTCAGGGGAAATCACTCTTCTTTCCCTGTTTACCCCCGTACTGCAAGAAAGGGAAAGGGGTTTGATAATTCTCCCGGGGAAGAAATTCCCCGTCAACCCTTCCTGCGCTTCCTTTAGGAAAACGGGAAAGATTCGATCATGAAAATCGGCGGAGCTTCCATCATCCTCATCCTTGGAATTACGAATTTTTTCTTGCTTCTTTTCCAACTCGGCTCGGGGTTACGCTGGATCCGGGTCCCAATGACCCTTCATCGGAAGACCGGGATTACTCTATTCATCACGGCCCTGATCCACGGAATCCTGGGCATCTTGACCCAATAGCCCCAATGCCGTTGCCCGGCCCCGCCCGCGGCAGCGCGATGCCAGCCCGCAGGTGATTCGCACCGCGAGGAATATGAATTTGCAAATAGAATCATATTTCCTGACGGCTTGCAGGCCTTACTGGTGAAGCCACCGGAGCGCTCCCGCGCGTTCGGAAAAGACACGGACGTCGAAGCCTCGATTAAAAGCGACCGTCTCGAAAAACTTTAGATCGCCTTCGAGCTTCGGGGAAGTGGCGTTTACAACGGCAACTTTATGGTGGTGTTTGAACCCGAATCTCTCCAGAACATCGGGTAAATAATAAAGTTCAACGACGGGAAACAAAGGCGCCACGTCTTTATGCTCGGTCAAAAACCTGCTGACCTTCCGTTTGGCTTCTTCGGCCAGCGCGGCAGCGGCCATCTGACGGATCTGCCCCAGGTCCATGGTCCCCGAGGTTGCAATAAGAATCACTTCCTCTTCTTGCAGGTACTCGACATGCCACATTTCCACCTCCTCCAGATTCACTTTGTGGCCAACAGAAAAGAATCATCTAATCTGCGCTTATCCACTGCTGTCGGCTAAAATCAGGCCGGTCTAAGTTGGGTCTCCTTGGGACGGCAGTGGTACGTCGGTATAACCCGAAAATCCCAATTGCCGATTTTGGCCTGAAGCATGAATTGCGGATCCACCTTTAAAGTCCAAAACAGAAAATCAAAGATGAAACGATTTCGCCAATCTCCCCAGGCCAATTGCAGAACCTCTTTCTGCGGATCTCCCCGGCTCCGCAAGAACCAATCCGTGCTCAATACCCGATCGCCAGGCCGTCCTTACGCGGATCAGACCCGGCCAGATACACCCCGCTGGCAGGGTCGCGCATGATCGCCTGGTAGCCGCCGTAACTTCCCCGCTCCGAGACAATCCAGTGCCCCCTGGCGGCCAACTCGCGAGTCACGGCGGGGTCCACCCCCGACTCAAAAGAGACGGTGTTCGCTGCCTGGGAGTGGTGGAAGCGGGCCGCGTCCCCGGCCGCCTGGATGTTCATGCCGAAGTCAATCAGGTGAACCAACACCTGGACGTGTCCCTGCGGCTGTTGGTCGCCCCCCATGACTCCGAAGGACAGCCAAGGTTTCCCGTCTTTCATGGCGAAGGCCGGGATGATCGTGTGGTACGGCCGTTTCCCGGGCGCAATGTGATTAGGGTGTTGCGGGTCCAGGGTGAAGAGGCCGCCGCGATTCTGGAGCATGATTCGGGTCTCCCCGGCGGTGATACCCGAGCCGAAGAGGGCGTACAGGCTCTGGATGAAAGCTGTACTGCCGAGACTAGATTATTTTCTTCTCTTGACCGGAAGCCATCAAGATATGCCGCCCCCCTTGAATTCCTTGATGGAACGGATTGGCCGGCCATCTTTGAGAGCAATGCATTTGGTTATGGATTTGGTGGTCCCGAAGGTGGGAATGAAGGCGGAGTGTTTCCCCGCTCCTCCGGCAACCGCAACTTGAAGGTCTTGCCATCCATCGACGAGGGGAAGCTTGCCCCCTTTTTCGAAAATGTCTTGAAGTTGAGGCCTCATGGTACGGATCCATTTCAAAGCCGATTCGGGAAAATGATCCACAGGAACCCGGGCTTCTTCAAAAAGAAACTTTTTAACATCTTCCTTGGAAAAACCATCCCCCGCGATGGAGGCCGCATGTTCCGGGCCCAAAAGGAGTAGAACTTCCCCCCCCACAAGGGCGTTGTTACACCCGGGCACTGCCATTGTATGGACGATTGTTTTCAAGATATCTCGCCCTGAATTGCTTCGGTGATCATTGATATTGTGGGGGGCCTCCGCGCCGAACAGGGTCACGGTGCTGTCCTCCTTGGGAAAACCCCTTTCCACGTGCAAGGGCGTCCAAGGGTTTTCGGCTTCATTTTCCGCCAAACAATAAGAATATTTCCCCGGCTGACCCAAGGTCGCCCGGTCCAGAACCCCCGGCTCTCCCCCTCCGATATTTAGCAGGGTCAGACGGATGGCCCGGCCGATTGTCGCGTTGCTTCTCCAGCCTTGTCCCAGGGCATTATACCGGCTATTGATATTCAACTCCTTGGCCAGGGGCCCATTGACGAGAATAAGAGGAGTGCAGGGGTGGGTCGTAGCCTGGACAGCGTAAAGGTTGAAAGCTTTATCGGCCATGGCTGACACTGCAGCCAGGACCACCGGGAAATACTGCGGAAGGCACCCAGCCATGACTGCGTTGATGGCAATTTTTTCCACTGTGGCTTCTCCCCAGCGGGGAGGAAGAACCGCCAGGACTTCTTTCGGATTCCTGTCCGTGTAAGCCAGCATTTTGGCCACTCTTTCCCCTTTCGGGGGGATGAAGGGCAAGCCATCGATCCACCCCCTGGCCTGAAAGAGCTGGAAAATGGAATCGGGATTATCGCTGACCAGCACTTGTTCATCGCCTTCCGTTCCCGAGGGTGAAGCGAAAAGACTTTTTGCTTTGAAGGTCTGCTTTCGTGGCCGGCCTCCCTCTGTTTCATCGCTGACCTTTCCCCCGCCTCCCAGCAAGGCCCGAACCACATCTTCAAGAGCTTGATCCGCTTTTTTTTCAACTTGCGCTGGAGGCAGCCCCCCCACCGGATGAGGAACGGTTACGATGGGAAGGCTAGCCATGCCCAAGGCCCTGGCTTCTGCTAAAGCCAAAGATACAAATTCATCCGTACATATGGTTACGGTCGGAACCCCGCGCTTCTCCAGTTCAATCGCATCGTGGATACTCCACGAAGTGCACGACCCTCAATCCCCCAGGGCATTGACCACGCCCTGGGATTCATTGGCCAGCTCCTCGATGAAATCGGCAGGCTCGCTTACTCGCGGCTTGGATCGCGATCGGGTTTCCAAGAGGCCGTATTTCTTCTTCATGAGACTGCCCAAGCGTGATAAGAGGATGTCCGCATTCGGTTTCCCGTTGTGCATGAATCCGATGACTTTCCCCTTCAATTCACTCAGGCGTGGGGCAGGAGAAATTGGCGTAGTTCTAATCCGCCCCTCGGGTACAAGTAATTTTACCTTCGAACTCATCCGACTGCCTCCTCTGGCTGCTTCATAAAAGTTTCGGACCCGGTGCAAGATCCAAGCCTGCAGCTGACTATTTTGCTCCCCTGTCAAGATAGGATCTGGTAGATGGAAATTCTTATAATACTTTATTTACTATTTTTGCTCTTCTGTCAACACCCGATTTTTTCCTTGACAAAGAAAATTCAATTTAGTATTCATGCAAAACAATAATTCCCCCCCGATAGAGGAAAGTCAATATTCTTCTTAGGGCGACGAGTCGGGGGTACCATTTTACGCCTGAAGCGAGTGGAGGTAAGCGTTTGAGGTCTGGTTGGGTAGGTGTTTTCTCGGCCAAGAGCAATTGAACTTATTGGAATTTATTCCGGCAAGAGAAAGGAGAGAGAAATGAAGAAAAGAAACCCTTTAATCCCGGCATTGATTATCGGGCTAAGCCTTCTCGGTTATCCTTTAGCCGCCCAGGCGGGGAAAGTTTTCGATTTAGGAGATCCCATTGGCGGTCCCCCGGATGCTCCTTTGCGTATCGCCATGGATTACTTCTCTTCCGAGGTGAGCAAGAGGACGAATGGAGAGATTACCATCAAGTATCATCCCCAGACGATCGTAACCAGCGAAACCAAAGCCGTGGAGATGTGCAAGGCTGGGGCATTGGCCTTCGCCAATGCCGGCGGAGGGCTGGGCACCATATTCCCGAACACTCAGCCCCTGGCCTTGCCCTACCTGCTGCGGGATTATGCCCACTATTATGCGGTCGTCCGCGGGCCAATCGGAAAGAAGATGGAGGAGGAGATCGAGAAAAAACATCATTTAAAAATGATCATCTGGGGAGATTTTGGCTTTCGGCAATTTGCCAATACTAGGAAACCTCTGAACAGCCCTGATGATTTCAAGGGGCTGAAGCTAAGAGTCATGCCTTCTCCCCCTCTGGCGGATATGGTAAATGCTTTGGGAGCGAGCGCGGTCCCGATCAGTTGGTCAGAAGCCATACCGGCCGTCCAACAGGGAGTGGTAGATGGTCTGGACTTACCGGTCGTTAATTTAATTACCATGAAGATCTACGAGATTTGTAAATATGCCGCGCTGACCAGTCATTATTTCGGCCCCTGGGGTGTGGTGGCCAATCTAAATATTTGGAATACCCTGACGAAGAAGCAGCAGGACATAATCCTGCAAGTTGGGTTAGAAGCCGGCGATAAGAACCGGGAGATCATGGAAAAAACGGATGCTCACGGAAAGGCTCTTTTGGAGAAATATGGGATGCAAGTAACCACTCCGAATCCCGCGCCTTTCCGGGAGATTGCCAAGGAAAAAGTATATCCCAAGTACTATAAGGAGTTTGGCCAGGCTCTCATCGAGAGCATTATGAACTTCAAATAGCCCGGGACATCCTTTTTGGTTTGGGCCTAAAGTTTAAAATCTCCTGCCAGATCCTGGAATGCTAGATCGACCTTTCCCGGACGCTCCGGTGGATCTGGTCCTGTCGGCTCCCTCGTTCTGGGGAGGAAAGGACTGGGGCGAGCGGGCCATTCGAGGGTGGAAAGGTAAATGATTCCAAGTTTCCATATAAAATGGGAATTTAGACCTTTTTCTCTCGCGCGGTACAGGGAGAGGTTCGACGTTTCGTTGCCCTAAGATCCGCAAGACCAGAGATGAGGAGAAGGAAAAATTGAATACCACAATGGAGCGAGAGAAGAATCAAAAGAATTCAGGAAAGTGGATTAAAGTAATTTCTCAGCTTCCGGAAAAAGTGCTCCTGGTTATACTGATCTTCACTTTAATCGATATGGTCTTGAGCGTCTTCACCCGTTATGTAACCGGCCAAGCCATCTATTGGGCTGAGGAAGTGGGCACGTTCGGGCTAGTTTGGATTACGATGATAGGAGCGGGCATCTGTGTCAAGAAAAGATTGCATTTCACGATGCCAACTTTCATTGGCCGTTTTTCCCCGCGGGTAAGATATGTCGTCGATCTCGTTAATGAGGCTTTGATCATGGTCTTCGGGGTTTTGATGCTGATCACCGGGGTGGACATCACTCGCAACTCCTGGACGATGTACTCCCCCGCCTTGGAAGTCAACTTAGCCGTCATCGATAGCGCCGCGATCCTCTGTGGCCTGCTCATCGTAATTTACGGGATGGGACAGGTTTTGAGGATCATCAAGACAGGCTCCGCCCCATCGCCAGAGCATTAAGGCGCGGAAGTGGACTACCTTCTACATCGTCCTTCAACTTTCCTTCAGGAGACCGCTTTCCAGCGAAATTTTAAGGTGGCAAGATGGTTCTCCCACGTTATTCCAGGAGAAGCAACCGGAAATAGAAAGGAGTCGAGGCATGCTGAGTCTTTCCCTCTTGGGTATCGTCTTTGTTCTGTTGATGCTCTTGGGCATTCCCATCACTTTTTCTTTGGGCCTCTCCAGCGTAGCAGGATTATGGATCATGGAAAAACCTCTGGCCACGGTGCCCATCGCCATCTTTCAGGGCATTGAGTCATGGGTCCTGCTGGCCATCCCTTCTTTCATCTTTGCTGGCATCCTCATGGAGCGATGCCGAATTAGCTACCAACTGATTGACCTTGCCCGATCCATGGTTGGATGGATAAGGGGTGGCCTGGGCATGACGACTGTGGTAGGAGAAATTTTATTTTCCGGTGTTTCCGGATCTACCGTGGCCGATGTCTCGGCCATCGGTTCTATGATGGCTCCGCCGATGATACAGGGAGGATATAAAGCAGAGCATACGGCTTCCATCATTGCGGCTTCGACCTGCTTTGGGATACTCATCCCACCGGCGATCTTTATGATCGTCGTAGGAACTCAGACCTCCACTTCCATCGTAGGAATCTTCCTGGGAGCGATATTGCCCGGTCTGGTGGCCGGTGGCCTTTTGATGTTAACCATTTATTTTCAAGCCATGCGATTTAAGTGGCCGGTGGATGCCAAACCGAACTTCAAGTGGCTTTTGAGGGCCACGAAAAACGCCCTGATCGCCCTTTTTGTGCCTATCTTTATTATAGGCGGTTTTCGATTTGGGGTATTTACCGCGACAGAAGCGGGCGCGGTCTGTGCCCTTTATGCGGTCGTTGTCTCTTTGCTGCTCTATCGAAATGTGACCATCAAGGAAATATTGGATATTTTAATGGAAACCGCTCTTCTAACCGCCGCGGTGATCTTCCTTTTGGGAACCGCAACGATTTACCAATATATTATGGCCAGCCTGGGGGTGCCCCAGCTTTTCCTGCAAATTTCACAAAACTTGTCCCCTAACGCTTTCCTTTTTGTAATATCCTTTATTACCCT
>Ga0187770_10002373_pt1 | contig 10532 bp, 8 predicted proteins | sample 0116_SJ02_MP02_2_FD_133154 | JGI IMG/M metagenome (GOLD analysis project Ga0187770, IMG submission 133154) | Tropical peat soil microbial communities from peatlands in Department of Meta, Colombia - 0116_SJ02_MP02_20_MG | ecosystem: Environmental > Terrestrial > Soil > Wetlands > Peat | place... | reverse complement strand
TCGGCTGTTGTGTGAGAATAGGAAAGATTGAGATTTAGCCCTTTGACGATCTCCCATATCACTCCTGTTGAGCCAGTATAAGTCCTGTCTCTTCTTTTTACATGAAATGCAGTATGGGTATGGGTATAGTTCTGTAGAAATATATCCCCTGTGAGCGTAAAATTCACTTTGTCGATCACCGGAACGAGAAGGCTCGGCATGATTCGATATCCGATGTTATCCCAGTTCTTCCCATCCGTCATGTCTCTTGAAAATTCGTACCTCAAAGAAAAAGCTCCCCTCCCATCCAAGAAGGGATGAACATATCCTGTTGTCAGAAGGTAGATATTGCCATCCCGATCTTCGTCTTCATTCAGAGGGGACTGCAGCATTTCCCTCCTTGCATATCCCATGGATAATTGGCCGATATGATCCGGGAAAATAGCGATATTCAGAGTCGGTTTAACCGTGGTGACACTCTGGTATTCCTTTTCGCCTAACCAGATATGGCTGTAGGAGACGGGAAGGGTGATCGCTCCATTTTGAAAATTGTAGCCCGGCATTAACGTGATCGTTGGAACAAGGAGGTTATAATTTTTTATGTGGAAGTATGTATCGGCATAGAAATTAAACTGACCATTAAAGGACCAGGGACCACTTAAAAGAGGGGTATAATCCAACTTAAAAGTTGTGATGATGCTGCTGTCCCTCTGCCCGGTAATCAAAAGGCCGGGAACGGCTGCGGAAGGCATCAATACCACATTGTCATCATATTGGTATGCAACGCCTGCAGTAACCCGCCAGGTCCGATAGGCCTCCAGGGTTTTGACGACGGCCTTTTCATATTCCCTCGCAAAAGAGGCGACCTCTGACGTAGGATCAACAGAGATCACCGCCTTTAAACTCTCCTTTGCCTCGGCAAATCTTTTCTCCTTTGCCTGTGCCATTGCAATTTGGAAATCGGCTGGCTGTGCAAGGTTCGTATCCATCTCTTTTGCCTTCTTAAAGGCATCGATAGAGGCAGTGGTCTTGCCTTGCTTCAAAAGAATCAGCCCCTTCAAAAAAGAGACATTGGCAGGCTTGATACCTTCCTTTTCGGCCCTTTCGACCCACTCCATCGCCTCTTTGAGCTGATCCAGCGTATAAAGAACCTCAACCAATTCAGTGTAGGCATCCTTGACAGAGGGAGTGAGATCAATCGCAGCCCGCAACTGCGCAACGGCCTCTTTATACTTTCCCACCTGTTTGTACGTCAGCCCCAGGTAATAAGCGGCTTCTGAAGAGTTGGGGTCCTGCTCCCGCGCCTTTACCAAAAATTCAAGAGCCTCTTCGTAGTTTTCGGCCTTATATTCAGCTATCCCTTTCTCAAGAAAAGTTTCCTCAGCGTAATTATTTCCTGAAAATCCCAAAGAAATAAGCAGTAGCAACAGTAAGCAAAATAGAATCTTCACTTTACCCATCAAAAGCCCCCCTCACCAATAACTCCATCAATCGGTCAAAAATAAAGCCTGGCCTCGAGATCTCGAATACCAGGCTTTTTTAAACTCCTGTCCCACCTATCCCCCCGCGATGGGTTAATTCACTAAAGGTCAGAAACGCCGTTGAAGCTTCTGTAGAAAATTTTCCGCTCTTCTCACTAAATCACTTCATGGGTATTTTTGGCTGTTTGCTACAGAAATATTGCTGTATACCTTGTATACATAAATCGAAAATTTGTCAAGAACTTTTTTGGCAAGTATAAAATGGCGTAAGTACCTGTAAATTCATGACAACTTAATTTAGCGTAACTTACACCTCAATCGTCTCCCCATCCCTTAATAGCCTGAGATTATTGATTCTAAGCTCCTGAAGTTCAGTTTTAATGGTCTTGAAGAATTGGGGTTTTAGGTGTGAGACACAGATCCTCTCAGGAGCATATTTTATCTTTAACAGTTCTTCCTTTATTAACAAAGGGGTCAAATGTCCTGTCCTGATTGCAAATTCTCCCATCCGGTTGGGAAAAGAAGCCTCTATGATGAGCAGCTGAAGTCTCCTATCTCCAACCTTTTTCCACGTGCCATCCGATGGTCCGGTATCGCCCGTATAAAAAAACCGTCTCTTCTTTCTGTCTTCAACAAGATATCCCACTGCCGGAACGGTATGATTAACCCTATAGGGGGTGATGGTGTATTCATTGACCTCGAATGGCTGACCAACCTTCAGTTCCGTGAGGGCCAAAATACCACGATGAATGTCAGGAATCACGGTAAAATCAGGCCAAACAGAACCATTTAAGAGGTGTTTTTTGATCGTCCCAATCACAGGAGAAATGCCGACGATATTAACCCTTCGCCTCATATTCATAAAGGCAATATTCTCCGCAAGATAAGGAATTCCTGTTACGTGGTCGAGGTGGGCATGGGTAATGAAGATGTTTCCCACCTTTAACTGTTTCTTCTCATCAAGAATGTTGGTCAGATTCCCCGCATCAAATAAGATTCGATCATCTAAGAGAAAACTTGAGGGATTTCGTCCAGGGAACTCTGCCCCAGAACAACCGAGAACCTTGATCTTCATATTCTCCCCTTCATTTAATGACGCCTTCCAATAGGACTCTCAAGGGATCGCCCTTAATGTGAGTCACTGTTTAATGTGGGAGGTCTTTTCATCAAATTCTTTCCAGAATTTCGCCTCGGACTTCTGCCAGTATTCCCCCCACCGGGCGTTGAAAAAACCCTCCAGTCTTTTTAAAAGGCGCTTCCAGCCCGGTAGATACTCGTATTTCAACACATCTTCCAGGAAAGGGACAACCTCCCCTAAACTCTCCTTCGGGAGATAGGCCCGGGCTTTCATTTCGATCGACCGCTTCAGAGCCTGCGGACTCAGGGCATGGGCTGTGAGCATCACAACCGGAAAGTTCCGATTCACCGCCAACTCCAACAGGTCAAAGCCTCGAACACCCATGATGTCGAGGATGACTATATCATAGGTCCACGAGGCCATCCTTTCAACCGCCTCTTCATAGGTGGCGGCCTTATCGAAGGTTGCCTTCGGGCAGGCACCCAAAATTTCTTCTTCCAGAACAGCCAAAACATCCGGTTCGTCGTCCACGGCCAAGATTCTCTTGCCATCGAGAATAGACTCCGTCATCGTGTATCCTCCTTTTGCCAGTCAGATTTCAGATTGGTCCGCTCACCCTCTTATGTGAACCATTTTCTCCTCAAACTCCTTCCAAAACTGGGCTTCCGATTCTTTCCAATTTTCCCCCCAGCGGGCATCGAAATATCCTTCCAGTTTCTTCATCAGCACCCCCCACCCGGACGCGTGGTCGCTTTCGCGGAAGATGTCCTCCAGAAAAGGAACAATCTCCCCAAGCTTCTCCTTCGGGAGGTAAGCCCGGGCCCTCATTTGGATGGACCGCTTCAACGCCTCCGGATTCAGGGCATGGGCCGTGAGCATCGCAACTGGAATCTTTCGACCCTCAGCAATGGCAAGGAGATCGAAGCCCCGAACCCCCATGATATCCAAGATGACGAGATCGTAGTTCCCGGAGTTCAACATCTTGACCGCTGTCTCAAAAGTGACCGCCTTTTCGAATTGGCACCTTGGACAAGCGTCTACAATTTCCTCCTCCAAAAGTGTCAGAATATCTGGTTCGTCGTCCACGGCCAGTATCCTTTTGCCGTCCAGAATGGATTCCCTCATGCTTCTATTGTCCCCCTTCTTCCTTTGCCATTTACCCCCTTAGAAATAATACCCCGCCCGAATTTCTAACGGGGTTCACTTCTTAATGAAAGCAATTTTTTCGTCGAATCCTTTCCAGAATTTTTCATCAGTCTTCTTCCAGTTCTCACCCCATCGGGCATTAAAAAATCCTCGGAGATTCTCTAAGAGGCGAGCCCACCCAGGTAAATTTTCGTACATCAGGACATCTTCCAAGAAGGGAACAACTTCTCCAAGCTTCTCTTTGGGGAGATAGGCTCGGGCCCCCATCTCAATGGACTGCCTCAATGCTCCCGGATTGAGCGCGTGGGCCGTCAGCATCACCACCGGAAAGGGAGAAGGCCGGCTCACCGTTAAGTTCAGGAGATCGAAACCCCGGACACCCATAATATCCAAGATGACCAGATCGTAAGTAAAGGATGACAGAAATTCTGCCCCCTTCTGATAGTCAATCGCCTTGTCAAAAAAACAGTTTGGGGCGGCTCCCAAAATTTCTTCCTGCAGAACCGCCAAGACATCTGGTTCATCGTCCACAGCGAGGATCCTCCTCCCGTTTAGAATCGAATCTTTCATAATCCGTCTTCCTCTGGCTATTGAAGCGGAGGGATTCGTACCATAAAACGCGTCCCGAACCCTTCCCGGCTTTCCAGTATGATCTCACCTCTCATTGCTTCAATCAGGCTTTTCACACCCGTAAGGCCGAGCCCAAACCCTGGCACATCGGCACGTATCTTATCTTTTAGACGAACGAAACGGTCAAAAATGACTGCCTGCCCCTCTTGGGGAATTCCCCTGCCGTCGTCTTCGACAGAAATGAGAAGATCGAGATTCCCGCAAATGGACACCACCATACGTTCGCGCCGGTACTTCAGGGCATTGCTTACGAGGTTCCGCAGAATCTGTTGGATCTTCTTCTGGTCGTGGCAGAAAGGGGACTTGCAATACTCCCCGGTCATTTCAATAAAAATCCCGTGGTCCTTGAGACAACGATGGAATTCCTCCTGGTCTTTGGCCTGGCAGAGCGTCTCCGCAATATTGGGGGCGCTAATCTCGAGCACGTCCATCAGTGACTCCTTGATCACTTTTTCAATGAAAAAGAGCTCCTTCTGAAATAATCCTTCCTCGGAACGGAAAATCTCTATCATCTCATGAAGAAGGGTCTGGGCTTTATGGACATTCCTCAGGATGCGCTCGACGATGCGCTTTTGTTGATCTGTGAGGGGACCATATCGATCCCCTTTATGGAGGAGATTAGCCGTGCTGGTGGAAACAATAGACAAAGGTCCTGTCAGGTCATGAATGAAAAGATCGAGCAAACGCGTTTTCTCGTTCGCCCCCTCATCACCGGTGGACTTCTCTTTCTCTGGAGCGTCCTCCTTGAGACCAAATTTTTTCAAACCCTTCTCTCCCCGATCACCCGAAAAGATATCAAAAAGGTGCTTCCCCCAGAGGCGAAACAATCCTCAGGCGTTTGACAATGGAGGCATTCCGAGATTCTCCCGGGACATAAATCCCGATCCGATGGGATGTAAATGCATCGCCGACTTTCCGCCGAAACATCAAAACCGAAACGCTGGCCATAGACCTTCATCCGGAGGAGATCAAGCCCCTTGCCTCCCGCATTAAAGTCGTAAGGCCTCTTTGAAGTATATAGCTCTGTCTCCTGAGTATGGAAAAGGCCATCGAAGAGATACCTTTGATTCTCCTCGGTAATCCCAATCCCGAAATCCTGAACCTTCAGAAGAAGCCTCTCGCCTTTCTGTTCTAAAAGAACCCGGATCATCCCCTCGTCCGGGGTGTTCTCAATGGCGTTCCTCAAGAGGCCCTCCAGAACGCCATCAAGGATTTCGGGGTCCATGAGGACAGAAAGCTCCTTCCCTCCCTCCAAGTGAAAATGGATGTCTCGGTGGATGGAGCGCTGCCTCACTTTTTCCAGGGCCCGCTCTGCAAAAGAAGACAACGAAATTGGCACAAAAGGAGGACAGGCCTGTCCATTCATTGGTTCAAGGGGTAAACTCCCTTCTAATTCTTGATAAGATCGAATAATCTTCTCCGTCTCTTGATGAATATCGAGAAGGCGATTGAGATGTTTCTCCAAGGTTCCGAAGAATTCATCCCCCACAATCGGAGGCGAAGAGGTTTGCGCTTTAACCTTGCGCCTTAAGATCCAGATGTTCCCTTTGATCACGGCCAAAGGTGTCCGAAGTTCATGGGAAAGGTGGTCGAGAGCCTTGCTCTTCGCTCTGTTCAGGCGCTCGAGCTCTTTCCGTGACTGTTCCAGGGCATCGATGCGAGCCCTCTGGAGTTGGGCCATCTCGATAAAAACCGAGGCGTGATTTCCGAAGGTCTCAAGGAATGTCTCGTCCTCTTTAGCGAAAACTCCTTCTTTCTTGTTAAGCAGTTGGATGACCCCCGACCTTAGCCCGGCCCTGTTGTAAAGGGGAACACAAAGTAAGCTTCGGGTTCGATAGCCAGTCTGTGCATCCACCTCTTTGTTGAACCGCGGATCTGTGTAGGCATCTTCAAGATTCAGAATTTCTCCGCTCTGAAAACAATATCCAGCCACCCCAGTTCCGCATGGGATTCGAATCACCTCTTCCCCCATCCCAATGGCAACTGTGGACCAAAGCTCATCCGTCTTCGGATCGTGGAGAAATAGGCTACAGCGCTCCGCACCCATCACCTCACAGGCCTTCTGGGCGATCTGCAAAAGCATCTCATTGAGTTTGAGGTCCAGGCCGATCAGATGGCCAAGTTCGAGGAAAGAATGGAGCTTGCGAATCCTCTCGTTAAGAGCCTGTTCCTGGGCTTTGTCTTCCTCCCGGCGAATGACTTTTCTTCGATCGCCTTTCCGCCGGTCTTCACAGGAGATTTTATCTCGGAGGGGTATCTTTGGAAGCATAGCTTCAATACGTATAGGAGAAACGCCTTAGTCTGTCAAGTAAAAAATGTGAGAGTTCTGAAAAAGAATTTGACGCTCCCTTGATTACAAGGGTTCCAAAAGATGATTATACGGATTCCTTCTAATTCCCAATCAGCCTCGCATCTACGTCATCGTCTCATCATCCGTGTCACCCGATATCTTCATGCGCTTTCAATAGTCTCAATATTGAAATCTCTCTTAAAATTGCCATTGGTCAACGGGCTCATCTTTCTACGGTTGTATTTTTGATGACCGAGCCTTCAACAATCCAATGGGCCTTATAACAAACGCCGTTTCTTAGTTAATTTTAAATGATTTTACATTGCTTTACACGAACTTACCTTTTCCCCATGGAAGTCACCCTTTTACATTTTGCGAGGATCAATTAGAATTCAAGTTCTGGTTGACTTTTGTAGTTATCTCGATATACCTCTATTATGCCAAAGGACTTTGAATGGGCTCAGAAGGATCAAGGAGATTTCTGAAAAAAAACCGGAAATTTCTGATTACACGGATTATGGACGATTTTAGCGATTAGAGATGTGCTGAAAATAAATCCCGTCATTCCTTCAGATGAAAAGGAGAATGGTCTCAGAAATCACGTCTCAAGAGGAGGGCGTATCCCATTCCGCCCCCGGCGCAGAGACTGGCAAGACCGAGGCCGACATCGCGCCGGATCATCTCGTAAATCAGGGTGACGACGATCCGGCTTCCGGTTGCTCCGACGGGATGGCCGAGCGAAATGCCACTTCCGTTCACATTGACCCTCGTTCGATCTAAGTTCAACTCTTTTTCGCAGGCAAGGTAGTAAGAAGCAAAGGCTTCGTTCATCTCTATCAGTCCGATATCGGATAAAACCAAGCCTGATGCCTGGATCACCTCCCGAATCGCCGGAACCGGGGCCACCCCTGTTCGTTTGGGCTCAACCGCTCTGATAGACCACTGTCCCACCCTCGCCAATGGCTTCAACTCATATTTCTTACAAGCCTCCTCTGTGGCAATGAGAATCGCCGCAGCTCCATCATTGATGCTGCTGGCATTGCCCGGAGTCACCGTCCCCTCAGGCGAGAAGGCGGGCTTCAGTTTCGCTAAATGGTCGAAGGTTGTATCGTGTCGGGGATGCTCGTCTTTATTGACGACTGTAACCTTCTTGCCCTCTCTTACCTCGATGGGTACGACTTCATTATCGAAATACCCTTTGGACTGAGCCAACACTGCCCGCTGGTGTGAAAGAGCAGCGAGCTCATCTTGTTCCTCTCGTGAAATATGGTACTCTTTAGCTAAAAAATCAGCGGCTAACCCCATGCCTCCCATAATGGGATCTTCTTGCATCCCCCACCACAACATATCCACAGCTTGTGCATGTCTAAGACGCTGACCCCATCTGGCGGAAGTCATTATAAAGGGCGCATTGCTCATCGACTCCACTCCGCCTACCAATGCTGTCTCCGCCTCACCTAATATTAAAGCAGAAGCACCACTGATGAGAGCTTGCATGGCACTTGCGCAAGCGCAATGAATGCTAAAGGAAGGTACCTCCGGTGGAATTCCACAACTGATAGCCGCACCTCTCGCGATATTTGGGTTGAGTGGGGAAAGGGTATTTCCAAGAACAACCTTTCCAATCTTTTCAAGTGATAAACCAGAACGTTCCACGCAAGCCTTTATAACTGGAATGACAAGATCAATCGTATTCAATGAACGGAAACTTCCTCCAAAATCACCGATCGCTGACCGTACGGCGCTCACTACAAAGACGTTCCGATTCATGGACACCTCCTCCATACTACTCCGGAAGTCATGGCATACTTCCGGGCAGAACCTCCATCTCTCATGACGGATAATCAAAAAATCCTTTTCCCGTCTTTTTACCTAAGTGCCCTGCCTTAACCTTTCTTCTGAGAAGAGGAGAGGGCCAATATCGCTCTCCAGACACCTCTTTCCGATTATCCAATTCGGTAAACACCCAATCCAATCCGACTTCATCAGCCCAACTCAACGGACCTTTCGGCATCCCGGCACCGAGCTGTAGGGCTTTATCGATATCGACAGCAGTGGCTATTCCCTCATCAAGGCAACGGACTCCTTCGTTGATCATCTGCCAAAGCAACCGGTTTGAGAGGATTTCACGTTCCTCTTTATTCAGGGAAGGAGAGACATCGTCCATTTTCTGGGGCGGCCCTGATCCCACCTTCTTGTATCGATAAACCCCCTCCGCCACTTTTATCCCAACTCTTCCAGATGAAACTAAATCATCAAAACGGGGAGGGATTTTGAAACGCTTCCCATAAGCCTCATAGAGAGTTAGGTTTGCATGGTGGACGACATCCCATCCGGCCATGTCACCGAGGGAAAATGGCCCCATAGGCATTCCTATATCAATACTCGACTGGTCGATATCCGCAGGTCGATATCCCTCTCCCATCATCCAAAAGGCCTCGTTGACATACATCCCGAGGAGACGGGCGACCAAGAAGCCAGCGCACTCCTTCAGACGAATGGGAACCTTGTTCAGTCTCTTGCAGAAGACCATCATGGCTTCCACCGTCTCCTGAGAGGTCTCAAGACCTGGAACAACCTCGATCAGTCTCATGACGTGAGGAGGATTAAACCAGTGCATCCCGATGAACCTTGGCCTTCGCCGCGTAAAACTCGCCAACTCTGAGATCGGAAGGGCAGAGGTATTGCTTGCGAAGATGGATTCCGACTTGCAAAGGAAGTCTATCTCCTGAAAGACCTTTTTCTTGACAGCAACATCCTCCGGGACTGCCTCAATGACCAGGTCGGCCTCTTCAAAACCGCTATAATCTCCACTCCCATGGATCAGATCAAGGCCCTTCTTCATCTCCTCTTCTGTCATCTTTCCTTTGGTCAAAGCAGCGGCATAGATTCGGCTCACCTGATTCAGAGCCTTCTCCACTAAATCTTCATTGAGTTCCTTAAAGATGACTGAAAGACCAAAACTCGAGAGCGTATAAATGATCCCCGCCCCCATTGCGCCTCCGCCGACAACAGCCACTTTCTTAATTTCCATTCCCGCCCAAACCTTTCTTCTTGGCACCTCCAGGATGAGAGAGCCAGAAAAAATCACCGCTGAGAATGGATCTCTCCACTCCCAGCGACTCCTTTAGCTATTTGACCACTCGAGGCTTCACCCAGCCTGTTACTGGGACGAAGACCAATCTCTCTGTATCCGCCTTCACAATCTTTGAATAGTCAGAGGGTTTATGGATGGTTGACGTATAGGTCATCGGCGAAAGCATACCACCACAATCAAAGTCCTTCAATGTTTCGAGGGCATCCACAAATTTTTCAACGGTCACATTTTTCCCCGCTCGCTTCAATCCCTCTACCAAGATCGCCGTGGTCGTATATCCCTGAATGTACAGAGTGGGCAGTTTCGGAGAAGAACCGTATTTCTGCGCGATTTCTCTCAATTCTTTTCCCCCTGGAGAATCATCGTTCCACACACCGAACATCGATCCCGCATAGTAAGTCTTTGCTCCTTTGCCAACCGCCTTCAGGATCGAATCATCCGCACACCATGTGAACGTCAGGTAGGTGGGAAAATAATCAAATTTCTCGGCGGTCTTGATAAAATTGATAATCCCGGGCGCAAGGGTGAAGATGATCACGTACTCGGCCCCTGCCCTCTTCATTGACAACACCTGTGATGACGCATCCACAGCTCCCATGGGAAGTTCTATCTCCCCAACGGGATCTACTCCATATGCCTTGAGCCGGTCTTTGCTCGCTTTCAACCCTTCCTTCGCCCATTCAACAGGCCAACAAACAATTCCCGTCTTGGGGTTTTTCACCTTCAGGTCATTGATCACATAGTCGATTAGCACCTCCATCTGATTGGAATAGGTGGACCCATAGGAGAAGACATACCTTTTATACGGGGTGTACATCGGCACCAACATGC
>Ga0187770_10002370_pt1 | contig 10537 bp, 10 predicted proteins | sample 0116_SJ02_MP02_2_FD_133154 | JGI IMG/M metagenome (GOLD analysis project Ga0187770, IMG submission 133154) | Tropical peat soil microbial communities from peatlands in Department of Meta, Colombia - 0116_SJ02_MP02_20_MG | ecosystem: Environmental > Terrestrial > Soil > Wetlands > Peat | place... | reverse complement strand
TTAATACATTTTTCCATTCTTTTTAGCATAAGGGCATCGACCTTCACAACATTCAAGGGAGGAAGCTTCCCCCATTTGTCCTGTGAGGATGTTTTTTGGGCGACGGCCCACATCCCTATCGGCCATTCTAAACTCCCCTCCAGCGTGCAATCGAGAATTTTAAATCGACTTAATAGAAGTTCAATTCCGTCCGGAGTAAATCTCCAGTAATCTCTCGGGTGTCGGTGAATTACAAAATTTGTGACCGTCGTCAGAATGAGAAGGCCGTTTGGTTTGAGTACACGATGAATTTCATCTATCGCCTTCTGAGGATAGGGAATATGCTCAAGGGATTCAAGGTTCAACACCAATCCGATACTTTCACTTGCAATCGGGCTCATGTCTCCGATATCGCACACGACGTCAATGCAAGGCGGATCAAAATCCATCATATCCTGCTTTATATACCGCTTCCCTGGGAAAAGGGGCTGGTAATAATTAGGTTCCCATCCCGCGCAGGTGTCGAGGATGGGTTCCTCATAGGGAAAACAACCAGTTGCCCACTGCACATAGCGAGTCACTTCTTTCCTCATTCCTTCATCCTCTCGACCTTTTAGCAAATCATTATCTTCGGCTTTCTTCCACTACCCCTTTGGAAAGTAAGCAAACAATCCTTCTTGGAAGTTCCTTTAAATAATTCAATCACCTTTTAATGAATACCTTTGTAGAATATCTTTTCAGCTCTCTCATTCAATCAGTCTTTTCATAAAATTTCCAAGATCCTCTTTCGTCCTTTCCAGCGTGAATCCTTTGGCCACGCTCATTCCTCTCTCCCTACATCTTTCTCTCAACTCTCTATCTTCTATAAGACTAAGAACCCCTTCGGCAATTTTATCCGGCCGATGAGTTGGAGTGAAATAGGCAAAATCCCTTTTTTCATCGAAATTCATATAACTCGAAATCTTTGTAAGAATGGAAGGGACACCAGACGCAAGGGCTTCCATCGCTGGCAAACCAAACCCTTCACCCTCAAGTGAGGAAGAGATAAAAATGTCCACACTCCGATAGAGTTCCGCCATCTCCTGCTCTTTTAAGTTCATGTAATAATGATCGACCACTTTTCCCACTTCCTCCCTCTCCGAAGGAGGATGAGGACAAACTCTTGTGAATTCCACAGGGACTCCTTTCTCTTTCAATAATCTTACAGATTGGATCGTGTCTGGAATACCCTTAGAACCAACATTGATGGGACCCACAGATAAAATCCTTATCTTTCCGTGTTCGCCCCAGATTCTCCTCTCATTAGGATAAAATATATTTGGGTCGAATCCGTTTTGGATAACAAAACACTTCTGACGATACCGTTTCTGAATCAATTCAGCCAGATGTTTTGATACCGCCGTCTTAACCGTTGGTAAGGCATAGACCGATTCGATCTCTTTTATCCTCTTTTTGAACTTTAATACGTCCATATATCTCTGTATTGAAAAAACACCTTTTCTTGAATACTTCTCTGTGATGACTCCTTCTTCGATCCTCAAGGCAAAGTCGATCGGCTCATAACCCTGACAAAGATGGACAACCCTCCCTTTCCCTCTCTGAAAAAGCCTTTTCACATCACTATAGAGGCTCCCGACATAGATATCACATTCTGGGATGTCATCCTCTGTCTCAACAAGGGTTGGCTTTTCATATAGATTTAGCTCCGTTAAATTCGAGTCCCTTTGCATATTCTTTGTCACGAGGAGTACTTCATATCCCATTTCGTGAAGTAGCTTCACATGTTGAGAAACCACCTTTACTCCTCCTGATACGGCCGACTTGCCATACCCATCTTTCAAGACATAATTCCTAATAAAATACCCTATCTTCATTCTTTATCCGTCTTTATTTCTTCCTTCTCTCCCGCTCAGATCAATATATTTCCATCCGTGATCAGTCGGAGCGATAAGTAAACAATTTCATTTTCCGTCCCGCCCCGACCAACCAATGGAGAAAATTCTTATTATCTCTACAGATGGGAACGAAAATTCTCCTTGAGGCGAGTTATCCTCCGCCCCAACTTTTTTATGATTCGGTCATCACTTCCAACTATTCTCAAGGGAGGAAGTATCCCCCCTTCCTCTTCACGGGAGGTCTTCTGAGCCGTTACCCAGATCCCCTTGGGTCTTTTTAGATCTCCCTCTAAAGTGCAATCCAAAATTTTAAATCGATTCAACAGAAGCTCGAGGCCATCTGGTGTAAATCTCCAGTAGTCCTTAGGAGCACGGTGGATTTTAAAGTGCATCACTGTGGTTAGGATGAGAAGTCCGTTTGGGCGAAGCACACGGTGGATTTCGTCGATCCCCTTTTGAGGATAGGGAAGATGTTCAAGGGATTCGAGGTTCAATACCAATCCAATGCTCTCATCAGAAATCGGCTTCATGTCTGCAATGTCACAAATCATGTCAATGCAGGGCGGATCGAAGTCCCTCATGTCCTGTTTAATATACCGTTTCCCTGGGAAAAGGGGTTGGTAAAAATTTGGTTCCCATCCCGCGCACGTATCGAGGATGGGTTCATCAAACGAAAAACGCTCAATCGCCCATTTGACATAGTTGACGATTGCTTCTCTCAATGAGATCTCCTTCCCTTCGATGGTTTCTCCATCATCCGAGTCAGGATCGAAAAGAGTCGCGGCGCACAGGCTTCATCGGTGTAATTTCTCAAAACCCTCTTCTTCCCTTCACGGCCCATCTGCTCCCGCAACCCAGGATTTTCAATAAGGAGGCAAAGTTTCTCTTCCCATTCCTCAGGAGTCATCGCCCAAAATCCATTGGTCCCGTCCTCGACCAAGTCCTTGTTGATCCCCACAGGCGTACAAACCACGGGGACACCTACTCCCTGGTACTGGATAATCTTGAGACCGCATTTCCCCCATGACCACGGATCATCAACGAGAGGCATCAGCCCGATATCAAATCCCTGAAGATCAGCCACCTCTTCCTCTGAACTCCAATTTTTCTTGATCACCTTCATCCGATCACAGTCGAAAAAAGTGTCACAGACAATCTTCAGCTCCACATGAGGATATCTCTCGCCTATCCTATTGAAAATAGGTCTCATCTTTTCTAAATAATGAATGGAACCGTGATCCCCGATCCACCCAAGGGTCACCCTTTCCTGCTGTGCCGAATAGGTTCTTAACTCATATCTTTCCTGCTGAATCGCCGTAGGAATTACCTCGACATTTTGATTAAGTGGAAGAACTTGGCTCTTCAAAAATTCATTTCCGGCGATGATGAAGTCAGAGTTTTTGACCATCTGGACAAAACGTCTTCTCCGGGTTGATGAAAGTGGGTCTTTGGCCTTTGAATTTCGATACATCACCGAATCATCAAAATCGTAGAGGATCCGTTTCGCCCTTCTCCTCAACAATCCAAGCCGGGGCTGGTTGAATCTTTTCCTCTGAAGAAAAACGATATCGTATTGGGAAAGATCGTTGAAGAATCGAAAATTCTCTTTCAAGGTCCTGGGATAGAGGCTGACCTTGGTCTCCACCCCTTTGGACTCCAAATACGGAATGTATTGAAGCACCCGATACCGACTGGCGGCTACGGAAAAACCCTGAATCAGGAATAGGACTTTCATTTATCCCTCACCCCGATTGAGGCTTTGGAGAACTTGAAAAAACTTTTCGGAGGTGACGGCTAACGAGTAATCTCGTTCTACCGTTTCTATCCCCTTTAACCCCATCTGGTATCTGAGCTCTTGATTCTGGATAAGGTTCGATAAGCAATCTACCCATTCTTGATGATTCGTCGCCAAAAAACCATTCTCCCCATCTTTAACGATGTCCGGATTAATCCCCACGGGAGTGCAGACGACGGGGACCCCGACACTAAGATATTGGATGACCTTCAATCCACATTTCCCTCTCGACCATAGATCATCGTTGAGGGGCATCAAACCAATGTCGAAAGAAACCAGGTCATCATTTTCGTCCTCCAATTTCCAAGGTTTCTTAACGACGGGAAGGTGGAGGGGGTCATAAAAATCGTTGCTCACGATCTTTAATTTGGCCCGGGGAAACCTTTGTCGGATCGTCTCAAACACAGGCTCCAATTGTTTAAGGTACTTTAAATTCCCTTTCGTCCCAATCCATCCTAAAATGATCTCCTCCTGGTTAGAGATTTTCTTTTTTTTGGGATAAAGATCCGTATCGATGGAGGTGGGAACGACGATGACCCTTTTCTCCGGATCCACCTTGAGGACCTGGCTCTTTAAGAACTTGTTTCCGACTGTCACGACATCGCTTCCTTTTACCATCCGCTTGAATTTCATCCACCTGGAGAAGGAATGAGGGCGAGGAGAACTGGAAGATCGGTACATAACGGCATCATCGAGATCGAAAAGGAGTTTCGAAGACTTTTTTCGGATCCAATAAAATTCGAAAGGAGACAATAGTCTCCTTTGAATACAGACCACATCGAAGCGGGGAAGCTGGCGGTAAAGGATGAGCCGTTGCTTCCATGAACCGTAAAGGGGTTGCCACTTCGGGTCTACCTGGTGAGCGATCAGATACGGAAAATACTGTTCCACCCGGAACCGATGGCCCTGATCACTGGAATGGGTGAGGAAGATGATTCTCAATTTACCCCTTCGATTTCTTCTCTGCAATCATTAAAATGGACTTGGCAAAGTCGACGCCCAGATACCGATGAAGTGGGGCCATCACATAGATCCGGAAGAGATAGCGGTGGAAAGCATCGCTGTAGGTTCGGTACATCGCCTTGATTTGAAAACCATGAGCGAGGAGGAGCCCTCCCAACTCATCGTAACAATAGGCCACCTTATGCGTCGCGTCCCTCCAAAACCGGCTCGGATTGAACACATTGGGAGTCGTCAGGATCAATCGCCCTCCCTCGTTGAGGAGATCATAAATCTTCTTGATAAGCTGGACCCCTTCTTCAAGGCCCAAATGTTCGATGACTTCAAAAAGAAAAACAACGTCGAAAGACTCTTGAACCTCCTCCAAGCTGTAAAAGTCATGAAACTGCTCGCGGTCAATATCCATGCTCTTATACACCAGCTTTGGAAAATGGCGTTTCAAGCGCTCCTGAAGATTTCGGTTTGATGCTCCGATGTCCAGGACTTTTTCGTGGTCCTGAATCGTCTTCATCACCAGTGGGAAGCGTTTCCGCAGGATTTTTAGATCCCAGATTTCGGGATAACGGGCATGGATCTCGTCCCGGTATTGAAACAGCGTGCTCCACGGAATCATCTCATTCATCTGCCTTCACCCATTCCCTCTTCTCGAAATCGAAGCGTTTCACTACCTTGGCAGGGGAGCCAACGGCTAACGAATAAGGCGGAATGTCGCGATTCACAACGGAGAGGGCACCGATGATGCAATGTCTCCCGATCGTCACGTTAGGCAAGACGCAGGCGCCGTAAGCAATCCACGAATCGGCTCCAATGTGAACATAACCGATCTTCAAATCTTGCTCCTTGCTCGGACGACTGACATCGCCAAGTTTCCGCGAGTTGTCGATGATCATCACGTTCGGCGATATCCCAACATTCTCCTCGATGATGAGCCGGTTGCAGGCGCTGATAAAACAACTCTCCGAAATGATGACGTTGTCCCCGATGAAAAGCAGGATTTCCTTTGACTTCTTGTCCTTTGGGTGCAGGTTAATGCTCGTATTTCTTTTGATTCTTACATGGTCTCCCATATGGACAAACCGCGGTCGATTGATCACGACTCCGGATTCAATATAGACGTCCTTTCCGTAAGAGCCGAAGAAGAACCGGTTCTTAAAATTGGAGAGCGGGTACCAGAATGGCTTCTTCCTTATCACCCCGACGGACCCCCCTTCGATAAATGGCCCTGCAAAATATTCTCCATCTCACTCCAGTTTCTTTCGACCGAATAGCATTCTGCCAAACGACGCGCGGCAATTGAAGCCTTCGCCAGCTTCTCACGGTTGAAAAAGAACAGGATTTTTTCCACCAAGCCTCGATCATCTCGGGGGTCAGAGATGACGAAACCCTCTTGGCCCTGGGTGATCATTCCACTCGCCCCGTTGCAGCGGGTGGTAATCACCGGAATTCCGCTTGCCAAAGCCTCTAACACCGTCAGCGAACAGGCGTCGTAAAAAGTGGGGTGAACGAGAAGATCGGAAGCCCCATAATACTTTTCCGGCTCATGGCTGGACCCGGCGAAAATCACCTCTTCGAAAACTCCCATGTCCCTGGCCAAGCCTAAGTAAGAATCCTGACGGTCTCTTCCCAAAATAAGAAGTTTGAAAGGAAGAAGGGCTTTTCCCTTGATTTTACCCAATGCCTTGATCAGAAAGCCCAGTCCTTTCATCTGAAAATTATTTGAGACAAAGAGAATCACCAGCTCCTCTGCCCCAATTCCATGTCGGTCCCTGATCTCCCCTCGATATTGACGGTTCCTGGGGTGGAAGCGTTCGATATCGACCCCATTATAGACTACGGCAATCCTTTCCTCGGGCACGCGATACCAGCGCATCATGTCCTGCTTTACCATATCGGAAATGGCAACGATCTTATAAAAATGTTTTTTTTTATACGGTGCATCTTCAATATAACCCTGCACCCATTGTTTTGGGCTCAACACTCTTCCTACGAATTTGACCATCCAAACCGACGGATGGTCATAGGCTCTCAAGCTTCGCCAGAACCACGCCCAATGCACGCCTCCATGAGGTTGAAGAATATTCGCCTTGAGCGTATTCCCCACTCCGAAGGTAATGTCATAGTTTTCATTCTCTATTGCTCTCGTCGCCCTGACCGCAAAAGAGAGCAGCTGAAGACTCTTTGGGAAAGGGATCGTCTTGACAGGATGAAAGAAAATTCCTGCAATTTTTTCATCCTGGCGCTCTGCGTAGGCATGGACCTCATGGCCCTTCGCCGCCATTCGCACGCATAAGTCGACCAGATATCTTTCGGCCCCTCCTCTCGTTTTTGAGAAGTCTCGAAGACCTATGGCAAACCTTATCTTTTTCATAACCCAATGACGCGAATGATAGCGCATTTAACGAATATATGAGACCGAATTACCCCATAACGATGCGCCGATATTCAACTTTGGCTTTCGAAAAATTGACCAGGATGCCGAGCTTATGGCCGCTCGCTTTCAAGTAGGACAACATCTGGGTTGTATGATAGGTTGAAAACCGCTCCACCGTCTTCAGTTCGACAACCACCTTACCCTCAACAATCATACCAAGCCGATGAACTCCAATTTTCTTACCCTTATAGATTCCATCGATTACCCTCTGCGTTTCGACCTTGATCGCCTTCTTTGCGAATTCTTCTATCAATGCCTTTTCGTACACGGCCTCGAGAGACCCTGGTCCAAGTTCTTTGTGAACTTCGAATATTGCTCCCATGATCTGGTACGATAAGTCGCGGTATATGATATTCGTGTTATTCGTTGTCATTCGTGTTATTCGTTTTAAAAAAGCTTCGGATGCCCTCAGCCACTTCTTCCATCTCTGACTCTTCCATCTCTGGAAAAAAAGGAAGGGAGAGAATCTTATGAGACCACCGGTTCGTCAGAGGAAGATCTCCTCTTCGATATCCCAATTCCCGATAAGCCCTCTGAAAAGGGATGGGGATGGGGTAATGGATGAGCGTTTCGACTCCTTTCTTTTTCAAGAATGTTTGGAGAGTATCCCTCTTCCCCGTCTCAATCGTATAGAGATGATAGACATGCCGCACTCCCTTCTTCTCCCAAGGGCATATTACCCCTGAAGGAGAGAGCATCTTTGTATAGAGCTCGGCCTTCTTCCTCCTCGCCTCATTCCATTGATCCAAATGTTTTAATTTGACTCGAAGGATGGCGGCTTGGATTTCATCCAATCGACTGTTGTGTCCTTTCAGAATGTGGTGATATTTTTCCCTCTCGCCGTAGCACCGAAGAAGTCTCAGTTTTTGGTCATATTTATGATGATCGGTCACCACCATCCCGCCGTCCCCATATCCTCCCAAGTTCTTGGTCGGATAGAAACTGAAACAACCCATCGCCCCAAATGAACCCACCTTCCTTCGCCCATATTTTGCCCCATGGGCTTGGCACGCATCTTCGATGACAAGGAGACCGTAACGATTGGCAATGTTCAGGATCGAATCCATATCCGCCGGATACCCATAGAGGTGGACAGGGACGACGGCGCGAATCTTTCGTCCGCTTTTCTTTATCTTCTCTCGTTTCAAAAGTAGCTCAAGGCTATTGGGATCCATCGTATAAGTTTTGGGATCGATATCGATAAAGAGTGGTTTCGCCCCTGTAAAGGAGATGGCAAGAGCTGTGGCCACAAAAGAATTGGCCACGGTAACAACTTCGTCTTCCTCTCCAATGCCAGCTGCTTTCAAAGCCAGATAAAGGGCATCCGTCCCCGAGCCCACTCCGACCCCATGTCGAACCCCACAATAATGGGAGAATTCCTTCTCAAAAGCAGAAACTTCCTCTCCCAGAATGAAGCGACCTTTCTCGTAGACCTTTTGGGTCGCCGAGAGGATTTCGGTTTTGATCTTCGTTTGCTGCCTGGTCAAATCTAAGAAAGGAACCACCCTCAACCCTATTTAAAATTTCAAATTTCAGATTATTTGAGGTTGCCATTCCTGCGGAAGCAGGAATCCAGGATTTTTCCTCTCAGTTCTGGATTCCCGTTTTTCACGGGAATGACATCGCAAAGTTCTTTTCTCTCCAATTTGCAATTTGAAATCTGCAATTTGAGATATCTCTATTACCAATATTCGTTTTTATACTTTTTGTAGAACTCAATGGTTCTCCGAAGCCCTTCTTCCAAATCCGTCTTCGGCTCCCAGCCCACTATGCGTTTGATCTTGGAGATATCGGTATAGTAATCTCCGGGTTCGACTTCTTTTCTCTCCTGAGTAAATTCAGTAAAGGCCGCCTTGCCTGTCCCGGCAATCTTTACAATCCTTTTTGCCAAGTCGATGAAGCTGATGGGAATCCCTGTCCCTACGTTAAATACTTCTCCATATGCCTGATCGCAGGCGGCCACTTGCAAAAAACCGTCAACCAGGTCATCCACATAGAGAAAATCTCTCAAGATCCGTCCGTCTCCGAAGACAGGAATCGCTTCGTCATCGATGGCCTTTCGGATAAACCAATTGAGGACGCCATATTCATCATGGGCCATCTGATGCCGTGGTCCATAAGTGTTTGTAATCCGAAGGCATGCACCCCGAATTTTATGAACATCGTGATAGACGAGAACCATCTTCTCGGCCGATAAATTGGTCACCGCATAGATCCCCTTGGGATTGGTGGGATGGTCCTCTCCCACCGGCAACGTCACACTGGAACCGTACTCTCCCCGCGTTCCGGCAAAGATGAGCTTCGCCTCTGGATTGAGCTTTCGGCAGGATTCGAGGAGGACCAATGTTCCTCGACAGTTGATGTCCAGATCCTGAATCGGATTTCGGATACTGTCCACATGATTCACCTGTCCAGCGAGGTGGAAAATGATCTCCTGTCCTTTCACTAAATAGTCCATGGAATGTCCGTCTCTCACATCGGTGAAATTGATATGGACGCGATCGGCGATCTCTTTTACATTGAAAAGGTTTCCTCCCAGGCGGGGCATCATATTATCCACAATCGTCACCTTTGCCCCCGATGCAATCAATCGGGCCGACAGGTTGGATCCAATAAAACCCAAGCCGCCCGTCACCAATACTTCCTTGCCTCTAAAAACCTCTTTACGAGGTACCATCCTTTTTCTCCCTTTTTGAAATCGTCAATTCCCATAATTTGGCATACTTGACAAAGACATAGAACATCGTTGAGACGATGATGATCAGGCCGGGCAACCCATCCCTAAACCCCGATTTAAAAAGATATTCTTTGATAAACCGAAAGGGGGGATGAAAGAGAAGTTTGGAAAGGCTAAACTTTTCTCCGCTCTCAAACAGATCGGCTGCGGCAATTTCGGAATACTTATCTATCGTCTGGATCTGATCGGAAATACCTTGGTAGGTATAATGGTGATACTGGTTCTTTAGAACCCCCACCTTCCCCTCCACCATCAACTTGGCATGGAGGCCCCCTTCCCATCTCCCCTTGTCCCTTCGATAAAGACGGATCTCACCATCTGGATACCATCCGCCGTATCGAATCCATCTTCCCAGGTAGTAAGTGCGCCGATAGACAAAATATCCATCTAAATCCCTTGCCCTTCTACCCAACTCCGCTTGAATCTCTCCGGCCAAGTCCGGAGGAATTTCTTCGTCGGCGTCCACAAACATGATCCAATCCCGAGTGGTGAGACCAGCGGCATACTGATATTGATCACGATGTCCAGTCCACTTCCTCTGAAATATTTTGTCAGTATATTGTTTGCAGATTTCGTACGTCCCGTCCTGGCTGAAGGAGTCAACAACCACCAGTTCCTCAGCCCACGAGAGGCTCTTCAGACATTGCTCAATCGTCCTGCGATTGTTGGTGGTGAGGACATAGACAGAAACCGGAGCTTTTTCGATCATTTCCTCTTGTGTCTCAGTTGCTTCTCGACGA
>Ga0187770_10002369_pt1 | contig 10541 bp, 8 predicted proteins | sample 0116_SJ02_MP02_2_FD_133154 | JGI IMG/M metagenome (GOLD analysis project Ga0187770, IMG submission 133154) | Tropical peat soil microbial communities from peatlands in Department of Meta, Colombia - 0116_SJ02_MP02_20_MG | ecosystem: Environmental > Terrestrial > Soil > Wetlands > Peat | place... | reverse complement strand
TCCAGCGAATGGCGAAGATCGACGATGACGAGTTCTTCGCCGGCGTCCAGTTTTTCCTTTAGCTCCTCTACGGTGATTCTGGCAATGCGCAGCTCATGCAGAAAGCGCTGGCGCGCGATGAATTTGTAGGCAATGTATGCCGCAAGAGCGCCGATGATGAGAACCAGCAGCCAACCGCCAAGAGAGGCAAGCCGCGCCGCAAGTTTCTCAATTTCTCCGCTGAACGCATAGCCCAGGCCAACAAACGTTCCCGACCAGAGCAGTGCTCCCAGCGCATCGAAGAGCAAAAAGCGCCGCAACTTCATGTGAAAAATTCCGGCGAGCGGCGGCGTGACAATTCCCAAGCCGGGAATGAACTTTGCCACCAGCAACGACCTCGCCCCTTGTTTGGCGAACATTCCCTCGGTGCGGCGCACGCAGGAATCGGGCTCGATCGAAATCCGGCAGAGTAACTGCAGAATCTTGATGCCCTTGTGGCGGCCAAGTTCAAACCAAATAGAGTCCGCCGCCAGCGCTCCCAGCCCGGCACAACCTACAGCCGCAAAATAATTCAAGTTCCCGGTTCCGGCGAGCGCGCCGGCCGCAAGCAGCAGCGGCATAGCAGGAACCGGGATTCCCAATTGCTCGAAGAACACCCATCCCAGCAGCACCACGTATCCGTGATGGATGAGGAACTCGAAGGCGCGGTGCAGGGCCGGGATGGGCGTGGATCTCCTGGATTAATTTGTTACGAACGGAGCAGTATGCCCCCAACTACCGGTCATCACGAACTCGCTGATGGGTTTGCGTGTGCGGGGAGCCAACTCGCGGTCCTTCATCGTTTGGGGCAGAGTTTCTGGGTTGCCGGGAAAACCAATGGCCAGAGCAGCGACGGCTTCCCACTCGGATGGAATCGAGAATGTCTGGCGCGCCTTTTCCGGATCGAAGCCCGCCATCTGATGGACACCCAAGCCGTGCGCGGTGGCTTCTACGGACAGCAAAGCAGTTGCGGCACCTGTATCGTATTGGGCGTTGCGATTGGGCGCGTGATTTTTCGAGAACTCGAGTTTGGCGACGGCGATGGCCAGCACAGGTGCATTCTTGGCCCAACTAGCGTTGAATTCCACTAGGGTCCCCAACACTTTCTCGAAACTCGGCTTGTCATCTTTCGTAGCGACGATGTAGGCCCACGGTTGCTCGTTGTAGCTAGATGGTGCCCAGCGGGCTGCCTCGAACAAGCTGCGAAGAACTTCGGGCGATATAGGCTTGTCCGCAAAGGCGCGCGGGCTCCAGCGCTCTCGAATCAATTTGTGTACGGGAAAATCATTGAGAGCGGGTTTTTGCATTGAGTTCTTCTTTTCTCCTAAGTTGGACTTCCATTAGATGTTCCTTGCGGAAGAGGCGGTGCATGCGCACCGCCTCGGCCAAGATGCCCGGTTAGTTACCGGCCTTTTTCTGGAACATTTCCGCGTCAATGGTGATTAAGATTTCTTCGCCGATCATAGCCGCAGGGTAGCTGGCGCCGACACCAAAGTCCTGCCGGTTGATTTTGGCGTTGGCGTTAATGCCCATGCGCTGATTACCCCAGGGGTCCTTAATGGCAGCACTCGGACCGTCCACCTCGAGAGCCACTTCTTTGGTGATGCCATGAATGGTGAGATCGCCGATGACGCGGAGTTTCCCAGGAGCGAGTTGCTCGACTCTCTTGGATTTGAAAGTGATGGTCGCGAAGTGGTCGGCATCGAAGAAGTGATCGCTGCGGAGGTCTTTGTCACGATCAGGGACGCGCGTGTCAACGGAATTCACGTCAATGGTGACGTCGACTGAGGATTTGCTGACGTCCTTGTCGTCGAACTGGATCGTACCCTTGACGCTGGTAAAAGCGCCTCGCACGGTGGAAATCGACAGATGCTTGACCGCGAACTGCGCCGAGGAGTGCGCAGGATCAATCTGCCAGCTCGTGGTAGCCGCGCTAGCGAACAGAGACATCGCCGCCGCGAGTCCCGCCAGGATTGCGATTCTTAAAAGATACTTGCTCATTTCTTAGTTCCTTTCTTTTTTGTTTGGGGATTCGAAACTCTTTGAGGCAAGAGCCTTGCTACTCCTCCCTGGTGCCTCGTATTTCTTCCACAAGATCGTAGAGAATCTTCAGCCGCGCGGCAGCCATGTGGCGGAACTGGCGTTTGTGCAGATCGCGCATGGGCTGATCCAGAGGCTTGATGAGGTCGAGTCCTTCCTGGGTGATGCGCGTTTTAACGACACGACGGTCGTCTGTTTGCCGCTCGCGTGTGATCAGGCCGCGCTTCTCCATGCGGTCAAGGAGCCGGGTAATGTCTGGATCATGCGTAATCATGCGATCGCCGATTGCCCGGCAGGCCAGTCCCTCGGGTCCTGCGCCACGAAGAATGCGCAGAACATTGTATTGCGTGGCAGTCAGATTGACGGTGCGGACCAATTGCTCGGCTTCCATCCCAAGCGCGTCAGCGGTCTTGAGCAGGGCCAGAAAGATGCGCTCTTCGATGGGCGCTGGCGGGCGGGACGGTTTGGCTCTGGAACTCATGGGTTAAATATAGTCGTGTAAACGACTATTGTCAAGAGGAAAGTTTCAGGGGCTGGAGGCCGCCTCCGCTACGGCTTGCGCAGCGGCCGCAAGTGAATTTCACTTAGAAAGCTGACCGGGCCTTGCGTCACGATGGCTTCCACGGCGTGCGCCACGTCTTCCGTCGTCAGGACTTTGCTGGCGTCTTTCGGCGCTCGTCCAGAGAATTCTGTAGCCACGCTCCCCGGACAAATGACGCTCACGCGAATGCCATGCTCGCGCAAATCTTCCGCCATGCACCCGGAAAGGCCCATCACACCCCATTTGGAAGCGCAGTAGATTCCACCGCCCGCAAACGTGTTTTTGCCGGCCAAGGAACTGATGTTGATGATGTCGCCCGAGCCGCGGTGAATCATCGATGGTGCCACGGCCCTCGACACGAGGAAGACACTCTTAAGATTGGTATCCAGCACACGGTCCCAATCCGCTTCCGACTTCTCGTGTGCGGGGCCGAACAGGCCGATGCCCGCGTTGTTGACAAGGATTTGGATCGGGCCAAGAGTTGCTTCGGTCTTGGAAACCAGCGCGTCAATTTCCAGGCGGTTCGTTACATCGGCCAACTGGAAAAAAGCGCGCGAGCCCAGCTTCTCGATCCCTTTCGCGGCGTCCTGCAGAGCTGCCCGATTGCGGCCGCAGATTGCTATGGAAGCGCCCAGCGCTGCCAGGCGCTGCGCAATGGCCCGGCCGATTCCGCGGCTTCCGCCGGTAACCAGCGCGACTTTTCCTGAAAGCTTCGACGTTTCTGCCGTTCCTGGATTCGTGCCATTTATCTCAACCATGAAAATTTCTTCCTCTTGCGGGCCACGCTTTTCGTGCGACACTCATCCTATCATCAGGAATTTCCGGCGCAGCGGAGATCCCCGCTTGCTCCGGCGTAAACGAATGACAAGCACTTCTGGCAGCACGAAGATTCACCAAGGATTACAGTTGGTCGAGGAGAACGGCTTGCAGTTGGGGTCGCGCTTTTCCTATAATCCCAACGTTTTCCGAGACAAGATGATTCCCGGCAGTGTGGTTCCGGGGTGCACCGGAAGCGATAAATTCAGGCTTGGAAATTGAGCGAGGAGAAATCGGAATGAATGGAACACGGAGAGTGATGGAGATCGCCCTTGCGGCGCTTTGCCTGATTGTTGCGAGCGCTTGGACTCTAAGTGCGCAAGCGCCGGCAGCCGGGCAGGACACCGGCGCGGGCAAGGCTCAGCCGTACACCCTGGCCGAGTACAACGCGTACAAGGCCTGCGAGGGTGAAACAAATCCAGCCGCGAAGATCAAGTGTCTGGATGACTTTGTCTCGAAATACCCCAATTCCGCACTCTTGAACTTCATCTATCCGCTTTATACCCAGTCTTACGGCATGCAGAAGAATTATGCGAAGGTCATCGAGTACGCTGATAAGCTGTCGGCGATGTGCGACAAAATCGAGCCGGGCACTTGCTTTAATGCCTACTACACGCACTGCGCCGCGTATAACGCCCTGATTACCGACCCCGCGCAGGCTAACACCGGTGCAAAAGATCCGAACATCGCCAAGGCTGCCCAGGCCGCCGCGGTTAAGGGATTGGAAACGCTAGCCCAGGTGAAGAAACCCGATAATGCCCCGGATGACGCCTGGAACAAGCAAATCACGCAATTCAAGATCTTTCTCAACGGTGTTGCGGCGCAGGGCTCAATGACCGCGAAAGATTGCGCAGGCGCCGTCAACTCCTACAAAGCCGTCCTGCAGTTAAATCCTGACGATGCCGTCTCGACTTATCAGCTTGGCCGAGCCTATTCGTGTATGAATCCTCCGCAACCGATGGACGCCTTCTGGTATTACGCAAAAGCTGTCACTTCCAAAGGCGCCACTCAGAAACAAGCCGACCAGATTAAGAAATTTCTGAAAAGCTCTGTCGTCAATTACCAGGGCGGGAATGTTTGTGACAGTCTGACTGACGGAGAGTTGAACGAACTCCTGCAACTCGCCGGGAGCTCTGCTGATCGTCCCTCAAGCTATTCCTTGCCCAGTGCTTCGGACATAAGCCAAGTGCAATCGAGCATGACCATCCTTACCGTCTTCAATGATCTCAAAGCTGGAGGAGACAAGAGCAAGCTAACTTGGCTCGCCGCTTGCGGTCTGCCGTTCCCTGAAGTTCCGGGCAAAGTCATTGAAGTCGTTGACGGCGATCCGCTTGTGCTCAAAATTGCCTTTGTCACCAACGATGCGGAATTCGACGCTGCCACCACACCAAATATGGACGTCAAAATCGTCGGCCAGCCGGAAGCTAAGCGCGTCGAAAAAGACAGCCCCGTCCACTTCAATGGAACTCTGGTTTCTTACGACCCAGATCCTGCCTTTTTCCTGCACTGGGATCAAGGCAAGGTGAAGGACGAGGACATACCGAAGGAAAAGGCGCCAAAGAAGCCGGCACCGAAAAAGAAACCTGGCTCGAGCTCGAACTAGTCTTTTCTGATCCGTCTTTACTACATAAAACGGCTCTCCTCGGAGGGCCGTCTTATTCTATTCCCTCAAAAAATCCTGATTTGATTGATCTCAGCGCGAGCGCCGCCGGTGCCCGTTTGAGTCCAGCTTGTACTGGTCGATTTTTCGGCTCAGTGTGTTGCGATGGATGCCAAGAGTTTCCGCAGCGCGTGATTGATTGCCGTTCGAGCGGTCCAGCACGCGTTTGATAAATCGCTTCTCGAATTCGCCGACGGCCTCGTCAAAAAGAATCCCGCGCTCCACCATTTGATTCACAAGCCCTTCCAATTGATCTTTCACGATGACACACTCCGCTCTGATGAATTTCTTAGGGGGCCTTCTTGCTGGGTGCTAGTCCAGTTCGCGCCCGGTCAGGATGCGATAGGCCTCCCGGTACTTGTCCCTGGTCGCGCTAACCACTTCGGGAGGCAGCTCCGGGCCGGGCGGGGTTTTCGGCCACCGCATCCGTTCGAGGTAGTCGCGTACAAACTGTTTGTCAAAAGAAGGCTGTGGGCCACCAGGGCTGAAATGCGCCGCGGGCCAGAAGCGCGAAGAGTCGGGTGTGAGCGCTTCGTCGATCCAAATCAATTCGTTGTTCAGCAAGCCAAACTCGAATTTCGTGTCCGCAACGATGATACCCCGCGGCGCCGCGTAGGCCGCCGCACGACGATAGATCTCCAGGCTCACGGCGCGCACTTTCTCGGCTAACTCTCCGCCGATCATTTTTGTTGCTTGCTCGAGGGAAATATTCTCGTCGTGCCCGCTGGCAGCTTTTGTGGCCGGCGTGAAAATCGGTTCCGGCAGCCGGTCCGATTCGCGCAGCCCCGTGGGCAGAGGAATGCCGCAGATTCTTCCGGTGACGCGATAATCCTTCCAACCCGAACCGGAAACATAGCCGCGCACCACGCATTCGATGGGCAGTGGCTTCGTCTTTCGCACCAGCATGGCGCGTCCTGCCAACTCTTCCTTGAACTTGTCGAATGGTGCGGGAAAATCTGTTGCGCTGATGACATGATTGGGAATCAAGTCCTTAAGCAAGTGGAACCAGAAAAGGGAAAGCTGCGTCAGCACGCGGCCTTTGTCTGGAATCGGCGTGGGAAGAATCACGTCGAAGGCCGAGAGCCGGTCAGTGGCAACAATCAGCAGCTTGTCGCCCAGGTCATAGATGTCCCGGACCTTTCCCCGCGCGCTCGGCATCAAACCGGCGAAATGCGTTTCGCTCAGAACTTTCATGGCAGGAGTAGCAGACACAGAGAAACGTCCCCCGACTAAGTGCTCTGCATTTTAACGCACTGCATCGCCAAGTCAAAGAGAGCTCAGTGGATTTTTTTGCAAAACTTTTTCTCCACAATTAGGAAAATTTATCGGCGGCATTCGTCTAACGACATTCCATGGGGCCGGTCATGAAGGCTCTTTCCCAGTGCACGCCATCGCGGCTTCTGCGGTACACCGCGTAGCGATGATTTTCCGTCGAGGTTAGCCTCACCACTATCTCATCGTGGCCGTCGCCGAGAAGATCCGCATGATCCACGAACTCCGCCGCTTCATCCTCGTCCGTTCTTTCGGAGAGCCGGATCCACACCAGTTCCGCTTCGAGCTTACCTGCGCCTTGCGTGGCGATGAAGAAAAGGTTGTGCTGCAGGTCATCTTCCCCTCCTGTCTCCAGTGTGAATGCGCCAATCCAACTGGATGTCGGGGAAGGGGCAAGCACGGTGCGTGTTAGAAAATCCACTCGCACCTTTGGAAGTTCCTCGCTTGGAATCCCGTGCTGCTGAAAAATTTCCCTCGCTAGCTCCAGCGCCGCTGCGCGTTCTTCTTTTGTTGCGATTTGCCGCGACGCGACTCGAAAATCTGCCGGCGCTTCGGTGATTGCCAGCGCCTTTATCTTCCCGCGTAGCTTGACCGGCCCTTCGTAAGTGACTTCTGCTATCCCCGCGTTGGGCCGTAAAGCTGCGACGCGGACTTCCCCCGCCGCTGCCCCGCCAAAAACCACGGAATATGTTTGCCCTGGCTGCAAGTATTTTGCCGCCACTTTCTGTTGGTCCGATGTTTCTACGTACCCTTCAGCGCACGCCGAGGGAAATCGGACGAGTTCGCCCTCGCTGACGATCGTGAAAGGTTCGATTCGCAACTGCCCGCGGGGCCGTTCTTCCACGGCAAACCACACACGCTCCGCGGCAGGTTCTTCACTTTGTGTTTCTGAGGGAACGGAAAAAAGAAATACAGCGAAAAGTGCGGCGGATATCCGCACGACTGCGGATGGCATGACTGGGCTCGATTCTCCGCCGCGAAATCCAGATTATACTGCAGTTTTGCTTGCCAGCCGGATGCTGTCCGGGGTTTTGCCTTCCAATAAATTAATCAGGCTGCAGAAGCCGTTGCCACCCGTTCTTTCGGCGCGGCGCTCTCCGATTCTTCCCAGCGCACGCTGACCAGCTTCGAGACGCCCGGCTCCTGCATCGTTACGCCGTACAGGACCGGCGCCATTTCCATAGTCTTCCGATTGTGGGTCACGATGATGAATTGCGTCTGGCCGCTCATTTCCCCAATGAGCCGCGTGAACCGCCCCACGTTCGCTTCGTCGAGCGGGGCGTCCACTTCGTCCAGAATGCAGAACGGGCTCGGCTGGTAGCGGAAAATTGCGATCAACAGCGCCAGAGCGGTCATTGCTTTTTCGCCGCCCGAAAGCAAAAGGACGTTTTGCAGCCGCTTGCCCGGTGGTGACGCCACAATGTCAATTCCCGCGTCACCCGAGCTGTCCGGCTCGGTCAAGCGCATTTCCGCCATGCCGCCGCCAAAAATGGCGTGGAAGGCGTCAGAAAAGCTCTTGTTGATAGCATGAAACGCGTGCTCGAACTTTTCCTTTGTCGCTTGGTCGAGTTCCGCAATGGCTTGCTGCGTGTCGGCAATTGATTGCAGTAGGTCGTCGCGCTCCCGCGTTAGGAACGTGAACCGCTGCTCGCATTCGTTGTATTCTTCGAGCGCCATCATGTTCACTGCGCCCATGTTTTCGATCCGCTGTTTCATCTCGCGGTAATTTGCTTCAGCAAGCGCCAGCTCTTCGCCGCTCATGAACGCCGCTTCCGTTGCGATCAAATCTTCCGGCTGTGCGTTCACTTCGCTCAGGCACGTTTCGCGGAGGTGCTGACGGTCGGACTCGTTCTTTGCGCGCTCGACTTCGGCGTGGCTGCGCTGCTCCCGCAAGTCGCCAAGCGACTGCCGCGCCATTCGCAGGTGATCTTCCATTTGCGTCACCCGCGTGCGCCCGGCTTCCCATTCTTCTTCGAGTTCGCGCTGCTGCGTTTCCAGCCGCAACTTCTCAGTCCGCAGCCCCTCGAGTTGCTGCTGAAGGTCTTCACTTTGCTTGGCCAGTCCGGCGGTTTCGTCGCTGATTGATAGCACCTGTTGTTGGAGCGCCGCTTCGCGACGCTCCATCTCTGCGCGCTCTTCGCGCAGGCGAGCCGCTAGCGCCTCCGCCGCTGACAGCCGCTCGTTCATCGCGGCCAGTTCCGCGCGTGTGGTTGCCAGTTCGTGCTGCTCGGTTTGGATCGCCACACGCAGTTGCGCGAGTTCTTCCGTAAGACGTGTGCTTTCGGTTTCCGCCTCAGCTCGGTTCAGTGCTGCTACAGCATGGTCGTGCTTCGCGCGCTCGGCTCGCATTCGTGCGTTGTCCACATCCTTCCGAATGCGCGACAGGTCGTTCTGGCAAACCGTCAGCTCCAACCCCAAACGGGCTAGTTCGCTTTGCATCTGGCCGTGCCGGTGCGTTGCGGAAATCACTTCACGCTCCACTTCGCGCTGCTTCGCGTTGATCTCCTCGATCGCTTGATCGGCGGCCCGCAATTCCATAGCGACGACTTCCAGCGCCGCTTGCTTCTCCGCCATCTTGTGTTCGAGCTGTAGAACTTCCCCATCCAGCGCGCGCAGTTCCCGCTTCATCCCCAGCGGTCCCGCTTCGTCCGGCCGTCCGCCGGTTACCATACGGCCCTGGTAGCAGGTGCCATCCGGCGTGACGAACGCATACTGCGAGTTTTCCCGCGCCAGTTTTTCCGCCGCGATCGCGCTATCGGTCAGGTAAGCGCTGCGTAGCCGCGGCAAAAACTGTTTGGCCGCCGCTCCCAGTGGGTCGCGGAAATCTACGAGCTTGTCCATCCGTGAAATCACGCCGTCTTCGGTGCGGAAATTCACGATAGGCTCGTACTCGTTCGAGAGCCGGAGGTTACGCAGCGAATCCACAAAAAATGTGGCGCGCCCGCCCACTTCATCCCGGAGCATCGACACGCCCGCGCGCGCGTGGTCGTACGTTTCCACGACCACGTACTCTAGTTCGTCGCGCAGGTATTGCTCGACCGCGGCTTCGTGCTGCTCTTCCACTTCCGCGTAATCCGCCAGCACGCCAACGGCGCGAAAGTCCTGTCTGCCTCCGCGCTCGTTCGCCGCAAACAACTTCTGCACGGCGTCGGCCGTGTACGACCGATCGTTCAGGATTTGCATCAGCGTCGAATGACGCGCGCGCACGCCCGCCAGCGCATCCCGCAGCACCCCGGCTTCATTCGTTATCGCTTCGCGCTGCTCGCGCAAGCCTGCGATTTTCAACTGCAATTGTTCTGCGCTTTGCTTCAGCGTGTTCACTTGCGCGGAAGCTGCCTCAAATTCATAGGCAGCACGCTCCGCATCGTCCCGAGCGCGCATCGACGTTTCGAGCAAATCATGTTCGCTCGCTTCTAGCCTCCGCAGCGCTTCCGCTTGATGCACCAGCGCTTCCTCAGCCTGCTTATGCTCGCCGTGCAACCGCAGCAAGCTCTCTCCCGCTTCCGAAGCCGACCGCCGCAGCGCTTCGATGCGGCCTTCGTGCTCGGCCATTTCCGTTTTGCGCAGTTCGACGCGCTTTGCCGCGTCTTCCACGCGCCCCGTGAGCGCTCCCGATTCTTCCCGCAACGCGGTCACCGCCTGCACTTGCGCGGCGCTGCGCGTTTCCCAATCCGCTGCCTGCGCCGAAGCTTGCGCCAGCTCTGCCCTCAGATGTACGTGCCGCCCCGCCAGCTCTTCCGCCCTCTGCCGGTTGAACGCAATCTTGTTCTCGCTGCGGTCCACTTCGAGGGCCGTCAAATTCAAAACATTCTGGCTCTGGCGGATTTCCGCATCCAGTTCGTAAACTCTCTGATTCAACCGGTCCTGCTCGCCTTCGTGTTCCTGGATAGAGTTTGCGGCGGCCAGTTCTGAAGCGTTCATTTCTTCCAGTCGCTTGGCCAAGCGCTCCGCCGTAGCATCCAGTTCGCGCGCTTTGCCCGCCAGCATCTGTCGCACGATCCCGCGCATCTGCTCGCGAATTTCCGAATAGCGCCGCGCCTTGGCCGCCTGCCGCTTTAGCGAACCAAGCTGCTTTTCCACTTCCACGACAATGTCGTTCACGCGCGCCAGGTTCAGCTTCGACGATTCCAGTTTCGCTTCCGCCAGGCGCTTCTTGGTCTTGAATTTCGTCACGCCCGCAGCTTCTTCGATAAT
>Ga0187770_10002368_pt1 | contig 10542 bp, 9 predicted proteins | sample 0116_SJ02_MP02_2_FD_133154 | JGI IMG/M metagenome (GOLD analysis project Ga0187770, IMG submission 133154) | Tropical peat soil microbial communities from peatlands in Department of Meta, Colombia - 0116_SJ02_MP02_20_MG | ecosystem: Environmental > Terrestrial > Soil > Wetlands > Peat | place... | reverse complement strand
TTCTTCGGAACCTATGGAACAGGGATGCACGTCCATATCAACCTTTTTGATAGGAAGAAGGCAAGGAATCTCTTTTCTAAGGACGGAACGGTGGAGCTTTCGGCCATCGGGCTCTCCTTTATTGCAGGGCTCCTCGACCACGCGAGAGGTCTCTCGGGAATTACAAACCCTTCTGTCAATTCCTATAAGCGTCTTGTCCCGGGCTGGGAGGCCCCTGTCTACATTGCCTGGGCGAGATATAATCGATCGAGCCTTTTGAGGATCCCCGCTTCTTCAGCAAAGGGCCTCCGCGTCGAATCCCGTTCACCCGATGCCTCCTGTAATCCCTATCTGGCCTATGCGGTCATCCTTGCCGCGGGACTCGACGGTATTAAGAGAAAGCTCGTCCCCCCCCCACCCGTTGAAAAAGACATTTACCATATGTCCCCAGAGGAGAGGAAGGACCAAGGCATCGGATCTCTTCCCGGGACTTTAAAGGAGGCTCTTGACGAAGCAGAAAAGGATCCTATCATTGAAGCGACCCTTGGGTCCCGTCTCTTTGAAAAATTTCTTTCCCTCAAGAGGAAAGAATGGGAAGCCTATTCCACCCACGTCCATCCGTGGGAGATTGAAACCTATGTCAATGTGTGAGGAAAAGATGTCGAAGGAAACCTGCATTGCGAGGATCGAAGCGTTTCTCGTCTCTGTCCCGTTAAAAAAGACCTGGGAAATTTCCCTCTATCGGGCGGAAACGAGAAACCATGCTGTGGTCGAAGTGGAAACGGATTCCGGAGTAGTCGGATATGGTGAGGTCTCTCCGGCGCCAGCCTTCATGGGAGAAGATGGAAGGTTGATCGTCGACCTCATCAACGAACTCCTCGCCCCTCCGCTCATCGGATCGGATCCATTCGATCTCGAAGCTTTACACCAGAAGATGGACCGGACCGTCTATGGAAATGGAGCGGCAAAAGCGGCCATCGATATCGCTTGCCACGACCTCCTCGGAAAAATCTTGAATTTCCCTGTCTTTCAAATACTCGGTGGAAGGGTGCGAGCGGAGGTTCCTCTGAGCTGGGTCGTGGGCATGCAGGCTCCAGAGAAGGCGATTGAGGAGGCTCAACATTACCTGAACAGAGGAATCAGGACCATCAAGGTGAAAATCGGTGGCGATCCGGAAAAGGATATCCAAAAGATTCGTCTCATGCGAGAACGACTGGGAGCTCAATTCAGACTCCGGGTGGACGCCAATCAAGGATACCGCTCGGATCAAGCCATCAAAATTCTTCGCCGGATGGAGCCCTTCGATCTCGAATCGATCGAACAGCCCGTTCCAGCCTATGATATCGATGGGATGGCGCAGATCGCTGAGGCCCTGGATACACCTATCATGGCCGATGAATCCGTGTTTAGCCTCCACGACGCCTTTCGGGTCATTTCGCGCCGGGCGGCTGATGTGATCAATATCAAAGTTGGAAAGGTCGGAGGACTTCTTCCCGCAAAAAAGATTGCAGCCTTGGCTGAATCAGCAAACATCCCTTGTACCATTGGAAGCAATTTAGAGCTGGGAATAGGAACGAGTGCCAGCCTCCATTTCGGGCTCTCCACTCCAAATATCCTCTATCCGTGCGACCTTGCCATCGGTCCCTTTCTTCATCAAGAGGAAATCATCGACCCCGTTTTTGAATTGACTGAAGGGAGGATCGAACCGATGAGAGGCCCGGGATTGGGCGTCTCGTTGAGGAAGGGTTTAAAAAAGTAGATCCCTATGTCAAAAGGTTTAGCGAACCAGAACAGAGTGCTTCTCGGTTTGGTCGTCTTGGGACTTCTCTTCTTCCTTTCCGGCCCCAGGCTTCCCATCCAGCTCTCCTTCACCTTCTATTTGATGCTTTGGATCACCATGGCCATCTCTTTCAATATCATTTATGGATATACGGGCTATCTTCCTTTCGGCTACGTCGCTTTCTACGGCGTTGGATCCTACCTCACCGCTGTCCTGTGGAGCCGTCTCGGCATCCCTATCATTCTATCCATCTTCATGGGCGGAGGGGGTGGAATCCTCCTCTCACTGATCTTCGCTGGCACCCTTCGGCTCCGAGGGATCTATTTTGCTATTGTCAACTTCTCCTGCGCCATGGCTTTACGAATTCTCATCGCCAACCTTCCCGACAAGATCGCGGGAGGAAGTTTCGGCATTCACCTCTCTGCCATCTACAACCCCATGATCAGTTATTATGTAATGTTGGGGGTGATGGTCCTTTCCATCGTCGCCTTGTGGAGGGTCTCCATCTCCCGATTAGGCATTGCTTTGAGATGTATCCGTGATGATGCCCAGGCGGCTGAGGTCATGGGCATCGACATCGCTAAGACAAGGCTCAAGGCCTGGGTTCTGTCTGCCTTCTTTCCTTCCCTCGCCGGAGGAATCGATGCATGGTTTTCAGGAATCATTGACCCCGCCTCCTCCTTCAATCTTTTGATCACGACGAAGTCGATCGTATATGCGATGTTTGGCGGGTTAGGAACCATTACAGGACCCGTTGTCGGAGCCATCGGCCTCTATACATTGGACTACATTATTTGGGGAAGATATCCTCTGCTCAACCTCCTGATCCTTGGAGTCATGATCAGTCTTCTCGTCCTTTTCTTTCCGAGAGGAATCATCGGCACCTTAACTCGCAGATATCCCTCCCTCAGGAGGGTGATCCTATGATGATGGGAAATCTCCTTTTCCAAGCCATTCTTTCAGGAATCCTCCTCGGAATGATCTACGGTCTGATTGGCGCGGGCTTAAACATCATCTACGGTGTCATGCGGGTCGTTAATTTTGCCCATGGAGAATTTCTGATGATCGCAGCCTACATGGTTTACTGGTTTAGCGTTCTCTATAGAATCGATCCCCTGTCGAGTCTCCTTGTAATCATCCCCCTCTTTTTCCTCGCTGGAATGGTGATCTACCATCTTGTCGTCCCGCGCCTCTTGAAATCAGAAGATCCTGAGATGGCTTCTTTTTTGACCTTCTATGGGATCTCCCTGGTGATCACTGCTCTTGTGTTGATCGCATGGGGCGCCGACCCCCGAGGGCTCAGATTTCCCTACGGGACCCCCTCGTTGCGGATGGGTCCATTCTATCTCAGCACCGGCAGAGTTATTCATTTTGTTTTTTCCTCCATCACGGCATTGGCCCTTGCACTCTTCCTCTACAGAACTCATCTCGGAAAGGCGATTCGGGCAATTATCCAGAATCGGGATGCGGTGAAGATTGTCGGTATCGACCCAAACAAAATTTCCTCCGTTGCCTTTGGAATTGGATTGATGCTCGTAGGAATGACAGGGGCATTGATCCCCCTTACCTTCCCCGGAATCACGCCTGGAATGGGAGCCTCTTATACTTTAATTGCCTTCGTGGTCATCGTCCTGGGGGGATTGGGAAATCCGATGGGCTCTGTTATCGGCGGCCTGATCTTCGGTTTGACAGAAAATATCAGCACCTTATTTCTCCCCCTTGCTCTGAGCCCTGTCATCTCCTTTTTGATTCTCATCCTCATTATCATGGTCAGACCGCAGGGATTCCTGGCAGGGACAAGTACGGGGACTTGAGATGATCCTAACCGTCTCAAACCTGACAAAACGTTTCGGAGGCGTCGTGGCCGTAGATCATCTCTCCTTTGAAGTGAAAGAGAAGGAAATTCTTGGAATCATTGGTCCGAATGGATCCGGAAAGACCACGACCTTGAACTGCATCAACGGGGTCTACCGGTCGGATGAAGGCGTGATCTCATTCGAAAAAAGATCTCTTCAGGGTCTGCTCCCTCATGAAATCGCCCATTTGGGAATCGGGAGGACATTCCAGGTCCCGAAGATATTCAAAAAGATGACGGTGGTGGAAAACCTTCTCGCCCCTGTCCTCGATTCGAGGGAATCCGATGCAGCGTTGCGTCAAAAGGCTCTCCAATTGCTCGAGGAGGTCGATCTTGCACTGTTGAAGGATAACTTAGGGGAAGAGCTATCCGGGGGACAGCAGAAGATCTTGGAATTGACACGGATCCTGATGTTTGATCCGAAAATGATTCTCCTCGATGAACCCTTTGCTGGCATCCATCCCCTCTTGAGAACAAAGTTTCACGAGATGATCCTCTCCCTTCACCGAAAGGGGACCACCTTCATCTTGGTCAGTCACGATCTTCCTTCTCTCTACCTCCTTTCTTCGAGAATCATTGTCCTCGATAACGGGAGGAAGATTGCGCAAGGATCGGCAAAAGAGATCCAGCGGGACGATGCGGTCATCGAGGCTTATCTGGGAGCATGACATGGTGATCCTTGAAGCCAAAGAGATCGAAGTGAGCTACTACGGGGATATCAGCATCCTTCAGGGCGTCAGCCTGTTTGCCGAGGCTTCGAAGATCACGGCGATCATCGGCCCAAATGGTGCAGGGAAGTCTACTCTTCTTAAAACGCTATGCGGGTTCCTCAAGCCCAAGAAAGGCCATGTCTCTTTCTGTGGCCAGGAGATTACAGGATTTCAACCGTATACGTTAATGGCCATGGGACTCGCTTACATTCCCCAGTACAATAGCCTTTTCCCAGACCTCACCGTCAAGGAAAACCTGGAGTTGGGGGCATGGACGTTCCGAAAGGATAAAAAACGAATCCGGGGTGGGATCGAAAGGGTTTTTCAGAGATATCCATTTCTGCGAGAGAAGGCTTCCGTTAAGACAATAAAACTGAGCGGAGGCCAACAACGCATTCTTGAGTTGGGAAGAACACTCATGGGAGTCCCGAAGGCCCTCCTGTTGGATGAGATCACCGCGATGATCGCCCCGAAGATTGCGAAAGAGATTTACCAGGATATTGAGAATCTTTCAAAAGGCGGGATCACAGTGGTCATGGTTGATCAGAATGTCCGTCAGGTCATTGAGATATCCGACTACATTTTCATCCTGGAACTGGGCAAAAATAAGGTGAGCGGAACGAAAGAAGAATTCAGTGACCGGCTGAAAGATGTCATTCAGGATTGGCTCGTATACGACAATGCATAGAAGAAAGGAGGTGAAGGTACGCCTGAACTGTTTTGTCGGATTTGGATTTGATCCATAACGGATATTGAAGAAAGGGGGTAAGGATTATGGTTCAAAAAAAGGTCTTTTTCTGGGCAATCGCCCTTTTCGGCTTGATCGTTGTCCTCCCGCCCGTGGATTCCTATTCCAAGGATAATATCGTGGTGGGAACGACCATCTCGACAACAGGAAGCTTTACCTTCGCTTCCTCTCAAGGGTTTAAGGGTCTCCAGGTCTGGGTGGATGACGTAAACAAAAGGGGTGGAATCTTTGTCAAGGAGTTGAACAAAAAGCTTCCCGTTAAACTCGTCTATTACGACGATCGAAGTGACAAGGAGACGGTCGTCAAACTTTATGAGAAATTGGTGACCGAGGACAAGGTCGATATCTGCTTTGCTCCCTTTGGCTCCACCCTTACCGGAGCGGCTGCTGCCATCACGGAGAAGCATGGCAATATGCTGATCGTCTGGTCTGCTGCGGCGGATGCCATCTATGAACAGGGTTACAAGTATATTGTCTCCGCAACCGAAGTTCCAAACTCTCTCATGCCTAAACCAGAGGTCGAACACATGGCCTCCTTGGGCGTGAAAAAGATGGCGGTCATCTATTCGGACGAACCCTTCACAGCCGGTATGGCCAGGTTTGCGAAGAGCATTGGCGAGAAGTTGGGGATGACCGTCCCCATTTTTGAAAAGTATTCGCCTGGGACGAAGGACTTTACGATCCTTCTTCAGAAGGTTCAGGCGACGACACCGGATGGATTCTATGCCTCCGCGTATATGGACGACCTCAAAAACATACTTCGCCAGATGAGAGAATTGAATATCATGTTCAGCTATGTCTACATGGTCTATTCTGGAATGCCGCAGTGGCTCGATTTGGGCGATGAAGGCCTTTACATTTTTGGCCACACCCTTTTCCACGATGACCTGAAATGGAAGGTGAATGCGGGTATGGATCTGACACAATTTACAGCCCGTTTCAAAACCCTTTTCCCCAAATCAGAATATCCGGCCGATTTTCAGACCTCTCTGGCCTATGGAGCCGGGGTGATCTTAGAGGAAATGATCAAGAAGGCCGGTACGGTCAACGCCAAAGACCTGAAGCAGGCGGCAATTGATTTTTCTGGAAAGTTGACGGTCATGACCGGGCCTTATGAAATTGATTCAACCGGGAAGCAACTCCAGATGCCCTTCACAGTGACACAGGTGCAAAAAGATAAAAGCAGTGGAAAACTGAAATTCGTTCTCCTGTGGCCTAAAGCAGTTGCAACAGGCGATGGGGTCTATCCCATTCCACCATGGGATAAGAGAAAATAAGGAAATGCGGACAGACTGGCCAAAAGAGCTGGTCTATCCGCTCCTCCATTCATCCGACATCTTTCTGGAAAAGGGAGAAAAGAAATAACCTCATTCCTCGAAAAAGGGGAGAGGGGAAGTTATGGATTCTCATCAATCCAACAAGACAAAACTCATTAGGTCTGTCTTGGCATTCCTTTTCAATTTATCGAAAGATTCAACATACCAGCGGGTGGAGAACCAAAACTCTTATCCGAAGAAAACTGAATTTCGTAACCCTTCAACCCCTCCCGTATCGTCCAAGAAAAAGTGGGAAGAGAATATAGGGAGCAAACGTCAAAGACCGCTTCACTCGAAGGTGATTGAAGGCTGATTGGAGCCGTGATATTAACCCCTAACCCTGGAGACTTAGTTCACAGAATAATCGTCAAGCTTTATAGATGGAAACTCAAAGAGCACGGGTGTACAGGTCCCCTTAGTGATCACCTTAAGGGTGCAATCAAAGACCTTTCCCACTTCGATTCCATACTTCTCTAAGAATCTCTGCCCTGGATAGGAGGAATTGTTGAGCATCAATAAGAATTCCCTTCCTTCTGTTCGGGCAAACGTTTCTTCAATTGTCCCATATGGTACAAATTTAAATTTTACCTCATCCCTTTCGTTGGGATCGTGAATAGAGCGGGCTATCTTAGTAATTGAGATAATCTCAGCAGTCCCTTTATATTGCTTATACTCACATTGACCTCCCACGAGGGGCTTCTCACCGAGCTTCTCCTCCGCATAAGCGGAAGGCATCCATATAAGAGATAAGATGATCGGAATAATCAGGTAACACACGAATTCTAATCCGTCTTGGAAATTACGATTGTTGAAGCAATTTCAATGCCAATAATGCTTATCATCGATCACTATGTAACTGCCCAAAACCACAAACTTTTATCAAATCCTGATCTCTTAATAGATAGAAAAAACAGGAATTATTTGTCCATAAACTTAAAATTTTTGTCAAAGTTCTGCAAATTGTCTAAGAATATCTTCATCTTTTCCCCCGTGTTAAAAAGAATAAACCCAATCCTCTGTCCAGAATTGAGGCTCAAATTCATCTCCTGTTTTTGAGGGAACGGAGGATGTACCCCTAAGTGGTAACTGGAGGGTGAGCTGAGCTTCTTACAGAAATCAATCGTTGATACAATTCACTGTAGGGTAGGGCATAAAATCGACCATCGCGCGTACCTCCAACCCCATAAATTGCGCTACTTGTAGACTTCCAGGCTAGGAGTACTCTATATTATTTCGGATGAGCTGTCAATTACAGCAAAAATGGCATGTTGAGACCCCGCGGCCAGCACCGGAAAGGAATCCCCCATGAGACCGGTCGTTCTACAGTGCGGCAGGGGTATAAGGTGATCCCAAAGCGCACATAGCTTGCCAAACGTAATACTGCTAAGGAGATAAGGAAAAGGCTCTATTAGGTCTTCAGATCGTAAACATTTGCGCTTCGAAAAATGCCGTGACAATAGCAGAAACCGTGACCATTGGAGTCATCCAACGTGGCTTCGAAATCGTGTAGGAATCCATCGAATAATCGGGGTCCGGATAGAAGGGGGTTGAAAATGGAATCTGGGAATCTGAATGATCGATGGAAATCGTTACGGAGGGTAGCTTCACCTTGGGCGGGGTCCCACCTTTAGCTCCCAAAGGCCAAGATGGTCAGGGATTTTCTCGATCACCTCTTCAACCCATCCCTCGCCGCTACTTAAGCTGTTTTCGGAGACGCCAGACGCTCAAGGAAACCAGAATGAGTGTAAAGACGAGCAGGGCCAAGAGGTGAGGCCAAAGCGTGCCGATTCCGCTTCCCTTGATCAGAGTCCCGCGGGCAATGACGCTGAAGTGAAAAATCGGGTTCAGCCGTGTCAGCGGTTGCATCCAGTGAGGCATTGCCTCAACAGGCATCAGCGCTCCGGATAACGAAGCGAGTGGGGGGTTGACAAAAAAGCTCGTCAGTTGCGCCTGCTGTGAGGACTTGGTGAAGGTGGCGATGACCGTGCCGATACTGATACCGGACAGGATGCACAGAGCCGCGCCGCACATCAGGAGCAGTAAGCTTCCATGAGACGGCACATGGAAAACCGTCTTCATGACGGCGATTGCGCAGAGCACCATCAGGCACTGCACGGAAAAAAGTGACGCGATCTTGGCGATGATGATTTCGGAGGCGCTTGCGGGCGACATGAGCAGTTGTTCCAAGGTCCCGACCGCCCGCTCTCTGACCATCGCTGCGGCTGCAATGATGGAGCCGTTCAGAATCAACAGCAGGCCGAAAATGCCCGTCACGATAAACCACGAGCTGATGAGACCGGGATTATAGAGGAAGGCAGGCTGAAACGACACCTGGCCGCGATGATTGATATCAGGAGCCGCGATCTCCTGAAAGTTGGCATGGAGACCTCCCTGCACAAGCCCTTGGTTATAGACTTGAATCACTCCCTTTGCATAAGCCCTGCTGATCGTGGCGGTATTCGCGTTCATCGCATTTAAGAGAAACTGCACCGTCACCGGGCGACCCCGTTGCAGGTTACGCGCATAAGCGTAGGGAATCACAATTCCAGCATCGAGATTGTTGCGGCTGATCGCATCCCCAAGCTGGTCGGGGGAGAGGTAGTAGCTGGCCACTCGAAAACTCTTGCTTTCACTGAGCGTTGCAATCAGCTCCCGACTCTCAGGCGATTTGCTATCATCGACGACTCCCAGCCGGAGATTTGATACTGTCGGACTCAGAACGTAGCCAAACAGCGACAACTGGAGGATGGGCATGATAATGAGAGAGATGGCAAGGCGGCGGTTGCGCCAGATTTGTGCAAACTCCTTCCGAATCAATACACAGACGCGGTAAGTGAACAGTTCTTGCATCCATTGTTTCATGGGTTATGCCTTGAGTTGCATACGCCGCATTTTGCGCCAAGCCATGACGAAGAAGAACGCTCCGATAACTCCGATGATCAGGACTTTATGCCCTATCGCGGGCCACCCCCCCCCTTGCAACATCGCATCGCGAACGATTTCGATATAGTATCTGCCCCATATAAAATTGGAGAGCCACCTCAATCCGATCGGGATGTTCTCGATCGGAAAGATCAATCCGGAAAGAAGGAAGACCAGAAGGTAACCCCCAAGAGCGACCGCTTGGAGGGCCGCCGACTGATTAGGAATGACCGCTCCAACCATCGTGCCGAAGGCAGCGACACAGAAGAGGTACAAAACCGTAGCCACGATGAAGGGACTCGGATCCCCAACCAGGCGAAGACCGACGTATGTGAATAGCACTATGAGAAGCAGTAGGCATTCAGAGAGCGCGACAATCATGAAGGCAAAGATCTTTCCAAGAAGGAATTCATGAGCCGAGATGTTGGAAACGTACACTTGCAGAATCGTTTTCTGTTCTCCCTCGCCTGCCATTGCGAGCGCGGCCAGCAGAGGCGGGAACATCGATATCGCAAGAACGAAGATCCCCGGGCCGTAGAATTTCTTGGACGAACGGCCCGGGTTGTACCAAAGCCGAATAGCTGTCTGGACCGGGTCTGGATGCGTCAACCCTGCCGTGCGCTGGTTGTAAGCCCAGGTGATCTCGCTGGCATAACCAAAAATGAGCCTGGCTGTATTGGAGTCAGAGCCGTCCACCAGCAACTGTATAGGCGAGTATATGCCACGGGCCATGTCCCTCCCAAAGTGCGTAGGGATGACGAGAGCGGCCCGGGCCGCATTGAATTTAAGCGCCTGCTCGGGTTGTTTGTCCACCGGCCAGGGGATGACGTGAAAGGTGATCGAGGCGCGGAAGGCGTCGATGAACTGATGGGAAGCGATCGAATTGTCAAGATCCTGCACGATGATCGGGAGGTTGTTCACGTTTAACGACACTGAATTTCCCATCAACATAAACTGAATCAAAGGAAGCACGAGCGCCAATGCAAGCGCCAACCGGTCCCGAAGGATTTGGGTCAACTCTTTGCGCATTTGGGCAAGAATACGCCTCATGAAGATTCCTCCTGCCCCTCGGACCCAGCGATACCTTGATGCCGCGCCTGTTCGACAACGCTGATGAACACATCCTCGAGCGAGAAACGGCCTTCCCGCACGCTGATCACACTGATCCCATTGGCCCGAAGCTTCTTGGTCGTTGCCTCCATACCGGTTTCGGCGTCTTCATCCATGATGAT
>Ga0187770_10002367_pt1 | contig 10543 bp, 8 predicted proteins | sample 0116_SJ02_MP02_2_FD_133154 | JGI IMG/M metagenome (GOLD analysis project Ga0187770, IMG submission 133154) | Tropical peat soil microbial communities from peatlands in Department of Meta, Colombia - 0116_SJ02_MP02_20_MG | ecosystem: Environmental > Terrestrial > Soil > Wetlands > Peat | place... | reverse complement strand
TTGCAGTTCACGTTGCAGCCTGCCGTGGCAATCGAAAATGCCAAAGTTCCGGGATGAAAATGGAAAAGCGGCTTCTTCTCCATCGGGTCGATGTGAGCCGCGCACACGCGCGAATGCACCAGCGTGTAGTATGTGCCGCCGCGATTTTCCCGCACGCCGCAGTAGCCGCGTTCGCGGTCGTCGATCACGCATTCGCGGGGACACAACTTGCAGCGAGTCTTTTTGTAAGGCAACTTTTCATAGAACTGGGCCTCGACGATGTAGCGCGATTCGTCTTCCTTTGCCGCCGACGTACCGAAAGCGAGGCTGGGCCATGCGCCCAAGCATGAAGAGGCGCACATAGCAAGGCACGGCACCGACGCCGCCTTCAAGAATGCTCGGCGATCATGCTGCGCGCTTGTAATCCTCACAAGCGATGGCACGACTGAATCTCCGGGAAGCGCGTCGATAATCTCTGGTTCGCTGCGCGACAACCTGTTTCTCCCGCCATTGTCCGATTTCGTTTCCTCTTCCATGGGCATCAATTCCGTCAAGTCAGATGACAACTTGGTCGATCTTTGCCGGGTCGTTCGTTCCCAGGCGATGCTGCGAATCGGCAGCCGTCGCGATGTAACTCGGCTCGCGCTTCATCACCTTCAGCGGCTTCATTCCCTTCTCTGCTCGTTTCCGCTCGATGATTTGCCACCCCACGTAATCCAAAGCGACCGGATCGCGCGACACCAGCAGCCCATTTTCCGGCCACGCCCATTGCGGCATGTAGGAAGGGCCGCCCTCGTACTGCGCCGTGGTCGCATCGCAGATATGCAGGCGGACCTTCTGGCGAATTGGAGGGAGCATGTTGACGTCCGCAACGTAGGGATCGCACACATTCAGATGGTATTTGTTGGGATTGTGAATCGCGCCAAGGAAGTTCTTCAGCGCCATCGACACGCCGGCGATACTATGGTCCTTCAGCACGGGGAGATTGATCACGGCGTCGCACATCTGCGTGAGCGTAATCGCCAGGCGGCTGCCCACGCTTCCGTAAACCGACAGATCGTCTTCGTAACCTGTCGTGTCGTTTCCGATAAATCGAATGCGATCCGAATTCGACGTCACACGAAATCCCGCGCTCTCCAGATCGCTCTCCAGACGATCCCAGACGATAATGTTCTTCGCCGGAATGCCAGCCTCGCGTAGCCGCTCGCAAATCAATTCAACCAGAAGGACATTTGTCGAAATTCCCCGGCCCGCCAATCCGTTCACCTTCAAGCCTACGACTTCCCCGGGATGCACAACGTTTTTCCACGCTTGCTGCGGCGAATCGGAATCGTAGGTCGTTTGGATGCACCGGTCGAGCAGTTTCAGAAGCCGCCCGGAATCCATGCTTGTCCCTTTTTCGCGCAAATACGCGTCCCGCGCTATGACGACCTTCGATTTTTCATTCGGAAAGAGATTCGGTGGGATACCTGAGGTGTTGCCGGCAGTCCCGAGCAGCGCCGCGCCTCCAACGCACGCTTTCAAAAACTCCCGTCGATTCGGTTCCAGCCTGCGGCGCATAACCAGCCTCGAAGGGCACGTCCCGCGCGGGCGATGCTCCCCCATCTATTTACCACTTTGGGGCCGCGCTGGCGAGATATCCTTTTCCGGCCGTTGCTAATGGGAGGTGCTAAGAAACACCCTGCGCCTCTGCGCGGAGGATACGGCGTTTAATATCCTGCCGGATGCGATGCCACACCTTCAGCCGAAAGTGCGGGCAAGCCTAATCGATGGCGGCATTCATCCAGAATCGCCGCGGTGCGCGAAGCGCCCACGCGCGATACGCCGATGGCACGAACTTCGAGAACGCCGTCGAGCGTGCGAATACCTCCCGCCGCTTTCACCTGCACGTTCGGGGGTGAATGCTTTCGCATGAGCTTCAAATCTGCAATCGTCGCTCCGCTCGGCGCGTAGCCTGTCGAAGTCTTCACCCAATCCACGCCGATCTCGCCGCAAATCTCGCAGAGGCGAATCTTCGCCGCATCATCCAGATAGGCATTCTCGAAAATCACCTTGATCTTGGCGCCGCCGGCGTGCGTTGCATCCGCAAGCTGGCGAATTTCCTTCGCCACATAGTCCCACGCTCCGCTTCGCGCCTTGCTGATGTTGATGACCATGTCGAGCTCCGTTGCTCCATCGCGCAAAGCCTGCTGCGCCTCGGCCAATTTGATCGATGTGGCGTGCCCCCCGTGCGGAAAACCAATCGTCGTGCTCGGCTGCACCGTGGAGCCTCGCAGAATCTCCGCGCACCTGGCAGCGTAGTACGGCATGATGCAGACGCTCGCGACATTGTACCTGCGAGCCAATTCGCATCCCGCCTCAAGCTCCGCCACGGTTAGCGTTGGATTCAAGAGCGAATGATCAATCATTTTTGCAATGTCGGGATATGTGTAATCCAAACCCATCTTCGTTCTCCTAATTCAGCTCTGCTCCGATGTCTGTTCTCCTGCAGCCTCGGATTGCTGGCCCCGCCACATTTTGTCCAGTGACGATGCGCCCGCTCCGACGACAAGCAGCCGAATAATGAGCGTGGCGCGTGGAGCTCTGCTGTCAGCCAGTCTCTCGGAAAGCTTCATTTGCGGTATTAAACCAAATCCGTCAAGCCCGCGTCCATCGGGACCACCTGCGGAGCGGCAACGTTTCTGACGCCGTTATGCTACGCGGCGGCCGACCGCGGGCGCGATGATGCGAAGTTCAGTCATGAGTTGCGTGAATTGATCTGGATAGAGCGATTGCGCCCCGTCGGAAAGAGCGCGCTCCGGGTCGGGATGCACCTCGATGAGCAGCCCATCCACGCCCGCAGCCACTGACGCGCGGGCCATGGGGCTCACTTTGTCGCGCCGTCCCGTCCCGTGCGAGGGATCGGCGACGACCGGCAGGTGCGAGAGCTGCTTGATCACGGGAATCGCCGCAATGTCGAGAGTATTGCGCGTGTAAGTTTCGAAAGTGCGGATGCCACGCTCGCAGAGGATCACTTTGTAGTTTCCTCCAGACATGATGTACTCGGCGCTTAGGAGCAATTCCTCGATGGTGGCCGACATGCCTCGCTTGAGGAGAACCGGCTTGTTGATCTCACCCAGCGCGCGCAGCAGGTGATAGTTCTGCATGTTGCGTGCGCCCACCTGCATGACATCCACGTACTGCATCATCAGATCCACCTGCGACGGGTCCATGACTTCGCTCACCGTTAGCAGGCCGTTTTTATCGGCCGCGTCTCGCAACAGTTTCAGTCCTTCCTCGCCCAAGCCCTGGAAGGTGTACGGCGACGTTCGCGGCTTGAACGCGCCGCCTCGCAGAAGCTTGGCTCCAGCGCGAGCCACACGCGCCGCGATGTCTGAAATCTGCTCCGGGGATTCAACAGCACACGGTCCGGCGGCCACGACGACTTCCGGTCCGCCGATACTCACACCTCGGCCCAAATCGAGCACCGACCCCTCCGGGCGGCACTTGCGCGCGGCCAGCTTGAATGAATGCGCAATGGGAATAAGTTCTTCTACACCCGGCGCCGCGCGAAGCGCCTCCAGTTCGCTCCGGCGCTTGTCGCTATTGCCTACAATGCCGATCACCGTTCGCTCCTCCCCGTGAATCAGGTGCGCTTGAAAGCCGCACTCTTTAATCCGTTCCACTACGTGGCGGATTTCTTCCTCAGTTGCCGTTCCCGCCATATTCACGATCATTTTGAATTCCTCTCGCCTTTCTGGATTATCGTCTCGCAAGGCATCTGCGCCGAGCGGTACGACCCGAGAACCCTCAATTCCAAAACATGTTTCCCAAGCTCCGCCAGCGCCGCTTCGGCATCCGGGTCTCCGCGCGGCGCTTGCAAATCCAAATAAAAACGGTATTGCCACGGCCGGCCGTGGACGGGACGGCTCTCGATTTTCATCAAATTGATGTTTCGCCGGGCAAACGTCTCCAGCGCGCGATGCAATGCTCCGGGCTTGTGATCGAGCTGGAACACTAGCGAAAGCTTGTTGGCATCATCTGGAGAGATTGCCGACGGAGAGAGCAGAAGGAACCGCGTATAGTTCTCGGGATTATCCTCCAGATGTTCCCGGAGCACGACGCCTCCATAGACTTCCGCTGCTCGCAGCCCCGCAATTGCCGCGCGCGACAAATCCCCGGAACGCACAACCTCGCATACGCTTCCCGCTGTGTCGTTTGTGGCGATTCGGCGCAGGTCCGGATGCGCGCTGAAGAACCTTTCGCATTGCGCGAGCGCAACCGGATGAGACTCCACGACCTTGATGTCCTCGAACGACGCTCCCGGCGCCGCGATCAAGTTGTGCGCGATGGGAATGATCACCTCGGCGACGATATTCAGGCGCCCTTCCACGAGCAAATCGAATGACCTATGAACCGACCCGGCAAGGCTGTTCTCGATGGGCGCGAGAACGTAGTCCGCAACGCCGTCGTCCACTGCAGCGAATGCCGCTTCGAAAGTGGGGCGCGGAACGCGCGCAACTTTTTCGCCGAGAAGACTCACCACCGCTTCCTCGCTAAAGGCTCCTTGCTCGCCCTGAAACGCTACTCGCACGTATGGTTCAACCTTCATGGCTGGCCAGCTCCCGTGATTCTCTTCCCTTCCGTCCCTGACGGCCTTGGGCATTCCCTGCCTTGCCACATCCGTTCAATTCCTGAATGCGAATCGATTGGTCCAATATCAACTGGTAGATTTTCCTGACCGCTTCTTCGTCCAGCGGACCCGCGTTCATGCGCGTCATGCGCGTGAGGATCTCCTGCTCCCGCGCGGGCACGCGCAGCTCCAGGCCCGCGTCTCCCTTCATTCGTCCTACCTCGAGCGCCAGTTCCGTCCGCAAGTTCAGCAGGTGCAGCATCGCCGTGTCGATCGCATCGATTTTTCGTCGCCAGTTCTGTATCTTCATGGTCTTTCGCCCGCCTTTTGGCAAATCAAACCAAAAAAAAGGCCGCGTACCCGTTTGGAGGTCGCGGCCCGTATCTCGAAACTTTGTGCGGTATTTAGTCTCTAGGTTTCTTCCGCGCGAGTCTCGCTGGCCCGCTTCCCCGTAAAGAGGAAGCGGTAACTAAAGGCGAATCTTGCGTAGTAAGCGTCCATCGCGCGAACCTGAATGCTCCTCACATCTCCAGCAACAGAAAACTCACTATAAGGGACCAGCGCCCAAGCGTCAAGCATTTCCTGGGATAGGTTACAGAGGGTGGAAAAGTGATACACGGTCGTCACTGGCCAGATGCCCGGTTGGCGGACAATTGGACATGTTCAGAACTTGTCTCGCGAATCTACTCGGCAAGGAGGCCAATCGGAGCTTGACCACAATCCCGTGTAAATTATCGAGCCGCTTGGAGGCTAGGAGAGGTTTCCACAAAGTTTGCGTACACGCAAATCACAAAGGACTCTGTGGTGTGTTGACAAATCCTTCCTCGTCAACTTCTGTTCCTGGCTCGCTGGCGCCGCCGCTGATTCTGGGCACTACGCGCCTTCTCCAGGGGCGTTGTCCGCCCCTTGGTTCTCTGCTTTGATCTCGTCTGGCGGAAACATCCATTTTAGGGAGATTTTTTCCCTAGCCTTTAGGTCGTGATCACTGTCGTTCAACAGGAAACGAACTGAACTTACAAAGTACTTCCAAAATCGTACGACTTCGAAATAATCCACGAAATCATCTATTAGAATGTGCAGTGCTTCACCCAGCGTTGCCTTTTCCAAATCATTTTTGTATTGAACCAGGCCGTATTTCTCAAATTTTGAATTCTTGAGTTTCTCAATTTCCTTCTTCAGGCCATCCCCGAATTCTGGAGGAAGGTAATCCAGAAGGTCCTTGCTATATCCCTCCGGAACCTCGCCGGTCGCGAACATACCTAAGAAAGTTCCCTGAAACCCTGGGGCGCTCCACTTTTTAGCGACCATGTCTAGTCGCTCCAGCGCCTTATCCCACAACTGCTTCCTAAACGCTTCTTTGGCATCGTTGTTTATTGTTTCTTGAACGCTAGGAGCATTCTTTCTGAGTTCTTTGGGATCCATCCATTTATTCCACCGCATTACTTCAAAATACTTGTCCGCGTACACATATGGCATATTGTCAGCAAGGAACCTGCGGAGGCGGAAGTAGTGGTCGGGTGAATATGCGCTTGTCAAGGCCTGCTTCAAACTCGAGAGCTTCCGCAGCCACGCATCCGCAACGCATCCCATCAGTAACCGAAGCAAATATGACATGTGCCATTTCACGTCGGCATATGTGGGTGGCTTGGGAGCACTCGGGCTTTTCGGTTTCGTATTGGACATATCGTGGCGCATTTGCGGAAACTGAGCGTCATCGACACAGGCGTGTCCCACTTCGCCGATGTGGATATCGAAATGCCCTAATTCATGGTGCAAGGAATACTTGAGGTGATCATCAATCCATACCACGTTGAAGCGCATATTCGAGTAAGGAGGCAGATCGAGAATTGCTCCGTCACTCAGACATAAACCAGCTCCGCTAATCACTTGGCGGAAGGGATTCGCGCCATATTCATGAAGCCCCCTAAGAAATGTTAACGCCTTATCCGAATTGATCTTCGCAAAGGGTGCCGTACAGGGAGGATCTGGTTCAAGCCCTCTCATAGCTGCTAGTAGCTCGTCCGGGGTGCTTGGCAATTCTGCAAGTTGAACAACACGCGTTGCAAACCCGTTGAGCATGTCAGCTTTTGCGATGTCGGAATCCAATAAAGGATCCATCCTGTTCGGAAGCTCATCATATTTCCCTGATCGAGAATAAAAGCCGGAAAACACAAAATAGTGCACATAGGGATTGCGGTTGACCTCAACATAGCGTTGGCACAAAAGCGCGATGGATTGTCGGATGGTTTCAGCCTGTAGCTGGTCAGTTCTGCACAAGATCACGTCTTCGTCAAAGCGGAAAACCGGGATCTGCCTGCCTATATTGGCAATCCGAATAGCAGCCTCAGCTACCTTTGGCGCGTCGTAGCGCATCCGCTGCAGTCCCCCGACAAGGAAGCGAGAATACTTGCCTCGTGTTTCCTCATCTAGGTTTCGTTCCAGAACTTCTAATAAATCCAGAAGCTCACAAGAATCAATGATCTGAACCTGCACACGGTTCTCTTTCAATCGGGCCAAATCGTCATGGATTCTTTGTAAGTGCATCATAAACCTACGATCATCTTTATCCCCAAGGACCAGGTTCTCCCATCCGATGTCCATGAATAGGAAGGCTCGGCCCTCCCAGCTTTCTACATTTGCATCGTCCATGCATTTCACATGCAAAGGGGCCAAAACACGGGCGAGGTAATCCATATCTGATGTGAGGCGTTTTTCAAAGGCTTCTGTAAAGTGAGGGCCGCTCGGTTCGGTCCACCAGTAGTCATCGTAGTTTCTCTCCGGGTTTGTCTTCGCCTGTGTGATTTTATAGTGCACAAAAATGAAATACCGTCGGTGCGCACCAACGTGACCCTGCACCGAATTCGAGGGCTCTTGTGGCATCGTCGTATCTCCGAACCTACATGTCGGGCATCATCGCAAACATGCAAGCGCACAGGATATAAATGAGCTACTACTCGCAATCGTTATTGCTGGTGGGAGTATATTCGCAACGCAAGTCGTGTCAAGTTTATTTAGGGAGGCTCCGCCCGCCCTCGGGCCATTAAGGGCGATCTATCAAACAAGCAGAGTCCTCGTTTACGCACCAGCGCCGTACCTTGTTGCCTACGTTTCTGCTGTTAACTTGTCTGGTGACCCTACTGTAGGCGCTCCGCTGGCTAATTGAACTGCTCGAGGATGTACCAGTCATCTCCAATCTTCCTGTACCGATAACCCGCTGACTTTGAGCCTTGATAGTACCCTCCGCCGGTCTCTCTCCGCTGCGTGCATGCAGGTTCCCGAACGACGGACACTCCTGCACTTGCGCCACAGTGAAGATAACTAATGCTGTCCTCGCCAGCCACAATTCCCCAGGCCCATACGAACACCATTACGTCGTTTTCGCCTCGACTGACTCCGGCGTCGAAGCCCACCTGTCGGAATATTCTCCTGTACTCGTCCCAACGTGTTTCGGTTATGCCCCATTCAGATTCGGGGCGAGGCCAGGCGTCGGTTTCTTGTGTCCACAAGAAATCAGGGGCAATTCGTGTCATCTGCCGGTCTTCGTCGGTCATGGCAACCAGCTGCTCCAACTCGGCTCGGTGCTTCACGAACCTCAATTTCAGTGCCCAGTCTCCGGGTCGGAGCGGTCCGCACCCCCACCATTGGAGTGAGAAGCTCACCAAAACCACGCAACAGGCGTAAACGACGATCTTTGCCTTCCGCATACCTCGCAGCTCACACCACTGAAACAAAAACATCACCAGAATCATGCAACATGCCCAACCGACAATCGTCGCCAATTGCATACGCTGCAGCCTATCCACGGCAACAGCGAATTTCAAGGTCACGGCTCGGGCCGTTTCCCGTCTTGTTGAATGCGTTGGATTTGTTCTAGGACAGCTCACCGAAAAGCGTGGCTACTGTGACGCGTTGTGAAGCTGCCCCCACACATGTTGGGTCATGTCTCTGAACACGCTCGGTGGATACTTTTCGGTGGAACGGTAGCCTCAATCCCAGTCCCCGCAGCTTCTGTCAGCTCATTTATCGAGTTTATGTTTCGGCCAACAAATCCAAACTTGACTTATCTTGACTGCTGCGATTTACTGGCCCATACGACGGGCTACCACAGCCGTTTGACAAGACGGAGAGCGGTTCGCCACATGGTGCGACTGATTAGCCGTCCGGTAGCGATGACGATTGGTTCGGGGCCTCCCGCCTGAGCCTACCCAGGCGAACGCGCCCCGCACCTCGACGCAGGCTGCGGGGCTTTTTTTGTGGAATTGGGTTGCATTCCGGATTCTGAACGTGCAGTGAATACTCTTGCAATTTAAGTTCTGCAATCGAGGAGAACAAGATGGCGAAGATGTTTTGGGAAGCAGACGCAAATCCGCGGGCGCTGGAAGGCAAGCGCATTGCCGTGGTCGGCTACGGAAGCCAGGGGCGCGCCCACGCGCTCAATCTGCGCGATAGCCGCCTCAACGTGACGCTCGGACTGCGCAAGGGCGGTCCCACGTGGGCGCAAGCTGAGCAGGACGGATGGACGCCAGCGACGCCAGCGGAAGCCGTGAAGGGCGCCGACCTGGTTGCCATGCTCGCGCCTGATATGGCGCAGCCATCGATCTACAAGGCCGATGTCGCGCCCAACCTGAAAGCCGGAGCGATGGTTCTCTTCTCCCACGGGTTCAACGTGCATTACGGCCAGATCACCGCGCCTGCGAACGTTGACGTCACCATGGTCGCGCCCAAGGCGCCCGGTGACCTCGTGCGCCGCCAATACGAAATGGGCCGCGGCGTTCCCTGCCTGCTCGCCGTTTATCAGGACGCGTCCGGACAAGCTTTCGAGCGCACCCTCGCCTATGCGCACGGCATCGGCGGCACGCGTGCCGGCGTCATCGAGACGACTTTCTCCGAGGAAACCGAGACGGACCTTTTCGGGGAGCAAGCCGTTCTCTGTGGCGGCGTGACGGAACTCATCCAGGCCGGATGGCAAACGCTTGTCGATGCCGGCTACCAGCCCGAAGCCGCCTATTTCGAATGCCTCCACGAACTGAAACTGATCGTCGATCTCATCTACGAAGGCGGCATCGCGAAAATGCTTAAGTTCGTGAGCGAGACGGCCAAGTATGGCGACCTCACGCGCGGTCCACGCATCGTCGACGAGCACGTTCGCCAGAGCATGAAGAAAATCCTTGCGGAAATCCAGTCGGGTGAATTCGCGAAGGAGTGGGTGCTCGAGAATCAGGCCGGACGCCCGCAGTACTCGAAACTCCTTGAGCGCGATAAGAATCATCCGATCGAAAAAGTTGGGCAGGTTCTCCGGGCTCAAATGTCGTGGCTGAAGCAGGAAGCAGCCACCGCCGCAAAAGGAAAGAAGTAGCACGCGCAGAGAATTGTCCGAACGAGGCTCTTGCTCGTCCGCGAGTCGAGCGCCGCATGTTTCTCTGCTTTTGAAACACCCGAAGACTGGCACGCCCTAACAATGGCAAGCGAGCTCCCTTTTCGTCGCGTCGCAATTATCGGCACAGGATTGATCGGCGGATCCTTTGCTCTTGCTCTGCGAAGTCATTCTCCCGGCGCGCATGTTATCGGCTTCGATCGTCCCGAAGTTCTCGACCGCGCGCTCGCGCGGGGCGCAATTCAAGAACGAACAGCGAGCCTCGCCGAAGCAGTCCGCGAAGCAGATCTCGTCTATCTGGCGCTGCCGGTGGGCGAGACGATTGAATTGCTTGCTGCCGTGGCGAAGTTTGCCGAGCCCTCCGCTCTCGTCACCGACGCTGCCAGCACAAAGCGCACTGTTTGCAAGGTGGCTCAAGCGCATTTCACAACGGGCGCTCGTTTTCTCGGCGGTCATCCCATGGCGGGCAAGGAGCAATCCGGCATCGAACACGCCGACGCCGACTTATTCCGTGGCGCCCCTTATGCGCTAATTGGCAGGCAAGACGATTCCGACGAGCGTGACAAACGGTTCATCGG
>Ga0187770_10002366_pt1 | contig 10544 bp, 12 predicted proteins | sample 0116_SJ02_MP02_2_FD_133154 | JGI IMG/M metagenome (GOLD analysis project Ga0187770, IMG submission 133154) | Tropical peat soil microbial communities from peatlands in Department of Meta, Colombia - 0116_SJ02_MP02_20_MG | ecosystem: Environmental > Terrestrial > Soil > Wetlands > Peat | place... | reverse complement strand
CCCCGAATACCAGGTCACGCGGTTTTCGTGCACGGTACGCCAGAAGGGCAGCGGGCTGAATCTGGTGGGGATGACCACCGTTCCGCCCGAAACCAGCGCCGCCAGCGTGGAAGCCACCAGCCCATGAATGTGGAACATCGGCATGATGCACAGCGATACATCGTCAGGCGAGAGCGAATAGGTGTTGGCGACGTTGGTGGCGGAGATGGCCAGGTTGGCGTGCTGCAGCGGCACCCGCTTGGGACGCCCGGTGCTGCCGCTAGTGTGCAGGATCAGCGCCACCTGCTCGGGGGCGGGCGTTTCCGCCGCGTTGCGCCGGCGAGGCTCGACCAGGTGGACCGTGCCTTGGGTGTCCATCTCGACCGTGAGCGCGGGGATGCCGCGGTCGGCGGCCGCGCTGCGCGCCTGCTCCGCGCCATGCGGCGGGCAGAGCAGAACGTCCGCGCCGGTGTCTCCCAGGAAAAAGAAGAATTCCTCGTAGGGATAAGCGGGATTGAGCGGCGCGGCGGTGCCGGCGATCGCTCCGGCCAAGAAGGTAACCAGGGCGGGCAGGCCATTGGGCAGAACGGTAGCTACACGCCTGCGGCCGTGCGCGCCGCCCACCGCCAGGATATCGGCCATCGCCAGAACCTGCTGCCGCAGCGCATCGTAGGTGATGCGGAGGTTGAGTTCCGGGACGATGATGGCCGTCCGATTGCCGGGCGCCAGTTGTAGCAAATCCAGAAGCGTTGCGGGAGGATTCATGGTTCGCTCACGCCGCGATTCTATTCGAACTTTTTTTGAAATTCCCGGAAATCATTTCTCAACATGGCGAACTCCGCCTTGAGACTTGCGATTTCGCTCTCCAAGCAAGCGATTCGCTCGCCGTCGGCGGAGGCTGCAGGCTCCTGCGCTGGCAGCTCGGCCGTCTCCACCTCGCCGGAGAGCAGGTGAATGTAGCGCGTCTCCTTGGTGCCGGGCTGCCGGGGAAGCATCTGGACCAGCGGCGGATCGCGCTGGATCAGGCGCTGCAACGCCGAGTGCACGTCGGATAATTCCTCGAAGCGATGCATGCGCTCGGTACGGCCACGCAGTTCGCCGGGTGTCTGCGGTCCGCGCAATAGCAGAACGCACAGCACGGCGGTCTCGGCGCGCGGCAGGTTGAACGCCTCCTGCAGCCGGTGCTCGTACTTGGGCACACGGCTGTCGGCGCTGCTGACCGGGCCAGCCAGTCCTTTGGCATTCAGGCTCAGCAAGGCGTCCCGTACTGCGTCCTCGCCAAGGTTCATCACCGGATCGCGATTCGATTTCTGGTTGCAGGCGCTGACCAGCGCGTTCAGCGACAGCGGATAGTAGTCGGGGGTGGTGATATCTTTTTCGATCAACGCGCCCAGGAGGCGGGTTTCGACTTTAGTTAGTAAAGGATTCACGGCAGAGAAATTATAAGGGCTGAGCGTGCGGAGTATTCGCGATCCCTCCTGCTGGGGCGTGCTCGACCTGCCCGCGCGCCCCGATTACATCGTGCTAGAACACAAAAAATATTGAAGCCGTTGGTCAAGATAACTAAGGAGACAAGGGATAGGGGAAGCTACGAAGGCCGGCGGGTTACTGAAGTTATCTCCCATGTGACCCAAATCACGGTCCGATCTCGTAGCAGAGCGGAGAATATCGAGAAATTGCCGCCGTTCGGCTAAGCCGCTTCGAGAAAGAGGCTGTACATCGTGGGAACTTCGCACTTGGGCACAAAACTGGGGGTGGCATTTGGCCTCCTGGTTGCCATTTTGATCGGGGTCGGACTTCTGGGGCTTAGCCGGATGGACCGAATCAGCGCCGATCTGGAAGCAACTCTGGGAAAGCGGCAGGGCAAGCTGGAGTTGGCGCGAGAAGCTCTCCGGTTCTCCACGCGGAATAGCCGTATCACCATGGAGATATTTCTTGTGGACGATGCGCGGCTGATTGAGCCGCTCCTGAATACCCGGGCCGAGAACACCCAGAAGATCTCAGAATTAGTGGTAAAACTCGCCAATCAGTGTGAGTCGGAAAAAGAGGAACAGTTGCTCGGCGCCGTGCAGGATATGCGAGCGCCCTATGTCGACAGCTATCTGCACGCGCTGAATTTGCTGGTCGAGAAAAAGAATCCAGATGCAGCTCGCGCCATCATGGTCCGGGAAACCACGCCGGCCTTGTTTAAATATCACGATGCGTGGAGCAACTTCGTGCAGTTTCAGATGGAGCAAATGGCCGACGCCGGCAAGCAGAGCCGGGCTCAGTACGAAAGAACCCGCGCCTTGGCCCTGTCCCTGCTGGTACTTGCCGTAATCGTCGCCACAGCCATCGCGATCTTTGTGACCTCCCGGATCGTGCGGGAAATGAAGACGCGAGTCCGCGCCGAGCATGCCGTCAAGGAACTCAATGCCGCGCTGGAGCAGAGAGTATTGGAACGCACCCAGGCGCTCGCCTGCGCGCAAGAACAACTGCGCAGCTCGCTGGAACATCAGCAGGAATACACGAACGAGATTGAAGGCGTCAACGAGCTCGTCGAATTGCTTCAATCCTGCCTTACCCTCGCGGAAGCTTACCGCCAGGTGGCCCGGGTTCTTCCTCGTTACTTCCCTGCGGGCGCACTGTTGATGCTGAATCCATCCCGCAATCTGCTGGACAGCGTTGCCGCTTGGGGGACAGGCTCCTCGAAGCAAGGGCCCTTTTCTCCCGATAGTTGCTGGGCGCTGCGCAGGGGCCGTGCCCATCTTGTCGAGCCGGATGATTTCAGCCAACCGTGCGGACATGTCGATCAGGCCACCGCCGCCAGCCATCTTTGCGTTCCGATGATGGCGCAAGGCGAGTCCCTGGGAGTTCTTTACGTCCAGGCTCCCGACCCATCTGCGGGCGGGTCGCACTTGCTTGCCCGCAAGCAAAAATTTGCGACCAACCTGGCGGAGCAAGTGTCGCTGGCCTTGGCCAACCTCATGCTGCGCGAGACTCTGAAATATCAGTCCGTTCGGGATCCCCTGACCGGGCTGTTCAACCGCCGGCACATGGAGGAATCGCTGGAGCGGGAATTGCTGCGCGCCGCCCGAAGCAAGAAGCCGGTCGCGGTGTTCATGATCGACCTGGACCGCTTCAAGCAATTCAATGACAGTTTCGGGCATGAGGCGGGAGATATGCTCTTGCGGGAGCTGGGCTCGCTGTTCACTTCGCAGATTCGCGGGGGAGATATCGCCTGCCGATATGGCGGCGAGGAGTTCCTGCTGATCCTGATGGAGGCCAGTCTCCCCTCGGCCTGCCAGCGGGCTGAGATGTTGGGCGAGCTGGTGCGGAAGATGCAGATTCAGCATCGGGGCCAGACGCTGCGGCAGGTCACCGTCTCGATTGGAGTTGCCGCCTTCCCAGACCACGGCGCCTCTGCCCAGCAGATCATTAACTCAGCGGATCAGGCTCTGTACCGGGCCAAAAACAGCGGCCGCGACCGAGTCGTTGTCGCCGATCCAGTGCCCGCTGGCGATTTTGCCAGTGAAAGCCTGACGGCTGGAGGCCGAGGATGAGCACCCTGCGGGCAGTCCTACTCCTCCTTGGCGCGCTCCAGGCTTGAACGCCGGCGCTGCGCCGAGATCCGCCCGTATTCGGCCCGATGGTGCTCAGCCGGCCGAAGAACCGTGCGGCTCGATCTTCATGCAGCGATCCCACTTCCAGGCCGGCCTGCCGCTTGGGCAGTAGCAACCTCTTCTGGCGTTCATCGCCGCAATGTCCGTGCTACGAACTACAGGGTAGTCCGCCGCGCGATCCAGCCCACGGACCCGAGTCCTCAGTCGCTGCGCCTCCCGACCTTGCTGTCGAGCAACGAGACCAGGGCCTGTCCCCCAGCCGGTGTTGGGACGTCCTTCCCGCGTACGATTTCATGTGGACTGAGCGCTTTCCCATAGAGGCGCACGTTGGCGTCCTCGTCCGGGTCCAACGTGGCGCTTCCCAGCGACACGCCAGCAAACAACCCCTTGGCCTTTCCGTAGGTCAACACGTCTTGCTCGCCCACGGAAGCCGCGGTGGCGCCTGGACCCGCCGCCGCCGTGGCGTCCTTTCCCAACTTGGTCTTGCCTTTCAGGATGGCATGCAGGCCCTTGTCCGACATGATCAGGAGGACGAAATCGCTCGACGATCCGCCCACCTGCGGGCCAGCACTGACGCCGCTAACCTTGAACATGGCGGGCGCTGACCACTTGCCTTTGAAATGCTCGCCGGTGCGGCAACTCATGGGGCCCCGACCGCCGCTTCCGGCAATACCGACGCCGAACTTCTTCACGTTGGGCAAAACCATGACGCAATCAGCTTTGGCCAGCAGGTCCCGCGGGACAACGTTACCGGCCAGCATCTCCTCCAGCACGGCAGCGGCCTTTTGGAATGTTTCTTCGTCTTTCTCCTCGTTGGCGCCCCAGGCGGGCAGAATCAACAGGACCATGACAAGGCAGGTGAGGAAACTAGGTAACGCTCTCTTGGCGATGTGCTCGGCCGTTTTTCTCAACAGCGTCTGTGGCATGGGATCCACTCCTTTCGTATTTAGGATCTGCGGTTTGCTGGTAGAGCCGGATGTACTCTCCGCGGCCACACTCAGCTTTTGTGGCAGGCAGCATGATGAGAACTGTAAGAGCGAATCTCCTCTCTGACTTCAAGACGGCGATCAGTGTACGCTCATCTCGGCTCGTGCGCGATTCTGGGAAAGGATTTTCGTCTCGAGCGCGCCGCAACTCGCCCGCCGGACAGTCGCCTTCCCGCTCACAACCCGACGGCCACCTACACAGATTTCAAGGAGGGAATGTAGGCTACAATATCTTGCGGAGGTTGGCATGTTCGAAGGACTGTTTCAGCCGATGCACCTGCTGGTGATTTTTTTGATTGCCCTGCTGGTGTTCGGCCCGAAAAGACTGGGAGATATCGGCAAGGGCCTGGGCGAGGGGATCCGGGCCTTCAAGAGCGGCTTTTCGGATGACAAGCCGGAGACCAAGCCGTCGCCGTCGCCGGCCCAGGAGACCAAGCCGCCCGTCCAGGAGACTAAGCCGCCAGGGCAGTAATCTCGCTAGGGCTTCGCGCGCCGGCGCTGCGCCGAGATCACGCCGGTATTCAGCCCGATCGTGCTGAGCCCGCCAAAGAACCGCGCGTGTTCGATCTTCATGCAGCGGTCCATCACCACTTCCAGGCCGGCCTGCCGCGCCCGCTCCGCAGCAGCTTCGTGGATCACACCGAGCTGCATCCAGATCACCTTGACTCCCAAGGCGATGGAATCTTCCACGATGGCGGGCACGGCGGAAGGCGCGCGGAAAATATCCACCACTTCAATCGGGCCGGGAATGTCGCGCAGCGTAGGATACGAAGTCTTGCCGAGGATCTGGTTCTCGTTGGGATTGACAGGAATCACTTCGTAGCCTTCGGAGAGCAGATAGATCGCCGCAAAATGGCTGGGACGAAACGGATTCGCCGACAGACCAACCATCGCGATCCGCTTGTAGCGCTCCAGGATCCGTAGGCGGTCGAGCGCGGTCGTTGCGAAGCGGCTGCGATTGACCGGTGAGTTGCCGGCGACGCCCTCAGCGGGGGCGAACCGACATGCGTCAGCTATCTTGCTGTTCATACGTGCGCTCCCGTCCGGCTGCGCACGCTGGCTGTCTGCGAAGCGTGCAGCGCCCGGTCGAGGTCCCAGATGATGTCCTCGATATCCTCCAGGCCGATCGAAAGTCGGATCATGTCGTCGCGCACGCCGCAGGCGACCTTCTCCGCGTCGCTGAGTTGCTGATGAGTGGTGGACGCGGGATGAATGACCAGGCTCTTGGCGTCGCCCACGTTGGCGAGATGGGAAAACATCTGCAGCGACTCGATGAATGTCCGGCCGGCCTCCATGCCGCCGCGAATGCCGAAAGTAAAGATGGCGCCGCAACCCAGCGGCAGATAGCGCTCGGCCAGCTTGTGATATGGGCTCGATTCCAGTCCGGGGTGGTTCACCCACGCGACCGCCGGATGCTCGGCCAGGAAGCGCGCTGCTTCCAGCGCGTTTTCAGTGTGGCGCTCCATGCGCAGGCCCAGCGTCTCCAGCCCCTGAAGAAACAGGAAGGAATTGAACGGGCTCAACGCCGGTCCGAAATCGCGCAGGCCCTCGACGCGTGCCTTCATGATGAAAGCGAAATCGCCGAAGGTCTCGTAGAAGCGAATACCGTGGTAGCCCTTGCTGGGATCGAGAAGCTGCGGGAACGCGCCCCGGTCCCAGGGAAAGCGCCCGCTATCGACGATCACGCCGCCGATCGAGGTGCCGTGCCCACCGATGAATTTCGTTGCCGAGTGCAGGACGATGTCGGCGCCGTGCTCGATGGGCCGGCACAGGTAGGGCGAGGCGAAAGTGTTGTCGATCACCAGCGGAATGCCGGCCTGGTGCGCGATCTCGGCCACCGCGGCAATGTCGAGTACGCTCATGCGCGGGTTGGCGATGGTCTCGGCGTAGAGCAGGCGCGTGCGCGGGGTGAGGGCGCGGCGAAAGTTCTCCGGGCTGTCGGGATCGACGAAGACGGCATTGATGCCCAGCCGCCGGAAGCTCACGTCGAATTGCGTGTAAGTTCCGCCGTAGAGGGTGCTGGCGGCGACCATCTCGTCGCCTTGCTGCAGCAGGCTGCTGATGGTGATGAACTGCGCCGCCTGCCCGCTGCCTACCGCGAGAGCGCCCACACCGCGCTCCAGCGCGGCCATGCGCTCCTCGAAGACAGCGGTGGTCGGGTTCATGATGCGGGTGTAGATGTTGCCGAAGCGCTGCAGATTGAACAGCGCCGCCGCGTGCTCGGTGTCGTCGAACACGTAGGAGGTGGTCTGGTAGATAGGCACGGCGCGCGATCCGGTGGCGGAATCCGGACGCTGTCCTGCGTGCAACGCGCGGGTGTGGAAGCCGAAAACGTGGTCGCTGGACCCGTTGGTGTTCGTGTCGGACATGGGCTCCTCGGACTAAAGGGTAAGATTGTATCCTTGGAGCGAGGAAGCGTCTTGAGGCGAAGATTTCGAAAAAGTGGACCGGGAAGGGCGCTGGCATCCGCGCCCTCCCGGGATCCGTCAGAGAATCCTATCTTGCCTACTTCTCACGCGCGACAAGCGCCGAGGTACCCTGACTTGCTTCCGAGTTCAGCAGGGGCTGCGCCAGAGGAGCGCCGTTCTCAACCAGGTCCGTCTTGATTTCAACTTTCTGATTCGCCAGCGGATTGATATCCGTCTCAAACGTCTGGTAGCCGGGAAGGGCGATCTTGATCCGATGCATTCCGGGGGCGATCAGCATCGCTCGGTCCCCGCGCTTGAACTCACCCACATGCCCCGCGAAAGCCCCGTCCACGAAAACCGCAGCCCTCGACGGATTGACGTCGATCTTAACCTCGGCCGTCATTTCCGGGTACCGCCATGCGGGCGCCCTCTGCATGCTCACTTCAACGACTTGCTTCTCCCGGGGCTGGACATGAACGTTTTTCCAGAAGTCCTGGTAGCCGGCTTGGCGTACCACAATCTCGTGATCCCCAGGCAGCAGCAAGATCTTCTTCGATCCCTTGAGTTCCTGTAAGTAGCCCACATACTCTCCGTCAACCCAGACCCCGGATGTCTTCGCGATATGGGAGTCGCCTACAAACGCAATTTCTCCCATCACCTGGTTTTCGGCGTACGCGGCGAGAGCTAGAAATAGCGTGGGAATCAGAAACATCGCCCACAGCAATGGACTGAGTGCTTTTTTCATGGGTACCTCCTCACCAAGTGGAAGTAAAGCAATACGCTTGCCAGATTTTGTAAGCCATTGGATCGAGACGGGCCCCGGCCGGGAGGTGCCATCACCGGGTGGAAAGAAGGTTCGGAAAGCAGTAAGAATTTCAGCGTCGATTGAGGCACGAAAGGGGCCAAATGCGGCGGGGCCCGTTACTGGATTCGCACTTCCTTGCCCACGAGCCGTTCACTCCAAGCTAGGCCAGCATCGGCTTCACGTACTCGACGAGCGGCATGCCGAAGAAGTCGTTGACGTTGCCGGAGCGGCGGTAACCGTTTTTCTCATAGAAGCTCATGGCGCGCTCCAGCGGCTGGGTGGTGTCGAGGGTGGCGCGCTGGCAGCTCTGGGCGCGCAGCTCGGATTCCGCTGCCTGGAGCAACTGCCCGGCCAGTCCGCTTCCTTGCCATTCCGGCCGGACGGCCATCCCGCGAATGTGGCCCTCTTCCGGGCTAATGACGCCGCAGCCGATGGTGCCCACAATCTCGCCCGACGGAGCTACAGCCACGAAAACCGCCATGGTGGCCAACCGCAACTGGATGGTCACCGGCGTCAGCACCGTGTCGCGGAAAGCGTCAGGAGTGTAACGGCCGCGATAAGGCTCGAACGCCGCCTGCAGGCAGTCGAGAATTCTGCCGGCATCGGCTGGGGTGGCGCGCCGGATCGAGCATGCCGGGCGGGGGGAAATCATTGTTGCCGGAAAATGTCGTGCCGGATGTCCGGCCAGAACTCTTTGAGGAAGTTGAAGAAGCCGTCGAGCGCCACCTGATCCGCCCATTTTTGTCCGGTCTTGGTCCAGGTGCGCTCGCGCTGCGGGTAGTAGAGGTCAGAGATTCCCGCCCCGGCACCGTTGCCCACGATCTCGGAGAAGTTGAAGGCCTGGCCCCCGGAATCGGTGCGGGTGACGAACAGGCGGCTGATGGCGTAGCTCGTGCGCGGGAAAAAGCCGCCGTGGAAGCGGGTGTAGTAGCGCGGGTCTTCGCGGGTCAGCGAGGGAACGATGGACTCGGTAAAGTAGTTGCCCACGGCCTGGTCGGCGAAGGAGTGCCAGAAATAGCGGCCGTAACCGGCGCCGCCTTGATGGAATTCGGGGTAGGAATTTCGCGCCTGCCCAATCCCGGCCATGAAGCCGCCCACCAACACGGAAGAGTAATCGAAGCTGTCCTGGGTGCCGAGGACGAACTTGCCCTTGACGGAAAGCGGAGGCAGCTTGGCGTCGGCGCTCACCGCCCGGTAGTTGGGGATCACGCCCAGGATGCGCTTGGACTGCTTGCCCTCGCCCTCTGAATTGTTCTGTACCGCGGGAGCGCTGGGCAGGGAAGCCGCCGGCGGGTCGGCAGGCTCAGCCGCCGTGGCATCGCCACCACCCTTGGAAATTTCCGAAGAAGAAATCTGCGAAAAGCAAGGAACTGCGAGCAGGATAAGAACTGCAACAAAACTTCCCAGCTTGAGCACGAGGGGCCCTCCGCATCCGACGGCCGATTTAGCTTGGATTTTACCCCGCCTCGCGTCGTTGCTTGAGGGTCCATCCCGCAGAAACCAGTAACGAACGTCCCATTACCTGTGTATGCGGCTCAGGAAGTAGAAGACCAGGGAAAGCACGATGCTGAGCAGAATCGAGGTGGTCAAGGGGAAGTAGAAGGTGAAGTTGCGGCGGCGATAGACGATGTCGCCGGACAGACGGCCGATGGGAAGCCCGGTCCGCCCGAGCAGCACGAGCAGCACTCCAACCGCAATCAGGATCGCCCCTAGAACAACGATCAGCTTGCCCAGGTTCAGCACGATCTCATTGTAATGCCTCTTTGCACGGGCGGCGCTGCTGACCATGTAGGCGCTGGCTGGGTGGATTCACTTTGCTTTTGATCCGCAGGGTCGCAATAATTTCGGCAGCACTCCATGAAGAATGGCTGGCCAGGGCCGAGCAGGGGGATGTCGTGAGGATCTTTCTGCGCGCTCGCCGCTGCCCCAATTGCAGCAGCCACCATGTGCGGCGCAGCCGCCATCGCCGGGTCCGGGAAAAGCTGCTCGGCCTGCTCACCATTCGTCCCTATCGCTGCCACGGCTGCAACTTCCGCTTCTTCGCCTGGTGGGGTTTGGAGCGCCGCAGCGTACCGCGGCTCACCCGAGTGGTGCTGCGGTTGCTGGCCGGCGCCGCCGTGATCGTGGCTTCCTTCTGGGTCCCGGTGCGCATCTTCGGGACGACCACCGGCGCCATCATGGGCGTGGTGCTGTGGGTGGGCACCGCGCTGATGCTCGGCTCTTAGGGAAGAATTCTTTTGGCGCTCGGCTGCGGGTGCTTCTGGGCTGTATCCGACTGCGGCGGTTTCTTCATTTCCCCAGAGTGGATGGCGTGCCACGACCAATCGTCCAGCCTGGACATTGATGCTGCGACCGCGCGGCATAGGTAAAAGATGGGCGCGGTGATCAGCAGCAACACCCGCACCGCCCAACCTGCCAGCCACATGGTCGCCTCCGCAGGGCTGCGAATCATAATATTGCACTAGCCTTAGGGCAACCAGAGCCGAGTGACCCAGCCTCGGTTACGTTCGCGCCTTGCACCGAAGAGATTGTCTCGGAAGGTTCACGAAGGGGTTGAGGCGCAGGCTGCGTCTATTCACCGGCAATTGTAGAATACAACGAAGAAGGATGGGGGCGCGGAATCTTGATTTATGCAGTTTAGTGAAAGCTACGATGTCGTGGTCATCGGCGCAGGCCACGCCGGTTGCGAGGCCGCGATGGCCGCGGCGCGCATGGGCCTGCGCACCGCTCTCTACACGCTTAATCTCGACCTGATCGCGCAGAT
>Ga0187770_10002365_pt1 | contig 10544 bp, 9 predicted proteins | sample 0116_SJ02_MP02_2_FD_133154 | JGI IMG/M metagenome (GOLD analysis project Ga0187770, IMG submission 133154) | Tropical peat soil microbial communities from peatlands in Department of Meta, Colombia - 0116_SJ02_MP02_20_MG | ecosystem: Environmental > Terrestrial > Soil > Wetlands > Peat | place... | reverse complement strand
GCAAGGGAGGCGCGCCGCATAGCACGCGCGCTCATCGAACGACGGCTCGCGGCCTGCGTGAACGTTCATGAATTCCCAGTTAGGTCGGTTTATCGCTGGAAGGGTAGAGTCGAATCCGCCCAAGAATGCGTGCTACTCATCAAGACTTCGCGAAAGCGATTTGTTGCTGTGGAGAAAACGATCAAGCGCCTGCATAGCTACGAAGTGCCAGAAATCATCGCACTGCCGATTGTTGTGGGCTCTCGCGATTATCTTTCGTGGATCGCGGAGTCAGTCCGCGCACCAAAAACCTGACGCCCCGACCTGCGGTGCACCTAGACCTTAGCTAGTGCCCGTTCGAGATCGGCGACGAGGTCTTCAACGTCTTCGATTCCAACCGAGATGCGGACTAGCCCGTCCGTAATCCCAATCTTCTGCCGAACCTCTGGTGGGATCGAGGCGTGAGTCATGAGAGCGGGATGCGAAATCAGCGTCTCCACACCCCCTAGGCTTTCGGCCAACGAGCAAAGATTCACATGATTCAACAACTTGCGGGCGGCTCCGAGAGATCCAAGATCAAAAGAAATCATGGCTCCAAAGCCGCGTTGTTGCCGCTTGGCGAGCTGATGTTGGGGATGGGATTCGAGGCCAGGGTAGATGACCTGCTTCACCTTCGGGTGAGAAGCAAGGAAATTGGCAACCACCATTCCGTTGGCGTTGTGGCGTTCCATGCGGACGGCTAGGGTCTTGATCCCGCGCGAAGTGAGGAAGCAGTCCATAGGCGCAAGGCCCGCGCCTGCCGAGCGCTGTATGAAGTAGATTCTTTCCGCATCCTCCGGGCGCGTCAAAACCACCGCTCCGCCAACGCAATCGCTGTGGCCATTCAAATACTTGGTCATCGAATGGACGACAATATCTGCGCCCAACGAGATTGGCTGCTGCAGGTAAGGGCTCAGGAATGTGTTGTCCACGACCAGCGCGAGGTTTCGCTGGTGCGCTAGTTTTGCCACGGCAGCGAGGTCCGTTACGATCATCGTAGGATTTGTCGGGGTCTCCACGTAAATCATTCGAGTCGCCGGTTTGATGGCCTGCTCTAGCCTGTCTAGATTTGAAGTGTCCACATAGCTGAATTCGAGACCGAATTCTACGAGCAGCTTGGTTGTCAGTCTGAATACACCGCCATAGACAGCTTCCGAGATGATCGCGTGATCCCCCGGCCGGAGCAGGCGAAAGATGGAATCGATTGCGGCCATTCCCGATGTAAACACGTACGCGGCATTTCCGCCTTCGAGCTTGGCAACCGTGCGTTCGAGAGCCTTGCGGTTGGGATGATTCGTCCGGGCGTAGTCGTACCCTTTGTTCTTGTCGAGCTCTTCCTGAACGTACGTGGAAGTTTGATAGATCGGCGCTACGACAGCGCCCGTCAAGGGGTCCGGCTCCTGTCCCACATGGATAGCATCGGTTGAAAACCCCATAACTCACCCCCTTGAACGCATTGGATTACTTGCAACGGGCGGCGGACAGTTCATCCACACTATCCCTGCCGTCATTCATGCATCATACGCTTTTCGGTTGAGGAGCAGATGAGAGCGGTGAGGGGCCGATTCTCAAAAGAGACGGGGCAGTCTGTCCTCGTGATGCCGGGGAGTCGAGGCGAGCGTGCGGCTTCGCCTCACAAAGAGGCGGACACACTCGTTTTCCTTGGTCGACGGCCTGTCCTAAAGGCTTGAGGCAATGCTGCAATTGATGTAAAAGAGGAGTTAAATGAAGCGTGGAATTCATAGCGAACGACTCTGTTCGCCGCGGGAATGGGCAGCAGTTTTGGCAATCCTCTTGCTGCTTGCTGGGACAATCTGCGCGCAAAGTGGTAACTCTGACCAATCGGCCTCGTCTGACAAGTCAAACGCGGAGAATAAGAGTGATCAAAAGCCGTCAGGACATTCGACGACGAGATTGAAGATTCATGTGACTTCGAAAGATGGCAAGCCGGTGAGTAATGCCAGCGTCTATGTGCGATACAGCGAACCGGGTGGGCTATTCCATCACGACAAGCTTGCGGAGATGAGTCTCAAGACGAATGAGGACGGGGCCGTGAAAGTCCCTCCGGTTCCCCAGGGCAAGATTTTGATCCAGGTTGTCGCCAAGGGATGGCACACGTATGGGAAGTGGTATGAGATAAACGATGAAGAAGAATCCATCGAGATCGTCCTCGAACCACCGCCGCATTGGTACTAGTCGACTTTCGCAAATCCTCTGCCTTGAATAGAATAAGTCTCGCACATACAAGACGAAACATTGCAGAGGCGCAGTCGTTTCGTTTTCAGTTGCACTTGTTTTGTGCAAAGAGGATTAAGTCATTGCATTTACGGGGAGTTTTCCTTTTCGAGGAGGTCTTTTCCACACGGTTTTCAACAAAATTGTTGAAAACTGTCACACGCCATTCATATTTGTTGCGTGCAAGCCGAGACATTGGAGCGAGAATTGCCCGCGTATCCCCGATTCTCATTGGACTTCGCGATGTCTTCTCTGTATTCCCTGAGTTATCGAATCGCGCCTCACTGCACGCGATGAATTGATCGTCGATGTGTGCTGACGTGGTATTCTGCCAATTTCAAAGACGTTTTTCTTTCATATGAAAGAACTAATCTTCAACGCAGACGACTTCGGGATGACGCATGGCGTGAACGAAGGCATTATCCGCGCCCATCGCGAAGGAGTTTTGACCAGCACCACGCTGATGGCGAACATGCCTGCATTTGGGGATGCAGTCGAGCATGCGCTCGCGAATCCACGCCTAGGCGTCGGCTGTCATCTGGTTCTTGCGGGTGGATTCTCGGTGGCACCGGCGCGAGAAGTGCCTTCGCTCGTGGATTCGAGCGGGCGTTTGCCTGAATCCTTGGGCGCACTTGTTGCGAGACTAAGCCTCGGCATCGTTCGGCAGGCACATATTGAGCGGGAGTTTCGCGCTCAGATTGAAAAGATTTGTGCCGCTGGGATCAAACCTACCCACCTCGATACGCACAAGCACACCCATGCGCATCCTCGCGTCATGTTGGCCTTGGCGAAAGTGGCGAATGAGTTTGATATCACTCGCGTGCGCAAACCCTTTGAGAATCTTCGAGATTCCTGGATGACCGCGAGAATGAACGGCTGGAGTTCATATGCTCAGTTGCCGGCTGCCGCCGCCGCGCGCGCTGTGACAGCATTGTTTTCGTCCGTGGCACGGAATAACGGCCTGCGTTCGCCTGATCACTTTCTTGGGTTGGCTGGAACCGGCAGCATGAATCTGAGACTTCTGCGTGGCCTATTGGACACACTTCCGGATGGAAAAACTGAAGTCATGCTGCATCCTGGGATTTGCGACGCGGATCTTGCCGCCACAAGTTCAAGACTCAAGAAGGAACGCCAATCTGAGCTTAACCTCCTGCTTGACCCGGAGCTTAAGCTCTTTCTTGACGAACGAGGCATTCGGCTAATCAGCTTCCGGGAGTTAAACTAGGGTCATGCTGGAGCATATGAGTGCTCGTCTCAAGTATTCCATTGTTGTGCCCCTTCATGATGAGCAGGAGAGTGTCGGTGAGCTGCACGAGCGATTAAGCGCCGTAATGACAAGGAAGTACGAGCCTGTCGAATTCATTTACGTGGATGACCAAAGCACGGATGCCACACCGGAAAAACTTGGTGAGATCGCGGCGCGTGACCCCCGTGTCACCGTTATCCGCTTGAAAAGGAATTACGGGCAGACGACCGCGCTTGCTGCAGGATTCGATTTTGCCTCCGGTGATGTTGTGATTGCCATGGACGGCGACCTGCAGCACGACCCCGCTGATATCCCGGCAATGCTGGATGCGCTGGAATCCACCGGGTGCGATCTCGTCAGCGGCTGGCGCGAAAAGCGCGTGGATAATTTCATTCTTCGCCGCTTACCCTCGCGCGTTGCCAACTGGATGATGGCCAAGCTCTCCGGCGTGAACATCCACGACTTCGGCACGACCTTCAAGGCCTATCGCCGCGACACAATCAAGAACATCCACCTGTACGGGGAAATGCACCGGTTCATTCCCGCTCTAGCGGCTTGGAATGGCGCCAAGATTGTCGAAGTTCCCATCCGGAATATCGTCCGTCCAGGCGGCAAATCCCACTACGGCATTTCGCGCACATTGCGCGTTCTTTTCGACCTTATCACCATCCGGTTCCTGATGAGGTACATGACGCGGCCGCTCCACTTCTTTGGGCCTCCGGGCCTTCTAGGAATCTTTGCAGGAAGCATCATTCTTCTAAGCTTGTTTTTCGTGAGAGTCTTTTTGCACAATCCGATCTTCGCCCAACATGGCCCGCTGTTGATCCTCGGCATGATGCTGTGTTTGTTTGGCGTTCAGGTGCTCGCGGTAGGGTTGGTCGGCGAATTGTTGATGCACCTCCACTTCGAATCGGGCGGCAAGCCCGTGTACCGGGTGGAACGCGTCATTTCCCATTCGCGCCATCACGAGACGCAAGTCTCTCTATGAAACTCGGGGCATTTGGCCCGCGCATCTCGCGACTTGAACTGATTTGCGAATTCTTCATAACCTGCTAGGCTATTCGCCGCGACACCGCTAAGACGAAAGGGGATTGGAGATGAAGAACGGAAAGAAACTCGTGTTAGGCGTCATTTGCTGTTTATTGGGAGTCGTAACGGCCAATGCGCAAATGGGCATGCACGGAGGGATGCCGCAATTCCGAGGCATCTGGAACCCGGTCGTTGGCACCGGAGCGGCATATCAGATCCAAGCCAAGAGCGGCCCAGAGTCGAACATGGAGATTGCCATTGTGGGCAAGGAATCCGTGAACGGAAAAGATGCGTACTGGTTTGAGACGACCATGGCCAGCCCGCGGATGAACGGCATGATGGTCATGAAGATGCTCATGGCGTCGGATGGCGTGAGCGTCGTCATTTCCCGCATGATCATGCAGATGCCCGGGGCGCCGCCAATGGAGATGCCGACTCAGATGATGCAAATGCATCACCAGCCCCAGGCGGCCGATGTTCGCAAAGAGGCAGATGATGTCGGGCCTGAGACTGTGACGACACCGGCCGGGACTTTTGCCTGTGAGCATTACCGGTTGAAGGACGGTTCTGGTGATTCGTGGGTGTCGCAGAACGCCGCGCCCTACGGTCTTGTGAAGTTTCAAGGGAAAGACTCGACGATGATCTTGACGAAAGTCATTACGGATGCCAAAGACAAGATCACGGGCACTCCGCAGCCTTTTAATCCGATGGGCATGATCCCCCACCCGCCGGAGCAGTAATGCACCTCGTGAGGAACAGCTAGGCCTGCTCGAGGCGTCCTGGAGTGTCCGGGACGCCTCGTTTGCTTATTGAGTGCGGCTGCCTAGTAGGATCGAGTAGAAGCAGCGGCCAGTTGCTCGAGCGTGCTGGAGATGGCGCGAATGGGCGTCGAAACGTGCACCGTCTCGCCCGCGTCGTCCACATCGACAACGATTGAGCCGCCCCGCTTCGCCACTTGGACGTGCTCCTGAGATTCCTTCACCTCCACCAACGTGAAGTCGTCGCATTCTCGCAGTTGGTCGAGCCCGGCGCGTATGGCCGGAAGCCACGGCCGGATTTCTTCCGCAGCCTGCGCCACGTGGTGTTTCGGCACAAAATGCATGGCGATGGGCGCGATGATCGCTGGCGCAATTACGTGGACGTGAGTGCCCTGCGGCTTCTTCTCCACCACATTCACGTTCACGAACCCTTCGCTGCAGAGCAAGCCCACGCCCAAGACGGTCGCTCCTGCCAGGCCCACCGCGATTTTGGCAATCAAAATCATGTGTCACCTCGGCGGAATCAGCTTTGCGCTACTCCGCGGCGCTGCGAGAATCGACCCAAATTCGCACATGCTCGGTTGCATCCTGGACAGTGACTAGCAGCGTGTCTCCCGCGTCGCTCAACGCATGAAGCGCCGCCGCGACATCCAGCTCATCCTGCTTGGCCGTGGAGAAGAGCGCATCAACCACCTTCATGGGAACCGTGACGTCCACTTTCTGCCCTTCCTTTGAACTGTCGCGGACATGCACGACGAGATTTCCATTCGACTTTGCTACGCGCACGTCCTGGTCCTTTTGCTTCACGGTAACAAATTCGTTGTCCGGGGCCGTACGGATGGCGTCGAGAATGGCGCGCACGTCGATGCCGTTCATCTCCGATGTTGAAATCGTGACCTTGCCCTGATGCAGGTTGCCGTGATTCACCGCAGGGAGAATCTTTTCGGCCATAGAGAGCGGCACGTTGACGTTCACGCTCTCGCCCTTCGCCGAATCCTCCACTCTCACGTGCAAATACCGCTCTGATGTCGCGGCCATGGCCGATGCAGCCATCATCATCGCTGCCGCAGCCAGCAGACCAGCAATCGCGATCGCTTGCAGTTTCCTTGTCATGTATGGGAAGCCTCCTGGGCGCTTCCTGTCACTAGGTACGCATGCTTTTTTCAAAAAGTTCCGTTGACCCAGCGACGAATTGAAGGTTCTTTCGCGCGCAAGAGTCTCTCGTTTGCTAGTCTCGGTGAAGTTTGAAATACATCGCGGCGAGAGGAGGAAGCTTGAGCTTCAGGGAGTACGGCCGGTCGTTCCACGGAATCGGCTCGGCTTGGACGCCACCCGCATTTCCCGCATCGCTTCCTACGTAGAAGCTCGAATCGGTATTCAGGATCTCGCGATAGAAGCCCGCGCGTGGCACTCCGACACGATAGTTCTCTCTCAGGACAGGCGTGAAATTGCATACCGCAACAATGCAATCCTCCGGGTTGCGGGCGCGCCTCAGGAACGTCAGAACACTTGCGGCGGCATCCTGCGATTCCAGCCATTCGAATCCGGGCCACTCGAAATCCACCTCATGTAGTGCGGGCTCGCTCCTGTGGAGGCGGTTCAGATCAACAACGAGGCGCTGGATTCCCCGGTGTGGCGGAGAGTCCTCAAGCTCCCAATTCACGCTCCCGCCTTCCCAAAACTCGTTCCTATCGCCGAGTTCGCCGCCCATAAACAAGAGCTTCTTGCCCGGATGCGCGTACATGTAGCCGAGGAGCAACCGAAGATTGGCAAATTTCTGCCAATCGTCACCGGGCATTTTCTCGAGCAGGGCGCGCTTCCCGTGCACGACCTCGTCGTGCGAGAGGGGCAGGATGAAATTCTCGTGGAAGGCATAAATCATCGAGAATGTCAGCTCATTGTGGTGGAACTGCCGGTGTATGGGATCAAGCGAAAAATACTGCAGCGTGTCGTTCATCCATCCCATGTTCCATTTCAGATCGAAGCCAAGCCCACCAGCGTATGTGGGCCGCGACACTGCCGGCCACGACGTGGATTCCTCCGCGATCATCAGGGCGCCAGGATGGCGCTCGTGGAGAACTTCGTTCAGCCTCTTTATGAATGCAATCGCCTCGAGATTCTCGCGGCCCCCAAAACGATTGGGAATCCATTCGCCGGGCTTGCGCGAGTAGTCCAGGTACAGCATGGATGCAACGGCATCCACTCGCAGCCCGTCGATGTGATACTTCTCAATCCAGAACAGCGCGTTGGAGAGAAGGTAGTTTTGCACTTCGTTCCTGCCGTAATTGAAGACGAGCGTGCCCCAGTCCGGGTGAGCGCCTTTGCGCGGGTCCTCGTGCTCGTAAAGGTGCGTCCCGTCAAAGAACGCCAGGCCATGCGCATCGCGCGGGAAATGAGCCGGTGTCCAATCGAGAATCACGCCCAGATCTTCCTGGTGGCACCGATCGACGAAATACATGAAATCAGCGGGTGTTCCGTAGCGGCTCGTCACCGCGTAGTAGCCGACGGTCTGATAACCCCACGACCCATCGAAGGGATGCTCCATGACCGGAAGCAGCTCGATGTGCGTGTAACCGAGGCCTTTCACATAGGGGATCAGTTCGTCGGCAAGCTCGCGATATGTCAGCCAGCGGTGCCCGTCCTCAGTCCTGCGCCGCCAGGAACCAGGGTGAACCTCGTAGATGCACATTGGATGGTGCATCCAGTCGTGCGAGGAGCGCGCCACAATCCAAGCCGCGTCGTTCCATTCGTAGCTGTCGATGTTGGCGACAACCGATGCTGTCTTCGGGCGCATCTCTGCGGCGAAGCCGTAGGGATCGGACTTGAGCCCGAGGTGACGCCGGACGCGCGACTTGATTTCGAATTTGTAGAGCGTGCCTTCGCCCAACCCGGGCAGGAAGATTTCCCAAACGCCGCTGGCTCCTCTGTTCCGCATCGGGTGGACGCGGCCGTCCCAGGAATTGAAATCGCCCACAACGCTCACGCGCACCGCATTTGGCGCCCAAACGCCGAAGTGAACGCCCTGTACGCCCGCGATTTCGCGGATGTGCGCGCCCAGCTTTTCATATTTCTGGTAGTGCGTTCCTTCCCCGATGAGATGCAGATCGAAATCGGTAAGCAGGGGCGGAAACGTATAGGGATCATGCGTTTCGAACGTGTTGCCGTCACGGAACCTGAATCGAACGCGATACGCTGCTGGAGCTATTCCTTCTCCTTCGCGCAGGCTCAAAACGTCCGACGGAAGGATCGCTTCGAATACTCCTCCCGGATCGATTTTTGCAGAGGGGAACTCGGATCGGCTCGCATTCCATATCACGCTCGCTTCCGTGGCGGCTGGATTGAACATGCGAACGACGAGCATGCGCTTGCCGTCTCGTTCGATCCAGTGCGGCCCGAGGACCTGGAAAGGATCGGAATGCTCAGCGCGGACGATCCGGTCGATCTCGCCGAGAAAGCCTTCACGAATCGGTCTAAGTTTGCGTGGTTTGGCGTCTTTCTTTTCCGTCATCGCTTGGGCTTCTCGCTTGCGTCGGTTGGAGTTTGGTGGTTTGCGGGCGCGGTAAGAGCAACCGGCGCTGCTGCAGAACTTGGCGGCGCGACGAAAAGGTTGAGGTTCTCAGCCTTCCAGCGCATCGCCGCGTAGATGCGGTTGCGCCCACTTGGATGATCGAAGAAGATCCATTCCTCGACCGGACCAGGATTCATCTTGCGGTACTCGCCCAGATGAATCGCGGCTTGGGCAAAGCCGTCCGGCTGGCGGCTCGCGTTCAATCCAAAGATGTCGGCCTCGTATTCCTGGGTCCGAGTTAGCGTATTGTCGATGGGTGTTTCCACAAAGCCGAAAATGGAAATGATCAAGAAGGCCAGAGGAAGCACGGCGGTGTCGCCCACTCCTCTGATCTGCCATTTCTCTCCCCAGCGCTTCAGCGACCAATCTAAGCCCCACTTCAGCAAAGCGAAGGCAATCACCGCCAGAACCCCATACTCAAGGATTCCTTTGTAGATGTGGTTCAGGACGTAATGGCCCATTTCGTGTCCCATTACGGACTTGATTTCCTCGGGGGAGCCTCGACGCAACAGATTGTCGTTAAGCGTGATGCGCATCGTTTTGCCGAACCCGCTCACATTGGCGCTCATTCGCGTCGTTTGTCTGGAAGCGTCAATTTCATACACATCTTTGGCGGCTATGCCGTTTGCCCGAGCCATGCTCAGGATGGGCTGCGTAATCTTGGGATCGTTCAGAGGCTTGACCGTGTTGAATAACGGAACAAGATACACAGGACCGATCAGGAATTCGAATATAAGGAACATGATGGAGGCCACTGCGCCCCAGATCCACCACGTGCGCTGCAAGCGGCGAACGATCCGGAAGAGAATCGTCACGGCGATGCCGCCGAGCACAAGCTCCACAGCAAGCGATTTGAGGTGATCCGTCATCCACGGACCGAAGGTTTGCGTAGCCAGTCCGTATTTGTGTTCGCGGAAGAATTCTTCGTAAACCGTCATAGGAAAGACGAGGATGCTAGTAAGGATGAGGTACTCGACCCAGTAGACGAAGGTCTGCGCGGGCTTGAATCGCGTGATGCGTTCGGCGAGGTTTCGCATGGCCGCCGACCAACGCAAGTTGAGAAGCAACAGGGCGACCACCGCGCCATAAAGAAAGTCCCACAGGATCAGCCAATAGCCGCTCTCGAAGTAAGTGTCTGATCGCGCTTTGGCCTCGGGCGGGATTTCGGCCATATACGCGTTGGTGGCAGCCTCGGGGTCAAAATGTGCGGAAGGCTGCGCTTCGGCAGGAATCGTTATCACGCGCGGCGACGCGAGAGGTCCATTTCCATTCGAAGAGGCCGATTGTCCCGCAAATGTCGCACTGGGTGTCAAGATGATCAATAAAACCAACAAGCCGACCCACCGCCAGATTCGTGAAGTCATCATCTCTCCTTCGCTCTCGTCAACGTGTGCAATCTGAGTTCGCCCTTGAATGGTGCCCAGGGAAGCACATCACATTACCACTTTCGCGGCTCGGTTACGTCCCCTTGTGCCCATGTACCCGACCAGAGGTGGAGGTGTGCGGCCCGCTCCCCATTGTCTGCCGGGCCCTTGATTGGGGGTATTTGCCTCGCTTTTTCTGCTCCTTTGAGAATGAAACATAATTCGTAATAGTGCCATTTACCGTATATTAGAAATTCGCTTCTCCTTTCTTTTCAAGTGATTACGTTGATTTCTAATCCCTGTACCGTATATTAGAATTCCTCCTC
>Ga0187770_10002363_pt1 | contig 10547 bp, 14 predicted proteins | sample 0116_SJ02_MP02_2_FD_133154 | JGI IMG/M metagenome (GOLD analysis project Ga0187770, IMG submission 133154) | Tropical peat soil microbial communities from peatlands in Department of Meta, Colombia - 0116_SJ02_MP02_20_MG | ecosystem: Environmental > Terrestrial > Soil > Wetlands > Peat | place... | reverse complement strand
GTCTCCGGGGGCCGGTTTTGGGCCGTCATCGACGACATCCGCCTGTTCGGGCGCGACTGGGGGTTCCGGCTGTCCGATGTGAAAGTCCCGGTGCGGTGGTGGCATGGCGACTCCGACCCCATCGTGCCGCTCAGTGCCGCCCAAGCGGCGGCATCGCACCTGCCCGATGTCCAGCTCGTGTTGCGGCACAAGGAGAGCCACCTCGGCGGGTTCGCCGCCGCCGACGAGGTGCTCGGCTATGTCCGCGAGTTCTTGTGAGCCTGGTGAGCCGTCCGGCTGTCGACGGACAGAAGGCAGCAGACATCGTTCTCTCCGGTGGAGGCGTCAAGTTCATCGGTCTGGTCGGCGCTGTCGCCGGCCTCATGGACGCCGGCTATTCGGCATATCGGGTGTCGGGTGTCTCGGCGGGATCAGTGGTGGCGGTGATCTCGGCGGCCGCGTCCCAGGGTGACCAACTGACCAGTGAGCAGATCAAAGAGCTCGCACTGTCGGTGCCGTTGCGCAAATGGCGCGACGCAGGACCGGTGCCCGTTCTGGGTTCCGCGTGGGGGTTGGCACGGGACACGGCCATGTACCGGGGCGATTTCGCCCACGACTGGATTCGTAGCGAGCTGAAGAACCTGGGCGTGAGCACGTTCGGTGATCTGGCCCTCGACGATGAGGAACTGCCCGCCGAACAGCGCTACAAGGTGGCGATCACCGTCGCCGACGTGACCGCGGCGCAGCTGGTGCGACTGCCGTGGGACTATCAGCGGCTCTACGGGCTGGATCCCGACGACCAACCCGTCGCCGACGCGGTCCGCGCCTCCATGGCGATCCCCTTCTTCTATCCGCCGTTCACGCTGACCAACACCATGGGGCTGACGTCCAACCTGGTCGACGGTGGTGTGCTGTCAAACTTTCCCGTCGACTCACTGGATCGCACCGACGGCAAGCCGCCACGCTGGCCTACGTTCGGGATCACGGTGATGCCCAAGCTCGCCGAGGGTATGGAACAGGTGTTTCCCGCGTTGCGTCCGTTACGTTTTCTCAAACAGTCCGCTCTGCTGCAAAGTCTCTTCACCACCATGTTGGTCGGCCACGACCAGGCCCAGCTGAGTCTGCCATGGGTCAGTGCCCGCACCATTGCGGTTGCCTCCACCGACGTAAGCGTTCTCGACTTCGGAATTTCCAGAGCGCGCCTGGAAGAACTCTATGACAGAGGCTATGCGGCGGCGCAGATGTTCCTGTCCACCTGGGATTGGCCCTGCTACCTGGATCGGTTCCGATGAGCGTTCTGCCGTAAGGGAATTCGGTGGCCAGGTACTTCGCCGGCCACCGCGTTCGTGTGCCTACAGCCCGAATTCGGCTGCTATCCCGTCGATGCCGGCGCGGATGGCTTTGAGCGCGTCGGAGCGGGCGCGCAATTTGGTCGCGGCGTGCGCGTGTTGGTGCAGACCGGCGAATTCCCGCGCGGCTTCTTCGGCGCGGTTGAGCACCATCTCGGGCAACACGATCTCGTCGACGAAGCCGGCGGCGAGGGCGGTTTCACCGAAGAACGTCTTGGCCAGCCCGGTGGCTTGCTGGTAGGCCGAAGGCGTCAGCCGCAGCTTCATGATTTCAAGGGCGGCGTAGGGGATGACCATGCCGATGGCAACTTCGTTGGCCTGAATGTTGTATGCGTGGGCGGCCACCCGGTGGTCGCCGGACGACAACAGGAATGCCCCCATCGCAATGGCGTGGCCGGTGCAGGCCATCACGACCGGCTTGGGGTAAGACAAGAGCCGATACGCCAGCTCGAAGCCTCCTCTGAGCATGTCGATGGCGGGCTGCACCTCGCCGGACGTCAGGACCTTCAGGTCGAACCCGCCGCTGAACACCCGCTGGTTGCCGCTGATCACCAGCGCGCCGACGTTATCGGTGTCGGCCTGGTCGATCGCCTCGTTGAGCGCCTGCTGCATCGTCGGGCCCAGCACGTTGACTTTGCCGTCGTCCATTTTGATGACGGCGATGGAATCCTTTTGGCTGTAGTGGACCGGGCCGCTCATGGGTTGCTCCTTTGATATGGACAACCCGTCGATTGAATCAGATCGACGTCGGGTGACCCCGGGGTGGCCGAAACGACGGACGGCACACGTGACAGCGGCTGCCGAGTACGTCAGCCGCCCATCAGCGTTCGCCACTGGCCGAGATCAGCAACTCGATACACGTAGTTGGAACGCTTGACCTCGGACAGCGAAGCGCTCGGCTCGGCCGAATACCAATGCCCCGGATACACCGTGGGGTCACCGGGAAGTGCAGCGAGTCGTTGCAGACTGCGGTACATCTCGTCGGAGTCGCCACCGGGAAAGTCGGTGCGCCCGCAGCCGTCCAGGAACAATGTGTCACCGGCGACCAGGCGGCCGTCGAGCAGAAAGCACTGGCTGCCCGGTGTATGCCCCGGAGTGTGCAGCAACTCGATTTCGATATCCCCGATGTTGACCTTGTCGTGGCTCTCGTGGGCGGTGAGGTCGCTAAGGCTGATTCCGGTAACTCGCGAAACCCAGAGCGCCTCATGGGTATTCACATGCACCGGCACAGGTGCCCGGTCCAGCAGCTCGGCCAGGCCCTGCAGGGTGAAGCCCATCATCGATCCGCCCACGTGGTCGGGGTGATGGTGGGTCACCAGCACCCCCGACAAATGCATGCCGTCGGCCTCGAGCGTGTCGAGCAGGTCACCGGCGGCATACGCGGGGTCAACCACCATGCAATCCCCGGTCTGGCGGTCGCCGATCAGGTAAGCGAAGTTGCGCATCTGGGTCGCGAATACGTCTCCGGTGGCGAACTCGCGACCGGAGAGCAGTTGACGGAAGTACAGCCGGTCCTGTGACACGTGACCAGACTAGGACCTGTGCAAAACCGTGCGCCGGGACGGCGCCGGACGACACGGTGCCGGACCGCCGCAAACAGCGCCGGATAACGCCGTGAACAGGGCGATTGGACCTTAGATAGTGGGTAATGTGGGCGCATGACGAAAAAGGTCGAGGTCGATATCGACGACGAGCTGATCCAAGAGGCGATACGTCGTTTCCACCTGGCTGACGCGCGCGAGGCCATCCATCTCGCGTTGCGGACCCTGCTCAGCGAGGGCGACACCGCTGATGGGGAGGAGGAAGAGTACGACGAGTTCAGCGACCTCAGCGCGTGGCAGCCTCACCGCAGCGGCGACAGCGGGTGAGCCTGCCCGTCGGCCCCGATCGATCGTCGGGAAACCTGGCAATCTCGAGCAGCTACCGCAGGCCCGTGGTGGTTTGGTGCCGTTGTCGCCCAGGCTGTACCCTCTTTTAGGCCCGCGGCACGACTGGTCGCTTCGGGTGAACGGCCCCCTTAGCTCAGTCGGTAGAGCGTTTCCATGGTAAGGAAAAGGTCAACGGTTCGATTCCGTTAGGGGGCTCGGCGGACGCCGAGCAGGCTGGCGGCGCGTACCGAGGCGATGTAGCTCAGTCGGTTAGAGCGAACGACTCATAATCGTTAGGTCGCCGGTTCGAGTCCGGCCATCGCTACAAAACAACATCGAGACGTCTTCGAGAGATTTGAGAGAGAACGGACATGGCTTCCAGTACCGACGTGCGGCCGAAGATCACCTTGGCATGCGAGGTGTGCAAGCACCGAAACTACATCACCAAGAAGAACCGCCGGAATGACCCGGACCGACTGGAACTGAAGAAGTTCTGCCCGAACTGTGGCAAGCACCAGGCGCACCGCGAGACACGGTAGCGACCTGCGCACATTTCTTCAGATTGACTAGGTAGGTTCTAGAACTGTGCCGATGACCACAGAAATCCTCGGGATGCATTTCCGCTATCCCGACCACTATGAGGTGGAGCGGGAGAAGATCCGCGAGTACGCGGTAGCTGTGCAAAACGACGACAGCTCGTTCTTCGAGGAGAAGGCGGCCGCCGAACTCGGCTATAAGGGGCTATTGGCCCCGTTGACGTTTATCTGTGTGTTCGGCTACAAGGCGCAGTCAGCGTTTTTCAAATACGCGAACATCGCGGTCACGGACCAGCAGATCGTCCAGGTCGACCAAGTGCTGAAATTCGAGAAGCCGATCGTGGCGGGCGACAAACTGTACTGCGACGTATACGTGGATTCGGTGCGTGAGTCGCATGGCACCCAGATCGTCGTGACCAAGAACATCATCACCAACGAAGTCGGTGACATCGTGCAGGAGACCTACACGACCCTGGCGGGCCGCGCGGGCGAAGATGGGGAAGTGGGTTTTTCTGATGGCGCTGCGTAAGTTCAGCTCGGTGAAGGTGGGTGACCGGCTTCCGGAACGGACCTACCCGCTGACCCGCCAGGATCTGGTGAATTACGCGGGGGTTTCGGGTGACTTGAACCCGATCCATTGGGACGACGAGATCGCCAAGGTCGTCGGGCTGGACACCGCCATTGCACACGGCATGCTGACGATGGGCCTCGGCGGCGGCTACGTCACCTCATGGGTCGGCGACCCCGGTGCGGTCACCGAGTACAACGTGCGGTTCACCGCCGTGGTGCCGGTGCCCAACGACGGCAAGGGGGCCGAGATCGTGTTCAGTGGGCGGGTGAAGTCGGTCGATCCAGAGAGCAAGTCGGTGACGATTGCTCTTTCGGCCACCACCGGTGGCAAGAAGATCTTCGGCCGGGCCATCGCGTCGGCGAAACTGGCGTAGCCTATGGCGCTCAAGACCGACATCCGCGGGATGATCTGGCGGTACCCGGACTACTTCATCGTGGGCCGCGAGCAGTGTCGCGAGTTTGCGCGAGCTACCAAGTGCGACCAGCCAGCTTACTACGAAGAAGATGCGGCCGCCGAACTCGGCTATGACGCGATCCTTGCTCCGCTGACCTTTACGAGCATCTTAGCCAAATACGTCCAACTGGATTTCTTCCGGCATGTCGACATCGGCATGGAGACCTTGCAGATCGTGCAGGTGGACCAGCGGTTTGTCTTCCACAAGCCGGTATTGGCCGGGGACAAGCTGTGGGCCCGGATGGACATCCATTCCGTCGACGAGCGTTTCGGCGCCGACATCGTCGTCACCAAGAACATCTGCACCAACGATGACGGTGAGCTGGTGATGGAGGCCTACACCACCCTGATGGGCCATGAAGGCGATGACTCCATCGAGCTCAAATGGGACAAAGAATCCGGACAGGTCATCAGAACGGCGTGATTGGTATCTGACTCCTGCGCCGATGTACACTCGGACCTCGGGGTTTTCCCAGCATCAGCGCGCGCTTTCCGTAAGTTGAACAGTCGGGGGGCGCGCCTGTCATGTAAGCCCCGGCAGGTAAGCGCAGGTTGGCCTGCCAACCGCGAAGGGGCGTAGCTCAACTGGCAGAGCAGCGGTCTCCAAAACCGCAGGTTGCAGGTTCAAGTCCTGTCGCCCCTGCTGAAGACGAACGTCCGGCGACGATGCAGGCCGGCACGGCCTGAGGAGGAGCCGGACCATAGGTATGGTGCCATGGTGGACACTGGAGGGATGCCCCACCAGAGTGGGACGGCTCGCGGGACACTAGCAAACAAAGGAGCATGCGGTGAGCGACGAAGGCGACGCTGCCAACGACGCCGCAAGCGACGGCGGTGACATCGAGGAAGGCCGCGCGAGCGCCGGTCGAACAGCGGTGGCGACCAAGCCGGTGACGCCGCAGCGCCCCACCGGTAAGACGTCCCGGCAGCGGGCGGCCAGTGCCGACGAAGACGTCGAACCCGATTCGTCAGGCCAGCTTGAGGCCGCCACCGAGGGCAAAGGCAAGAAGGGCCGGATTTCCAAGAAGGCCAAGGCGGCGAAGCGACCGGGGAAACCCGGGGGTCGTCCGGCCAACCCTTTCGTCTTCGTCTACAACTACCTCAAGCAGGTGGTTGCGGAGATGCGGAAGGTGATCTGGCCGAACCGCAAGCAAATGCTCACCTACACCTCAGTGGTGCTGGCGTTTCTGGCTTTCATGGTGGCGCTGGTCGGGCTCGCGGACTTCGGCCTGACCAAACTGGTGCTGCTGGTGTTCGGCTGAGTTTTCTTAACAGTGATAGAGAGGACTGAGAACCGTGACTACCTTCGACGGTGACACGTCCGCGGGTGAAGCGGTCGATGTGCAAGAGGCCACTGAGGCCATTGAGGCCATTGAGGCCACTGAAACCTCAGCGACCTCAGCTCACGAGGAGCCGGCCGAAGAGGTCGACCCGGCCGCCGCGCTCAAGGCCGAGCTGCGCAGCAAGCCCGGCAACTGGTACGTCATCCACTCCTACGCGGGATACGAGAACAAGGTGAAAGCCAACCTCGAGACCCGTGTGCAAAACCTTGACGTCGGCGACTACATCTTCCAGGTGGAGGTGCCCACCGAAGAGGTGACCGAGATCAAGAACGGCCAGCGTAAGCAGGTCAACCGCAAGGTGCTGCCCGGCTACATCCTGGTGCGGATGGATTTGACCGACGACTCGTGGGCGGCGGTGCGCAACACCCCCGGGGTTACCGGATTCGTCGGCGCGACGTCACGCCCGTCGGCTCTCACGCTCGACGACGTGGTGAAGTTTCTGCTGCCGCGCGGCTCGGCGAAGAAGGCCGCCAAGGGTGCCGCCGGCACCGCCGCAGTTACCGAGGCGGGTGGGCTGGAACGCCCGGCTGTCGAGGTCGACTACGAAGTGGGCGAATCGGTGACGGTGATGGACGGACCGTTCGCCACGTTGCCGGCCACGATCAGCGAGGTCAACGCCGAACAGCAGAAACTCAAGGTGCTGGTGTCGATCTTCGGCCGCGAAACCCCCGTCGAACTGACCTTTAGCCAAGTCTCCAAGATTTAATCAGGAAGGAACACCAACATCTCATGGCCCCGAAGAAGAAAGTCGTCGGGCTGATCAAGCTGCAGATCCAGGCGGGGCAGGCCAACCCTGCGCCGCCGGTCGGGCCCGCGCTCGGCCAGCACGGCGTGAACATCATGGAGTTCTGCAAGGCCTACAACGCTGCCACGGAGAACCAGCGCGGCCAGGTCATCCCGGTGGAGATCACGGTCTATGAGGACCGCAGCTTCACGTTCGCCCTGAAGACACCGCCCGCCGCCAAGCTCCTGCTCAAGGCCGCCGGTGTGGGCAAGGGCTCGGCGGAGCCACATAAGACCAAGGTCGCCAAGGTCAGCTGGGACCAGGTCCGCGAGATCGCCGAGACCAAGAAGGCCGACCTCAACGCCAACGACATCGACGCGGCCGCCAAGATCATCGCCGGTACCGCCCGGTCGATGGGCATCACCGTCGAATAGCAACTCAGACCCAGACGTGGGAGGGCCAGCTTCGGCCCGCTGAAAACCACGACCCAACACCAGATTGGATGAATCAATGAGCAAGAACAGCAAGGCATACCGCGCTGCCGCCGAGAAGGTGGACCGCAGCAACCTCTACACCCCGCTGCAGGCGGCCAAGCTCGCCAAGGAGACGTCGTCGGCCAAGCAGGACGCGACCGTCGAGGTGGCAATCCGGCTCGGCGTCGACCCACGCAAGGCAGACCAGATGGTGCGCGGCACGGTGAACCTGCCGCACGGCACCGGCAAGACCGCCCGGGTCGCGGTGTTCGCGGTTGGCGACAAAGCCGAACAGGCGCAGGCCGCCGGCGCCGACGTCGTCGGCAGCGACGATCTGATCGAGAAAATCCAGGGTGGCTGGCTGGAATTCGACGCCGCGATCGCGACCCCTGACCAGATGGCCAAGGTCGGTCGCATCGCTCGCGTGCTGGGTCCGCGCGGCTTGATGCCCAACCCCAAGACCGGCACCGTGACCCCGGACGTGGCCAAGGCTGTCTCCGACATCAAGGGCGGCAAGATCAACTTCCGGGTGGACAAGCAGGCGAACCTGCACTTTGTCATCGGCAAGGCGTCGTTCGACGAGAAGGCCCTGGCCGAGAACTACGGCGCTGCCATTGACGAGGTGTTGCGGCTCAAGCCGTCCGCGTCCAAAGGCCGTTACCTGAAGAAGGTCACCGTGTCGACGACGACGGGCCCCGGCATTCCGGTGGACCCGTCCGTCACCCGGAACTTCGCCGAAGCCTAACCTTTCGCCGGCGATTGTGAATCCTGCGACGCCGAACCGCCGTGTCGCGTCGTCAGATTCACAGTCGGCCTGAGTTCGGCTACCCGCCGCACTCGGCGATGCGCCGCCGCAAGAAGTCGCGGCCCGGTTCAGACCCGTTGAATTGCAACGCCGCTCGGTACCAGGTGACGGCTTCGGCGGGCCGTCCTGCTCGCCGAAGCAGGTCGGCGCGCACGGTCGCGACGAGATTGGAGCGGCCGAGCCGGGGATCGTGCGCCACCTTGTCCAGGGCGGCCAGGCCGGCATCAGGACCGTCGCGGAAACCGACCGCCAGCGCGCGATTTGCGCGCACCACCGGCGAATCGGTCAGCTGCACCAGCCGGTCATAGGCCGCGCAGATGGCCGGCCAGTCGGTCTGGCCCCAGGACGACGCCGTCGCGTGCAGCGCGGCGATCACCGCTTGCGGCAGATAGGGGCCCGTCGAGCCCTGGGCCTGCCGCAACCGCGCCAGCCCACGAGCAATGCGGCCGCGATCCCAGCGGCGGCGGTCCTGATCCTCGAGCGGCACTAACATTCCGGTGTCGTCAACCCGGGTTGCCCGTCGCGAATCATGCAACAGCATGAGGGCGGCCAACGCACGCGCCTCTGGCTCGTTCGGCATCAGCGCACACAGTTCCCCGGCTAGCCGGATCCCTTCGTCGCACAGTTCGTCACGGATTGCCGACGGGCCCGCGGTCGACCAATACCCCTCGGTGAACACCGAGTAGACGCAACCGAGCACGTGTGGCGTGCGCTCGGCGAGCAGCTCGGCTGGTGGCACCCGCAGCGGGATGTTGGCGTGCCGAATCTTGCTCTTGGCGCGCGTGATTCGCTGGCCGATGGCAGCCTCGCTTTGTAGCAGCGCTCTGGCGATTTCGGTGACGGTCAACCCGGACACCAACCGCAGAGTGAGGGCCAGTTGCGACTGCCGGTCGAGCGCCGGATGCGCACAGGTAAACATCATCCGCAGTTCGTCGTCGCGAACCGGATGCGGGTCGGTGTGATCGGTGCGTCCCCGAACCTCGTCCAACACAGCCGCCAATTCCTTTCCGGGACGGGCAGATTCGCGGCGTAGCCGATCCCTGGCGCGGTTGCGGGCGACGGTCACCAGCCAACCGCCGGGACTCTCGGGCACCCCATCCCGGTGCCAGGTGCGAAGCGCCTCGGCGCAGGCTTCCTGGACGGCGTCCTCGGCGACGGTGAGGTCGCCGGACCACCGCGCAAGCGCGGCGACGGCGGGTCCCCATTCCCGGCGGAAGACGCCGTCCAGGTTGGTCATCGGCGCACTGCTCGTCCGGTCTACAGTCCCGAGACGCCAGCCCTTTGCCGTAGCTCCACGGCGGAAGCAGGGATCATCGATGCGACCTTGACGGCCTCATCCCGGTCCGCAGCGCTGAGCACATAGAAGCCGTTGGCGACTTCGGCGCCCTCCACGTAGGGCCCGTCGGTGATGAGGACCTCGCCGTCACGCACCCGCACGGTGGTTGCCGTCGACGGCGGATGCAGTCCGGCACCGCCCTTGATGTGTTGGGACGCCGCGGCCCCGAACTCCTGGTGCTGAACCGCCAACGCCTCCCACTCCGGCGTGCCAGGCGGCACCGGCCGGTCGGGCGGCTCCAGCAGCAGGGCGATCCAGGTGGGGCCTGCGACCGGCTGGGGTTGCAGCCCAGGGCCGGCCATCGGCCAGATCTCCACGCCGCCGTGCTTGGCCGCCGGAATGTCACGCGCCAAAGCGAGTGCCTCGTCGAGGTTCTCGGCTTCAAAAACGTAATAGCCGCCCGCCACTTCCGCACCTTCGGCGAAGGGACCGTCGGTGACGGTCGGGGAATCCGGGCCCCCGGTGATGCGCACCGCGGTTGCGGCCGGCAACAGCGCGTCACCGCCGCGAATCGCCGAGGCGGCCTTGGCGTGGAAGGCCTGGTAGGCCGCCATCTCGGCCGCTCCCTCTTCGGGCGTGCGCTCCCGCTCCCTGCTGATCAACAAGGCGAAGTAATGCATGTTCGTCACCTCCGGTAGTGAGCGAAGCCGTGTGCTCCACTCTCTACCTCTTCGACGAACGGCGCAGCCGGTAATCCGACACGCGCGAAAAAAATCAGGCGACAGCACCCGGCTTGAGGTAGGTGACCAGGCTGCAGTCGAGCATCTCGTCGGTGAAGTAGTGCTCGCAGCCGCGCAGGTACTTCATGTACCGGTCGTAGACCTCTTCGGAGGTGACCTCGATGGCCTTGTCCCGGTTGGACTCCAGCGTGTCACCCCAGATGTGCAGAGTCTTGATGTAGTGCGGGCGCAACGAAAGGGGCTCGGGCACAATGAACCCCGCCTTCTCGCCGTGCTCGACCATCATCCCGGTGGATGGCAGCCGGCCGCCCGGAAATATCTCGGTGATGATGAACTTGATGAAGCGGGCCGTCTCGAAGCTCAGCTTCTTACCGCGGGCGGCCATGTCGAAGGGGTGGTAGCTGACGCTGCTTTGGACAGTCATCCGACC
>Ga0187770_10002361_pt1 | contig 10551 bp, 8 predicted proteins | sample 0116_SJ02_MP02_2_FD_133154 | JGI IMG/M metagenome (GOLD analysis project Ga0187770, IMG submission 133154) | Tropical peat soil microbial communities from peatlands in Department of Meta, Colombia - 0116_SJ02_MP02_20_MG | ecosystem: Environmental > Terrestrial > Soil > Wetlands > Peat | place... | reverse complement strand
TTCGCGGGACCGGGACCAACGTGGTAAGTGATCGGCAAGGCTCCGCGCCACGACTCAGGAGCTACCGGCCCTTGCAAGGCAGAAAGCAGCGGCAGTGCATCGCCGTACGAAATCGGAAGCACGGGGATTTTGGTGATGGTCTTCGCATCTTTGATGTCGAGCCGCTTGGCGTCTGCGGTTGCGCCAACACCGGGAGTGAGCGGGTCGCCGGGATAATCTGTATCCATCACACTGCCGCGTTGCACGCCTTCGCGTGGACGCCATCCACCTTTGGGATAATCATCGCCGTTGAAGAAGCCGTCGTCCTTGGGATCGGAGTAAATGATGCAGCCGATCGCGCCGTGCTCCGCGCCAACCTTCGGCTTGATGCCACGCCAGCCTTCACCGTAGCGGGCGATCACGATCGCGCCTTTGACCGAAATGCCCAGGCGATCCAATTCTTCGTAATCTTCGCGATTTCCATAGTTCACATAGACGAGCGGGGCGGTGACGTCGCCATCGATGGAGTAGGCGTTATAGGTGGGCAACTGTTCAGCAGTCTGGCCGCTGGTCGGATCCTCGGGAATGGCCGGTTCTTGCAGCTTGGCACGGAACTTCGTCGGCTCGATCAATTCGACGATGCGCTCTTTGGGAGTGGGGAAAAGAACCTGGAAGGTTTCAATGTGGGCGTCGAATCCCCATTCTTTGAACCTGGAGAGAATCCACTCGGCATTTTCTTTGTCGTAGGGTGATCCCACGTGGTGGGGACGCGCGCTCAGCCGCTGCATGCTTTGACGCAGATTGTCAGCCACGATTCCGTCTTGGAGCTTTTTCTCCCACATGCGCTCCGTGCCGGAAGATTTCGTTGCGTAGCCGACGAGCCGCGAGGGTTCCGCAGGCGTTTGTGCCGATTGAGCAAGAGTGAGGTTGGTGATAATGATCATGGCGAGAAATACGATTAGAGAGCGAAGTGATGTCAAACGAACCTCCTTGAAGTAAACCACCGCCGAGCTCTGCTCGGTCGAAGAAAACCACAGCCGCTATCCCTGCGCGATTTTCATTTGCGATAGACAACTCCACCTTTCATAACGAACTTTACATTCTGCACGACGCTGATGTCTTTCAATGGATCGCCCGGGACTGCGATAACATCCGCGAAATATCCCGGTTTCAGCTCGCCAATCTGATCCTGCCAGCCGAGCAGCTTGGCTCCGTTCAGTAGATCTGCTTGCAGCGCAGCCAACGGCGTCATACCAGCTTTGACCATCAGCACCAATTCCCGCGCCTGGCTTCCGTGGGGGAACGGGCCAACGTCGGATCCAACAGCCATGGGAACACCTGCCGCGAGTTGCTTAGATAGCTCTTTCACATGCAAGTCGAACAATGCACGCTCGCGAGCTGCAGCGGTAGGCGAAAGGGCGTGGTCAGCAAAGTATTCGAAAATCGTCAGCGTGGGAACAGCAAAAATCTGCTTTTCACGCATCAGGCGCATGGTCTCATCACTGAGTTGAACCGCATGATCAACGGAAACGACTCCCGCCTGTGCCGCGTAGAGCGCTCCCGGTTCTCCGGTCGCGTGAACTGCAACGTGCTTCCCTACACGAGCTGTTTCTTGCACGGCGGCTGCGAGCTCAGCTTCCGTGTACTGGTACGGAGTGGAAAGCTTGCCGTCATGAACCGTATCCGGCCCAGTCTCGTAGACCTTGATGAAATCGGCGCCTCTTTTAATTGTTCGCGGATCGCTTCTACTAATTCGGCAGCGTTGTTGGCGTAAGTGGCATTAGAGAGCACGTGCTGCGCGGGATTGAAATGATTGGCGTCTTCGTGTCCACCCAGAATATCAATGGCATTACCGCTGATGCGGAGCCGTGGACCCGAAATTTGGCCTTGATTGATCGTGTTGCGCACCGCAGTGTCGGCCGATCCGGCTCCCTCAGTTCCCATGTCACGCTCGGCGGTAAAACCTGCCATAAGGTCATCGCGAGCCGCGAGAACGGCTGTAATCGTACGCTGTGGGACAGACTCTTCGACCGTCTGCAAGTCTTCCGCCCCGGGATGGAGAAACAAGTGGATATGGGCATCGATCAGCCCCGGCATCATGGTGGTGTCGCCCAGGTCGACGGTCTGCGCCCCGGCTGGGTGTTTCACGGAAGACCCGGCTTCCACGATCCGATCACCCTGCACCAGCACCTCGCCCGGCGTGACTATCTTTCCGTTTTCGATGTCCAACAACCGCGCAGCATGAAGGACAGTAGAAGCCGTTTGCCCGGCCTGGGTCTGCGCCAGAGATACGGAAGCAGTCGCGATGCACACGCCTGAGACCATAGCGGTAAGAAGACAAAAGGGCTTAATCTTCATGACGCGCGATGGTATCACTTTGCGGCAGCTTGACGGAACTTTTATCGGGCGCCCTCCGTAGCTAAGAGTGACGTAATCCCGCACGCGCTGCGTGCTAAATCGAGAGGCGAATTATGGACGACATGACGGGTTTGGTGGCTGTGATTATGGTCTTGGGCATTCCGATTGCCCTGATGTACACCTATTACCGCGTGCGCAAGCTGCGCACCGAGGAACGGCTAGCTGCCATTGCGCGTGGCGCCGATGCCGGCTTGCAGCCGGAGCTCTCGGCTGTCGCGCAATCGCGGCGGTCGGGCATTCTGTTAACTGCTGCCGCGTTGGGTTACATGATCACGTTTGCGCTGATTGCGCGCGTCGAGCAGGATGCCTGGATTGCCGGGGCATTTGGAGTGATCCCATTAACGCTCGGGTTAGGTTTCTTTCTCGATGCTGCCCTAGTGCGGCGAGACGCGCGGCACTCCTGAGCTGGATCGACTCCGAGCTTGAGTTTCAGCTCGACAAGGTGTGGGCAATCTCATCTTCCGTCACTGGTCGAGGAATCTCGAACCGAGCGAGCCGCACGGGAGGCCGCGCCGGTGGCCGACGTTTTGCTCGCGGATTTCGCAGCAGCAGAATGAAGGGCAGCATCACGAGAAACATGACACCCATGACCCAGAAGGCCTCGACGAACGAAAGCATGGCGGCGTGATTTTGCACCATTCCATACATTGCACCGAGTGCCTTGCGAGAGGCCGTATAGCTATCAAAGCCACGCAGATGAAACCAATTCTGAATTCCTAACAGCATTCTTCTCGCCTGCAAGTCACCGCCGCCGATATTGCTCACCAGATGGTTCTGGTGCAGCTGAGACCGCCGCTGCAGAAAGGTCGTCATGCTGGCGATACCCAGACTGCCCCCGATGTTTCTCATCAGGTTGTAAATGCTGGTCGCGTTGCCCATCTTCTCTTTTGGTATGCCCGCCATGCTCAGGGTCATCAGCGGGATGAAGAGAAAGCTGAGAGCAATCCCCTGAAATACCTGGGGCCACATAATGTCCCAATAGCCGGCGTTCAGGTTAAGTCCCGAAAGACTGAACATGGTAAGCGAGCCGAGAACAAGGCCAAACACCATCAACCTGCGCGCATCTGTCTTGCCGGTCAAGTAACCGGCTAAAGGCGTGGTAGCGAGAGCTCCGATGCCGCGTGGGGAGATCGCCAGTCCGGCGTTCAGCGCCGGATATCCCAGTAGAGTCTGCAGATAAATCGGAATCAGCACGAGGCTGGAATACAAAACAAATCCCAACATGCTGATGAGAAACACGCCAGTGCTGAACGAGCGATTCAACAGCGCTCGCAAGTCCACTACAGGCTTTGGCGCGCGCAACTCATGGATGACCAGCGACACCAGGCCGATGACGCAGAGTACAGCGAAAAGCCGGATGTAGTTGGACGCGAACCAGTCTTTGCGCTGGCCGGTGTCCAGGACTACTTGCAGCGTGCCGAAGCCGAGTGCCAGAAAACCGATACCCCAGAGATCAATGCGGCCTTCGGCCCTCCTGATATAAGGCGGATCGAAGACAAAGCGATTCATCATGATCAGAGAAAAGAGCCCGACTGGAAGGTTGAGATAAAAGATCCATCGCCAACTGTAGTTGTCGGTGATCCAGCCCCCAAGAGTGGGCCCCAGAATCGGCGCTAACAGAATTCCGATGCTGAACGCGGCCATGGCTTGCCCGTGCTTCTTCTCGGGAAATGTTTCGAGCAGAATGGCTTGCGCCAAAGGCTGCAATCCTCCTCCGGTCAAGCCCTGGAGCACGCGAAAGAAGATCAAGCTCGAGAGGCTGGTGGCGAATCCGCAGCACAACGAGGTCAAAGTAAAGCCGGCGACGCATGTCAATAGCAGCTTCTTGCGGCCCATGTAGTTGGCTAGCCAGCCGGACATGGGCAGAACGATGGCGTTCGAAACCAAGTACGAAGTCACCACCCAGGTGCCTTCTTCGACTGTGGCGGCGAGATTTCCAGCAATATGGGGAATCGACACGTTCACCACCGTGGTGTCGAGAATTTCCATGAACGTAGCCAGCATCACGGAAAAGGTCACGACCCACGGATTTACGCGGCGATACTGTTCCGAATCCACCCTGACGGTACTCCGAACTTCCTTTATAGGTCAGAGGCGGCTTGGGAAGCGGTGATTGGGGTCACAAGGACAGAAGCGGCGGTGGGACTGGGACGTGAGGCTCGAACCGAGGCCGGGCTGCCCCGGCCCCTCAAATGGCGATTCGAACGGGCAATAAACGCTACGCGGCAGTCGCTGCCTTCACATTAGACTCGACTGTGTAAACTACCACCGCCTTCTTCCCGCCTTTCGCAGCGGTCGCGTGGATCGAGTTCAAGTTAATGCCTTTGGACGCGAGTTTTCCGAGGGTTTGCGCCAGTGCGCCCGGCTTGTTCGGCAACTCGTACTCCTCTGCGATCGTTTCCTGATAGGAAAGTTTGGCTTCGTCCAGGGCTTTCCTGGCTCGTTTGGTGTCCTCAACGGTGAGCTGAATTGTGCCGCTTGTGCCCTGGGCCGTTGCCAAAAGGGCGAGAATGTTTACTTTTGCATTGCCCAGCGCTGCGGCAATCTCCGCCACTGCGCCAGGCCGATTCTCGACAGCGATGGTGAATTGCTTGGTCTTGGCCATACCGGCACCTCCTAATTGGCCTCAGATTATACGCCTGGGGATCACGGGTAAGCGGTGAAATCGGCTTAATGCCGAGCTATGGCGCGGAAAGAAAAAGGCCGAACCTCGTTGGTTCAGCCCGATTTGCTGTGGAAGCTCTTGGCGTGCCAGTCTACTGCCCAACCGCACTGGCAGTGGCAGAGAACACGTTGTTGGCATTCCCACCAATCAGCCGGATGGTGCCAACCACCAGCACAAGAATGACGGCCAGCATCACCGCGTATTCGGCAATGTCCTGGCCTTGCTCTTCGGACCAGAGCTTGCGAAGTAACTCACCCATGTTCGCCTCCGTGGAATACTCCTGACGACTCTGCGGAGTTATGAAGTCTGCGCCGGTTCGAATCACTTGTCAAGTGGGCTGTTTGGGCCACTCAGGCCTGATTCCGACATCGCGGCGGCAGCACCCGCTGCCGGAAACCGCGCGGGCTGAGGACGATATCCGTTCCGAGTACGGATATGGTAGTTCTTAAGTCGGTCTCCCACCAGCTTCACCGTGATCGCCCGCCAGCCGCGGTTAGGATTCGGCTGAGGGTAGTAACTGAGTGCGTACAGGTGCGCCAAATCATCCCTGATCGAAGAAAACGCTCGCCTCTCCTCTTTCCAATTCTTGGCAAAATAAGCTTTGCCTCCGGTAGCGGCGGTCATGCGTTCAAAGACCGCCGTTGACACCGGCTCTAACCGTGCCTGCTGGGTGCTGATCATGTAAATAGGGATCCCGGTCGACTGGGCTAACTCGGCCACGTCCTCGGGAGGTACCATGCTGGCGTTGTCTGGCCCGTTCGAGAACACCACCACCACCTTGCGGCCGACATACTGTGCTGCATCTTTGACAGTTAGCAGCAGACAGTTATAAAGCGCGGCATCGTCCCCGGCAACCGTGGTGCGCACCCCACGCAACACCTGAGAGCGATCGGCGGTGAGCGCAGCCGCGCGCGACAGATTGCGGCTATACGAGTAGAAGGCGACCTTGTCAGCCGTCTCCAGAGAGCGGACGAAATCAGCGATGGCATCCTGGGCAAACACAAACCCGCGGTACATGTAGTTGCTAGTGTCAAACAAAATGAAGACGTTAGCTCCTGCTATCAGTGAGCCTAGGCTCTGCGGCGCAGCTTCTGGGGACGCCTGGTGGCCGTCCGTAGAGGCAGCCGCAGGCTTGCTGTCAGAAGTGGTAATGTCCACTACCCGGCGCGTGGGTTCATTTCCTTCTGCGAAGGTGGCAAGTTTTTGCGGAATGCCATCTTCACTGACGAGAAAGTCCTGCGGACGAAGGCCTGTGATGTAATCTCCCTTGTTGTCGGTGACGGCCACATTCAACTGCACCAGGTCCACGATGACGTGAATGTGCGCTTCCTCTTTCTGTGCCGGCGCCTGTGTCCCGGAGCCGGAGAAAAGAAGTAGGAGACAGAGAAAGAACAGACGCCTTTTGGCCATGATGGACTGCTTGCCTCTCGCACGTTCAACGGACTGATCCATTTGCGTAAAACTCCCAATTCAACGGGTCACCGCACTACTCAACGACAGTGAGGCATTCTTTCCCTGCCGAAATTCCTCGCCGGTCTCTCGCATAGCACGAAGGATCGCCGCCCAATCCTCGAAGTCGGTAGCAAAAATCTTCTCCACCATGCGGCGAGTCAACTGAGGTATCAGCCGGTTCAGCATCACCGGTGAATAGCCCATTTCATCGGCCAGCCGGGCCCAATATAAATTACTGGAATCCCAGGTCTCAGCCAGCAGCCGACTGGAATAGCCCTCGAAGGCAGGAAATGGCTTCACGTTCAGCAGCTCGCGGGAATAGGTTTGCGCCAGTATGGGATGCGGCACACCGAAGTCCTGGGACAGGCGCTCCCAACTCAGTTCGTCCCCGTATTCCCGACACAGTTTTTCCAATTCTTGGCCGGCCGGTCCCCAGGCGCCGGTTTCCGTGGGATACTTTCGACGAAATTCGGCGGCCATGTAGAAGATATCTGCAGGGGTGATTTGGGAAGACGTTTCAGTCAGGTTCCCTACGCGCAAATCCTGGTCTATCTCCTCCAGCTTCTGTGGAACCATGCGATCAGAGAGAATTTCCATCAGCCGGTTCCGCAATTCTTGATTCTTCCCCGAAGCTTGCAGAAGTTCCTCGCCGGCTCGTTGGTAAAGCGCGACAGCGTGCAGTTCATTCCGGCTCACGCCCCACCAGCGCGGCAAAGTTGCGCTGACCAACAAGCCCGGCACCAACTCCCTCCAGATTAGCGCCTGCACGTTTTCCGGGCTGATAAAATCCTGTTCCACCCCTGCCAGGACGTAAGGCAAGTCGGCCAGCGAGCCGACCAGATGCGCTCCACCACCCGCTGGAGATCCCTCGCCAAACAGCAGGGGCGCTTGCCAGACCTGCTCCACTCCCGCAACCGTGTCTCCTGAAAAATCGTGCGAGCGGACAAATAGTGGGTTGTTGTGCAGAACCTGTGCTCCCGGCGGTTCGTAGTACGCGTAGTTCAAGCCCACCAGAGTATCTCTCAGGAATGGAGCAATCTGTCCCCGTGCTTGTTCCAATTGTTCGGGAGTACCCGGCGGCTTGATTACTTTCGTCAAATCCGTTCGCATTTGTAATTCAGTGTGACGATTGTTGTAAACTCCAGCCGCCCACTGAGTTCTCTCGCTGCTGGTGAAGATGGGACGCGGCATCTCAAATTCCGAGAGCTCTCGCGCCAGCGGTATCAATCCCTCGCCGGTGCTCTTGGTCTTCGCCATTTCATCCAGACCCTCGCCCAGAGCGAGTATGGTGTCAAGCGACACCAGGCGCTGGCCCTCCATTATCGAGCGGATTCCATTCGCCAGCTCTTCGTGGATTCGCTGCCCCTCCGCAGTTGGCTGATGAGGGCCAGCAAGCAAATCAATGATTTCATCCTGCGACGCTTCCGGCCCGCCAGTGGCGGCCAGCAGCAACTCGTGAAGCGAATGGCGTCCCGCATCGAAAAGTTGGGGTTCTGAACGGGTGTTGGCAAACGGTTTGATGATGCTCTCCCAGGAATTGTTCAGCTCGTTTCGGGGGATCTGCCCCTGCCGCGCCAGGATTTGCCAAAGTCCGACGCTGGCCTGAAAGGTTCCCATGGCGTTGCCCCGGAGCGTGTGATTGGGAATTCTGTTGATCGCCTCGGCCGCGTTGACGAAGTGAACCATGGAGGCATCGCTCAGAATGGGAAACTCAGAAAAAATCAAGTATTGGTTGCTGAACTGCGGGAACTTGTCGGCCAGCAAAAGAGCGGTTTGCGGACTTAAGCGGGGCGACCGTCGGCTATCCAGTTCACTCAGCATTAGATAGATTTGCAGCGGACCCGCGTCGGTCTCCACGCGAGAAACGCCGAACATTCCTTCCAGGACTTGCTCTGAAGTGTTCCAGCGGGCAGCTCGCCTGCCCCACTCGCGGATTACCTTAGATTCCGTTCTCTGGCGAAAGATCTGCTTCCACACCTCCAGATTTCCCGGCAGATAAGGTTCTCCGTCCGGCTCCCATTGAAGGCGGGTCAGCAGCAGCAAGAGTCCGGGGGCCGGACGAAAAACTGGCCGGGCCGCATCGGTTGTGAGGTCTTGTCCTCGCAGCGCCTGATAGAAACGCCGCAAGCGGTGAGGCTCAGTGAAGTATGCTTGCCTGGTTTGATTGACACGTGATATCGCGTCAAAATAAGCAGCCAGCCACCCACGGTCTTTCGAGATCAAGTGCAGCACAAATTCACCCGACGACTCCGGGCTCGCCCCCGCCAAATCCTTCCAAGCCGATTCAGCGCCTGTTCCCCCCGGTACCATCACGCGGCCGGATCGGATGCGGAGTTCGCCGCCATAAAAATCAAGAACGGAAGCATAGGGAAGCAATCTGTTAAGCCCGGGAGACTGCCGCAGAGCGGCCCGAGTTTCGGCGTCGTTTCGACCGAGCGCCCAGTAGAGACGGGCCAAAAGCGGATCGTGCAACAGCTTATCGAGCAGATCCTGGCTCTCATTCCCCGCTCCCGGGCTGGCGGTCATCCAATCGCCTGGCTTAAACAGCACGGGCACGCGAGTGGATGGAAACGAATAGGCGAACGGTTTACCACCCTGAAGCGTTTCTTCGAGTTCAGGGAGGGGGAAACCGGAATCTATGGTAAGAAACGCCCGGTCCGGATCCGAAGTCACCAGCGAAGTATTGCTTTTTCCGCAATCTTGCCGAACCCGATAGCCGACCATGCGCAACACCGGCCGCGCCTCGCTACAATTGGAAACATGAATAACCTGTTCCGCACCGGCCAGTTCTGCGAGTTCCCTCGCCTGTTGTACGTAACGTATCAGCAAGGTCAAGAACTCTGTTGGGCGGCCCTTCGTCGGCGAGCCTTCATACCCTTGTGAGAAAACGTTCCGTGCCAGTAAGGGGACGACTTCGTCTGCCGAGGTTTTCTGACTGATCCCAGCCATCCGCATGAAAGACCGCAGGGGCCCCGGAATGGTGACATCAAGCGAAGGCGGCGATGCGGGATTCGGCGCGGAGGACGCTTGCTGGCTCGGCTCGTCCATCGATCCCGTGGCAGCGGAGATCCCGGCGTATACCGGCGAAAACGTGCTTGCCCACAACGAGACTGTCACAACGATAGCGGACAGGCGAAGATGAGATCTCATGGCCGGAACCATCTTTCCGAGCTTATGCGGTACTCTGGACACCGAATCTTCCCGCGTGGCACGCGAATTATGCCTCAAATCTGCTACGAAGTTGTCTCCCAGGCAACAAATTCGTGTCGGCCAAGATACTCTATCCTTGGCTCGATTCCATGAGCCTTTTGACTTCATTACGCATTTGCGGATCGCCGGGCCGGGATCCGCATTCCCTGCTCTCAAGGTATGTGCTTTCGGGAATTACACCTCGCGATCATGGCAGTGCGTCGGTTTGAATTCCGCTCAGGCATTCTTGGGGTCGCATGGCGTCATCCGGAGCGAAGCTTGAGGCGTTTGAGCGGCGTTGAGCCGCGCGCCGAAATCCCGAGCGTAGTGAGAGACCTCAGGCGGAGCGAGGGATCTCGCGTGCACTGCCACGGGATTTGTGCTTCCACGCAAGATTCCTCGCCCCGCAAGTGAAAGAGCGGGGCTTCGGAATGACGCCTCGAGAGTAAGTGTAAAAAATTCAAGCTGAGTCACTACCCCGACCTTGGCGTTCCTTTTTTAGATCTGCGATCTGCTTTAAACGGAAAAGATCGTCTGGAGGCACAGACCCATCCGCGTAACCAACATTTCATCTTAGAAGCTCTGGAGGCGGCCTGCGCGAGCACGGGGATGGCAGCAACGACCTGCCAGTCGGCCGCGCAGCCGCGGGTCGGCCTCACTGCGCCGCGTCGCGCAAGAACCAATCGACTACGCGGTCGTAAACAGCCTGAAGGCCTTCAGGGAGCTTCTGCTGGGGAAGGTCCAAGGCATGGTCGGCTCCCTCGATGCGCTCAAACACAGCATCCCGCTGCCTGGCGGCCAACTCGGCGCGGAGGACGTCGAACCCGTAGATGGAGTTTTGCTCATCC
>Ga0187770_10002360_pt1 | contig 10554 bp, 7 predicted proteins | sample 0116_SJ02_MP02_2_FD_133154 | JGI IMG/M metagenome (GOLD analysis project Ga0187770, IMG submission 133154) | Tropical peat soil microbial communities from peatlands in Department of Meta, Colombia - 0116_SJ02_MP02_20_MG | ecosystem: Environmental > Terrestrial > Soil > Wetlands > Peat | place... | reverse complement strand
TTCACCGTCAGAAGGCGCCGGCTGATGCGATCCTGAAGCTGATTGGCCTCGACAAAATGATGATAGGCCGAGGTACTGATCGCAAAGCCATCCGGGACTGGCAGTCCAAGCTTGATCATCTCCCCCAGCTGGGCGTTTTTTCCTCCGACGCTACCGACCCTTTCTCTCTCCACCTGAGCAAAAGGGATGATGAAATCATCCCTTACCACTGCTCTTTTGCCCGGTAGGATTTGCTCGATCTCTTCGTCCAATAGCGCAAATCGTTCCCGCAGGGGCGTATAACTTTCGCCGCCCAGAGCGATCATATTTTCGATGATCTCCACCACCCAGGGACGGATCTGCGCCAAGGAGGAAAGGATGTAGTTAAGGTCAAAAAGGTATTCCCCTTGAGATTTCTCCTCCATGTCGCTGATCATTCTAAGGACTTGATTATTTTTTTCGAGCAGAGACAGGAAATAGCCAAATTTTTCCTGGATCGATTTGAAAGCGGCCTTGGTTTCCTCGTCTTTGCTCCGGATGAGGTGTTGATACCATTTCCTACCGATCAACTTCGACCTCCAGACTTAAATGACGTTGGAAACGGATGACGGAACTTCGTCTCTAATGCCACCCGACTTCATGACGCCCCTTCATTCGCTGTAAGGCATGATGGGGCGCACCTGAAATTTTACCTCCCGAACCCCGGTAATTCCTTTAGCCATCCTCTCCAGGTCGCGGCTCAACGCCGACTCTTGGGATTCTGCGGCCTTGAGCTGGAGATAGACGATTCCATTTTGGGCCGCCACTTCGATGTCGGGTTTCACTCCGACGAGAGTAGCTTTTACTTCAGCAGCAAGGGCCAAGTCTTCCAGGGCTCTTTGCGAGGCGGGCGTCGTCTGAAACTGGGGAAGTTGCAGGGTATCGCGGATGATCCCCACGGCGTCATCGGCGGTGATCCTCTTGACGTGGATGACCAAGTCATAGAGGCTCGGGTCCCAGGTATCGATCCCGTACAGATGCTTACTCCACTTCCTCCGTTCTTCATCATCATTCTTCAAGAGGCGCAGGGCCTCTTTATAAGGTATTTTTTCCTTGGCCATCTCGCGCTGAACCCGTTCTTCCATATCAGCAAGAATCCGGACCTTAAGGACATGAGAGATATTTTTAAGGAAGAAGTGCCCAGCGAGGCCATGGTAGACCACCTTATCTCTAAGCACGTACTTAAGAATGGCTGCTTCGATGTAGGCGATATATTTTTCTTTGCCATAAGTGAAAGAGTTCAAAATGGAAGGGGCATCATGAATCGCTCGTACGAGCTTGACTTCGGGGATGTTAAAGTCTTTAGAGGCCTCGAGAAGGACCTCCCGGGAAATACATTCATACCCCAGCTTGACGGCCAATGTCTTGGCGATGGTCTCGCCCCGGCTGTAGGACCCTCGGGAAATGGTAATAATAGACATTTCTGCCCTCCTTTTTCGTGATATCGACACTGCCCCGCTATTATTTCGTTTTGATCTGCGACAAGAAGAAATCAGGTAAGGGGAAATGCCCCCTTTCTCTCTTCCTGAACTCATTCTGCAAAGAAGAGCCAAAATCCTCGCTGGTCATGCTCAGCGAAGCCATTTGTGGTTGAAAACCATAGGAGAGCGGCGGAGGATAAAAAATCCCCCTCTCTTAGATTGCGGTTTTGGCTTTTGGTGGCTACGAATAGAATCTCTTATAGCAGAAAAAATAGAAAAGTACAATAAAATTCTTTCACCCCCAGGGACGCTCCCGCATCGATGCCCATAGAATAGGCCTTCTTCTGCGGGGCGGATGGTTCGGCAATTGCCCCCCGGGATCCCGGGTTGCCGCGAAGGGCACCAGAGCCGCCCCGGTGGCTACCCGAAGAGGCGGTTCCAGGAAAGTTATGGAGGGTGGAAACCCCGGCCGGTAATGCCGAAGGAACTACTCTACCGATAAAACATCTGCTCAATAGAACCAGAGGTAGGAGAAAGCAGAAGACCTTGCCGCCCCAAGGGGTCTTTCAGAAATTTCATTCTTGTGGTGAGTTTTTGTTTGGGATATGATTCTTGATAATTTAATAAAAAGTCCGTTTAACTCCATTTTCCTCACCCGCGAAGGCGGGAATTCAATTAATTCTGTGCTCGCGCTTTCGCAGCAGTACCGGCCTCTTGGATTTTTTGCGAGATCATCATTCTTAGAAGAAATGAAAAAGCTATGAGCCCTTTTGAATCCTTGCTAAGAATGGCAGCCGATGCGGACCCAATGGGGAGAGGGTTTCAAGCACAACCCAGGTACATATTTTTAAATATCGCGGTTCCCGTCGTTCTGGGAATCCTCCTGGGGGCCCTTACGAAAGTTATCGAAAAGATGCTGCGGATTAGAAAAAAGAGAGGGGAATAGATTTGGAGTATTGGGCTCAATTCCCAGGAAGCGCATATCACGTCAATATCCTAGAATTGATTATATTCGGTTTTACGGTTGGAATCATGACCGGATTTTGGGGAGTGGGGGGAAGATTTTTGATGACCCCTTTATTGAATATCTTCTTCAATATTCCTTACAATGTCGCGGTGGGAAGTGACATTTGCCAGATGCTGGGAACTTCATCCATGAATATGGTGAAATTCAAAGTCATGGGGACTGCGGACTACAAACTTGCCTGCTGGATGATGATGGGCGCTATAGGCGGAGTGGAATGCGGGGCCCAGATGTTGGAATTTTTAAAGTCGGCCAATGAACTGATCCTGGTGGGTAAACCCCTGAGGCTTCTCTTTTTGGTCTTCAGTGCGATCTACGCTGCCTTGCTATTCTGGATTGGCACCCTTGTTTATGGGGAGTCGAAGGCGGCCTCTCAGCGACCGAAAGAAATGGGCAACTTAACGGATTTCCAGTTAGACGTGACCGCCAGGCTTCAAACCCTCCATCTTCCCCCCATGATCTCTCTTCCGGTTTCAGGCATTCAGGCAGTTTCCTTCTGGGTGGTCATGGGCGTGGGTTTCCTTGCCGGCCTCCTGATTGGCTTTTTGGGTGTAGGGGGCAGCTTTATCGTTCTGCCGGCCTTGATCTATATCCTGGGCTGTCCCATGGGGGTCGCCCTGAGCACGGATCTTTTTGCAAGTTTAATGGTAATGGGTTATGGCACCTTCTCTCATTCCTTAAAGGGAAATATTGATCTTATTCTGGTTGTCGTTCTCTTCTTAAGCAGTACCCTAGGAATGCACGTGGGAACTTTTGGAGTCAAAAGATTTAAGGGCTCAAGGGTCAGGCGGGGATTCGCGCTTATCGCTTACTCCACCGTTCTTCTCCTGGCCTTAAAGATTTCCAGTGCCTTAGGCTTGGTCCCTTTCGCTTTTTAGGAAATCATCTCCCAATTGGTTGAAGACCAAAGAGCCGAGATATCTGAATTTTACAGTTATTTCAGGGGCTCGAAAGGAAAGTCATCTTGCTTGTAACCTCCTAAGGCGGGTCTCTCTCCTTAGCTGGGGCGAGGATCTTCCCTTGTTGCTCCGAAGCCTTCTTTCTCCGCCCCCCGTTGCGCTTTGCGGAAGGCCAGGAGGGGGGCTATCAAAAGCCGCCATATCCCGCCAAGGTTTGGGCGCAATCTGCCTTCTTTTCGGGCCCTGGTGATGCTTTCCTAAAATATTCGATCAACGAATTTAAAGATGATCCTTATTCCCTTTCGCCTCGTCCGGGACCAGGCGTCGCGCCTCTTATTCTCCCTGCTTCCGAAAAGAATATTCGCCCGCAAAAAAGGACTGAACATATCGTTCCACGACGCTTTCCTCGGACATAGTCATGTCCAAGAGCCTGGTTGAGCCCATCAGACGACCCAAGTAATCCAGCTTCTCTTCGATCATGGATGAGGGGAACTTGCGGAATTGGGCCTTAACCAGATCCTCTTTGATCACCACCTCAAAGCCCATTCGTTCTAATACGCGGCCAATGAATTGAGCCCTTCTCCCGCGCCGGATTGCATCCGCGGCTCCCCCTTTGAACAGGAAGGCGATATAATTATTAATTAGGTTCGATCCGCAATAAGAGTCTACCGTGGCGAAATGGTAACCCAAACGGGAGTGGAAGTTCAGATAATTCTTAGAGACCAAGGCCAGGGTCCGGTCCTCATAATCTTCAGGGGGGCGGATGGTGGATTGGGTCATGACCGAAAAGAGGCCCCGGATGTCGATTCCCACCGGTCCAGCCCACCGAACACCCGGGTGAGTGATCCCTTTCCACAAGGCCTGAAAGGGAATCGATTGCAGATCTTCGGGCCGGAGCATCTGCTTGGGGCTTTTGGAGACAAATCCTTCCCCCAAGTCATAAGCGTACAAATTTAATGGTACTGAGGTTTTTATCCGGACCGCCAGCACAGACTGGCCTCGCTCGGCCAACTGAAATATTTCGCCCATGGCCATTTCGTGAGCCCATCTCGTCAGGTCATGAAAAGTCTGACAGGAACGATCATTGAAGTCTGGGTCTTGGGGGTCGGTCAGGTGAAGAGGACCAATCAACCTTAAGACCTCCTGTAATTTTTTCAGGACCGGGGTATCGCAGAGTAGAGGACTCCTGGGCGAGGAGTTCTTCAGTAATTCTTCTATACGTCCATCATAAATCCGGTTATGATCCGCATCCACCGTGATCTCCTGCTCCGGAAACAGAACCTGGGTCGCCTTTCGGGTATCCACCAGGGCCGGTATCTTAAATTCCCGGGCCAGGATCGCCATATGCCCCGTGGCGCTCCCGATATCGGTAACTATCGCCGCCGCTTTATCCATCGCGGCGGCCCATTTGGGAGAGGCATGGACCGACACTAAGACAAAACCCGGCGGGAACTGATTGAGATCTTCCTCGGAACGCACGAAAAACACCCGGCCCGAGCCAGCTCCCCAGGATGCTCTGGTTCCGCCTTCCAGCAGGACTCGGGCGGATGAGGGTTTTCCTACTTCCTCTTTTTCCGGTATTTTCGCGGGTCGGAGCCCCCGGGTCTGCAGAAGGTATAATTCTCCCACCTCGTCCATTGCCCATTCGATATCCTGAGGGTGGTGAAAATGTTCCTCCAGGACCGAAGCCCATTTCCACAGGGTTTTCAGGTGCCCCGGTTCCAGGCAAGGTTGGGTGGAAAGAGCCTCGGGCACAGATTGCTGTTGGACCCCTCCCTCCGGGTGGGATACCAGCATCCTTTCCTTGAAAGAAATCTCTTGTCGGATTAGGGAGCCCGATCTTTTCTCGAGTAAATAGAGATCAGGACTTGCGGTCCCATCCACTGCGATTTTCCCCAATCCCCAGAGACCATTCACCAGCACCGTCTCTCCATGATCGGGGTCCGGGTGAGAGGTAAAGAGGACGCCGCTGGCTTTGGCGCGGATTAATTTTTGACAAAGTACGGCCATGGCGATTTCTTGCTCGATGAGCCCCTTATTTTTCAGGTAGAAAAGAGCCGGGGCGGTAAACTGGCTGGCGACAATCTCCTTATATTTTGACGCTACCTCCTGGGGGAAAACATTCAAAAAGGTGGCGTACTGGCCAGCAAAGCTGAAACGGCCATCCTCCATCCGGGCACTGCTGCGAAGGGCCAACCCCGCGGACCGACTATCCAGGTCCATCAATTTCTCGACCGAGGTTTTCAGAGCCTCCTCCACTTCTCCGGGAATTCTGGATTGGAGGACCCAGGCTCGAATCTCTTCGCCGGCCGACCTGACTCCTTCCCATCCAACTGGGGAAAGGCCAGTCAACCGGGACAGGATTCTTTCGTTCAAATGGTTGTGGGATAGGAGGGCCCTGTAGGCCCGGGCGGTCACCACAAATCCGTCGGGCACAGGAAGGCCTAATTTGCTGATCACCTCTCCCAGGTGTGCGGCCTTTCCCCCTACCTCTTCGAGCATCTGATGGACCGTCTGGTTTAAGGGGACGGTGTAGCTGGCGGCAGATGTTTCCGTTCTTCTGCCCTCCAAGGCATTTTGAATCTCGCTATGAATGCGGCTGTAGACTTCCAGCAGATCTCCATATTTTTCGGGGTTCATTCCCATGAGGGAGACGATCAGATCTTTCACTTTTTCGGCGATAAGAGTAACCGTTCGCTGGAGGTAGGACAGGTCAAAGAATACTCGACCACTGGCTTTTTCTTCCAGGTCCGCCATCAGTTCCAGGGCTTCGTCGTTGGCCTGAAGCAGTAGGCTAAAATGGCGAAAGACTTTTTTTATGGATTCTTCCTCCCCGGCAGGAAGACGTTCCCTCCCTTTTTTAAATATGCCAAAAAGTTTCATAAGAGTCGGACCTGCCAAGGTCTCTTATATCTTTAAAATCCATACCGATGTCATAACAGTAAATTTTTCTTTTCGGCCGAGGGCCTTTTTTCAAAGGCGTAATTTCCCTTCAAAAAGGCTTTAATATACCAATCGATAACCAGATCACTGTACATGACCATGTCTAATTGCCGGGCGCAGCACATCAGCCGACCCAAATAATCCAGCCTTTCTTCCATATCTGGACACTCATACTTCATCAATCTGGCCAGTAACCAATCCCCTTTGATTTCCACGTCGAAATCCAGCTTCTTTAAGACTCCCCCGATAAACCTCGCCCGGCGCGACCTTCGCTCAGAGCTCGACCCGCCGCCCATAAAATGGAAAGTGATATAGTTATTATTTTTGATCTCCGAGCAGTAAGCATCCACGGTGCTAAAGTGGTAGGCCAGACGGGAACTGAAGTTCATGTATTCCTTGGAGACCAGGGCATAGCTTTTTTCGCCCATGGTATGACCATAGCGGGCTGAATCGGATAGAGTGTTCAACATAACCGAGGCAAAGCCCTTTAAGTCCACCTCCACCGTCCCCGTCCAGCGCACTCCCGGATGGGTCAACCCTCGCCAAAGGGCCTTCATCGGCCAAGAAGCAAAATGTTCCGGCTGGATATCTTTTTGGGACTTTTCCGTGGGGACCAGTCCTCCTCCCAGATCGATGACGTACAGATGGATCGGGATGTCAGAAATCAATCTTCTGGCTTCCACTTGCTCAGGAGACTTTTCCAAATCGTTGAAACGGAACATTTCCAAAATGGAGGTTTCGTGGATAAACCGGGTCAGATCGTGGAGAGTCTGGCAGTTCTCCGGCGTAAAAGATTGATCCTTCGCATCTACCAGATTCAAGGGTACAATTGTGGAACGGAGTTCTTCCAATTTTTTCAAGACCGGTGTTTTCCGACGGTTCTCTTTCTCTCTCCTTTCTTCTTCCAAGATCAGGTCTTCTACCACTCCATCGTAAATTTTATTGCGCAGAGCATCTACGGTAACCAGCTGGCCCTTTCTCAGGATTCTGGTTGCTTCCTTGGTATCTACAATGGTGGGTACCTGAAATTCGCGGGCCAACGAGGCCATATGACCAGTTACGTTGCCGACGTCCGTGATGATGGCCGAAGCCCGGTTCATCACCGTTATGTATTTGGGAGATGTATTTTTTGCGACCAACACCCCCCCACGGGGGAACTGGTCAAGGTCCCCATCTTCCGTGGGCAGGTAGACGGGCCCTGCTCCAGCCCCGGGAGCTGCAATTACTCCCCAATCGATAAGCACGTCTCGGGCAAAACGAACATCCAGGATCCTATTTTCTTCAGGGGTAGAAGAGATTTTTAGAAGCCGGGTTTGCAGGATATAGATGTTCCCCTCGGGATCGATAACCCACTCAATATCCTGGGGATTATGGTAATGCTCTTCAAGCTTCAGTGCATACTGAAACAATTTCTGAAGGGTCTCCACGTCGAGACAGGGCCTCTCTCGATAATCCTTGGGAACGGGCGTTCCGACTATCCCGCCCCCTTCCCGGCAGGCTAACATTTCTTCCTGTCGCGGGATCCTGGTTTCCAAAATTTGACCAGTTTTTCGGGAGAGCACAAATACATTCGGGCTGCCCTGACTATCCACGGATAATTCACCCAGCCCCCAAATCGCGCTGATGATCACGGCATGTCGATCCAGGTTGTTTGGATCCTGGGAATACATGACTCCACTGATTTTTGCCGGGATCATGAGCTGGCAACCTACCGCCATGGGAATATCTTCCTCGCTGAATCCTTTCTCTTTCCAGTAAAAGATGGCCTGGGGACTAAATTTGCTGGCCAGGACCTCTTTATAGGTTGAGAGAATATTCTCCCGTCGAACATTTAGGACCGTGGCATATTGGCCGGCAAAACTGATGTCGCTGTCTTCTCTTACCGCACTGCTGCGGACGGATACGGGTACCTCCTTCTCCAGCGGGGCGGTCAATCGGTCGTAGGAGTTCAGAATGGCCCCTTCCAGGACCTGAGGCAACTCGGTGGAAAGAATGGATTCTTGAAATTTGCGGCTAAAGGCGGAAAGGGCATTCGGGTCGTTGATATTCAGGGACGCCACTTCTTTCTTGGTTTCCGAATCCATCACCTTTTCTTCTACAAAAATCTTGTAAGCATAAGCGGTAATAGCGAATCCTTCCGGGACGGGGAGATTGAGCCGATTTCGCATTTCTCCCAAGTTGGCATTTTTTCCGCCCACCTTTTCTTTCATCTCCTGACGGATATTGGCGAAGGGAAGGGTCAGGGGAGAAAGGGGAATTTCCCTTCTCCCGAAGACCTTTTTTTCAATCCCTTGGTCGATCTCTTCAAAAACTTCGTATAAGCCTTTATATTGACCGGGGACCATTCGATTCAGGGCCTTGATCATCTGATGGACCTTTTCACGTATCTTATCGTAGCTGGTCCGGATGTACTGGCGATCGAATAAGTAATCCTTGCTGAAACGCTTCTCCTCCATATCACCCATGATCTCCAGGGCTTCGTTGTTGGCCTGGAGCAGCTCTTGAAAAGATCGGAAGCGCTCCTGCAGGCTCGGTTTCTTCGGCCTCTTTTCCTTCAGATAATGGCGAAGGGATAAGTTCTTAAAAAAACCCATGAAGGATATCGTCCTTGAGTTTAATTGATCTATTGGAGAAGAGGATGACTCCCTTTACGCGAGTTCTCTTACCTGGGCGGTCAATTCCGGAGCCGGGATGGTAGTGATGGGAAGGATGACCGCAAAGGTTGTTCCCTCTCCCGATTTACTTTGAACCCGAATTTCTCCGCCATGGCGGGCGACAATGCCTTGCGATACAGAAAGTCCCAACCCCGTGCCTTTCCCTTTGTTTTTTGTGGTAAAAAAGGGGTCAAAGATATTGGGAAGGATATGTTCCGGTATGCCCTGACCATGATCGATAATCTTTACGGCCAAGAATTTGGGCTCTTCCAAGGCCACAGATATCTGGATTTTCCCCCCCTTCGGGGTGACATCCAGAGCATTTAAAAGGATATTCAGAAAGACCTGGTTCAACTGTTGATGGTCTCCGTGTACGCGAGGGAGATTGGGTGAGATACTGATATCGATATGGGCCCCGGATAGCTTAATTTGATTCCCGGCCAAGTTGATAGTTTCTTGGACGAGTTGACTCAAGTCGAGAGGTTCGGTTTTGGATTCACTTTCCCGAGCAAAATCCAGTAAATTGCGCACAATCGCCTGGGAACGATCGGATTGGCTGATTAGGTCTTTGATCATATCCAGACGCTCTCCATCGGATAAATCCTTATAATCTTCCAATAACATATGGGCGGTCAGGGTGATATTGTTGATTGGGTTATTCAACTCATGCGCCACCCCAGCGGTCAGCGTTCCAATAGCTCTGAGCTTATGAGATTGAACCAGCACCGCCTGACGATGGCCTAATTCTTCCAGCATGCGGTTCATGGCCTCTCTTAGCGCCGAAAATTCATCCCGGTATGGCCTGGAGGGAAGCACGGGGGTAAAATCCCCTTGGGCGATGCGTTGGGTGTATTTCATGATTTGGGTCAGCGGACCCAAGATCTGTCGGGAAAGGAGATGAGCCAGATAAAACATCAGAAAAAAGAGGAAGATCAAGAAATAGATGGGCACTCTGCGAGCCCAGCGAAGGATTTCCTCTACGGATTGCCGTTCTTTTTGAACCATATTCAGAGCTAGGGACACCATCTCTCCTCCATGCAGCCGCAAGTCAACTTCCAGTGCATGATGCTGGGCGGAAGGCATTGGCGGACGCTTGAGTTCCCCTGTCTGCAAATCCTCCAAAAGGGCGATATATCTTCTCACATGGTTGGCCAAATCATTCGATTTGGCCTTTCCCACTACGGACTCTAGGTTCAGGGCGTCGGTCTGCACCAAAGTGTCAGCGGCTTGGGCATGGCTTAAGGCATCCGCCAAATTTGTCCCATAAAGAAAAAAATTCTTTTCAAATCTTCGGGCCTGTTGAATTTCAAAGGTAAAATTGTCAGCGATCTTTAGAAAACGTAATTTATTTTCCAGGCGGAAGACGGAAAACAGAGAAACGAGGGTAATGCCCAGCGCCAGAAAAAAACAGATCAAGAAGCCCAGGGAGATACGAGTGCGAATACTAAAGCTAGGTTTGCTGGAAAGGCCTTTTCCTTCGCTTCTTGGCCCTTGGGAAATTTCTTTCAGACTGGATGGTCCATCCACCGAGAGTCCTTGAAAAGAAAACGACCAGAATGATATATTTATTATATATCCTTATCTGTTGGGGGTTG
>Ga0187770_10002359_pt1 | contig 10555 bp, 12 predicted proteins | sample 0116_SJ02_MP02_2_FD_133154 | JGI IMG/M metagenome (GOLD analysis project Ga0187770, IMG submission 133154) | Tropical peat soil microbial communities from peatlands in Department of Meta, Colombia - 0116_SJ02_MP02_20_MG | ecosystem: Environmental > Terrestrial > Soil > Wetlands > Peat | place... | reverse complement strand
CCGAGGGCCGATGAGATTTCCCTATAAAACCGTTGAAGCTCAGCGCTTTCTGGTGGATTCTTCCGCCGGGTCGTCGACCCCCTTCTCGTCGAGCATGAAGACCGCGTCCCTCTCGGGGTGGTAGGGACTGTCGACCATCCTCGCAATCCTGTTCTTGGCGGCCTTCCTCAGGTATATCCTGTAGGTGCTGGTGTGCGCGACCACGTGCCCGCCAGTCGGCCTGGTCGGGTCGCCGAAGAAGGAGTCGGGCGCAGCCTGCACCTGGTTGGTCAAGACCACGGCCACGTTGTAGACCTCTGCGGTCCTCAGCAGGAGGTGCATGAACCTGTTGAGCCTCTGCTGCCTCTCTGCGAGCGTGCCCCTGCCCACGAACTCGGCCCTGTAGTGGGCCACCGCGCTGTCGAGGATGAGCAGCTTGACCTTGTTGGCCTCTATCACCTTGCCCAAGTCCCTCACTATGAGCTCCTGGTGGGCGCTGTTGTAGGCCCTGGCCACCGTGATCCTGGAGAGCACGTCGTCGGGCTTCATGCCGCGCGCCTCTGCAATCTCTGCTATCCGCTCGGGCCTGAAGGTGCCCTCCGTGTCTATGTAGACGGCCGATCCGTCCAAGCCGCCCTCGCCGTGGGGCCTTTGGACGGTGACGCACAGGGTGTGGCAGATCTGCGACTTGCCGGTTCCGAACTCACCAAAGAACTCCGTCATGGCCCAGGTCTCGATCCCTCCGCCGAGGAGGTCGTCCAGGTTCTTCGACCCGGTGCTTATCCTGTCTATCGCCTGCCTCTTCTTCAGCAGGTCGGCGGCTGAGATGAAGTCTGGCTCCAGCCTGTGGAGCTCCACGAGCCTCTTCCTCGCCTTGTTGTTCAGCTCTACCGCTTTCGAAATGTCAATGTCGACGGCGTCGGCGATGTCCATCGGACCCGCTGTCGCGAGGTCGAGAACGCTGTAGATGCCCGCGTCGTTCAGCTTCGTCTTGGTTGCCGGACCGACGCCAGGAAGAGAAGTGAGCTCCAGGTCTTCCTCTTTGGCCTCAGTTTCAGTCAACAGTTCTCCGGACCGCTCTCTCCTAATTAAACCTGAGTTAGGGGGAGATCCGTGAAACTGTTCTGGGGAATAGGCTGGCCGACCTGATGTGCTTCAGCCCCGCTATCCATCGAGTGGTCCTCTCCACTCCGATTCCGAAGCCAGAGTGCGGCGGCATTCCGTATTTCCTCAGCTCTAGATACCAAGAGAAAGACTCGGCCGGCAGGTCCTGGCTGGCAATGCGGTCCACGAGCTGCTTGTAGTCGTGAATCCTCTGTCCAGCCGTGGCGAGCTCCCCCACTCCCTCTGGAGCAATCAGGTCCGCCGACATGGTCACCTTCGGCCTGTCGGGGTACGTCATGTGATAGAACGACCTCGCCGAAAGAGGATAGTCCGTGACGAAGAAGGGCGACTCCTGGCTGAGACTGATTGCGCGCTCCGCTTCGGTGGTTATGTCCTCTCCCCACTCGAAGGGGTGACCGGCCTTCGCCGCTACGGACCTGGCATCGTCGTAGGTTATCCGTGGGAGCGGAAGGGTGAGTTCCTTCAGCGTCCTGCCGAGCGTCTTGAGTTCGTCCCGCCTCCTCTCCACGACCCGTTTGACCATGGCTGCCAGCAGGCCCTCGACGAGTCTCATGTTGGCCGCCTGGTCTGCGAACGCCTGCTCGGCCTCGATCATCCAGAACTCGGTGAGGTGCTTCGCTGTCTTCGACTTCTCCGCCCGGAAGGCCGGCTGGAGGATCCAGACCTTCTTGAGGGACGCCAGGGACGCCTCCTCGTAGAACTGGGCGCTCTGGCTCAGGTAGGCCTTCTTGCCGAAGTAGTCTACCCCGAAGAGTGTCGAGCCTCCCTCCACCGCGGCCCCGACGAAGGTGGGCCCGCTGATGAGGTAGAAGCCGTTCTCCCTGAAGTAGTCGAAGGCCGCGCCGATCACTTCGGTCCTCACCTTGATTGCGGCTATGGCCTTGGGCCCCCTTATGCTGAGGTGGCGCTTGTCGAAGAGGAAGGACGGCGAGCGCGCGGCCGTCTTCGTTATGGGCCAGCTCTCCGCCAGAGAGACGACCTCGAATCCGCTCGCGGCTATCTCCTTGCCGCCTGGGGCTCTCGCGTCGCTCCTGACCTCCCCCCTGACGACGACCGCAGACTCCTTGGTCGCGGACCTGACCGCGTTGAAGGCCGCCTCCGGGAGGGTCCCCTTCTTGGCTGAGACCTGCACGTAGCCGGCACCGTCCCTGAGCAGTATGAAAACGAGGCCGCCCACGGTGTGCTTCCTAGCGACCCAACCGCTGAGCTCGACCGAAGGCTCGGCACCTCCTCTGATGACCTCGGCTGAGTTGCTGGGGACAAAGTTCGCGTCTTTCACGGGTTCGGCTGCGACTCGACGTGCTAAAAGCGTGACGTGTGCCGATGCAGAGCGGCGCGCTTCACGAGGCGGACACCTGGGTCGACCTCCCTGGTGCCGTCTCCTTCCCCTCCACCAGGTCGACGATGGTCTTGGCCGCGTCGAACCTCGCGGCGATTCTCCCCACGCCCTTGACCCTGGAGAGGTAGGGCTCGCGCCTGAGCGCGTCCACCGCGATCCTGAGCGACTCGACGCCCAGCCTCTCCTGGGCGATTGCTATCGCCACGCCGAGCTTGGCAGCCTTCGAGGCGTTGCCCGCCTGCTCCGTCTGGTTCGGAATCGGGACCAAGAGGGATGGCTTGGAGGCCGCAATTGCCCTTGCTATGGTCCCATGGCCCGCCCTCGACACGAGCACGTCGCAGGCTTCCAAGTAGGCTTGGGGAGAGTCGCACCAGCCGAACCTCCAGCCCCACTTGTACGCCTCGGGCGAGCGCGTGCCTGCAGGATTCCCCTCGGCGACCGCGAAGACGTAGCTCCCTGCCAGAGCCTTCGCCGCGGCAGCGCCAGCCTTCACCATCGACGCTCGGGTCTGAGGCGGGCCAGAGACCTGCCAGAAAATCTTGAGGCGAGGGTCGGACGCGAAGGCCTCCGAGGTCGAGTCGCGCCTGGTGAGCTCCGAACCGTGGAGGAACCCGACGTAGCGGATGTTCCTGTACGGGCCACTCAAGAGGCTGGACTCGCTGATGGTGTATGGAGGAGGCAGGTCGGGAATCAGAATCTCGTCGCTCAACTCCCATATCTTCGAGAGCGTGGCCGTCATTCCTCCCGACAGAATCGTGGCCCCGACCCTCCTGGAGCTATTGGGAGCAGCAAGGTTGAGCTGGTTGAGTATGGTGTAGACCCTGATCTTGAGCGAGCGAGCCGCGAAGACTGTTGAGGCTGAGGAGTCGCTGAGCACGACGTCGGCCCCGAACCTCTTCATGTTCCCCAGCTCGAGGTAGAGCTGTCTGTAGGTCCTCGCGAGCACCTGGGGCGAGCCTGCCATCGACGCCCTGAGAGACACTCCGCCGTCTCCGACGTACTTCACGTCCACCAAGGGAAGCCTGTTGCACTCGTAGCCGCGCGCCTCGATGAAGTCGGCGACCTCGCCCGAGCTCGAGAACTTGACCGCGTTTCCGTCCTGGACGAGCTTCTCCGCGATTTCCAGCATGCGCGTCGCGTGGCCCAGCCCCGAGCCGAAGCAGCCGATGTAGACCCGGCGCAGTCTAGCTCACCGGCAGGGCGACCTGCTCTACCTCTCCCTTGGGAGTCCTCTCGGCGAAGATGTCGGCCTGGAAGACCTCGACCTTGGTCGAGGGGAAGAGCCAGGAATCCGGGCTCAGTCCCGCCTTCATGCAGGCCTGGTTGAGGAACTCCTCCGCGCCCCAGCCCTGCTCAGTCGCGACCTGCGGCAGTAGGAGACCGCCGGCCAAGGCCGTAGATATCATCAGCCCGTCCTCGCCGACCTTGACCTTGGAAGGCATGTCCTTCCGCTTCTTCACGACCAGCTCGACCGGCAGGGTCAGCACGCTCACCTCGACCACTATCTCTTGCAGCTCTTCGGGTTTCACAGGAGTGAACCTCGGGTCGTCGGACGCAGCGAAGGCCGTTGCCTCCTGGACGGCCTCGCCCAGCGGCTTTACTGGATAGGGGAAGCCGATGCAGCCGCGCAGCATGGAGACTCCTCCCTCGACGGAGTTCAGGGTGACGAAGACGCCCCTTTCCTCCGCCAGGTAGGCCTCGGCAGGAGCCCTCTTCCTGTACTTCCCGGTCTCGACGAAAGAGTCGAGGGTGCTTCTCGCCATCGACACTACCTGTCTTCCCTGCTCCAGTGATAGGTGCAATTCGAGTCTCCGCGAGCCTCAGGGCTGCCTCTCGAACAGCTCCTCGAGACTCCTTAACTTTTTCCAGTGGCCTCCCCTCCAGTAGACTCGACCGCAGCTCGAGCAAGCGAAGAAGAGCCTGTGCCTGCGGGCCACAGACTCGGGGACCCTGCCTCTCGCCTCGGCCTTGGCGAGAACGACCAGCGCGCCGTTGCACAGCGAACACCTGGGCTCCCCCCGCCTCAGTCCGACCCCGCTCTCGCGGGCCGAGGCAATAATCTGCAGCAGTCTGGAGCGGTCCGACCCGCCCGAAACGAGAAACGCCCGCAAGCCCCTCTTGCCGGCGCGCCAAGCCAGCTGTCGATCGGCGGTCACGAGCACCCGCCCTTGGCGCGCGCTCGCCGAGAGAATCGCCGAATCCGTCGCGTCCTTGTAGTAGACGGAGTCGAAGCCGAAGGCTCGGAGCTTTCTTGCGAGGGAGCCGAGCATCGCGTCCACGGCGAATCTGGTCGACCGCGATCCGCCGGTCGCCATTGGCTTCGCTACCTGGTCACTTCGGCTGCCTTCACAGACTCGAAGAGCCTTCTGGCGGAAGGGTCATTCTCGAAGTGGGTGCGAATCGGAGCCACCGCGTTCTCGACGGCGTCCGCCACGCTTCTCTTCAGGTCGGCAGGATGGAGTTCCCCCTTCCTGAACGCACTCTCGAGCTCCGCGTACGACGCGAACTCGACCGGACCGCCGTACTGGGCGGGCCTCTCCACCCGCAGCGAACTCGCCTTCCTGAACACTATGTACTTGGCGTATTCGAGCACCGGGTTGCCCACCGTCACCTTTGCCGGGCAGTAGGCATTTCCCATCTTCTTGCGGATCTCTTCGGCAGAGTCGTGCACGAATATCGAGGTCTCCGGCTTGCTCTTGCTCATCTTGCTCGCGATCTCCACGTCAATTTTCGCGTTGTCGTCGTATCCCTCCGGCTGCTTCACTCCCTGGAGGCCCATGAGCATGTGGTGGTGGACCGCAACGGGCCTCTTCCACCGGAACTTCTCGGCCATCTCCCTCGCCAGTATGTTCGCGCGTCGCTGGTCCAGCCCGAGCTGGCAGATGTCCACGTCGAGCCAGAATATGTCGGCAACCTGCATCATGGGATAGAAGAGCTGGGCCGTCTGGACGAGCTCCTTCTCGGTCCGGCCCATTATGCTGATGGCCCTGCGGCTCCTGGCCAGCGTGACGTTCTGAGCGATTCGGACGACCCTCTTCCAGTACTCCTCGTCCTTCACCGCTTCGCTTGTCCACTGGACGTCGACCTTGGAGATGTCGACTCCTGACGCCTTCCACACCTCGACGAAGTACCTGCCAACCTCCTGTATCTTGTCGAGGTTGCCGCCCATCTTGCCGTTGAGCCAGGCGAACCAGTCGGCGACCCAGAGCTTGAAGTGGACTCCGGCCTCTTGCATGTCGGCAATGTTGGCTGCCCTGAAGACGCCGAACGCGATGTTGGCCAGCCCGCTGGGCTCGAACCCGTCGTAGGCTGACGGATGGTCGTTGGTGGCAAGGAGTTCGCGGAGCTCGGGCTCGGTTATGATTTCCTCGCCGACCCGCCGCACGTGCTCCAGCCGCGTCTCAAGGTCCAAGCTTTTCGCACTGCCCCGCTCGGTGGCTGATAAAACCGTTAGCGGCTAGCCCGCGTCCCGAAGGACAGGGCGGCGACCGCGAACCCCAGGATGAGTACGGCCACCCCCTGGTGAATGGCGACCAGCGCCGCCTCCAGGTCTTGGGCTATGACCAGCCCGCCGAGGAGCACCTGAATCACGACGAGCACCGTGGCCACTACGAGAGCCTTGGTGGCCGGGCTGGACCTCGTAGTCGACCGCCAGTATATCGCGGTGGTGAGCATCAGGAAGAGGGTCGAGAGAGCGGCGAGGAGTCTGTGGGAGTACTCGGCGACCGCACCGAGGTTCGGCGGAGGTAGCAGGTTGCCGTTACAGAGTGGCCAGTCGGCCGGGACAGACGTGCCGCAGGCCGCTCCGTCTCCCGCCGCGGCTACGTAGGCTCCCACGACTATGAGCGAGAAGAGCAGCAAAACAGTGAATCCCAGAAGCGCTGTCTTTCGTTCCAACGCCCGTCGAGCTTCAGGCCGTTCTCTTATACGGTTAGCGAACTACGCCGAGACGAGCGCATCCAGCTTTTTCTTGAAGACGGCTGCGGGCACTGCACCGACGACCATGTCCTCGACCTTCCCCTTCGCGAAGAACATGACCGTGGGTATGCTCATTATGCCGAACCCGCTGGCGAGCTCCTGGTTGTCGTCCGTGTTGACCTTGAAGAACCTTACCTTCCCGGCGTACTCCTTGGAGAGCTGCTCTATCGCGGGCGCGATCACCTTGCAGGGTCCGCACCAGTCAGCGTAGAAGTCAACGAGCACTGGCAGCTCCGAGTGCACCACCTCCTTCTGGAATTGGTCTCCGTTCAAGTGGAGTATGGTATCGGCCATCTTTCTCAGGGAAAGGCCCCCGGCGCCCGTTAATATTATTGACTCTCTGTCTCGGTGTTTGGGAGGACGCTCGGCCGTCCCACGGCCCTCTCGGCGCGGAGCTTCCTCTCCTCGACGATGTCGCGAAGAGGTGTCACCTCAGACTGCTCTCTCCTGTGGTCGAAGCTCGCCAGACTCCCCAGCTCTACGCATCGCTTCGCCAGACTGGGAAACTCGAAGGTCTCCGAGAGAGAGTCGATCACCTGCCTCTTGACGCGCGTCTTTGGGTGTCTTGTGATGATTGCGCAGCAGTCCCTGTACTCCTCGATCGACGGCTCGTAGGTGCCTATCCTCTTCGCCAGCTGGACTATCTCCTCCTTGTCGTATCCGAGCAGGGGTCTGAGGACAGGAAGGCTCGAGCCCGCGTCGGAGACCGCCATGTTCCAGAGGGTCTGGGACGCGGCCTGAGAGAGGCTGTCCCCGGTCGACAGCGCGCCCGCTCCAAATGTCCCTGCCAGCTGCTCGGCGGTGACTCTCATGAAACGCCTGAAGAGCGATGGCTCGACGCCTGGAGGGGCGCCCGAGGTCGCGAGCTGGTACTCCGCGAATGGTAAGAGGAGCAGGCTGCTCCTCCCGCTGTACCCGGTGAGCAGCCTCGCTATTCTTCCCACCTTGCTCTCGAGGGCGTAGTCAGGAGATGGCGCGAGGTAGAAGTGGAGATAGACGGGGCGGCAGCCCCTCTTCATCAGCAGCCAGGCGGCTACTGGCGAGTCGATTCCGCCGGAGAAGAGGTGAATCACCCTGCCGCTCGTGCCCACGGGAAGTCCCCCGGGGCCTTTCGTCTTGGCGGCGTAGACCACGGCGCGGTCGCGGAGAACATCGATGTGTATGGTGGTCTCAGGTCTCGACAGGTCCACGGGCCTTCCCGTGACGCTCACGACTTCGCCGCCCAAGCGCTTGCTGAGCTCCATCGAGCTCGTGGGGAAGGTCTTGTCGGAGCGCCGGGCGTCTATCTTGAAGCTCCCCTCGTCCCCCTTCGCGCCATCCACGACCGCATCGCGTATCGATTCGTAGTCTCTGCCCACCACCGAGGCCCTCGCATACCACGCGACGCCGAAGACCTTCGAGAGGGCCGCCTCGACCTCGTGGGGTTGGCCTGTGGTCTCGAGGATGATTCTTCCTTCCTTCGACTCCACCCTCGTCTCGCCCAGCGTCGCCATTGCTCTCTTCAGGTTCCGGCGCAGCACCCGGACGAACTCTGGTCTGTTCCTCCCCTTCAGGGCAATCTCAGAGTAGTGGATGGCGTAGATGCTCGTCGACTGCCCTGGGCTTCGGGGTCGTCCTTCCACGAGTGGTCGCCTCTCACACGACCGCCGCGACCATGGCGATGAGGAAGACCACCGCGAGGTATGGCGCCGAGAACTTGAACGCGAGAAAGGCGTTGTCCTTCGTGGGAGAGCGGAGCATCTTGATGTTGGTCGCGAGAAGGAAGGCGTCGAACAGCACCACCCCGGCGAGGTAGACGAGCAGCCCCCACCCGATGAGGAAGGCGGCGAGCAGGAGGCTAACCGGAATCAGAATCAGCGTGTTCGCAACGATGTACCTCGATGCCCTCTGCGACCCCACCACTGACGGGAGCATGGGGATGCCCACAGCCGAGTAGTCCTCCTCCATGATCACCGCGAGGCTCCAGAAGTGGCTGGGAGTCCAGACGAAGACGAGGGCGGCGAGGATCCAAGCGACTATCGGGTCCGCGGAGGTCACGGCGTACCAGCCCGCGAGGACAGAGCAGCTCCCGGCGAACCCGCCGAGGACAATGTTCCAGACCGTTCTCGGCTTCAGGAAGATGGTGTAGATCGGGACGTAGACGATGGCGCCGAGTGCGATGAACGAAGTGGCGATGACGTTGATCGTGAGTGCAGCGGTCGCCACTCCAGCGACAAGCAGGCCCATCCCCAGCCCCAGCGCGTGGTTCGCGGGCACGATTCGGTGGGCCGGGAGGGGCCTGTTCATGGTGCGTTTCATCCTGGAGTCGATGCCCATCTCCAGGTAGCTGTTCATCGAGAGGGAGCCCGCGGAGGCCAGCGTGCCCCCAACCACGACGCCGATTAGAACTGAGGGGGAGGGCAGTCCCTTGGCTGCAATGACCGAGGCGCCTACAGCGACGAACACCAGGAGTGGTATGATTCTAGGCTTAACAACCGCGAGGTAGTCCCTCAGGCTCACAAAAACCGACCAGCTTGAACCGCGAATTCGCCGCGTGTATAAGGAGTTTCTCGGTGCGACCCAAGTCCGAGGGATTGAGGTTCAACGACGCAGAAGGATTAAGGGTTGGGAACGGGGGCTGCTCGATCACCAAATGACGCGAGTCGCGGTCCTCGGCGCGACCGGCCGGACCGGCCGGGAAATCTTGCGACAGGCCCTTGATAAGGGTCTCGAAGTCAACGCTCTTGCAAGAGAGCCATCCAAGCTCGGCGAACTAGGTGAACGGGTCAGCGTGGTCAAGGGGGACGCCACGGACCCGGTGGCTGTGGGTCGGCTCGTGGCTGGAAGCGGCGCCGTGCTCAGCGCGCTTGGGCTCGTGAAGGGGTCGCCGCCAGACCTAATGGCCAGCTCATGCTCGAACATCGCCGCGGCGATGAAGAAGGAAGGCGTCAAACGGCTCGTCATCCTGACAAACACCGGAGTGAAAGACCCCGCGGATCGTCCTCCGGTGACCCAGAGACTGTTGCGAGTAGGCCTGCGGGTGCTGAACGACCGCTTGCTGAGCGACACCATCAAGGCAGCGGAGGTCATCGAAGAGAGCGGGCTCGACTGGACCCTAGTGAGGGCCCCAATCCTGACCGACGGACCGAAGACCGGCCACTATCGGGTCGGAGCGCTCGCTTCTGGGATGCCGCTGAGGGTGTCCAGGGCCGACGTCGCTGATTTCATGCTCTCGTGTGCGCTTGATGCGATGTTCGTGCGCGAAAAGCCGGTCATTGCAGGCTAGAGACCGACCGATTCGGCCGGGGAGTCGGAAACGCTTAAGAAATCTTCGCGGCTCGCAGTCCCGTCCCGCGGTAGCTCAGCCTGGTAGTTCCGCAAGGAGCCAATAGCTTCCGGCTGTAGTGGTCGGCCATTGGCTGACCCGTTCAGCCTACTCAGGCAACAGAAACCGGAGTGTCGCAGGCTCAAATCCTGCCCGCGGGATATAGCCAAGAGCACCTCAGACACCCTAAGGCATCGGCAATCCTGTGGTCGAATGGCAAGACCCAAACGAGGCATGCGAACTCCTTAAGCGTGGTTGGAGGGCTCTGACCTTTCCCTTGGTGACAAACCCCAATTGAAAACGTGGGTGCTGGCCGCATTCGCAGCGGTGGTGGTCTTGGCCTACCTGCTGTTCTACGCGCTGGACTCGATGGAGGGCCAAGGGGCGAGCGCACTTGGATTGGCGAACGCGGTCGGGTTGGTCACGGTCGCGGTCGGGGTTGTTGTCGCCTTCGTGATTCTGGGAAGGACCTCGAGACCCTAGTCGCCTGTCGCGGAGGTGGCTGGAGAAACGGCGGCCCACACTATTCTGGTCCAACCTGACCTCCTTGACCTGCACCCCGCGGCGGGCGGGTTGCTCTCCTGACCGATCGAAATTAGGGCGCCGAACCAAATCCTTAAGTGAGGTTGAACGACCTCGGCTTGGAAGCTTGGATTCGGAGTTCCTGGCACTCTCGCTGGTCTTCATCCTTGTGGGGGTGACGGGCATCGTCCTCTTCAACGGCCCAATGACCCCGGCGGGGGACTCCTGCTACTGCATCATCCCCAGCCCAGAGCCAGGGGCTGCTCAGGGAACGTCGAGCATCATACTCGCTCTGGGCGTGCTATTCT
>Ga0187770_10002358_pt1 | contig 10556 bp, 9 predicted proteins | sample 0116_SJ02_MP02_2_FD_133154 | JGI IMG/M metagenome (GOLD analysis project Ga0187770, IMG submission 133154) | Tropical peat soil microbial communities from peatlands in Department of Meta, Colombia - 0116_SJ02_MP02_20_MG | ecosystem: Environmental > Terrestrial > Soil > Wetlands > Peat | place... | reverse complement strand
GCCCGGTCTCGCCGGTCTGCTCGCGGCGGCCTGGGGACGCGCCCCCGAGGAGGTCGGGCGCGAGGCCGACGAATTCGCCGCCGGCGCGCGCCGCGCCCTGGGACGCGCCGGGATCCCCCTGCGCGACGCCAGCGAGACGAGGACCCGATGACGGCGCCACGCCGATGACGCAGCCCACCCCCGTGACCCCGATCGACGCGCCCACCGGCGCCGTGACCGAGCGCCTCGGCGGCCCGCGCGTGCCCGTCGACGACACGCTCGTCGCCCGCCTGCGCGACGTCTGCGCCACCGTCGACGTCGACGACGCGGCGCGCGACGAGCTGGGACGCGACTGGTGGCCGCTGGCCCTTCGCTGGGCCATGCGCGGCGCGGTCCCCGCCCGGGCCGGGGCCGTGGCCCGGCCCACCGACGCCGCCCAGGTGGCGGAGGTCCTCGCCGCCTGCCACGCGGCGCGCGTGCCGGTGACGGCGGCCGCCGGCCGTTCCGGCGTGTGCGGCTCGAGCGTGCCGGTGCTCGGCGGGGTGTCGCTGGACCTGTGCGGCCTCGAGGGCATCGCCGGCATCGACACCGTGTCGCTCGTGGCGGACGTGCGCCCCGGCACGTTCGGCCCCGACCTCGAGCGCGGCCTGCGGGCCGAGGACGTCACCCTCGGCCACTGGCCGCAGTCGATGGACCTGTCGACGGTCGGAGGGTGGATCGCGTGTCGCGGCGCGGGCCAGTACTCGACCCGCTACGGGAAGATCGAGGACATGGTGGTCGGCCTCGAGGTGGCGCTGGCCGACGGCCGGATCGTGCGCACCGGCGGGACCGCCCCGCGCGCCGCCATGGGACCCGACCTGAGCCAGCTGTTCGTCGGCTCCGAGGGCACCCTCGGCGTGATCACCGAGGCCCGGCTCCGGCTCCACGCCCTGCCCGGCGCCGAGGGCCGCGGCGCGTGGAGCTTCCCCGACTTCGCCACGGGGCTCGAGGCGTGCCGACGGATCCTGCGCCGGGGTGCGACCCCGGCCGTGCTGCGGCTCTACGACGACACGGAATCGGCCCGGAACTTCGACGTGGCCGGCCGGAGCCTGCTCGTGGTCCTCGACGAGGCCGACCCCGGGCTGCTCGAGGCGACGATGGCCGTCGTGGGCCACGAGTGCGGATCGCTCGGTGCCCAGGTCGAGGACGTCGCGCTGGTCCAGCGGTGGGTCGAGCACCGAAACGACGTGTCCGCCCTCGCCCCGCTGTACCGGGCCGGGATCGTCGTCGACACCGTCGAGATCGCCGCCCGCTGGGCGGCGCTCCCCGGCATCTACGCGTCGGCGGTGGCGGCCCTGCGAAGCGTGCCGGGCACCCTGGCCGCCTCCGCGCACCAGTCCCACGCCTACGGCGACGGGGCCTGCCTCTACTTCACCTTCGGCGGCCGGTTGCCCGACGACGAGCCGGCGGCGGGCGACCCGGCCGCCGAGGACCGCTGGGCCGAGCGCTACTACACGACCTGCTGGGACGCGGTGACCGAGGTCGTCCGCCTCGGCGGCGGGGCCGTCAGCCACCACCACGGCGTGGGTGTGAACCGGAGCCGGTTCGTCGCCCCGGCACTCGGCGGGTCCTTCGCTGTGCTGTGCTCGCTCAAGGAGGCCCTCGACCCCCGGGGCATCCTCAACCCGGGCAAGCTCGGGCTGCCCTCGCCCTTCGGCGAGGTGGGCTGGCCGTGAGCATCCTCGTCGTCGACGTGGGCACCTCGGGCGTGCGCGCCGGCGTGGTCGACCCCACGGGCGAGGTCCGTGCGGTGCACTACGCCGAGGTGCTCCCCTCGTCCCCCGCCCCGGGCTTCGTCGAGTTCGACCCGCTGGCCATGGCCGCCGCCGCGCTCGACGTGGCCCGGCGCGCCCTCGACGACGCCGGTCCGGTCGACGGGGTCGGGATCGCCAACCAGCGCGCCTCCACGGTCGTGTGGGACCGCGCCAGCGGCGAGCCGGTGGGGCCGGGCATCGGCTGGCAGGACCTGCGCACGGTGGGGACCTGCCTCGCCCTGCGCGAGCAGGGGATCCGCGCCGCGCCGAACGAGTCGTCGACGAAGCTGGCGATGCTCCTCGACATGGCCGATCCCGAGCGCCGACGCGACCTGTGCTTCGGCACGGTCGACACGTGGGTGGTCTGGGCCCTGAGCGAGGGCCGGCTGCACGTCACCGACCCCTCGAACGCCGGGGTGACCGGTCTCATGGCGAGAGACGCCGACCGCTGGGACGACGCCATGCTCGAGGCGCTGCGCATCCCCCACGCCGTGCTGCCCACGGTCGTCGACTCCACCGGCGCCGTCGGCGAGGCCAGCGCGCTGCCCGGCTCCCCGGTGATCTGCGGGATCGCCGGGGACCAGCAGGCGTCGCTGATCGGGCAGGGCTGCACGCTGCCGGGTCTGGCCAAGGCGACCTTTGGGACCGGCGGCATGCTGGACCTCTGCGTGGGCCGGCGACGCCCGGCCTTCGCCCGCCGGGGCGGGGCCGGCACGTTCCCCATCGCCGCGTGGCGGCGCCAGGGCGAGATCACGTGGGGCGTCGAGGCGATCATGCTGTCGGCCGGCACCTGCGTCGAGTGGCTGCGCGACGACCTGGGCGTGATCGCCACCGCCGCCGAGTCCGACTCGGTCGCCGCGTCGTGCACCGATACCGGCGACGTCTGGTTCGTCCCCGCCCTTCTCGGGCTCGGCACCCCGGTATGGGACTTCGGCGCCCGCGGCACCTTCGTCGGGATCACCCGCGGCACCGGGCGACCCGAGATCGTGCGGGCCGTCCTCGAGGGTGTCGCCCATCGGGGCGCTGACCTCGTCGAGGCGGCCGAGGCCGACACGGGGATGTCGATCGCGACGCTGCGCATCGACGGCGGCATGTCGGCCAACGACACGTTCGTCCGCGCCCTCGCCGAGGCGATCGGGCGGCCGGTCGAGATCGCCCCGGTGCTCGAGGCCACCACCCTCGGCGCCGCCTACCTCGCCGGCATGGCCCTCGGCGCCTGGAAGGACGAGGCCGAGGTGGCGGCGGCCTGGCGGCCGAGCCGGCGGATCGAGCCGGCCTGGAGCCGGACCCGGCGCGACGCGGCCCGGGAGCGCTGGCGGGCCGCCCGGGACCGGTCGCTCGCGGCTGTGCCCGAGCTCTCGACGCTGGATTTCTGAGGGTCGCCCGGCGCAGACGCATCCAGCCCCCGGGGCGACCTGCCGATAACGTGGCCGTGATGGAGCCCGGAGTCGGCGGCGACCAGGGCGCAGGCGCCGGTCCGGGCGCAGGCGCCGGTCCGGGTGCGGCCACGGGCGCCGGCACGCTGGACGTCGCCACACCGGCCCACCATGCCATCGCGCTGGGCCGGGCCCTCGTCGCCAACCTGGGCGAGGTGCTCCTCGGCACCCCGGGTGCGCTCACGGCGGCGGCGGTCGCCGCGCTGTCGGGCGGGCACCTGCTGATCGAGGACGTCCCCGGCGTCGGCAAGACCGTCCTGGCCAAGGCGCTCGCCGTGACCCTCGGCGTCGAGCTGTCCCGGGTCCAGGGGCACCCCGATCTGCTGCCCTCGGACGTGACCGGGGTCTCGGTGTTCGCGCCCGACGTCGGGGCCTGGGAGTTCCGCCCGGGCCCGGTGTTCTCGCACGTGGTCCTGGTCGACGAACTGAACCGGACCCCCCCGCGCACCCAGGCCGCCCTGCTCGAGACCATGGAGGAGCAACAGGTGAGCGTCGACGGCGAGTCCTGGCCGCTGCCCCGGCCCCATCTCGTCGTCGCCACCCAGAACCCGCTCTCCCAGCTCGGCACGTATTCGCTCGTGGAGAGCCAGCTCGACCGCTTCGCGCTGTCCACCTCGATCGGCTACCCGGACGCAGAGACCGAGGCCCGCCTCGTGCTGCACCACGGTGGGCGATCCGCGCTCGACGACCTGCGTCCAGCCACCACCGCGGCCGACTGGCTCGCCGCCCAGCGTGCGACCGAGGCCGTCACCGTGGTGCCCGCCGTGGCCGAGTACGCCGTCGCCCTGTGCCGTGCCAGCCGGGGAGCGCCCGGCGTGAGCCTGGGGGCCAGCCCGCGCGCGTCCATCTGGCTGGTGCGGGCCGCGCAGGCCCACGCGGTGCTGGCAGGGCGGGACTTCGTGGTGCCAGACGACGTCAAGGCCGTCGCCGTCGCGTGCCTGGCCCACCGTCTCGTGAGCGACCAGGGCATCGGCCACAACGTCGCAGTGGTGCGCGACCTCCTCGGGACCACGCCCGCGCCGAGGCCGTGACCGCGGCGTCCCGCCGGCGGCACCTGCGGCACCGGCGGCACCTTCGGGCGCGCACGCCGGGCCGCCTGCGCCCGATCCGGCCGCTGATGCCCTTCGGGCTCTCCGCCGCCGTCCTCGTCGGCTGGGGGCTCGTCGCCCACAACGGCGGGTCGGGGTGGGTCCAGTTCGTCGGCGAGACGGTGGGGGCCACGATCCTCGTCGGGCTCGTCGGCCCGGCCTTCGCGCTGGCGCGGGAGCGGGTGACCGTGGTCGCCAACGCACCCGACGCCACGGCGGGCGAGCCCGTCACGCTGCGGGTGCGGTGCCGGCGCCGGGTCCGCGTCCGCCCCGTCGACCCGCCGGGGCCCGACGGATTCGTCGGCCCGGCCTCGGCGCCCGGCGCGCCCGGCGCGCCCGACGCGCTCGAACTGGTCCCCGCCCACCACGGCGTGCTCGACGAGGTCGTCGTCGACGTGCAGAGCGCCGCCCCCTTCGGGATCGTGTGGTGGTCGCGCCGCCAGGTCCTTCGTCTCGTGACGCCGCTCCACGTCGCGCCCCGGGTGGGGCCGGCCCACCCGTTGCCGGTCGCGCCCGATCGTGGCGACGGCGACGGGGCGGCCCGGGTCCCCGCCGTGGTGGGCGAGCCCAGGGGGGCGCGCCCGTACCGTGCGGGCGACAGCCGCCGCCGGGTGCACTGGCCCGCCAGCGCCCACAGCGGGTCGTTGATGGTGCGCGACATGGAGGCCCCCGCCCGGCGCCCCGCTCGCGTCTTCGTCTCCCTGCCCGCCGACGCGGAGGCCGCCGAGCGCGTGGCCGAGGCGGCACTGGGCACCGTGCTCGCGCTGGCGGCGCGCCAGGTGCCCGTCGTCCTCGTGACCACCGAGGCCGGCGGCGTCGTCGAGGCCGCCGTCCCCCATCGGCTGGGCGCCGAACGGCGCCTGGCCAGGGCCGTGCCGGGCTCCGGCCCGGGCCGGGACGCCGGCACGGGTGCCGGCACGGGCGCCGGCGTGGTCGTCGGCGTGGTCGTCGGGGTCCAGGCCCCGTGAACGTCGTCGAGGCGGTCAAGCGGGCGAACCGACCGGGGCCGCCGGAGGACTCCGTAGTGCTGCGCGTCCTCGTCGGAGGCGCGGCCGCGGTCGGCATCCTGGCCTGCCGCGCCGAGGGCGAGATCACGGCCACGATGGCCGTCGCCGCCGTCGTTCTGCTCGCCGTCGGCATGGTGTTCTCGTACCGGACCCGGGCCCGGCCCGTCGGGATCGTGAAGCCGCTGTTGGCCGCGGCCGCGGTCGGCGTCTTCGGGTGGTTCTTCGTCGAGCTTCGGGCCCAGGCCTTCGCCGACATCGGCGTGGTCGAGGGGCTGCTCGCCGGGTTGTTCGTGTGGGTCCAGGTCACCCACGCCTACGACGTGCCCGCCCGGCGCGACCTGTCGTTCTCGGTGGCCGGCTCCGCCGGGTTGATGGCCGTGGCCGGGGCCCAGGCCACCGACCTGACCTTCGGGATCTACGTCGCCGCCTGGGGCGCGCTGTGCCTGGCGTCGTTGGTGGCCTTTTGGCACGCGGCCAGCGGGGGCGGGCCGCGGCGACGATGGTCGCCCGTCGGCGTCGTCGCCGTGCTCGTCGTCGGCGGACTGGCCCTGTTGGTCTTCCCCGCTCCGCAGGTGGCCGGGAACATCGGCTTCCCCTCGAGCTTCGGCGACGCGGTGGGGGTCACCAACCCGACCACCCCGTCGGGGGACGGGCGCGGCCCGTCGGAGCCGGCGCGCGCCGGCTCCCCGGCGGGGCGGGCTCGCGTGGGCGGGTTCGTGGGCTTCGCCTCCCGCCTCGACACCGCGCTGCGCGGGGGCCTGTCGGACGCCGTGGTGATGCGCGTGCGCGCCCAGCGCCCGACGTTCTGGGTGGGCGAGACGTTCGACACCTGGGACGGCCGAAGCTGGCTCGCCGCCTCCCGCCCGACGGAGTCGATCGACTCGGGCTCGCCGTTCTTCCTCCCCGTGCCCGGCGGGTCGCCGGCACGTGGCGAGGACGATCTCCAGACCTTCTACGTGGTCGCGCCCAACTCGAACCTGGTGTTCCACGCGGACAGCGCCCGCGAGGTGTGGTTCCCGACCGGCTCCTTGTTCGTCCGGCCCGACGGGACGATCCTGTCCCCCGTCGCGCTGGGCCCGGGGACCGTGTACACGGTGGCGTCGGCCACCTCCACGCCCACCCCCGCCCAATTGCGCGCCGCCTCGGGCCTCGACGTCACCCTCGACCCGACGCAGGAGCACGCCGCGCTGCAGCTGCCCAGCGCCTACCCGCGGGTGGCGGCGTTGGCCCGCGCCGTCACCGCCCGGGCGCCGACCACGTACGACAAGGTGGAGGCGCTCATCGGGTGGATCCGCGTCCACACGCGCTACTCGACCGACATCCCTCCGGTGCCGGCGGGCTCCGACACGGTGGACGACCTGCTCTTCGGCAACCGTGTCGGGTTCTGCGAGCAGATCTCCACCGCCCTCGCGGTGATGGCCCGCTCCATAGGCATCCCCGCGCGCGAGGCGGCGGGGTACGTGCCCGGTCCCTACAATCCGGTCACCGACCTCTACGAGGTGCAGGCCAAGGATGCCCACGCGTGGGTCCAGGTCTGGTTCCCCACCTACGGCTGGCAGAGCTTCGACCCCACCGCCGTCGTCCCCCTCGCCAACCCGTCGCCGGGCGCCACGCTCCTGGGCGACGCAGGCCACGGACTCGGGCGCGTCGGGCTCCCCCTCGCCGTGGCCGTGGTGGGAGCCGCGGCGCTGTCGCTGGCGGTGACGGCCTGGCGCCGGCGGCCGCGGACGTGGGTGGAGCGCGTGCTGCGCGACATGGAGCGGGCCGGGCGCCGGGGCGGGCGTCCCCGGGGGGTGTCCGAGACCGTCGGCGAGTTCGCGTCCGCCCTCGACGGCACCGCTCGTACCGGGCCGGCGTGGGCCCCGATCGCGGGCCTGATCGAGGAGGAGGCCTACGGCGCGCGGCCGGCCACGGCCGCGGCGCGGGCCGACGCGCTCCGGCGCGCCCGACGGCTCCGGCGCGCCGGTCGTCGTGTGCCGAGCGCGGCGGAGCCCGCCGCTTAACATATAACCATATCGACATATTATGGAGCGATGGCCCGGTTGGCAACGACCAGCGATGCGTTCAATGCGGTGGCGGAGCCCCGCCGGCGCCAGATCCTCGACCTTCTCGCGTGTGGCGAGCGGCCCGTGAACGACATCGTCGGGGAGCTGCGCCTCGGCCAACCCCTCGTGTCCAGGCACCTGCGGGTCCTGCGCGAGGTCGGCGCCGTCGAGGTGCGTGACGTGGGCCGGCAGCGGATCTACCGGCTCAACGCCGTGGCCCTGAAGCCCATCGCCGACTGGCTGGGCGACTTCGAGCGGCTGTGGTCGGAACGATTCGAGGCCCTCGACGAGGTCCTCGCCGAGCTGAAGGACGCCACCGGGGACGGGGACGGAGACGATGGATAGGAAGCGAGCCAACATCAGCCTGCCCAGCGACACGCAGATCCTGATCACGAGGCACCTCGACGCGCCGGCGGCGGCCGTCTACCGCGCCTACACGACGCCCGAGCTGGTGAGCCGATGGTGGGTCGGCCGTCGGGGGGTGATGAGGAGCTGCGAGATCGACCTTCGCGTCGGTGGGGCATGGCGCTACGTCATGGAGGCGAACGGCGGCTTCGAGGTCGCCTTCCACGGCGTCTACGAGGAGATCGTCCCGGGTCGGAAACTGGTGACCACCGAGGTGTTCGAGGGGATGCCCGATGTCCGGGCCCGCAGCACGGTCACGTTCGACGAACGCGATGCCGGCACGCTGGTCAGCATCCTGGTCGACCACACGGCCCGGGAGCACCGGGACGTCCACATCGCCTCCGGCATGGATGACGGCCTCCAGGAGGCCTTCGACGAGCTGGAGGTGCTGGTGACCGAAGCCTCGTCCTGACCGGCGGCGATCAGGAACGCTCGGTGACGCGCCGGCAAGCGCGGGCGACGAGCTGGCGTCGCTGTCGCGCCGTCGGGCGACGTCGCGCACCGTGCGCGCCCTAGGGTGATCCGATGCCCGGCGTCCTCGAGCTCCAGGGGCTCACCCGCCGTTACGGGTCGATCACCGCACTCGACGACCTGAGCTTCTCCGTGCCCGCGGGCGAGGTGGTCGGATTCCTGGGGCCGAACGGCGCGGGCAAGACCACCGCCATGCGCGCCGTCTTCGGCCTGGTGGACCTGGACGCCGGTTCGGTGACGTGGAACGGCGCCACCGTCACCCAGGCGGAGCGCCGGCGATTCGGGTACATGCCCGAGGAGCGGGGTCTGTATCCGGGGATGCGGGTCCGAGAACAGCTCCAGTACCTGGCCCGGCTCCACGGGCTGGGCGCGACGCGGGCCGCCGCCGTCGCCGGTGCCTGGCTGGAGCGGCTCGGCATCGCCGATCGCGCCGAGGGCCGGGTCGACGCCCTGTCCCACGGGAACCAGCAGCGGGTCCAGCTGGCCTCGGCTCTCCTGCACGAGCCCGACCTCCTGGTGCTCGACGAGCCCCTCGCCGGGCTGGATCCCGCCGGCATCGACGCCGTCGGCGACGTGCTGCTCGAGCAGGCCCGGGCCGGGCGCTGCGTCTTGTTCTCGAGCCACCAGCTGGACCTCGTCGAGCACCTGTGCGAGTCGGTCACGATCATCGACCACGGCCGTCTCGTGGTGTCGGGGCGGGTCGACGACCTCGCCACGCGAGGACAGCGCCGCCTCGTCGTGCGCGTCGAGGGTGATCGGGACGGGCGCTGGGCGCAGGGGCTGGCGGGCGTGGCGGTGTCCGAGGTCACCGGCGGCGCGGTGCGCCTCGTGCTGGACGAGTCCGTCGACAGCGACGACCTCCTGCGTACCGCCATGCGCGCGGGGCGGGTCAACGAGTTCGTCTTCGAGCGGCGGCGCATGTCCGAGGTCTTCCGGGAGGCCACGGCGTGAAGGCCGCCGTCATCGTGCTGGTCGGCGCGGCGATCGTCGCGGTGCGCCTCTGGCTGCGTCGGCGGTCGCGCCGGGGCGGGACCGCCACCCGGCGAACCGCCGGTCACGAAGGCGCGCCCCTTCTCGGCGACGTCGGCCTGGTGGCCGGGCGCGAGATCCGGGAGCGCGTGCGAGGACGGGTCTTCCGGGTCGGGACACTCCTGATCCTGCTCGGGGTGGCCGCCGCCATCGTCATCCCCACCCTGCACGGCGGGCCCCCGCCACCCCAGCGCGTCGGCGTGGTCGGGACGCTCAGCCCTCGCGCGCAGGCCGCCGTCGCCGCCGTCGGTGCGAGCCTCGGGACCACGGTCCACCTCGTCGAAGAGCCGAGCCGGTCGAGCGCCGGGCAGGACCTTCGGGCGGGCCGGCTCGACGTCGTGGTGGTCGAGGGCCGTGCCCTGGTGGTCGCCAAGCCGATCGACCCGTCGGACACCTCCACCACGGCCCGCCTCGTCCGCACCCTCGCCGCCGCCCTCGGCCTGCAGCAGGCATACCAGGCCGCAGGGCTCTCCATCGCCCAGCAGGAGCAGCTGGCCCACGCCGGGCCGCTGCCGGTGACGAGCCTGCAACCCTCGACCCCGGGCACAACCAGGACGACCTCGGTCGTCGGCGTGATCCTGATCTTCGTGATGCTCACGCAGTACAACACGTGGATCCTCGTGGGGGTCATGGAGGAGAAGGCCAACCGCGTGGTCGAGGTGCTCCTGTCGGCGTTGCGCCCCCTGCAGCTGCTCGCCGGCAAGGTGCTCGGGATCGGCTTGGTGGCGATGGGACAGGCCGCGCTGATCGTGGCGTTCGCGCTGGTGCTGGCCAAGGCCGTGGGCTCCGACCTCCTCCACGGCACCGCACCCGTCGAGCTCGCCGCCGCGCTCGTCTGGCTGGTGCTCGGCTACGCCTTCTACTGCTGGGTGTACGCGGCCGCCGGCTCCACGGTCGAGCGTCAGGAGCAGATCCAGAGCCTGGCCTTCCCGCTGAGCCTGCCCATCATCCTCGGCTACGTCGTGGCCCTCGTCACCGCCGGCTCGGGCAACGTGACCCTCTTCGTCCGGGTGCTCGCCTACCTGCCGCCGACCGCACCATTCCTGATGCCCGTCCTGGTGGGCCTGGACAGGGTGAGCTGGCCGGGCTTCGTCTTGTCGGTGGCGATCACCGTCCTGGGCACGATCGTCGTGGCACGGTTCGCGGCGGGCGTGTACCGGCGCTCGATCCTACGCAGCGGCCGGGTCCGCGTGCGCGACGCGCTCGCCGGGCGCGCCGGATGAGCGTGGTCGATCGGCACGCCCGATCGACCACGACAGCTCAGCCCGGGGAGAACGCCAGCGCCTCGTCGAATGCCGCGCCG
>Ga0187770_10002357_pt1 | contig 10558 bp, 8 predicted proteins | sample 0116_SJ02_MP02_2_FD_133154 | JGI IMG/M metagenome (GOLD analysis project Ga0187770, IMG submission 133154) | Tropical peat soil microbial communities from peatlands in Department of Meta, Colombia - 0116_SJ02_MP02_20_MG | ecosystem: Environmental > Terrestrial > Soil > Wetlands > Peat | place... | reverse complement strand
CTGTCTGCGGCTGCTGATGGGAGTCGGAGAGTCGGTCACCTATCCGAGCGCACTTGCGCTGCTCGCGCAACGGGTCGGCGACCAGCATCGCGCGCGCGCTACCAGCGTGCTGCAGCTCGGCGGCGTGCTCGGGCCCGCCTGCGGGACCTTCATCGGCGGGCTGGTCATGTACTACTACGGCTGGCGGGCGATGTTCATGGCGCTCGGTCTGGCCTCGCTCCTGTGGCTGCCGCCGTGGTCGCGGCAGCTGCGCGCCGCCCCGCCGCCGCGCGCCGCCGCCGACCCCGGTGCCGGCAGCCCGTCGTTCCGGCTCATCCTGCGCCAGCGTGCGCTCTGGGGCGTGGTGCTCGGCAACTTCTGCTCGAATTACGCCTTCTACTTCGTATTCACGTGGCTGCCGCTGTATCTGGTCCACGAACGCGGCCTGTCGCTGCTCGCCATGACGCGCCTCACGACCGCGATCTATCTTGTCGATGCCGGCAGTACCTTGCTCACGGGGTGGTGGCTCGACCGCTGGATGCAGGGCGGTGCCAGCGCCAACCTTGCGTACAAGACGGCGCTGGTGGCGAGCGCCGGCGGGGTAGGAGCCTGTCTGCTCGGCGCCGGCATCGCCGGGCCCGTGACGGCGGCGCTGCTGCTGCTCGCGACCGGCCTCATGGACGGTCTCACCAATCCGGCGGTCTGTTCGGCGACCCAGCACTTCGCCGGTCCCCTTGCCAGCGGCCGCTGGATGGGCGTGCAGAATGCCTGCTCCAACACGGCGGGCGTGATCGCCCCGCTCGTGACCGGCTACCTGGTCGAGTCGACCGGCCACTACCGGGCGGCGCTGTGGGTCGCAGGCTCGGTGGCACTGCTCGGGCTCGTCGGCTGGCTCGCCGTGGTGCCCCGGATCCGGCCGGTGGACTGGCACGCGGCTGGCACGAGAAGTACCTGGCGCCCCTCGAGCACCTGGTGAGCCTCGCCCGTTGATTCGGCGTCCGTGCCCTTAGCCGATGCGCGTGGCGAGCAGCCGCGCGTCATCGGGGGCGTAGCCCATTCCCGGCCGCTCGGTGAGTTCTATGCAGCCGTGGCGATCGACCGCGAGCGGCTCAGCCATCATGAAATCGCGCCGCTCGAGGCCCCATTCGGGCGGATCGAACGGATATTCGAGGAACGGCGCATCCGCGAGCCCCGCCACCAGGTGCGCATTGGCGGTGAGGCCCATGCCGTTGGTCCAGGTGTGTGGCGTGAAGATGACGTGGTGCTCCTCGGCGAGCATCGCCACGCGCCTCAAGCCCGTGATGCCGCCGACCAGCGCCGCATCCGGCTGCAGCACGTCGACGCAACCCCCCGTCACCAGGTCGCGCAGCTCGTGCACCTGGCGGGTCATCTCGCCGGCCGCCACGCGGACGTCGGTCGCCGCACGCAGCGCCCGCATGCCGGCATGATCGGCGCGGTGCAGCGGCTCTTCCATCCAATAGACGTCGAGCCGCTCGAGCTCGCGCGCGACCGCCAGCGCATCCTTGAGGCTCCAGGCGGCCTGCGTGTCCCACGGCAGCCGCCAGCCCTGGTTGCAGTCAACCAGGAGATCGAGGCGGCTACCAACCCGCGCCCGCACCGCTTCCAGCGCCCGCACGTCGTCGCGCCAGTCGCCGCGATGGAAGCGCAGCTTCACCGCCGTGAACCCCTGTGCCACGTACCGCTCGGCCGCATCGGCCTGGGCCCGCGGATCGCGCAGCGTGCCCGAGGAGGCGTAGGCGCGAAGCCGGTTCGCGAGCCCGCCCAGCAGCTTCCAGCAGGGGGCTCCCAGGATCTTGCCGGCGAGATCCCACAGCGCCAGATCGAGGGGCCAGCAGCGCCCGTAGTGAAAGTCGATGTTGGTGAGCACCCGGTAGTGCCGCTCGAGCGCGAGCGGATCGTGCCCGACGAACAGGCTCTCGTGACCCTCGAAGCCGAGCATGCGATCGCCCGAGGCGAGACCTTCGAGCCCGGTGTCGGTCGTGACGCGCACAATGGTGGCATCGAAGTGCACGCGCGGCTGCGTGTCCCAGCTGGCGTTGAAGGGCGGCGCGAGCGGCAGGCGGTGGTGGCTGATCCTAACCGCGGCTATCCGGTGGCCGGACACCGCCGGCAGCGATGGGGAAGAGGGGCGTGCGCTCACTGAAGCTGTCGGGCGTCTTTCCCGGTCGAGCCTTCCACAATTGCGCGCTGGCTCACAGCCGAGAAATTCACTAGTCGCATCGAAAAAAGGCATTGGAGCACGCCGGGCCTTGGCGCGACCCTCGGCTCTGGGCGAGTATCGCGCCCGGGTGGCGCCGGGGCGGGGCCGCAGGCTCAGGGAGCGCATTCGTGCAGAAGAAGTCGATCGACCGGCGCTGGTTGCCGCTGAATGCGCTACGCGCGTTCGAGGGCGTCGCCAAGCACGGCAGCTTCACCGCCGCCGCCAACGCGCTGCTGATCTCGCAGAGCGCGCTCTCGCGCCATGTGATCGCGCTCGAGCGCCTCGCCGGCGTGCAGCTGTTCGAACGGCGGCCGCACGCCCTCACGCTCACCAAGGCGGGGCAGCATCTGCTGCCGGCGGTGGTGAAGTCCTTCGACCGCCTCGAGTACGCGCTCGATGACATTCGCAACGAGGGCGCGCCGGCGCAGCGCACGCTGCGTGTGCAGATGCCGCCGAGCTTCGCCGTGCAGCTGGCCGTGCCGATCCTGCGCGACTTCCGCCGCGCCAGCACGGAAGTCGACATCGATCTCATCAGTCCCTATGGAGTCGGCCTGCCGCTCGGCGATGTCGACATCGCGGTGGTGTACTCGCGGCCGACCGTGACCGACCTGGTCACCGACCTGCTGTGGCCGGTACGCCTGTCGATCCTGTGCCATCCCAACGTCGCCGCGGCCCACGGCGGCAAGGACCTCACGGCATTCATCGAAGCGAACGAGATCGTGCACGTGCGCCTCGCGGACCTGCCGCGCCACGAGCGCTGGGCGCAGTTCGTGCGTCACACGGGGCTGAGCGGCGTGAACGTGGAGCGCGGCCTGGTGTTCGACACCGCCGTGCTCGCCGCGCAGTACGCCATGGGCGGGCAGGGGATCGCGCTGGTGGATCCGAACCTGTTCGCCGAGGAGATCAGTGCCGGGCGGCTGGTGAAGCCTTTCGAGGCGACACTCGATGACGGGTACGGGTATTACCTCACGACGCATCCGGAGGGTCTCGCAGATACCGCCATCGCGCTGTTTCGCTCCTGGCTGATCGAGCGCTTCGGCGCCCGCGCGGCGGCTGCGACTCCGCCGTTGCAGCTGGCGGTTTCGAACGAATGAGTCAGGAGTCGCCGCGCCAGGCCTGACGGCTGGAGCACCGCATCAGTGGAGCTGACATGAAGACTGAGGCACGGGTCGTGGTCATCGGCGGCGGCGTGGTCGGTTGCAGCGTGCTCTATCACCTGACCAAGGCCGGCTGGAAGGACGTGGTGCTCCTCGAGCGCCAGCAGCTGACCTCCGGCTCCACGTGGCACGCGGCCGGCGGATTTCACACCCTGAACGGTGACCCGAACGTTGCGAAGCTTCAGGGCTATACGATCGGCCTGTACGACGAGCTCGAACGGATCTCCGGGCAGTCCTGCGGGCTGCACCGCTCGGGGGGGCTGCTGCTCGCCGACACTCCCGAGCGCATGGAATGGCTGAAGATGGCGCACGGGCGGGCGCGCTACCTCGGTCTCGACGCCCAGCTGCTGACTCCGAGGGAGGCCAAGGCGCTGCTGCCGCTCATCGAGGAGCGCTACTTCGTCGGCGCGATGCTCGATGCCGCCGACGGCAACCTCGACCCCTCCGGCACCACTCATGCTTACGCGAAGTCCGCCCGGGTCGGTGGGGCCGAGATCTACCAGCAGACACGCGTCACCGCACTCACGCCGCGCTCCGACGGCACCTGGGACGTGATCACCGACCGGGGCTCGATCCACGCCGAGCATGTCGTCAACGCCGGCGGGCTGTGGGCGCGCGAGATCGGCCGCATGGTCGGCCTGGAGCTTCCGGTGCTGGCGATGGAGCACATGTACCTGGTCACCGACGAGATGCCGGAAGTCGTCGAGTTCAACCGCGCGCGCGGCCACGAGCTGCCGCACGCGATCGACTTCAAGGCCGAGATCTACCTGCGCCAGGAGCGCACCGGCATGGTGCTCGGCACCTACGAGAAGGCGTGTGTCCCGTGGCAGCCGCGGCAGACGCCGTGGGATTTCGGCAGCGAGCTGCTGCCGCCCGACCTCGAGCGCATCGCGCCATCGCTCGAGCTCGGCTACCGGCACTTCCCGGCCATGGAGCGGGCCGGCATCAAGCGCGTCGTCAACGGGCCGTTCACCTTCTCCCCCGACGGCAACCCGCTGGTTGGTCCGGTCCAGGGACTGCCCGGCTTCTGGTGCGCGTGCGCGGTGATGGCGGGGTTCAGCCAGGGCGGCGGCGTGGGACTGGCGCTGTCGCAGTGGATGGTCCACGGCGATCCCGGCTTCGACGTCTGGGCCATGGATGTCGCCCGCTACGGCGAGTGGGCGACGCGCAGCTACACCAATGCGAAGGTCCGCGAGAACTACTCGCGGCGCTTTTCGATCCGTTTCCCGAACGAGGAGCTGCCTGCAGCGCGCCCGCAGCAGACCACCGCACTCTATGACCTGATGCTCGCCCAGGGCGCGGTGATGGGTGACAGCTGGGGCCTGGAGACGCCGCTGTGGTTCGCGCCCGCCGGCGTCGAGCCGCGCGACGCGGTCTCGTTCCACCGCTCGAACGACTTCCCGCACGTCAGGGCCGAGTGCCTCGGCGTGCGCAACGGCGTCGGCGTCACGGAGATTGCCAACTTCGCCAAGTACGAGCTCAGCGGTCCCGGAGTGGAGGAATACCTCGGGAGATTGATGACCAACCGCATGCCGCGCCAGGGGCGAGTGGTGCTGACGCCCATGCTGAACGAGAGCGGCAAGCTGATCGGCGATTTCACCATCGCCCGCGCCGCTGCGCAGCGCTTCCTCGTTTGGGGCTCGTCCCAGGCGCAGATCTACCACATGCGCTGGTTCGAGCGGCACCTGCCGCGCAACGGTGCGGTGCGCGTGCGGCGCTTGGGACAGGAGCTGGTCGGGGTGTCGATTGCAGGGCCGAGGTCCCGCGAGCTGCTCGCCCGGCTCACCGACGAGGATGTCTCGAATGGCGCGCTGCGCTTCCTGGATCATCGCCGCCTCGACGTCGCCAACGTGCCGGCGATGATCAACCGCCTCACCTACACGGGTGATCTCGGCTTCGAGATCTGGGTCGCGCCGGAGTACCTGCGGCGCCTGTATGCCTCGATCCAGGATGCCGGACGCGACCTCGGTCTGATCAACTTCGGCATGCGCGCGCTCCTGTCGCTGCGTCTCGAGAAGAACTTTCCGACCTGGTACCGCGAGCTGCGTCCGATTTACGGTCCGTTCGAGGCGGCACTCGAGCGCTTCGTCGACCTGTCGAAGCGCGACTTCATCGGCCGCGAGGCGGCGCTGCGCGAGCAGGAGACCGGCGGCGCGCTGCGGCGGGTCACGTTTGTGGTCGATGCCACCGATGCCGACGTGCTCGGCGATGAGCCGATCTGGCACGACGGCAAGGTCATCGGCTGGGCCACCTCGGGCGGCTACGGAAAATGCGTCGATCGCTCGCTGGCGCAGGGCTATGTGCCGCGGGCACTCGCCGCCGAGACAACCCGCGGCGCATTCGAGATCGAGATCCTCGGTGAGCGGCGCGCGGCGACGATCGCGCCGGAGCCGCTGTTCGATCCGCAGGGCCTCAGGATGCGGCAGTAGGTGCTCGGTGCGCCGGGCGGTCGTCAGCTTCCGGCGGCCATCACTCGATGAAGATGGCGATGGCGCTCGCCTGCAGCGCCGGCTTGGTCTCGCCCTCGATCTCGATGGTGTTGACGGTGGTGACGATGTAGCGGCCGTTGCCGCGGTGGTCGACGGCAGCGAGCTTGATCCGATTACGCACGCGCTTGCCCGAGCGCACGGGTGCGAGGAAGCGCACCTTCTCCAGCCCGCGGTTCACCACCGATTTCGGCGCCACCCGCGTGAGCAGGATCTCGAATGAGGTCGGGGCAATCAACGCCAGCGTGAGAAAGCCGTGTGCAATCGTGCCGCCGAACGGGCTCTCGCGCGCGGCGCGCTCGGCGTCGACGTGAATCCACTGCCGGTCGCCGGTGCAGTGGGCAAACTCCCCGATGCGTGCCTGATCGAGCGTGATCCAGGAGGAGACGCCCATCTCTTCGCCGACGTGCTTGGCCAGATCGCTCAGGGGCATGATGTCCGCCATGGGAATGATCTTACCAAGGCCGCTCGGGTCGGCCGTGAGGGCCGGTGAGCCGCACGCCTGGTCGCGCTCTCACAAAGCTGTCATCGCACTGCAAAAGAACTGTGGTACTTGGCGGTGACAGCACCAAGTGTTCTTACGTCGTATCAATGAGATATAACCGTTAAGGCATCAAATTCTACTCTTCTTGCGGTGCATACAGATCGGTGTATACTGTCTTTGAATCCTCCCCGATACCGGTCCCGCAGGAGCTGATACATGACCGACCGAACCTTCGACCTCAGCGCGTGGTTAGAGACCTACAAGGACGCCTTCGCCTCCTTCACCAAGGCGCAGCAGGACAGTTTCAAGGCGCTCGAGCGCTTTGCCCGTTTCCACTATGCCGTCGCCGGTGACGTCCTCGAGGCCGGCCTGGCCCAGGCCAAGGCGGCGCTGAGCGCGCGCGCCGCCGTGGGCACGCAGGCCATTGCCGACCTGCTGCAGAAGCAGGCCGAGCTCGGCACGCAGCTGAGCGAGAAGCTCCGCGCGCGTGCGCAGGAATTCTCCGCGCTCGCCGCGGAAGTGCAGGAGTCCGTGGGGTCCTTCGCCGCAGAGGCGGCGACCCGCGCGACGGGTGTGAAGAAGGCCGCCTGACCTTCTCGCGTCTGTGTTTTGACCCCCCTCGAGGGCGGCGGTTGAGCCGCCCTTTTTTCTGACTCGCCCGGCCGCGGCCGTCGGGCTAGCGCGCGGGCTGCGGCGGGTGAGCCGTTACGGCTCACCCGCCCAGCGCCCTCGCGTGCCGCCTGCCGCGGTGGTCAGCCGCGCTGCGGGTGGGCGGCGTAGAGGGCCGCCAGCTTGGCGCTGTGCACGTCGCTGACGGCGTGCGCGATCGCCTGCCGCTCGCAGCTGCGCTCGCTCGACAGCGCGGCCAGATCGCGGATATCGATCTCGGCGCCGCCACAGACCTCGCGCGCGGCGGACACGATGCGCGCGTACAGCGCCTGCGTCCCCTGATCGGTGGCGAGATTCAGGTCGGCGTAGCTGACGGTGACCGAAGGCGCACTGCCGTCGGCAACCGTGGCGTTCGCGACCGCGCTCACCGCGACGACGAGGCAGGCACTGAGGGCGGTGAGCGCCGCCGAGACGCGCCGGTAATCGCCGGAACCGGAAAAACTTCTGTTCATGATGCTCTCCGTGCGTGTTGGATTGGGTGGCTTCGACGTCTATATGAGACGCTTTGCCGCCGCGCGGTTTAAGCCGTCGCATCACGTGTTGATCCCTGCTCACGACGCGTTCGTACCGTTCCCTGCGGCGCGCCCGTGCAGGCTCGGCGGTGCACGGCGGCAGCCGCTGCAGCCCTGCGGCGGCGCGGCTCGGCCGCCTGCGCGAGGTCGTCCCTGCCGGCAACGGGCTGGTCCCCGGGCGGCGGCAAAGACCCGCACCGGGAACGCACTTGGAGGTAGGCTAGGGCGCAAAAGCGCCACCAGCGGCGCACCGGAGACCGACGGGGGATGAGCGCTTCACCGCTGCAACGAATCGCACCGGCATCTGCCACGCTCGCCTGGCGCGCCGGCGCACCGGCGGTGCCGGCGGCGGCCGTGGACACCCGCAGCTTCAAGCCGCTGCTCGGCATCCTGACGGTGTTCTGGGTATACGTGGCGCTGTCGAACGTCATGTACGCGAACAACATGCAGGCGAGCCTGTCGGTCATGAACGTCGAGCACGTGTTCGCCAACTGGGATGCACGCATCCTGCAGCACCTGATCCTTTATCCGCTCTTCATCCTGTCGATGCGCGGCTCGCTGCGTACCGGCTGGCAGCCGCCGTGGCGCGCCTGGCCGCTGCAGCTGCTGCTGGCGCTCGGGTTCGCGGTGCTGGCGGCTCCCGCGCTGGTGGGCGGGGAGTACCTCACCTCGCACTGGCACGGCGAGGACGCCGCCGCTCACTCGATGAAGGAGGAGTGGTCCAGCTGGCAGGGCTTCGCCACCCACGAGATCCCCGTCTGGCTCGCGAGCATCACCAGCTTCCTGGTCACCTACGGGTTCGGCCTGGCGCTGGTCATGGGGTTCGCGTTCTATCAGCGGCTGCGCGACTCGCAGCTGCGCTCCGCGGCGCTCGAGCGCGCCCTGACCCAGGCGCACCTGACGGCGCTGCGCATGCAGCTCTCACCTCATACGCTGTTCAACCTGCTGCACACCATCCGCGGCCAGATCACCTGGGACCCCCCGGCCGCCCAGGCGATGGTCGTGCAGCTCGCGGATCTGCTGCGCCGACTGCTGAGCGCCGGCGAGCGCGAATTCTCGCGCCTGGCGGATGAGCTGCAGTTCGTGTCGCTGTACCTCGCGCTGCAGCAGAAGCGCTTCGCCGACCGCCTCACCATCCGCGTGCCAATGCGGGAGGATGTGGCGCGCGCCTGGGTGCCGAGCCTGATCCTGCAGCCGCTGGTGGAGAACGCCGTCGTGCACGGGTTGGCCGGCCACGAGGGTCCGGTCAGCATCGTCGTCGAGGCGTGCGCGAGCGGCGAGCGCCTGGCGCTGCGGGTGCTCAACACCATCGCTCCGGGCAAGTCCGCGGGTCTCGCGGGCATCGGGCTGACGAACGTGCGCGAACGGCTGGAGGTGCAGTTTGGCGACGCCGCGACCTTCAGCGCCGGTCCCGCCGATAGCGACCTGTGGCTGGCGGAGATCCACATGCCGCTGCTGCGCGACGGGCCCGGCGGCTTGCCGCGGGCGGAATCACCTGCGCCACCGTGATGGACGTGCTCATCGTCGATGACGAGCCGGCGGCGCGGCGCACGGTGCGCGAGTGCTGCGCGCGCGAGCCCGACCTGCGGGTGATCGGGGAGTACGGCGACAGCCGCACGGCGCTCGAGGCGGTTCGCACGCTGCGGCCGCAGCTGCTGTTCCTCGACATCCAGATGGATTCCATGACCGGCATGGCGCTGGCACGCGCGCTCGATCCGCAGCACCTACCGCTCATCGTGTTCGTCACGGCCTATGATCACTACGCGCTCGAAGCCTTCGAGGTGAGCGCCACCGACTACCTCCTCAAGCCCTTCGACGACGCCCGCTTCAAGGCGACCATGGAGCGCGTGCGGCGCCGGCACGAGGCGGAGAGCGCCTTCGACCGCCACGGCGCGCTCGCCACGCTGCTTGAGCAGCTCGAGCGCTCGATGCGCGAGCGCGCCGACGCGCAGCCGCGCGTGCTGGCGGAAGCCGGCAGCCGCATGCACATGCTGGACGTGTCGCAGGTGGAGCTGGTCGAGGCCGACCGCAACTACGTGCGCCTCACCATCGGCCGCGAGACCTTCCATGCCCGCAGTACGCTGCAGCAGGCCGAGAGATCCTTCCAGGCGCAGCCGATGCTGCGCATCAGCCGCTCGTGTCTGGTCAACATGCGCCACGTCCGGGAGGTCAGCCGAACGCCGCGTGGAGATTTCATCCTGGTGGTGACCGGCGGCACCACGGTCACCAGCAGCGAGGGCTTCCGCGAGCCGGTGCGCCAGTACCTCGAGCGGCTGAAGCTCGCTCCCGCCTAGAGCACATGCGGTAAAGTCGCGCGCGGGACAGCGGCTTCAGGACCTGAGCTTTGACCGACGCTTCCGCGGTGCCGCGCCGGGCGATCCGGACGCTCGGCGTCTTGACCGCGATAAATCTGCTGAACTATATCGACCGCTACCTGGTCCCGCCGCTCGTACCGGAGCTCGAGCGCACCCTCGGCCTCACGGATCACCAGGTCGGCTGGCTGTGGCCGGCTTTCATGCTGGTGTACATGGTGGCCGCGCCGGTATTCGGCGCTTGGGGCGACCGCGGCTCGCGCACGCGTCCGATCGCCCTCGGGGTGATCATCTGGAGTCTCGCGACCGTGCTGTCGGGACTCGCGCGCAGCTACCCGCAGCTGTTCGCGGCGCGCGCACTGGTCGGCATCGGGGAAGCGGCCTACGTCGCCATCGCTCCGGCGCTGCTGGCGGACTGCTTCCCCGCGGCGACACGCGGGCGCGTTCTGGCGGTGCTCAACATGGCGATCCCGGTGGGGGCAGCGCTTGGCTACGTGCTCGGCGGACTGCTCGGACACCACTTCGGCTGGCGCGCCGCCTTCTTCGTGTGCGGCGTGCCCGGCCTGCTGCTCGCGGTCGCGGTGCTGCGACTGCCGGATGAGCCGCGCGCGCGCGCGCGGGGCGCCACCGCTCAAGGGATCGCAGCCGCAACGACCGCAACCTCCGAGGCGTTGGCGCTGTATTTGAGCCTGCTGCGCCGCGGGCCTTTTCGGCTGCTCGTGCTCGGGTACGCCGCTT
>Ga0187770_10002355_pt1 | contig 10561 bp, 7 predicted proteins | sample 0116_SJ02_MP02_2_FD_133154 | JGI IMG/M metagenome (GOLD analysis project Ga0187770, IMG submission 133154) | Tropical peat soil microbial communities from peatlands in Department of Meta, Colombia - 0116_SJ02_MP02_20_MG | ecosystem: Environmental > Terrestrial > Soil > Wetlands > Peat | place... | reverse complement strand
CTAAGGACTTTGAGCCTCAAGTCGACGATTTCAATATTGAGCTCGGCTACCTCTATCGGTCGGCTGCCATCATACCTGAGGAATACGATACCGCGATCCACGCCGACCCTCACACGACGCGCGGACGGCCTGGTTCGCGCGCGCCGCATCTGTGGATCGAACGGAACGGCCGGCGCCTATCCACGCTGGATCTGTTTGGCCGAAGCTTTGTGTTGTTGGCAGCGTCTCAAGGTGGACTCTGGAGCGCAGCGGCGCAACGTAGGGGACATGCTGCTGCCGGCTTGCTCGACGCCTATACCTTTGGGCAAGAGCTTCGCGATCCCCAAGACGATTTCGCTGCCGCATACGGACTTACGCCCACAGGTGCCGTGCTTGTGCGCCCTGATGGCTTTGTCGCTTGGCGCGCTAAATCGGCTGACAGTAATCCGGACGACAAATTGAGGAACGTTTTGGCGGTCCTCCTTGGCAAGAGAACCAGCGCTGATGAACAAGCAGCAGCGAGGGCCTAACGTAATTAGCAACTTGCACTGTCAGTCTGCTGCGATGCACCCGGTTTCGAGAAGGCGCGGTCGGGAGTGGCGGCAGGCGTGCCTAGTTCCGGGCGCCAAACCGGGAGCGTCCTTGGTGTGGCATTTGTCCGGATCGCCGATCGGGCAGGCGAGGGGACCTTGCGGTGAGACGATGCAACAATGAAATCAAACCGTGCAGCGCCCATAAACGGTCGCCAGAGGACACAGAAGAAACCGGGCTGAAGGCCGGATCACACCCGACAGGCATTTTCTTTCGCGGCTGCAAATGGCTTGGCGGGCGAAGCCGATCCTGCAAAAGAAGTGTCGATCGCGACACCTTCAAGGTTTCGCTGGAGACGATCCGCTCCATGATCCATCCCGAAGATTGGGATCGCCTTCAGGGAATTGGCCGCGGCATATCTGGCGGCGCACGCACACAGCAGGCCGAGTTCCGTGTGCTGCGGCCTGACGGCAACGTGCGCTGGTGCTTCGGGACGGCGGCCGCAAGCTTCGACTCTGCCAAGCGTTTAGTGCGGATCAGCGGCGTTACCGCCGACATTACCGATCGCAAAGAGGCCGAAGAGCGCCAAGCGCTCCTGGCACGCGAGGTCGATCACCGGGCGCGCAACACGCTTGCTGTGATCCAATCGATTATCCGACTTTCCCGGGCCAGGAGCGTGGACGAGTACGTGCAGGCGATCGAAGGCCGAGTCAAAGCGTTAGGGCGGGCGCATACCCTGCTCTCCGATTCACGTTGGCATGGCGCCGATCTCGCGACACTTGCGGCCGAGGAGTTGGCCCCCTATCGGGCGGGCGACAGGGTCACGATCAGCGGCCCTGATATCTCGCTGACGCCCTCGACCGCTCAAGGGCTGGCACTTGCGCTGCACGAACTTGCCACCAACACGGTCAAGCATGGTGCGCTGTCTACTATGGCCGGCAAGCTCGGCTTGTCTTGGCAGTTGCAACCGGAGGCCTTGAAGCTGCGGTGGGAAGAGAGAGGCGGTCCGCATGTGGCGCGGCGCTCGACGCGTAACTTTGGTTTAAAAGTGATCGTCACCAGCATCGAGCAGCAGCTCGGCGGCAAGGTTACGTTTGAATGGGATCCGAAGGGTTTGCGCTGCGCCTTGTCCATACCGTGTAGCAAATTCCTAAAGCCGAGAGCTGCTAGCTCCATACCGACCGCTGCAAATGCTAATGGTTCTTTGATCGGGTTGGATTCGGCCACGAAGCCGCGCGTACTTTTGGTCGAGGATGAGGCGCTGGTTGCCATGCTCATACAGGACTGCCTCTCCGAACTGGGGCTCCAAGTCATTGGTCCTATCTCGACTGTCTCCGATGCACTGGCAGTAGCGAATAACGGCCACTTCAACGCAGCGGTTCTCGACATCAATCTCGGCGACGGTCCGGTCTACGCCGTCGCCGAGAGGCTGGCCAGCCGAGGCATACCTTTTGTTTTCGTCACCGGCTACGATGCCGATAGTGTCGACAGCCGCTTCAGTTCGGTCCCGGTCCTGCAAAAACCCATCGAAAGAGAGATGCTGACGAGGCTATTCGTTCAAGGAGACAGGCGGCTAGGTGACGGCCTTCGAGGGGAACCGGGTGAGAGCGCGGGCTCGAATGCGGCTCGCACTGCCTTCTTGACGCGATAAGGGTCAGCCCGCTTCGGGGTTCACCTTAGTGACGCCGAGCGCAACAACTCTCTCTGACCGGCGGAACAAACAGCGAAATTTCACGTTTTAGGTGTGAGGCTTAGGGTTATCGTGCCCGCCACCAGGCGGAACAGAACCGCCGTGTCTAAGTGCCATGAGAAGAAAGAACTTGGACTCACTTCAACGCGCCAACATTCTCCATGAAATTCAAGCGCTGTTCGGCCAGCAGCTCAGATCGCTTTACAAAGTGGAACTGCCCGTTTCAGCGAATCTTGCTGTTCTGCTTGAACAAATCGCCCGAGGAGAGGGAAACAGTGGGGCGGAAAGAAATGGCAACTCAAAAACTGAATAAGTCCGCTATTCCGCGGACGGAATTCCAAGCTCCTTGAGCGCCAGAGTCCTTATTCGCTCAGGATCACGCTCGCCAGTTTGCGCAATTTCAAATATCTTTTTTGCAATGATTTCCGTTATGGGATCGCTACGGTCAGCCAATTGAAGTGCGCGCAAAGCATCCTCGTATGCCGCTGTTATGCGTCTTATCTCCTCCGGCCCAAACGCCGAGCCCTGCAATAAGCGATAAATCGGCACAGACTGCCCGCCCCGCAAAGGGGGCTCCGCCCGAGTGAACAATACGAGCAACGCGGACGTTTGGCTAGTAGCTATCGCGCGAGGATTCTGAGGGCTGCGTTCAAACTAGGAGCGCGACGTCTTCATCCGGTAGTCGTAGAATGTCCGATCCGCCAGCAAAAGGTTCGTCTTCATGTGTCAATAAAGCTGGCCGGCGTCACGTATTTGCGCATGCGCGCTAGCGCGAGACCGCCGCGCAGTTCGCCCGCAGCAAAGCGCGGCAAGCAGGTAGCCTTCTGCGCTTCCGTGCCAAAGCGCTGCACCGCCACAGCCATGATCAGATGCGAATTGAAAATTCCGGTGACCGACATCCACACCCGCGAAATGCGCTCGACGGTGCGTGCGTAAACCGTGGTGGAGAGACCGAGCCCACCGTAAGCGATATCGATCGGAGCCCCGAACAGGCCTAGTTCTTTCATCCGGGCGACGATCTCTTCCGGATAGATATCGTCGTGTTCGAGTGCTTGCGCGTAGGGGGCGACGTCGCGTTCCAGAAAGCGATCGATACTGTCAAGGATGACGCTTTCCGCTTCGTCATCCTGCGGCGGTGCTGTGGGCGTCAGCGCGCTCAATCGATGGACTCTACGCGCTGGCCAGCCGATCGGCGAACGCGTTCGCATCTGCCGCTTGATCGAGTGCGAGCACGATCGTCTCGATCGTGCGCGCCTTATCACACGAGACCGCGCGAGCTGCGTTCGAGCGGAATTTCTCGATGATCTCGGCCTCGCTCAAGGGACGTTCGCCGTTGCCGCGGTTGACGGCCTCGCGATGCCCCAAAGTGCGGCCGCCGCGCAATGTAATGATGACCTCGCCGGTATAATGGCGCGGGAATGTCGTGGTCGGGTCGATCTCGTATTCCACCCGATCAGCAAGCGCGCGGATGTCGTGATCGCCGAGCGCATCGTCCTCGAGCTCGTCAAGCGTGAACTGCCCACGCCGCAAAGCGGCTGCGATTGTGTAGGGAATCGAAAACTGCGCGTCGTAGCTATTGGCCGGGCGGCGCTTGTTTGCCGCCGGCTCGCAAACCGTCTTCACCACCTCGGCCGGCACGAGCGCGCGTACATGCTCGATCTCGCTTGCCTCGAGCTTGTGCTCGCGTGTCAAAGTTACCGCCGCGTCGATGCAGGCATGCACGAAGTGGCAAGCGGGGTAGGGTTTCACTGCGACTTGCAGCAATTCCCAAGTTTGGCCCAGACCGGCGGTCGCCAATGCCAGATTGGCGGGATCGAAGTGGGTTTGAAGATGACTTGCGTAGAGCCCGAACCGCCCCTCATACGCGCGCTTGACGCCGACGAAACCTTGCTGGGCTAATGCTGCGGCGGTTATTCCTGCGACCGCCGCCCAGCCGGGATGGAAGCGTTTGTTCCACGCGCCATCTTCGAGGAATTCGAGGCTGCCCGATCCGGCGGACAACGTGAGCCCTTGCGCCATGATGAGTTGCTTTTCGCCGAGACCCATTAGGCGCCCGGCGGCGAGCGCGCAGGCGAAAGCGCCGATGAGACCGGTCGGGTGGAACCCAACCTGATGGAACGCGCCCTTAGCGACTGCGCCCAATCGCGCAGCAATTTCGACGCCGAGCACATAGGCGGAAAGCATGTCGCGTCCACCGGCGCGCTGCTGCGAGCCGACCGCAAGCACGGTCGGCAGTATGCTCGAGGTCGCATGGATGACGCCGCCGCTGTGCGTGTCGTCGAAATCAAGGCCGTGAATGAGGATGCCATTCATCAGCGCCGCGTCGCGCAGCGGCAGCCGTGCCGGCATGCCGACGATGGGGAAGTTGCCCGTGCCCGCGAGGCCGGCAATGGCGGTCATGGCGCGATGAGCGAAGTCATAGCTCGTCGAAGCCAGCGCGATGCCGACTGCATCGAGAATCAAATGCTTCGCGCGCGCGGTAACCGTGGCAGGGATTGTATCGGCCGAGAAGGCGCCGACGAAGCGCGCAAGCTCTTCGGAAATCAGCGAGCGTGCAACGGATTCCGGTTGTGGAATCCTGAGGGCAGCCATTGGCGCGTTCATCCGCTCCTCCCTGATGGGGCTCGACAGTCGCCTATATTTGCAGTTTAGAGCGCATTAGGTTATCCGAACAAGTTGAAAGGTGGGGAGGTCCGATGGTCGCGGTCGCAAAGGAAGTCGGCTCGCATCGCTATCGCGAAAGCTACGGTCGCTATTTCGAGGATTTCAACGAAGGCGACATCTACGAACACCGGCCAGGCCGCACCATCAGCGAAGCCGACAATACTTGGTTCACGTTACTAACCATGAACCACCATCCGCTGCATTTCGATGCGGCGTACGCGAGCAAGAGCGAGTTTGGCCGACCGCTGGTCAATAGCTGTCTGACGCTGTCGATCGTCGCCGGCATGAGCGTTAGTGACGTCAGCCAGAAGGCGATCGGCAATCTGGGCTGGAATGACATACGATTGATCGCGCCCGTCTTCGTCGGCGATACGATCTACGCCGAATCGAAAGTTCTCGCCAAACGTGAGTCGGCGAAACGGCCGACGCAAGGTATCGTCACGGTCAAGACCACCGGCAGGAAGGCCGACGGCACTGTGTTCATAACCTATGAGCGCAGCGTGCTGGTGCCCAAACGGGGACACGCGGTGGACGATCTCGCCGAGTACTGAACCGCTCGTGAGGTCGAACTGTCTCTCTCTTGCTCTAGCGGAACACAAGGACCGAAAAAAGCGGGCTTTGCGCGCGTGTTACGGAAAGATTCTTCGAGACGCTGCTAATTGAGCAAAAACGGGACGCCCGGTATCGAGAACCGAGGCGTAGTTCACGCGACATCGAGGCTCTGCGGCTGCCGCGAATCCTCGAGCAGAACCCCCGACTCGGCGTTCCAGCAAAGGACCTCACGCTCGCCCATTTTGTACACGCGGTCCTGTGCGTGGCGGTGTTGCTCGACATGAACATATTGTCCAGGCGTAACCTCGAAAACATCGGTCTCCAGCGACCCTAGAAATTCGCTCGCGACGTACTTGCCTTCGACCCGGTTGGCCATGTCTTGCTTTTCGCCGGTATTCATCAGGTCGGCTCTGACCGAGAACCATACCTCCTTGCCGACCGGCACGTGGCGAACCTCCGGCGGTACCTTGACGTAAAGCAACTGACCGAGTGTTTCGACGAATACGATCGAGCCACTGCGCGAACGAATGCGGCCCTGAAACAGATTGTTGTTACCGATGAACTCGGCCACGAACTTAGTGCGCGGATTTTCGTGTACTTCGCGTGACGTACCGATCTGTTGGATAACGGCATCACTCATGACAATAACCTTGTCGGCGAGTGACATCGCCTCCTGCTGTGAATGCGTCACCATAATGAAGGTCATGTTCAGCTCGCGCTGCACTTTTTTCAACTCGATCATCATCGCCTGGCGCAGGTTGAAGTCGAGCGATCCGAGGGGCTCGTCCAGCAACAGCACGGTCGGCCGGCTGATCAAGGCGCGCGCCAGCGCCACACGCTGCTGCTGGCCGCCCGAGAGATCGCGCGGCCGTCGACTCGCGAAGGTCGCAAGCCCGACCATCTCGAGCATTTCCCAAACGCGCCGATCGCGTTCGGTTTTCTCCATTCCCTTCATCTTTAAGCTGAACTCGACGTTCTGAAAAACCGTGCGATGCGGGAACAGCGCGAAACTCTGGAACATCATCGAGGTGTCGCGAAGGGCCGGCGGCAGGTCAGTTACGTCTTTGCCAGAGATAAAGATCTTACCGTCCGTTACTTCCTCAAGACCGCCGATCATCCGCAATGTCGTAGTCTTGCCGCAGCCCGATGGTCCAAGCATAGCGACAAACTCGCCGTGCTTGAGTTCGGCGCTAAAGTCGATGACCGCCCGCGCTCCCCCAGGGAAGGTCTTGTAGACATGCTGCAGGACAACGTCAAAATCGGCCATGGCGCGGGATGTATCAACCGGCTGATTTCGCTACGGCGTTGATCATGCTCCATACCGAATCGAATGTAACATTGTTCAACGCGCCTTCTTGGTTGAAGTCCCCGAGCACTTTGAGCGCGTCCCGCATCGCCTCGTTGTCGCCCGCATGCTCGCTAAGCCGCGCGAGCGCCTCGGGAAAGGGGACTTCGCGCGCCTTCTTGCTCTTAAGGTGTTCCTGCACCAGCGCGTTAAGGTGCTCGTAGGTCTGCTTCAGCGAGGCTCCATTGTACGGCCGGCCGATGAGGCCGTGAATACCGTTTGCACTGAACCGCTGGCGCAACCCTTCGGGAAGCGATTGTGCCAAGCCTTCAAGAACCTCCCCAATACCGAACCCCTGCGTGAATAGGCCGCGGATGGTATCCATCGTGCCGTCACCGCCGCCATACATCCGGATCTGCGCCTGCGAAAGAGCGCTGCCCATCGCCTTGGCTTGATCAATGTGGACATCGCGCTCGGCTTCAATTCGCAACTTGGCAAGCTCAAGATAGGTTGCGGCCTCATTGTATTTCTTGAGCGCCTCTGCCTTTGCTTCGAGGCCGGTCGCCTCGGCCTCAAGCAGTCGTTGCGTGTTGGCGACACGCAGCGCCTCGACTTCCATCTCCGCACGCCCACGGGCGCCCGCCTCGCGCTCGATGCCTTCTGCGCCAATCTTCTGCGCTTCGGTCGTGGCCCGCGCGCGGATCGTTGTTGCCTCGGCCTCGAGTGCCGCTGACAGCTTGCGCGCCTCCGATTGGGTGATCATATGCATGCGCGTCACGGCAGCTTTGCTCTCCTCGTCGATCCGGCGTGCTTCGGCGATCTTGCCGGTATCGATGATCTCTATCTGACGCGCGCGCTCGGCATCGGCAACCAAGCGGACCGATTCGACGGTGTGCTCGGCTTTTTCGCGCTCCGCTGTACTAGCAAGCCGCTGGGTTTCGGCGATTTCCAGTTCCCGCGTCTTGGCGGCGAGCGTGATCTCGCGGTCGCGCTCGGCTTGTTCGCGCGCGAGGAACCGCTCAATGTCGGTGCGCTCGCGTTCACCTTCCTTGACGATCAGCGCGATCTCACGGCCCATCTCCTCGAGCTGAGTTGCCAGCGTGCTACGGACTTGTGCTGTCTCGAGCTCCGAATCCTTTTGCACTAGCGCGATCCGGCGATCCCGGTCTTCCTGTTCGCGGGCGAGCTCGCGGCGGATCTCCGCGCGCTCCAGTTCTTGGGCCTTGGCTACCAGCGCGATCTCGCGGTCGCGATCTTCTTGCGCGCGGGCCAACGCGCGGCGAATCTCTGCCGCCTCGCGTTGCTTGGCCTCCTCTATAATGGCAATGTCTTTTTGAATCTGAGCCGCCTCCAGCGCCTGTTGCTTATAAATTTCCTCCTGCTCGACCTCCCAACGGCGATCGAGCACGAAGCGCTGCTGCTCGCTCAGTATCCGCGCCCGCTCGTTCGAAATTTCCTGCTCCTGCTTGGCGGCCGCGATAGCCTCGTCGCGATCGACCTGTAGGACGCCCAGGCGGGTTTCGAGGCTGCGGCGCCGCACAGACAGTGTAGTCCCTTCGCTCACTTGGTGACGTTCGTCGCGTGCGCGCTCCTCGGCTGCAGCCACAGCGGTGGCACGTGCAATCTCTGCTTCCTGCCGCTCACGCTCCTTGGCAGCTAAATCGATGTCCTTGTCGCGTTCAGCGCGCTCACGAGCAAGATTGCGGGCGATTTCCGCGAGTTCGGCCTCGCGCGCCTTGTCGATGAGCGCGATTTCGCGGTCGCGGCGTTCCTGCTCCAAGGCCAGTTCTTTCTGAACCTGGGATATCTCCCGGCGTTTCGCTTCAGCGGTGAATGCTAGATCGCGCTCAGTGCGCAACTGTTCCAGCGCCTTTTCGTTCTCCAATTCCCTTTGTTCCACCACCAACCGCTGATCCAGCACATACGTCTGCTTTTCACGCAGCTGCTTGGCCTGCTCGTTGGCAATTTCCTTGTCCTGGCTGGCGCGCGCGACGGCTTCGTGCCGCTCGATCTCAAGCAATTCGAGCTGAGTGGCCAGATCCTTCTGCCGGATCGCAACAGTGGTCTGTTTCTCCGTGGTATGGACTTTACGACGCGCCTCCGAAGTGATCTCGGTGATGACTTTGAGGCCCTCGGCGTCGAACACATTATCGGAGCGGAAATATTCCTTGGTTGATTGCTCCAATGCGACAATCGTCACTTCTTCGAGAACGAGACCGTTCGCGGCGAAGCTTTCGGTGACGTTTTGCTTGATCTCGCTGGCGAAAGCATCGCGGTTCTCGTGCAACTGCTTAAGCGTTTTGGTTGCGGCGTAGCTGCGCAAGGCACCGACAACCTTGGCCTCGAGCAGATTACGGACCTTATCAGCGTCGAACGTTTTTTCCCCAAGCGTGCGGCTGGCGGTCAGCACCGCTTGTTCCGTGAAACCAACGTGTGCGTAAAGTTCGGTAGTCACGTCGATACGAATGTTGTCCGCGGTAAGTATCGCCTGTTCGCGCGCCCGGCCAACCGCGAACTTGATCGTCTCCAGCGAAACCCAAGTTATGTCGTGGAAGACCGGAAGCACGATCGCGCCTTTGCCCAGACACACCTTCGTGCCCAGGAATCCCGTCCGGATGAATCCCATATTGGATGGCGCACGCTTGTAGACCCAGATCGAGATGATGTACAGGATCGCGATAACAATAATCGCGACGATTATAAGACTGATTACGAGTTCAAGCATCGTCTACTCGCCTTGTTTCTCGATGTTCTTGCCCAGTCATTAGCCCGAAGTCCCTAGCGTGCCGAACCGGAGCGTGCTTTGCGCTCGCCGAAATCGAACAGCTTGGGTGCTTTTCGATTGCGCTTCATACTATCGCGTAATTCGTCGGTTGCGCGACGGTCGATTTCCATGCCGCTGCCGGTCAGGACCACGCCATAGTCGTCGCGCGCCTTGGCTTCGCTCATGAGGTTTCGCGCGACATCGTTGCGGGTGCGTGTTGGATCTCGTTCAAGGGGATCGCCCCATCCGCCGCCGCCGGCGGTGCGAAAAATGACTCGATCCCCCGCGTATCCGCGGACGTTATCAATTTTGGAGGGCAGAGGCTCGCGCGTTCCATCCTTGCGCACCAGCCATTTCTCAGAGCACGCGCCGGGGCGCCCGCCGAGGATGCCCCAGGGTTGCGAGAGGTGGCGATCGTCGTGAATCGAGATATCGCCTTCTTCCAGCAGAAGATAGACCTTCTCAACTCCGTTGCCGCCGCGGTGCTTGCCGGCGCCGCCGGTGTCCATGATGGTCGAGTAGCTGTCGACCAGCATGGGATAGTAGGTCTCCAGATATTCGCTCGGAATATTTTGGAACAACGGCCACCAGGAGTGGCCGTCGAGGCCGTCGCCGATCGGCCGGCCAGGAATTCCGCCATAGAGAATTTCCATAAGCTGGAACGGCCGTCCGGACTTGTCGACGCCAGAAAAGAGAAAATGCGGACTCGACCCGTAACCGGCCGCCGTGGCCATTTCTGGCGCATTGTAGCTCAGCGCTCCGCCGAGCACGTCGAATTGCCGCGACAAAGCGTGGGTACGCGAGCCGAGCGGAGCGGGAAAGGTGGGGTGCAACAGCGAACCATTAGGCAGAGTGACATGAATGAGATCGTAGAAGCCGTCGTTGAAAAGGATTTGCGGGTCAAACACCATAATCATGTAGACCCCGATGAACATTTTGAACATGCCTTCGTGCAGATAGAAGTTGATGGGCCCGGGCGCCTGCGGTGAGGTGCCGGTCCAGTCGAAGTAGGCATGATCACCTTCGCGCCAGATCGTCAGCTTCATCTTGAACGGCCCGTTGCCGCGGCCGTCGTCGTCGACGTAGTCCTCGAATG
>Ga0187770_10002354_pt1 | contig 10562 bp, 11 predicted proteins | sample 0116_SJ02_MP02_2_FD_133154 | JGI IMG/M metagenome (GOLD analysis project Ga0187770, IMG submission 133154) | Tropical peat soil microbial communities from peatlands in Department of Meta, Colombia - 0116_SJ02_MP02_20_MG | ecosystem: Environmental > Terrestrial > Soil > Wetlands > Peat | place... | reverse complement strand
CTAATGTAGAGTAATTAGGAAAAAGACGTAGTTTAAATCCGTAAAAGCTTTATATAAAAAAGGCGGTATATGGCAAAAAGAGGTTTGGATGATGAGACGTTCCAAACTTGAGATGTATATCGACATACTCAAAGTGTTAGCGCACCGTGGGCCATTGAAGCTTACTCACATTATGTATAAGGCTAACGTTAATTGCAGCGTCCTGAAGGAATACTTGGACTTTCTCATAAAACAGAATCTCGTCGAAGAAAGAATGGTTGGCAAGAGACGAGTCGTCTACGCCGTGACCCAGAGAGGCATAACAGTGCTTAAATACTTCAGAGAACTCAAACAAGTCCTTCCGATAGTTGAAGAGCTCAGAAACAGAGTCCCGGTACCCTACTAAATAGCCCTCCATTTTTCAACGAAAAAGAACCAGAATGGTAAAGCCGATTCTTCTGAGAATACACCTGGGATTCCCTAGGTAGACCTTCTTGACAGAACGAAACTAAACCGCTTTTTATTTTTTTCCAGGGTTTTTCATGACAGGCTGGAAGTTTTCAGATGTTGGTTATGCAGCAGTGGTTGTGGCATGTTTCCAATGAGCCTGTATTTGTCTTGACCATTTGTTTTGTGAATAATTATGCGTATGTCGTAAGACTTAATAAATGGCTTCCCGTCTAGCATAATATAGGGCTCAAGATAGACGAGGAAGATGCATTGTCCAGTCAAGAAATTGTGGGCAAGAGGCCTTTGCAGGTTCTGGAGAAGATTCGCGAGAACTTGGAGAGGCTCAACGAGAAGATAGAAGTAATGATTGAATTGCAGAAGCATGGGAGGAAGGATTTACAAGCGCCTCTGTCCGACGCTCCTTTGGATGTAATGACATTGCTCTCGATGCCAGATCATCTGAGAAAGACTGCAATGACAGTTTGCAGAATGGGCCGTGCCACGGCTGAGGAGATTTCTGACCAGACAAAGAGGGCGAGGGCTGTTGAAAGCGCTTACCTGAATCAGTTGGTTATCATGGGCCACTTGAAGAAGGAGAGGAACGGCAGAAAGGCTTACTTCTTCGTTGACCGGGAGAATCAAGGGTGACGATAATGGGAAAAATAGTAGCTGTTCACTCATACAAGGGCGGAACTGGAAAAACTCTTATTTCCATCAATCTGGCCGCGGCGTTAGCCGAACACGGAAAAAAGGTTTGTCTGTTCGACCTTGACTTTCGAGCCCCGAGCCTCGCAACACTCCTGAACATTGAAAAATCAGAATGTTGGCTCAACGACTATTTGAACGGAACATGTGAGGTCGACAAGACACTGTTGGATCTGAGCGACAAAGTCCACAACAGCGGGAAACTCTTCGTCGGGCTTGCCAACCCCGCCACCGAAGCAATAAGGGATATGTCGGCCAAGGACAGAAAATGGGAAATGCGTGCCTTGGGTAGAATCCTGGCCCTCAGAACTTCTTTATTGAATGGTGAGGGTTTCGACTACCTGATCATGGATACGAGCCCAGGGCTGCAATATTCCTCCATAAACGCTATAGTGAGCGCTGACTTGGTGCTCGTAGCAACTACATTCGACCGTTCGGACGTCGACGGAACAAGACGCATGCTACGTGAACTATACGATCTGTTTGAGAAGAAAACCGAGGTCGTCCTTAACAAGGTGCTTGACGCCTCTTCGAAAGCTGGAAAGGAAGAAATAACATCCAAGGTAAATGATGTTTACCAGGTTCCGCTTCTGGGGATAGTGCCTTGCTTCTGCGACATTCTAAAGGCGAGAGGGGGAGTCATATTTGCCCAAGAGAAACCGGACCATCCTTTCACAAGAATCTTGGAGGAAATGGCCGCAAAGATAGACAAAATGGCCTAGATGCACTAGCATTTAGCGGCTATTTTGTTCATGAGCACGTATATCCTACAAGTTCTGCACTTCTCATATTCCTTCTGCTCACAGCGGTTGCATATTATCCGGCTCAGTTCCATGACCTCTGAACTCATGTTTCTTCTCTCCTTACACTAATAATAGTTCGCGGCGTTAGGCTATATAGCGTATTCCGACTCAGGAATATCTCATGCAAAAACTTATACAATGGAAGAACCACTCTTACGAATTCACGCCGTCATGGAGATCGCGTTATTGACCAGCTCGGCAATCATCCTCGCAGGAGGCCTTTCCAGCAGGTTCGGTCAAGATAAAGGACTGCTCCAACTGGAGGGAAAGCCGCTCGTAAGACACGTTCTAAATGCAGTCGGCAATGTTGTGGACGAAAAGATAGTGGTAGTCAGCAGAAGAGAACAAGTAGACAAATACCAGAAGGCAACTGGTGCATGTGTAGGCATCCTAGTCGACCGGGATAACACCCATAGTCCACTTGCTGGAGCATTGACCGGTTTCGAAGAAGCACATGGGGAATACTCGCTTCTTCTTCCATGTGACACCCCTTTCGCCTCGAGAGACATTCTATTGTTGCTACTTGAACTGTGCCCTGGCAGAAATGCGTGCATTCCGCGATGGCCCAACGGATACGTGGAGCCGTTACAAGCGGTTTACCGCACAGAATCCGCCGTACAGGCTTCTAGCGTTGTCTTGCGCGCTGGAAAGCTCAACGTGCAAGCAATGCTGGACACGTTGCAATGCGTGCGCTACGTTTCCACTCTCGTCTTGCAACAGCTTGACCCGGAGCTTAGAACATTCTTCAACGTCAACACTCCTCTGGACCTGAAAAGGGCTGAACAAATACTAATCCATTCTCGCCCACGTAAATTTGCATGTCACAACTAGTCTAACCTCCACAGGCGCGGGCTTGTCTTGCGTATTTTTCCGTTTCAGCGAAGAGTTTCTCTATGTCACTTTCAGAGTGTTCCGTGCTCAGAACGCCGTTGTGAGTTGGCAACAAGAAGATCCCATTCGCTATCAAGGCCAAAGCATAGCTGACGAGTCTCTTCCTGTCCGCAGCAAAGGCGACAATAGCATCCTTGACTCTTTCTTTCGTGAAATGCGTGTTAAAAATAGACCCCGCTCCCGTGATTTGCGCATCAAGCTTATGTGCTTCGAAAATGTCCAAGAGCTCTTTTCTAACTTGGGCTCCAGTTCTGTTCAAATCGTCTATCAACTTGCCATCCTCGAGCAATTTCAATGTTGCCAAGCCTGCTGTCATGGTTATTGGGTTAGCGGCAAAAGTTCCTCCATGGAAAGAGTAATCTGGACGTTGATGAGCGACGCTGTCCAAGCGCTCCATGATTTCGCTTGGTCCACAGAATGCACCTATGGGAAAGCCTCCTCCCAGAATCTTTCCCAGGACAGCTATGTCAGCCTTCACGCCGTAGTACTGTTGAGCCCCTCCTGGGGCAAGCCTAAAACCTGTAATCACCTCATCAAAAATCAGCAGCGTGTTTTTCTCATCACAGTATTCTCGAAGCCCTTGCAAGAACCCTTTTTCCGCCGGAACGCCTCCACCCGCTCCAAGAACGGGCTCGATTACGATGCACGCGACCTCTTCGCTTCTCAGTCTTTCTCTCACCCCCTCCAAATTGTTGTAGGGCAGAGTGATAGTGTCTTGTGTTGCTCCAGCGGTTAGTCCTGCAGATTCTGGAATGTTAAAGGGGTACCTTACGCTCACTTGGAGTGCGTCGTAGCCTCCATGCCAACCGCCTTCAAACTTTGCAATCTTGTCCTTTCCAGCATACGTCCTTGCCAAACGTGCAGCATACATGTTCGCCTCAGTCCCAGAGTTCGTGAACCGAATCATTTTTGCGTTCGGAACCATCTTTACAACCTGCTCGGCCAGTTTGATCTCCAATTCATGGCAGGTTCCATAGTGTGTGCCTTTTTGAAGCTGCTCACTTACGGCGTTCGTTACGGTCGAATGTCCATGGCCCAGGATAAGAGCCGTGTGCCCTAGCCAGAAGTCCACATACTCGTTGCCGTCGACGTCGTACAGTCTGCTCCCCTTTGCTCTGGCAGTATAGAAGGGGTACGGTTCGAAGTACCGTATTCCGTAGGAAACTCCTGCTGGAAGAACACTCTTCGCTCTCTCGTACAAGATTCTAGAATTGGGCGTTTTCGAAACATAGCTCGACATTTCTAGCTCGCCACGGCTTCATTTTTCCATGCGGTCTTATTATGGTTTCCATCCTGTCGGTCAAGAATTAAGCAATACAGGTAGCCTGCCTGGAACAAAAAAGGCTTTGATTTAGCTGAGCGATACCTTATAACAATAACCACTTTGATTTGAAGAAAAACTTAAGTCTCTTTTATTACTGTTGACTTCAATGAGCAGGGAAGAACTTTACTTGTTTGGGTCCACAAGAGAGGTTGCTCAGTCGAGTGAGAAAGAGATTGACGTAAGTGAAAGTTTGAAGTGGCTGTTTTTTTATGTTTCCATGTAAAGATTGGAGTTCGAGACCATGCAGGTTTCGTGTGAAGTGATAATTTCGATTCTTAAAATCTCGAAAGGTGAACCTGTTTCACATGAACTTGTTAAGAAAGAGGCGAAGGTTCCCCTTGAGACCACGGAGAGATTGCTTCAAACTTTACAACGTGATGGGTTGGTTTATCTGCTCCATGGCTTTTTGCAAACTAATAATTTACAACGCGTTAGCCTAGCCTTGCGTGCGTTGGAGCTGGGTGCTGACTATGAGCGAGTGAGCGGTTTCTTGGAGTGGAGAGAGTTCGAGAGTCTGGCCGCCGTTGCACTTGAGATGCATGGCTACGCGGTTGCGCACAACATGCGATTCAGGCAGGGTGGACGCAGGTGGGAAATGGACATTGTTGGTTGCCGCAGACCTCTAGTTGTCTGTGTGGACTGCAAGCACTGGCGACATGGCTTATACCCATCAAAGCTAAGGGAAGTTGTCGACGAGCAAGTGAAGCGAACCATGGCTTTTTCTGAGTCGCTACCCAATCCGACTGTTAGGTTTGAGTGTGCCTCGTGGGATGAGGCAAGATTTGTTCCTGTGGTTATATCGTTGGTGCCTGCAAGTTTCAAATTTCATGAAGGAACACCGATCGTTCCAATTCTCCAACTGCAGGACTTTCTCACTCAGCTCCCAATGTGTATGGATTCGCTGAAGAGTTTCGACAGGACGCAGCCGCACCTCAAGACTGCGTGATGGTTTCCAGCAAGGGTTTCTTCGCAAACCTTATGGCCGGGTAAACACTCGTAGCAAATGTTGCGATTAAGGCTAGAAGAAGCCAACCTGCTATTTCCATGACCGTGTATGTTGTCACGACCGGTTGCTCAACCAGTATTAGCAAAGTAGTGATAATCCCGAAGGCGATTCCGACCGCGTAACTGCCCAGGAGGACTATTAGGCTTTGTGCGGAGACAATGGCTAGAACGGTTCTGGGTTTGGCACCCAAGGCCCTGAGTATGCCAAACTCTTGACGCTGTTCGTTGATAGTTAGCATGACATATCCTAACAGGCTTAGAGATGCCGTGATCAAAGAGAACAAGGGCAGAAACATGATTGTGGACCAGAGAAAATTGAGGAAACCGACGCTTTTGTCCACAGCTTCGTCGAGGTCGTAGACTTGGAAGCCCGCCTTTGCTACAGTCGCGTTTATCCTGTTCAAGATGTCTGTCTCATTCACTGAGGATTCAACCTTGACCATGAGCACGTTTGTCCCTGATACGCCTGACATGGCCTGCAGCGTCGCAAGAGGCACATACGTAACGTTCCCATTGTTAATCGGGTCGAAACAGACACCGACCACACTGAGACTCTGGTTGAAGATTCTGATTTCTTGAATCAGCGGCTCGGAAAACAGTTTCTGACCGATAGTATCGCCCACCACCGCCTCTGAAGCTTGATTATCGGCTAAAAACCTACCGTTCAAGGCCCAGTCATTCAGCACAGTCCCAGGGTCGACGCCCACGACAAGAGATTCTCCCTGGCGATTATCTCCGACGCTCCTTGTTTCCGCTGTGCTGTTTCCAAAGATGATTCCGGGGACTTCCTTAACTGGCTCCTCCAAGACCAGGCGGGCGTCTAAACCTATGATTCCTTTTATGGATTGCAATTGGTCGGAAAGGCTGGAGGGGATTAGGTATCTTTCATCTGTGTAATTGAACTGAGTAGCCTTTTGTCCTTCGTAGAATTCCGAGAGCAACAGCTTGTACTGGTTGATCATGTCTGGATGTGCTATCAGCAGCACATTTATTCCAACGGCTTTGTCAACCCAGCTTCTGGTTGTGTCTTCAGCAATTAACCCTCCCGCGACGCCCACCGTGACCAAGAGAAAAACGACGCTGAGGCAAAGGACGATTCTGATAGTGGCTGATTTACGACGGACGAGGGTTCTCACAGCTATTTTCAGCGAGACACCCGACCTTGACATGATTTTGAAGCCTGGCTCTTTCGCCAGTCCAAGATAATGTGCTGGTGAAAAGGCTTTTGCGGGCTCAACCCTAATCGCCGAAAGAACTGGCGCACCCCCAAGGAGAAGTGAGAGCGCAAAGAACGCGATGAACACTGTAAACGGTATCCACAGGTTAGTCGGTTGTTGCGAAAATTGCAAACCAAGACCGTTCAAGAGGCTCGTCGAAGCCATGTCCATTAGAACACCTAAGATAGTGCCCGCGAAACAGCCCACGAGGCCTACTATCAGGAGTTCGGTGAAGAAATAACCAAAAAGTAAGTCGTTTGGACATCCCGCCGCCTTCATTAATCCGATGTCTCTTGTCCTCTGCGATGTCATTATAAAAGCCGTGAAAGAAATCATGACAATTCCAGCAGCAGAAATCAGAACTGCGAGAAACGTTATGAACGGAGAAAACATCTGGGAAAAACCAGCGGTGAGTTTGTCCTCGACCTCTGATGAAATGCCAAACCCCATCTTTTGGGCGAAGAGAAGCAGAAAAACCGTCGAGGCGACACACAGCGCCAAGCTGATGATTACCAAACTCGTCTGCATCTTTCTGCGAAGCATATCGTTGACTGAAAAAGAAGTTTCACTCATTTTCACTAATCAGCCTACCGTCTTCCAAAAGGAGCTTTTGGTCAGCTAGCTCGAATATGTGTTCGTCATGGGTTGCCACGATTATAGTTTTTCCGGTCTCCTTAAGTGTAGAGAGTATTTGATTGATTTTTGCGCTCGTTTTCACGTCCAGGTTTCCCGTAGGTTCGTCCACAAGAAGCAAAGGAGGGTCATTCGCCAACGCACGGGCAAAGGCGACGCGCTGTTGTTCACCGCCGCTCAGTTGAAACGGGAAGTGTTCTGTTCTGTTCTGCAGACCTACAAGACCCAACAGCTCATCTACGCGTCCTCTTATGTGTTGTTCTTTCTTCCTAGCCCATTCCATGGGAAACGCAACGTTTTCAGCAACGGTCAGAGTTGAAACGAGATTGTAGGATTGAAAAACAAACCCGACATTAGTGCATCGAAAACCCGCCAAGAAATCCTCGTTCTGGGCCCCCAAATCCTCCCCGTAAACGACAATCTTCCCGCTTGTCGGCTTGTCTATGCCACCGACAATGTTCAGAAGCGTAGTCTTCCCCGAACCGGAAGGACCGCCAACAACGGTGAACTCTCCTTCTGTAACATCAAAATCTACGTCTTTCAAAACCTCAACCCTGAGGCTGTTTGCTTCGTAAACCTTGCCCAGGGAAGATGCCGACACGACAGTCATGATTTCCTTCATCCACGGCAACTCTTTTCTCTCTTTGAAGAAGTAAGAGCACCAAAATGAAGGTTGCGATACACTTCAGTTCAGTCGTGCTAGGGGGCTCACTAGCAACGTCACTCCACCCTAGCACGTGCCATTTGAGGCATCTGTTGCTATCTGTGAGACTCTTAGATGTTCCTGCACCTTTTCCTCGCTTGACCCAACGTTGACGATGACTCTTCGTGGTCCAAGCGTTTTCTTCTTTTCGGTTATTTCGAAGTTTCCTCTGTCTCGTTTGAGGATTCTTGCTTTTTCCGGAAGTCTACCTTTTTCGTAGTCTCTCCAGCCGATTTCCTTAAAAATCCATCTTTTACCTAAATGCGCCGCGATCACGGCATGTTTGTGTCCATTGTCGGTTGGAACGAGTTCATTCAGGAATCTGAAGAGTTTCTCGATTTGTTGTTTCGGAAAGTACGCGTAGTACTTTGCGTTTTTGACTTCGAAAGCGTACATCTCTGAGTTTTTTCTTGCCATTATGTCTGGCAGAGGATTGAGGCTGGGATTGCTGACTGGAACACGTACGGCCTTGTATCCGTTTTTATGCAGAAGCTTTACGAGTGCGTTTTCGGTGTAGAAACCTCTCTTTCGCCACCTGCGAATTGCGTCTTTGTCAACCTGTTTCACTGATAGCTTTTCTCCCAGGCTAGAGGATTTGCAGCTTTGATGTGTACTTGCTGCCTCCTCAGTTCTGAGGGTTGCTATGGTCCTTGTGCTTATAAGTTTGAACTGGAACTCTGAGCATTGGTTTGTCGACTAAGCATTCTCTTAGGTAGTCGTCGAGAGTTGCTGCGGGAACTACTTCAATCGTGTAGTCGTTAACGTCTATGGAGTTTTCGAAGTTCTTCTGTGGAATGACTACCTTCTTGAAGCCCCAAGCTTCTGCGGCCTTTATTTTCTCGTTAACGCCTCCTACGGCCGTTACTTGAATGGAGTCTCCGACGCCTAGGTTGATTTCCCCCGTGACTGCCACGTCTTGTCTGACAGGTCTTCCTTCGACAAGCGAACACAGAAGTATGGTCATTGATACGCCTGCCGATGGTCCGTCTACACCGTAGGACTGGGCAAAGTCAATGTGGGTCAGGTAGTCCTGGGCTATGTCGGTGCCGTATTTTTGCAATATTACGCTTCTGACCTTGGCGATACTGTCTGAAATGAAGCTTTGGCCTTTAGCTACTCCAGTAACTTTGTAGTAGCCCTTGAAAGAGTAGTTTCTTGGAAGCTCGCTTCGCTTGACCATCTGGGCCTTCACGTTTAGGACACTGCCTGTCATTTCGCCGCTGTAAGGGTCTTTAACGACTGCCAACCCGTGGATTTGGCCGAGTTTTACTCCTTTCGGCTTTATTTCCAAGAGCTTTCCTCTTTCGCCCATGTCGTGCTCCAGCATTTGTCTCTGAATGGTTTTGCAGTGTTGTCCAACGGCCTCTACTACGTGCCTTCTTTCAACGATTTTGCTGTCTTCGTTTCTGGCAAGTGTTGAAGCGGTTTTTATTATGGAGATTAAGGTTCTGAAGCGGGTTGTCAACGCATCTTTCTTGTCGCTTTTACGTCTGCCTTCTTCAACTATTTCGAGGCATGCTTCCCGGCTGAAAGGAATGAGGTTAAATCGTTTCACCTCTTGCGCAATGAACTGAACGTATCTCCGTCGGTTTTCCAGGGTGTTGGGCATATCATTGTTCATCCTGACGACTTTGCCGTATCCGTAGATTCTGTCCATCAATGCTGGATGAAGCTGGCCTATACTGTCGAAGTTGCCCGCGCCGACGAGGAATGTTATTGCAGGAACAGGTTCTGTTGAGACAGCCATGGCTGCTGTGTCGCTACCGCCAAATCTACCTCGCAGCGTTATTGGAAGTTTTCCGTCCTCAAGAACAGTCAAGAGTGTCACAGCTTCTTCAGGGTCGAGGTTTTTTATTTCGTCGATGTACAAGATGCCGAGGGACGCAATGTGCACGTCTCCAGCGCTTACTCTCTGGTGTTCAGGTGTTCCCAAGCCCCCCGTTTGGTACGGATCCCATGCGATTGACCCGAAGAGTTGCGCGCTTTTGTGACCAGTCGCATCTATGAATGGGGCGTGGCCAGAGCCGTTGTCAACGATGAGTTTCGGAACGTCCGTCTGTTGGGCCCCACCGACGCCCCTCATGTTTCCCATGCCTCCCATCTTCGAGAACCACCAGAGGAAGACTCCGAAGAAGATTAGACTTCCACCAGGTATGAATGTCAAGGGTACGAGGCCCACGAACCTTTGCACGAGGAAATCTGAGAAACCGTTATATGTGCTACGTAAGGCGTCGCTCATTCCCTGCCACAGCTGCCAACCTTGAAACATAAAGTAGAGTCCCAACCCTATCAGGAATATGCCGAGCACTATCAAGAATATCTGCAGAACCTTTAAACCCACTTTTGTCAGGAATTTTCTCTTGAGATCCCTAAGCTGTTCTCTCTGAATGATTTTCTTTGCTTCTCCTGCCTTGTGGATGGATATTTTGGGTTGGCTCGGCAGTACCTGGTTTTTCCAACAGATAGCGTCGAACAGTTTTATGCCGTTCTCCTTGTAGACTTGAGTGAGTTTTTCTGCTAGCGCTTTGCCGATGAGTGATTTTCCGGTTCCGGGGTCTCCGAGCAGGAGAAGATAAGGTCCTGGGCTGATTGCGGGTTTGGTGGCAGGGTTAGATTTCGGCCCTACGCTCCAGCTTTCGTACCACTTGTTTTCCTCTAGCCATTTGAGTTTATGCACCCATTCGTCCAAGCAAAGGAAGCATTCTTTGAGGGCTTGATCCTGTCCTACAGCCCAATTTATCAGATTGTCGTCTACTGGGAAGCCTTCGGTGTTCTTGAAGTTCCCCCAATCCCATTGTACATTGACTTTTCTGCCGTCCACGTTTCGTTCGAGCGTTTCAACGTCGTTCCCG
>Ga0187770_10002352_pt1 | contig 10565 bp, 9 predicted proteins | sample 0116_SJ02_MP02_2_FD_133154 | JGI IMG/M metagenome (GOLD analysis project Ga0187770, IMG submission 133154) | Tropical peat soil microbial communities from peatlands in Department of Meta, Colombia - 0116_SJ02_MP02_20_MG | ecosystem: Environmental > Terrestrial > Soil > Wetlands > Peat | place... | reverse complement strand
TCGTGCGTGTTTTCATGGGAAACTTGCTCGCAAAGCCAATCGAGGTCAGTGTAGCGTTGAGCGCGGCGCCGGGCGACGGATTGCGCCTTCCGACTGTTACGGAGGTCACAAGCAAAAGGGCAGCTATACCGCAATCCATGAATCGCGTCCGTTGTGATCGCTGTCACTTTGACCTGTGATTTGACCTACGGCACCGGCCGCCACCTCGGGCAATACTCCTCAGCATCAGGGCTGCAGGAGGAGCGTTCGATGGCACATCCGGCGATCGTCTGGCGGAATCCCAAACCGATTAACCGGCGCAGGCTCTGGAACTGCGCTCGGCGCGACGAAATGTCGAGCTTGTATGTCGTCGTGCGCTCCGGCGAGCGTGCGAGCGTGTGGGAAGGTTTGCCCAACCTCGAGCTGCTCGACGGGGGCGCCCCGAGCGCGAAACAAATCGCGAATTTGAGCGCGCGCTCAAGCAGGTAGGGACGGTCGGCCGCCGGCATCGATATGGCAGCGCGGCGCTATCCCGCACCACCCCCTGGGCTGACTCAGCCCGGCATGAGCACGATTTCCCATCCTGTCCGCGCAGGAATTTACTTTGGCTTTCCGAACTCGAACTCGATCAGTTCCTGGGACTCCTCCGAGCCGGCCACGTACCGCCATTGCATCACTGCATCCGTAGCGGACTTCAGCAGCACGGGGTTGCCTCCGACAGGCTGCGCGAGTTTCACCGAGCCGTCCGGGGCGACCACAGCAACCAGACGCACTTTGCCGGAGAGCCTTAATTTCCTCGCGAGATCGGGATAGTCCGGCACAACGCGGCGAGTGACTTTGCGTGCATGCCCGGAGGCGCTGGGCTCCTGCGCCCTTGCGCCGGACAAAGCGATCGCAAGCAGCGCCACCAGTGCCGGAATCGGGAGCCGGATTGAGCACCAGGTCCGCATGTGCGCTCCGCCAGGGGCTCACTTACAACGCCCCTTTGATCGAGTCTAGAGTCAAAGCCATTGCGGGCCGCGTATTTCGGAGGGTTTCGCCGTTACGAAAGTCACGGGAAAAGGTGCGCACGGCCCCGGCGCCAGCCGCCCCGAGCCGCATGCTTGTGCGATGCCCCCTAGCCACCACCCGCCCGCGTCTGTCACACTGAATCCCGAATTGCATGGGAAAAATTGAGGCGCTTTGCGGGCGTGAGGAGCGAAGCGACGGGAGCCCGCAGCCGAAATCCCGAGCGGCCGCGGTACCCAGCAAGCCGCTTTTGCTTGATGGGGCGGAGGAGCGAGGGATCTCTTCAATCGGATCGAGAGTCCATGGCTAGAATCCATATCCTGCCCGAGCGCGTGGCCAACCAGATCGCCGCTGGAGAAGTGGTTGAGCGCCCGGCCTCGGTGGTCAAGGAGCTGCTCGAAAACTCGCTCGACGCAGGAGCTACGCGCATCCGAGTCAACGTCGAAGCCGGCGGAAAGAAGCTCATCCAGATCGTCGACAACGGGTGCGGCATGGTCCGCGACGACGCCATGCTCGCCTTCGAGCGTCACGCAACCTCAAAAATTAAAAACACCGAGGACCTGCTCAGCGTCGCCACGCTCGGGTTCCGTGGCGAAGCACTGCCCTCGATCGCATCGGTGGCCCGGCTGCATATGGAAACGCGCGCCGCGGAGGAACCTGCCGGCACTGTCATCGAAATCAACGGAGGCAAAATCATTCGGGTCGAAGAAGCCGGCCTGCCACTCGGCACCTCGATCACCATCCGCGATCTCTTCTTCAATACGCCGGCGCGTAAGAAATTCCTGCGCTCGGAATCGACCGAGCTCTCCCACATCGCGTCGCTCGTCACGCACTACGCGCTGGCACATCCGGACACGCACTTTGAATTGCACTCGGCTACGAACGCGCTTTTGGTCGCGCCGCCGGTCGCCGATCACCGCGAACGCATCTACCAGGTCTTCGGCCGCGAAACGCTCGATCAACTCATTCCGCTCGCCGCAATCCAGCCGCTCGCGCGCATCGGCCTGCCGCAGCCAGCTCCATGGCGTGGTGGCGCGGGCACCCTCACCCGCGAATCAGTCGCGGACGCGAACAACGAAGACGCTGATTCAGCGCCATTCGGCGACATCCGCCTCCACGGCTTTGCCTCCAAGCCGGAGATTCAGAAGCTCAACCGCAATTCGATCTATATCTTCGTCAATAGCCGCCTCATTCGCGACCGCCTCATCCAGCACGCGCTCACCGAGGCCTATCGCAACATCCTGCCGCCCACGGTCTACCCCGTTGTTCTGTTGTTTCTTGAGATGCCCGCGGTCGAGGTCGATGTCAATGTGCATCCGTCGAAGGTCGAGGTGCGCTTCCGCCAGCAAACCGTAGTCCATGACTTTGTCCGCGATGCGGTGCGAGACACGCTCATGAAGGCGCGCCCCGTGCCGCAGTTCCTCTCCGAGATCAACGCGCAGCCAACCGCAACTCCAGGTCTCACGCCAGGAACGCGCGGCAGCAGCTTGGGTGTTGCCCAGAGCCAGGGACAGCCTGTGCCCTGGCGGCATCTCTACGAGCCTGCCGCTGGCAACAACTTCGCCCTGCAACCGCCAACGATGCCGTCCGTCACTGCCCGCTTCGCCTTCGAAAGCGGAATTGCAGTCGAAGCCAACGCCGCCGTTTCTCTCGCGCGCGCAGCCGAGCCACCCGTTCCCGATCACGGCTGCGCCCCTCCGATTGAAGCCGAGTCACAAACACCGCCCACGCTCGAATCGCTGCGCACCTTGAACGCGCTGGGGCAGATTCGCAATTCCTTCATTCTCGCCGTAAACGAAGAGGGACTCTGGATCATCGACCAGCACGTGGCCCACGAGCGCGTGCTATTCGAGCGGGTGTCGCGCCAGCGTGCCGCGCAGAAAGTGGAAAGCCAGCGGCTGCTGATGCCGCTGGTCATCGAGCTGACGCCTGCGCAGCTGGCCGTGTTCAGCGAAATCGCTGCCGAGCTTGAGCACAACGGATTCGAGGCCGAGCCTTTCGGCGCGCGCAGCGTAGCCGTTAAGGTTGCGCCCGCCGGCGTGGACGCGTCGCAGGTCGAGCACATGCTCCACGAAATTCTCGAGCAGCTCACCCGCGAAGATCAGGCTGTGAACCTCGATGCACTGCGCACCCGCATCGCCGCCTCCATCGCCTGCCACGCTGCTATCAAAGTCAACATGCCGCTCGATCAGAACAAAATGCAGTGGCTGCTCGAAGAGTTGGCCAAAACCCAGCATCCCATGACCTGCCCCCACGGCCGCCCCGTGGTGCTGCGCTACACCATGGCCGAAATCCAGCGCGCGTTCAAAAGAATCTAGCTCCGAGCCACGAGCTTGAAGCGAAAGCCGAGAGCCGAAGGCCGAGCCGCGTTAGCCCGCAGCTGTGTTCTAATCATGACCATGACCGAAGTCGAGCTCCTTCAGGCGCGCAGCCAGAAATGGCATCTCGATGGCCAGCCCGTCCGTACGCTGGAGCAGGCGCGCACTTTCCTGGAGTCCGTTGGCTTCTGCCTGATGTATCCCACACGTCCGGCCGTGCTCGTGCCGACCTTTATCGGAGCCTGGGTTGGAGCCGACGATCGGCTGCCCCTGCGGCAACACGCCTACGCCGATTCCCGCGCCACCGAGGCCACGGATCTTATGGTGCGGGTTCTCCGCGACAAGGCCGCCTTTGAAGCTCCGCTGTTCGACGAAAACAACGCTTTCCTCGTGGCCGCGCGCGTTTTTCCTTTCTATTACGCCCTGGTCGGAGAAAGAAATCCTCGGCAGGCGCCCAAGGCGACTACGCGCTCGGGATATTCCCAGCTCGCCTGCGATGCCTTTGAAATCATCCGCCGCCGCGGTCCAATCTCGAAAACCAAGCTCGGCGAGCTGCTCGGCGGAGGATTGTCCACCGCCGGCCTCGATCGTGCCCTCGCCGAATTATGGGCGAAGTTGCGGGTTACGCGTGTCGACTATTCCTCCGATGAAGGCTCGGTGTGGGACGAACTCGTGCGCTGGGCGCCCGACAAAGTTTGGGAGGGCGTAGGCGTTTCGGCCGCAGAAGCTCTGTCCGCCCTGCTCTCGAAATATCTCGATTGCGTCGTCGGCACCGAGCAGGAAGAAGTGGAAAAGTTCTTCTCCAATTTTGTGCCCCGCTCCCGCGCACAAGATGCCATCCGCGCCCTGCTAGCCGCTCGCCAGTTCAGCTTCACCCGTGTCGGCAGCAAGTCCCTGCTCGAAATCGCGCCCCGCAAAGAGCCGTTCGTGTTGCGCCCTCGGGCCGCCAGCGCCCGTCCGGCAAGAAACGGGTAGGGGCGCTGGAGATTGGCTCAGCCACTTTGGTGAACAAATTCGCGCTATCACTTAATCTCTGGATGGATCGCATTACTTCTCCTTTTACCTTGTCCGTGTACAATTCTGCCTTTGCCCGATGACCGAGCCTTCCCCACGCAAACTCATCATCGCCATCGACGGTCCCGCCGGGGCCGGCAAAAGCACGATTGCCTCGCGTGTCGCCCGCAAACTCGGCTACGTCAACCTGGAGAGCGGTGCCATGTATCGAGCCCTGGCCCTGAAGGCAATTCGATGGGATACGTCGCTCGAAGATGAAGCCGCGCTTCTGAAGCTGGCGCACGAATCGCACATCGCGCTCGAACCGATGATCGGCGGCAATCGCGTGCTTCTCGATGGCATCGATGTCTCCGCCCGCATCCGCGAACGCGATGTCACCGACGCGGCTTCGAAGGTCTCCGTGCACCCCAAGGTCCGCGAATGGATGGTTGCCCGCCAGCGTGAAATGGGTCTTGGTGGCGGCGTGGTCATGGAGGGCCGCGACATTGGCACGAAGGTGTTTCCCGATGCGGATCTGAAGATCTTCCTGGACGCCGATCCTGTGGTGCGCGAGCAGCGCCGTATGGCGCAGCAGAAGATCAAGGGGGAAATAGCGGCCCATGTGGCCGCCGAACTCCGCGAACGCGACCGCCGCGACCGCACCCGCGCCGCATCCCCGCTCGTTCCCGCCGACGATGCCGTGGTCCTTGACTCCACGCACATGAAGGAAGACGAAGTCGTGGCACGCATCGAGCGCCTTGCCGAAGTTAAGCTCGCAGCGCAGCGACATGCTAGCGGCGGCGAGGCCTAGGCGTTTCTGCGCCGCCGAAGTGTCCGTTCACCACGCCACCCTTTACTGGAGGTTGTTCCATCATTTCGGCGCCGGGCTCGAATTCCCCATGTCCACCACCACTTTCCACGACCCGTCCTTCTGCTTTTTCCAGATCGACGTGTACTTGCCATAGTCCGTCACGAGCTTCCCGCTTTTGTCCTTGTGCTTGAAGACGTAGTTGCCGCAGGTGTACCCCAGGTCGCCCGAAGCCGCCATATCGCCGCGCACGGGAGTCCAGGTCAGCGATGTGCCCTCCGGCCACGCTGGCTGCCTACGCATTTCTTCTTTCGACACGATCCCGCCGCCATCGTCCAGTTCCACTCCGTCCTCGGCAAAGTAATGCAGGAACGCGTCGTGCCCGTGCTGCGCCGCGTCGGCAGCAAATGCAGCCTCGAGTTGGAAAAGCAGTTCCGTACCCTTCGCGGATTTTTCCCCGGCGGCGAATGCGGGGATTGCTAATGTGGCGGCCAGCAAAACTGACACAAGCGAACGCAGCATGATTGAAAGCATCAGGAAGACTCCTGTCGAACCGATTTCCGGCGACTCACAGTACCACGCTCACCAAACCAGCGTCACGCAAGTCGCAGCGGCTGGCAGGGTCTGAATTCAGACGCCGCCAGGATGCTCTCCTGAGTAGTCCGCCCCGCAATTCGCCTGTTACACTCTTTACCCATATCACTCTTCACTCATCTATGAGAGCCCAAAAAGACCTGAGCATTCTGACTTATTGCGCGCTCCTCGCCTGCCTCTTGTCCACAGTCGCGCAGGCGCAAACGGCCGCTTCGGGGCCCGCTCCCGACCTCCGCACGCCCGAGGAAAAGCATCTTCGCAACGTTCGCCAGCTCACCTTCGGCGGCTCAAATGCCGAAGCCTACTTCTCCGCCGATGGCAAAAAGCTCATCTTCCAGTCCACGCGCGACAACCTGCAGTGCGACCAGATCTTCACCATGAACACCGATGGCAGCGAGCAGAAAATGGTCTCGACCGGCAAGGGCCGCACCACCTGCGGTTACATTTTCCCGCGCCAGGACAAGATTCTCTATTCCTCCACGCACCTGGCCGACTCGGTCTGCCCACCACGCCCCGACTATTCCAAGGGCTACGTCTGGGCCATCTATCCCGGCTACGACATCTTCACCGCCAAACTCGATGGCTCCGACCTCAAGCAGCTCACCACCACGCCCGGCTACGACGCCGAAGCCACCATCTCCGAAGACGGCAAGAAAATCGTTTTCACCTCGATGCGCAACGGCGACCTCGATATCTATTCCATGAACGCCGACGGCACCCACGTCAGGCAGCTCACGCACGAACTCGGGTACGACGGTGGCCCGTTCTATTCCAAAGACCGCAAGTGGATCGTCTACCGCGCCTATCATCCCAAAACCGATGCCGGAATCACTGAATATAAGGAACTGCTCAAGCAAAACCTGATTCGCCCGACCACGCTCGAAATCTGGCTCATGAAGGCCGATGGCAGCCACAAGCGCCAGCTCACGAACCTGGGCGCCGCCAGCTTTGGTCCGTCTTTCTTCCCCGACGGCAAGCGCGTCATTTTCGCCACCAACGTCGGCTCGACCGGCGGCATGGGCAACTTCGAGCTTTACACAATCAATGTCGATGGCACCGGTCTCGAGCGCATCACCTACAGCGACGGCTTCGACGGCTTCCCCATGTTCAGCCCCGACGGCAAGCAGCTGGTCTGGATTTCCCACCGCAATGGCAAGCAGCCCCACGAAACGAACGTGTTTATCGCCGATTGGGTAGAGTGATCCAAAGTCAGGGTCAGGGGTAAGAAGTCAGGGTAAGAGGTAAGAGGTAAGAAGTCGGAGGAAAGAGATAAGAAGTCAGAGATAAGAGGTCAGAAGTCCCACTGCGAAGTTTGAGATCCATTCAGAGAATCAGTCCCGCAGGGACGATCCACCTTAGCCCCGCGCTTTAGCGCGGGGTGACGTGGGGCAAGAGACCAAAGTCCCGGAGGGACGACCCAGTTCCCGGCATGCACCATAGGGATGCGCTCAATGATGAACTGACTGGGCTGTTAGAAATTTACTGGAATTGCTTTCCATGAAACCACCACAATGGACCATCCTCGGCGTATTTCTCCTCCTGGCAATCGCCGGCGTTACCGGCTTTATCCTTACCGGCGACTACGGCAATTATCAGGTGAAGACTGCCGGGCAGGCCTCGCCGCAGCCAGAACTGGTCGATACCAGTGTTCTCAGCACCGCCCGAGCCATGGTGCCTTTCGCCATCACTCCCGAAGAGCAAAAACTCGCCGCCGATGCCATGCGCCTCGCCGATCATGAAGTCGACCTCGCCTTCGCCGATGCCCTGCGCGACGCGCGCGAGCACACCAGCGAAAACGATCCGAAATATCGCGAGCTTCACGCCCGCATCCACGACGCCCAGTCCGCCGTCGACGACGACAAAGCGCGACTCGCCCAGCTGAAGGCGAAACTGGCCGCCGCCAGGCCCGCCGAGCAGGAAAACCTCCAGGACCAGATCGCGCTGCTCGAGGCGCAACAGACTCCAGACGAAGATGAACTCGAAGTCGCCCACGACGACCTCGTCCGCGCCGGCGGCGACCGCGAACGCGCCATCGAGCGCCAGCGCGAAGCGCACGAAGCCAGCGAAGACCACCTTGCTAAGAACGCGCCCGTCGCGCAATCCCTGCCCGCCGAACTCAGCGAGTCCAATCTCGCCGCTCAGGTTCGCGCTTGGCTCTGGCTGCACCGCCAGCAGGCGAGTCTCGAATCCGCCCGCCATCAGGCCCAGGAACTGGCTCAATCCCTGCAAGGCCAACACGACGCCGTCGAGCGCCGCCTCAAAGACGAAGCCTCGCAGAGGCAACAGTCACGCCAGCAGGCGGCAGGCCTGCGCGCGCAAAGCGCCCGCGGCGCGGTTTCTAAAGAGGCCGTCGCGGCCGCCCTCGAATCGCTCCAGCACGCTTCCACCGACCAGAAGCTTCTCTCCGGCTACAACAAGCAGCTCCAGGACGTGCAGGAACTCGCTTCCGTCTATGGCAACTGGATCGCGCTTTCCGCCGCCGCCCGCCGTGCGGCTGTGCATGTCATGCTGCGCTCGCTCCTCTGCATCCTTTTGATCGCGCTCCTCGCCTACTTCGCCGCCAGCGCCACCGACCGCTTCTTCAGCGAAGCCACCGCGGAAAAAAAGCGCCTCTTCACTCTCCGTAGCGTAGTCCGATTCGCGTGGCAGGCGGTTGCCGTCTTGCTCATCGCATTCGTAATTTTCGGCGCGCCCAATCAGATGCCGACTATCCTCGGCCTGGCCGGTGCCGGCCTCACCGTCGCGCTCAAAGATTTCATCGTCGGCTTCTTTGGATGGTTCGTGCTCATGGGCCGCAACGGCATTCGCGTCGGAGACTGGGTCGAGATCAACGGCGTAGTCGGCGAAGTCACCGAAATCGGCCTGCTCCGCACCGTCCTGCTCGAAACCGGCAATTGGACCGACACCGGCCATCCCACCGGACGCAAGGTCGCCTTCGTCAACAGCTTCGCCATCGAAGGCCACTACTTCAACTTCTCCACCGCCGGCCAGTGGCTCTGGGACGAGCTGGAGGTCACGATCCCGCCCGGCGAAAATCCTTATGCGCTGGTTGAATCCATTCAGAAGCTGGTCGAGGAAGAGACGCGAGCTAATGCCGAGCAGGCCGAAAAAGAATGGCAGAAATCCGCCGGACAGCACATGCAGTCGCTCTCCGTCGCCCCCGCCATCCACCTCCGCCCCACCGGCTCGACTGTCGAACTGCAGGTCCGCTACATCACCAACGCCAGCGAACGCTACGCCATGCGCGCTCGCATGTACGAAAAAATCGTGGCTCTGCTCCACGCCCAAACCAAAACCACCGCCTAAACATTTTTGGTCCTAAAAGGAATGCATGACGAAGCTTGCCGCGCTCGCGCCCAATGGCCGCAGGCGACAGCGAGCATTCAGAGTTGCGGTGTTGAGGGTGAGCCGTCTCGGGGAAGACGACGACGATGCTCAATGACCACTCAACCGATCCGCAGCAAACTCGCAAAGTGCCATGAGAACCTGTCAAGTCCCACTCGTATGGTTCCCGTGTACCAGCTGGCTCTCGCGCACCAACTGCTGCTTAATCCTCTGTGGCAACCGCGAGGTCTGCAAAATCTCGCGCAGTCTTGGCCCCGAGATCGTCCGCGCAAACGCCAAAGCCCGCGCCAGCGACAGGTGCTCGGTCCGCAGCAGCGCCACCTGCACATCGCGCCGATACGACCACTTCGCGTGCTGTTCCACCGCCTGGATCAAAGCCGAACCCGCATCGAGCTTCAGCACCGCCTGCACCACCAGCGCTTCCGTCAGGCGAGCGTTTCCGAGCGCCGTGCGCATGATTCGTTCTTCCGAATCCAGCAAGAGCGCACCCGCGATTCTCCCCGAACCCTGTCGCGCCAGCGTCAAACGCTCGCCCTGAGTAATTGTCGCCAGCCGGCTCAGCAGAGTCTCATCGGCCGCTCGCTTCACATCCGCGGGCACAACCGGCGAGAGCGCCACCTTCATCAGATCGAACGTATAGAACTGCCGGATCAGCGGCACCGAAACGTGCCTCGGTGCTTGCGCATGCGAAGCCAGCGCAATCTTGACCTTGCGCAGCTTGAGCAGCGTCCGGTTCCTGGCTAGTTCCTCGATGACCTGCGCCGGGAGATCGGCCCGTTGCAACATCGCCAGCGCCAGCTCCGCTGTGAGCGCAGGATCGCCTGCCGCCCGCAACAGATCCTCGGTAACAGCACTGTGGACCGCTTCTTCCAGCGAAAGCGTCGACGGAGTCGTTGCAGGAGAGGCTGTCGATGCAATTGCAGGGTGCCTCACCCAAGCTCTGCTTGGGTGGGGATTTTCCGCAGCTTCGGCCGCGTTGTTCTGCGATACAAGTTCGTCGCACTCACTCATCAGAAATCGAGCAACATCCTCAAGAGCCAGACCGTTGGTGTCCCGCCGCTCGCGCCAACGCCAGCGCTCCCATCACCGGATCGACAAAGTCATCCCGCAGGTCAATCTGCGGAAACGCGGCGCTAAGCCGATTGTAAAAAGCTCTACGCACTTCCTCCGACTGACGAAAGACACCCCCTGTCGTGGCCACTGGGACATAGGGTGGATCGGGCCCAATTCGCCGAAGGACCAGCGCAGCCAACTCGGCCAGTTCCGCTCCCGCGCGCGCAAGCAGTTGCCGAGCCGCCGAATCGCCGTCCGCTGCCGCCCGCAACACCACCCGAAAAAGCCGGGGAAACTCCGGAGGCGGAGTCGAATTTGCCTTCTGTACCAGCGCCTCCAGATCCGCCAGCTTCCACTCCGCCAGAATCCTCGCCGTAAGCGCTGTTTCTTCCTGCAGGTCGCGCGTGCGCAACACGCCTGCAACCGCCTCGCGCCCAATCCACTGCCCTGAGCCTTCATCGGAGATA
>Ga0187770_10002349_pt1 | contig 10570 bp, 9 predicted proteins | sample 0116_SJ02_MP02_2_FD_133154 | JGI IMG/M metagenome (GOLD analysis project Ga0187770, IMG submission 133154) | Tropical peat soil microbial communities from peatlands in Department of Meta, Colombia - 0116_SJ02_MP02_20_MG | ecosystem: Environmental > Terrestrial > Soil > Wetlands > Peat | place... | reverse complement strand
GGTGTGATTCAAGTTTTGGACCTGCGAATGATTATAAACTGGCGTTTGTTTGCTGCATCATCTATTTACTGTTTCCAGCGTTTCTTCTAAAGGTGTAGGCATAAAAGTTACGTTGTCTTTTTTTGGCGGCGCCTGATGTTTTGTTTTTTCTGCTCTTTTTTCTGGTCTTTTTTGGTCACCTATCCAGTAAATGCTCCAGCCCATGAGAAAAATGAAGATTAGCCCTGGAAGGAGAAAAAGCGTCAAGATGCTGTTGCGTTTGCGTCTGCCTTTTTTAGCCTTCAAGTTTGCACCTGATTACCCTTCGGGAGATTGCAAGATAAGCTTTGATAATCTCAAATAAAGATTCAAGATCACTAAATATGTGAACAGGAAGTGATTGATTATTTTTTGCTTTGATTTGAACGAAATTATGGTCAAATTACGAGTTTGGCGAGGCTTTTGATTCCCAACGAGTCGGACGCCGATTGGTGCATCACGAAAAAGACGATTGAAACTTTCCTTGAGTAACCTCTTGGTTTAGCTTTCAGTCTTCTTCTGCACTTCGAAAGCTGGATATTCCTTTAGTTTATTAGCCATTTCTGTAAGCTGCTTGTCAACGAGGTAATTGACTGTTCCTTCTTCAAAAGTTCCATCCTCACGTCTTTCGCCAGCCTTTGTCCCCGTTAGAAACTCGATGCCTTCATCGATTGTCTTGACGGAGTAGATGTTGAATTTACCTGCTTTCACGGCTTCAACAAGCTCTTCTTTTAGCATTAGGTTTTGCACGTTGCTTTCCGGTATCATTACCCCCTGCTGCCCAGTGAGTCCATTTAGCTTGCAGACTTCAAAGAAACCTTCGATTTTCTCGTTCACGCCACCTATGGCTTGGACTTCGCCTTTCTGGTTAACTGAACCAGTGACGGCTATGGTCTGCTTTATCGGCAACTCAGAGAGCGCTGACAGAATCGAGTACAATTCGGTGCTTGATGCACTGTCACCTTCGACTCCTTCATAATTTTGTTCAAAAACCAATCTCGCGGAAAGGCTCAATGGCTTATCTCTGGTGTATTTGTCGTTTAAGTAGCCGCTGAGAATCAGGACGCCTTTTGTGTGTATGGGGCCGCCCATCTTGGCTTCTCTTTCAATGTCGATTACTCCTTCCCTGCCTAAGCCTATGCTTGCGGTTACGCGTGAAGGATTTCCGAAGGCAAAGTCGCCCATTCCCATAACCGATAAGCCGTTAACTTGCCCGACGCTTTCTTGAACGGTGTCTATTAGGAAGAATCCGCGTTTTATCATTTCTTGGATTTTTTCCTGGATGAGTTTTGAGCGGTAAACTTTTTCTTCTATCGCCTTTTTGATGTGGTTTCCAGTTATGAATTCGGAACTGTCTTGTATGGCGTAGTAGTTCGCTTCCCGAATTATATCTGCGATGTACGCAAATTGCGTTGACAGCTTGTACTGGTCGTCTGCAACTCTTGAGCTGTACTCGACTATTTTAGCGATGCCTGTTCCGTCAAGGTGTTTGAGGTTTTCCTTTTCACAAAGAGTACATACCCAAGCGGCGTATTGCATTATCTTATCCTCAGTTCTGTCCATTACTGTGTCGAATTCCGCTTTAATTTTGAAAAGCTCTCTAAAGTCAGGGTCCAGCTCAAACATCATTTGGTAGAGGTAGGGGTTCCCGATTAGGATTACTTTGGCTGTTAAAGGAATTGGCTGGGGCTTGAGGGTTTTAACGCTGAGGAAGCCATAGCGTTCTTCAGGTTCCGCTATAGTCATGTTTCCGTCTCTGAGGTCTCTTTTTAAGCCGTCATAAGAGAACGGGTTTTGAAGCAATTCTTCAACGGGGATGATTAGATATCCGCCGTTAGCCTTGTGGATTGAGCCCCCGCGGATCATGCTGAAGTCGGTTGTTAAAGCGCCGAACTGTGCTTCCTTTTCTGTTCTGCCTAGAAGGTTAGGATATGTGGGGTTTGTTTCCATGACGACGGGAGCGCCTTTGGTTTCAGAGTTGTCGATGACAACGTTTACTTCATATTTCTTGTAGGGGTCCTCCCTCATCCAAGGCATCGTGAACGGTAGTTGTTCTTGCGGTTCACTGCCGCCTCTTCTAATGAACTGCTGCAGGTTATCCAGCATGTCGTTCTCTACCGCTTTAAGATGAGATGTCACCTCCGGAAGGCTCCGGTATTTTTCGCTCAGGTTTTCCACCAGATTGCCAATGGCGTAAAGGGCGACTTCCTTGTTTAGCTTCTTTAAAGCGTCGTGAATTTGTCTTTCCATATCTATGAGCTGCCTCATTGTATTCCTGAACTCCGTCTCTAACTCTTCCCTTTTCTCCTGCAGTCTATCCTTCGTTTTTTGAGGCAACGCTAATATTTCCTCTTCGCTGAGCGGTTTGCCGTCTAGCACTGGAATAAGCAACAGACCAATGGGCGTGGTTTGAATAACAAAGCCTTCGCGTTGAGCCTTCACGTTTAACTCTTCGATTAACTGTTTCCTCTTATTTTCTAGCTCTCGGATTGTGGCTTCTCTTCTTGCCACGTAGTCTTCACTTTCAAAAGCCTTAGGAAGCGCTGTTTTGACGTTTTCAATGAAGTTCTTCATGTCATCTCGAAATTCTTTGCCTTTTCCCGCCGGCAACTGAATGGCTTTCGGTTCATATTGATTACCAAAATTATTAACGTAACACCAGTCAGGCGGAACAGACTGGATTTTAGCTTGGGCTTCAACGAAGTTTTTAACTGCAGTTTTTCTACCTGTCCCAGACCAACCTGCAACGTACATGTTAAATCCAGCATTCTTTATGCCGAGGCCAAATTTTAACGCTCGAACGGCTCTTTCCTGCCCGATAATCTCGCTTGAAGGAGTAAGATCCTTAGTTGATTGACACTCCATAAGCTTAGGGTCGCATTCGTTTCTTAGTTTTTCCAAAGGCAACTTGTTTATCATTTTAAAATCACTTCATTTAAAGGCAAAACTGGCTCCAATTTTAATTTAATTTGGTTAGTAATTAAGTTTCTGTTGCCCGAATTTGCAGAGGTAACAGATCAAGCGCCAGTTTTGTTCAGCTGGATGAAACGTTTGATTAATTCAGGATTTCTCACTTCAGGATGAAAAAGAACACCGTATATCGGCTTTGTTTTATGCTTAATGACTTGCATACATTTTGTCGATTCTGCCCAAACCTCAAAATCCGCTGAAGGCTCAACGCAAACGCTGTGAAGTGAGTAAGCTTTTGAGCCTTCTGAGAGAAGTAGGTTTTCCTTTACTACATTTACCAGCGTCATCCCTATTTCCAAACAACGCGTCAAACGCATTCCGTAAACCATTCCAATCGTTTCCATGCCTGCGCATATACCCAGCACTGGCTTCTCTGTTTCTTTTAGCCACTGAAATTTTTCCAAGCGACTTAAAGTCGCCATGTCTTTAAGGGCTGTTCCTGAAAGGATAACCATGTCGCATTGGCTTAGCTCTTTGTTGGTCACTTTAAGGTGATGTTTTACCGTGCACTCATCAAGCGATTTAGCAATTGAAGCTATAGGCGATACAAACTCGTAGTAGGCCAGCGAATCCTTCTTCCAGTTCATGTCGATGATCAAAATCATTTTTCAACCAGCCGTGCCTTGTTGATCTTGAATACTCCTGAATTTCCTTTTGCTTCAGTGGTATGATCAAGAATTTCGATTTTCTTTTTGAATTGGGGAGCATCTAAAACTGTGGTTTCAATTTCCCCGCCTTCCCCGGAGGGGCTTATACCATATTTCTGCTGCAGATCCAATAGCTTACTTATCAGCGCGGCATCAATTTGTTTCCCAAGCCATTTTTCGTCAAGAGGGTAGGCGAAAACTCCTGAAATAATCACTTTAAAGCGTCTTTCAAGAAGCTCCTCTAAAAGGGCGTTCTGGTCGCGCTTCCAAAGCGGGTTAAAACACCAGAGATCAAGCTTGTTGCATATGCTCTGCACCCGTTCTGCCTGATAGACTGACTCCACCGCACCTGTTACAACGCCCTTTATACGGAATTTCCTTGCTGCCTCCGAGATTGCTTCTTCCAAGTCTGAGAGCTCTTTTTCTTTTTCGCCTGGCGTTGTCTTCGTTATCTGTGGCAAGTGTAAGGCTTCTGCTTGGAGGGCTGTAATGTTGATATTTGGCGTGTGGAACATATAGCTTTCCTTGTTCTCAGAAATCAGCGTGATGAGGCATACTACTTCTTCTTTTTCTTTAGCGTAGTGAAGGCCAAGTGTTGAGTCTTTACCGCCTGAAAACAGAACTCCAAGCCGCATGGGTACCTTAAAGAAGAAAACTGGTTAATATGCCTGCTTGAAACAGGTTTTTCTTTAAACCTTTACTTTGCGGACGTTAGGAATTGCGTTAAGCTTCTCTATTATCTCCGGGCTGACTTTCTTGTGTATCACGTAGACGGATACGGCGTAGCCGCTGTTTTCAATTTGCCTCGAGTAGTTTGCTCTTATGTTTATGTCGTTGTCAGCCAAGACCTTGTCAATGTTGGCAAACACGCCCGGAACATCTCGGTGATGAATGAAAAGGGTGTAGACCGGTTTTTCTTCCAGCTCAATGCTTTCGCCCGCGTTCACCGCGTTCAAGAAGTCGCCGCCTAGAAGATAGCCTGAAACCACACGGGCTATTTCGATTGATGTTTCCCTTTGAGCTTCAATTGTTGAGGCGCCGAGGTGACTGCTTAAAACTGCGTTATCTAACTCTTTCAGTTTGTTTTTGAATTTAGCGCCTTCGGTTTTAGGTTCGTCAACATAAACGTCCAGTGCGGCGCCAGCGATTTTCCGCTCTTTCAATGCTCTGTATAGTGCCTCTTCGTCTATGTTGTTCCCTCTCGAAGTGTTGATCAGGTAAGCTGTTGGCTTCATTACGCTAAGTTCTTTTTCGCCGATGACCGATTCCTTTCCGCCTGGAGTGTGAACGCTGACATAATCTGCATTTGCGAGAACCTCTTCTTTTGCCATGAATTTTATCCCAGACTCGAAGCATGGTTTTATGTCATAGCCGATTACTTCCATGTCAAAGCCGCGGCGTGCAATTTCTGCCAGCTTTTGCCCGATTCTTCCGCAGCCTAAGATGCCCAAGGTTTTGTAGGAGATCTCGGTGCCTTTAAGCTTCTCTTTTTTCCATACACCGCCTTTTAGTGACTGGTGGGCTTGGGGAGTTTTTCTTGAGATGGCAAGCATTAAACCGATGGCCAGCTCTGCCACTGCATTGGTGCTTCCGTAGGGAGCAGATTTGACTACTATCCCGTTTTCCGAGGCAGCTGAGATGTCAATGTTATCGTAGCCTACTCCCGCCCTTCCTATAATTTTGAGTTTGCCCTTGGCGCCTGCTTCGATAACCTCCTTTGTAACTTTAGTGGCGCTTCGCACAACTAACGCGTCAAACTCGCGGATGTCGGCAATAAGCTTGCTTGCGTCTCGTTTTTGCGTATCTATCTCTATGCCGGCTTCTTGAAAGAGCCGTAAGCCTTCCTTTTCCAAACCATCGTTTAACAACACTTTCATTTCAGCCAACTCCCTTATGTGCTTACCAGTTGGAGATTTAAGCTGATTTACAACCGACAATATTAAATATTCTCAAAAAGCTGATGATTTTGCATATACCTTAACTCTAAGCTTTACTTTTCAAGACAGCCACTTGTTGCTTACTCATTCTAGTGGTTGCTATATCAAAATTTGATACTTCATGGCAGTAGGGACAGCGCAGCCGGCGCGTGTTTCCGCGATAAATGGAGATGAAGCTGGCTCCTGGAACCCAGTGATAGTTGAATTGCCTTTTGCATTTTGGGCAAGTTAACCTTGATACGGCGTGTGGTCCATACCGTGGAAGCAGCACAAAAATTGCTGTGAAGACTATTGCTGTTATGATAACGTAGATTAATAGAAGATCTACCAAGGTCTTTCAGCTTTCAAAAAAGAAGGCAGTTAACTTATTAACATTTAGGGAAGATTTTTCAGATTTTAGTTGCGGCCTTTCGCTATTTTAAGTAACCTTGGTTGGCGATATTTTCTTGAAATCCATGCTGAAGCAGGGATTGTGTGTCCGCTAATTGTAGCGGTGTTAGACACAAGTCTTGTTACAGACGATTACCGAAAAGGTTATCAGCTAACGAAGAAAGAAAAAATTATGAATGATGCCGATGAGAAGACTTTCATGTCTATTGCTCATTCTGTGCTTTTCCATTAGTCTTATTGGAATTGTGCATGCAAATGCGGGAAGTTTCACCTTAGGTCCTGGAAATCAGACTGTTTGCGATATAGCCGTCTCTTCCGGCGATAGAGTTCAAATGACTTTTACAATTACCGGCGATGATTCTAACTCAATGTTGTCTTGGATAGTGTTTCCAAACTCGACCGTCACAAACCTAGGAGATGTTGGCCAATATACTGCCAGTTTTAAGTCCAACGTACCAGGAAACTGCGAATTACATTTCAACAATACTAGTACATCAGAAACTGTGCTTGTTACCCTCAACTACGAAGTAGATCACTACATTCTTGGAGTGCCCGAAATGATTTTTGTTCTGGCAGTCATAGTTGTTCTTTTGATGGTTTTCGTTTCAGGTTACATCATAACGTGTAAATACAGTAGATGAAGAAATAGAGTAGATGAAGAAATAGAGCTAAGCCTTTTTGACGTGGCTTAACGCTTCTTCTATACTTTGGAAGCCATATTTTACTCGGCTAAACTCCTTCTTTAGCATTAACACTTCTTGCTTGACCTCCAGGGGTTTACGTTTACCCTTTATAACGTCAAGCATGAGGTCGCACAGGTGTCTAATGTCGCCTTCTCTAAAGCCCCGTCGGGTTACGTCTTGGAAGCCGATTCTCAGCCCTGAAGGGTTCTCTTTGCTACTTTGGTCATCGTAGGGCAGGAGGTTCTTATTGACGATTAAGTTTGCATCTTCAAGGTCTTGAGCAACTTTGTTGCCGCCGCCGAAACTGCGAATATCCACGGCTATTTGGTGGGATTTAGTGAAGCCCTTTTTCTCGGCTAGAACTTTAACCCCGTTCTCATACAGGTACTGCCCAGCCGTCTGAGCGTTCTTCACAGTCTGTTTTGCAAGATCAACGCCGAAAAGTTTCATCTCCAACGCTGCAACACCGAGCGCTGGTAACCTGGCCAAATGCGTGTTTGAAGCGCTAAGCGGGAAAATGGCAAACTGAATCTTTCTCACTGCTTTTTCCAAGGCTGGGCTGGTTGGGTTTCCCATGATGACCCCGCCTTGTGGACCTGGGAAAGTCTTATGAGTTGAAGAAGAAATAAAATCTGCTCCTTCCCGTAGGGGATCTTGGAATTGACCGCCAGCTATTAGACCCAGAACATGTGACGCATCATAGGCTACGTACGCGCCTACTTCATCGCAGACAGCTTTTAACTCTTTAACCGGATGTGGAAACAGGAAGAGGCTGCCGCCGAATGTGACTATGCCGGGTTGGGCGGCTCGTATGACGCAGGCTGACTTGTCTGGGTCAATATTGAATTCATCCACGTCGTAAACGTGATTGACGTTCTCCAATCCCAGTATGCTGCCTGCTAGACCAGTGTAATCATGTGAAATGTGGGCACCGCAGCTTAGGGGTGTCACGACCATTTTGTTGTTTTTTGAGGCTAATGATAAGCCTTTGAAGGTTGCAAGGTTAGCGTGGGTGCCTGAGACTAGGCGTACATCTGCCCAGTCAGCTTTAAAGAGGCTTTTCATCAAATCTGTTGTGCAGTCCTCGATTTGGGACATGTACTTCTGTCCTTGATAATACCGCTTTTTTACATGACCCTCCATGTCATTTTCTCCCTCCGCGTATCTGGTTGCCAGGTCATGTGAGAAGCAAATCATCTGGTTTACTGCTGGCGATTTTAGCCCTTCACTAGCAATCATGTTTACGCATTCTTTTTCGCGGTACTGTTCATGCTTTCGGGTCGCTTCAATCAAGTTTTGAAATAGATCTGAGAAGTTCTCCATTCTTGTGTTCTTCTCCACGCTTAAATCATCAACGCAATTACGCTTTGCACTATTTAGCCGTTACTGGAACCCTGAGAGGCTTCGAGGTTAATTCTTTAGCTCCTCATGCGACGCAGTTTCTATAGCATGTACAAGATTATGTATAATATTTCGCCTGAAAGAAAAGCAAACCACCAAATGTAGAACAATGGTGTTGTCAATTTCCGATGATAGCGGTTTGGCGCTTTTGTTCTAAGCTGCCAGAAACCGGTGGCAAGAACACAAATTTCCAAGGACATGACTACCACTGCTACGGGTACGTGCACCACCATAAAGTACAAGTTTAGAAGCGGAGTCATTTGAAGAGTCTCTCCGTTGACTGCTCCGCCAAAGGTCCTGTACATCATGTAGCCGATCGACACTGAAAGGTCCCAAGTGACGGCGGCGATTCCTGTAACAGGATGAAAGCGCTTTTTTCCTCTCCCGCTGAGGAACGCGTGGCAAAACAGGAAAGCAACTGGAATTAAGGCGACAGCGACAAATGTGCTTGGAAACGGGGCAATGGTCATATTGCATTACCAATGTTTTAATGGGGTATCTTATGCTTACTAATTAAGACGGCGTCTTCTTTGTTTCAGTTGGGCTTGGCGGCTGAGTTATCTTTGCGATGGGCACTCCACCTGATAGAACGCTTGAATTTAGGAAAGTTATTTCTTTTCCAGAATCCAACCGGATAATCGTCCGGAGCGAAGTCATTTCTTTCACTATGCCCTGCTCGTTCATGTAGGATGTTATTACGCGGTCGCCTAAATTATAGGGTAGTCTGCTCTCTTTGAAGGGCTGGTATTCCCGAACAGCGGTTACGATTACTCCGCCTGAAGCGATCGCACTGTTTGGAAGAGTAACTTGGCCTACGTCGGTTTGTATTCTCGTAACGAGCGCGGTCATTTCAGTGACTTTCCCAGGAATATTGTTGACTATCACGCTGTCGCCTTCCCTAAACTGATAGGTGGTGAAAACTAGGAAACCTGATAAGAGGCTGCCAACAAATGTAGATACTATCAGACCGGCAGTGAGAGAGATGATTCCTACGCTTGCTAAAAGGTCTGTTACTGAAACTTTTAGAATGTAAAGGACCGCGAAGGTTATTACTAATACACTTAATGCAAGCATAACGTAATGTATTATCGTGGAGGCTTGGATGCCGACCCTCTGGGTCATAAACGGTTTGAATCGTCGTATAATCATTATTGCGGCTAGCCAAGAACCTACGCTGACGATTATTTCGACGGCTTGTTCAATCAGTGTGGATAAGCTTATGGGTTGAGCTACGAACTGATGGAAAACGTAGAGGACAACTATTGTCAAGGCTAATGTTATTATCAAGTAGATGATGAATCTTTTGAATGAGCGAATAACGTGAGCCATCTTTATCCTTCCTAGCCATAATTTGCAGGGGGACGTTTCTATAGTTTTCCCAAGCGAAGCGCAAGCCAACGTTACGCCAGCTTCGCATAAAGCTTCTCCCTAAAATAATAGACTTCTCCACACCTAAAACGGATACGTTCCGGCTAACATTCCGATTTTTTCATTATTTCCAGCGTCAAGTCTTCGCCGCACACTCCTCGAATGTCATAAGCCCTAAAGATACTCATTTCTAATAGCACCACTTGGAATACTTCGGCAACAGTAAAATCTTCTTCCCTTTTCAGACGGCGACTTCACAAAGATGCACAAAATAAAACTTGGGAAACTTTCATCTACTTAAACCGTAACTAATCATTTTGGTGAAAAAGTGAATTGATCTGCAACCTTTTCGTTTTTAGACACGCCGAGACGACCGACAACAGGGATAACATTTTTTCAGGTTGGCGTGACCCGGACCTTACTCCGAAGGGTGTGTCTCAGGCTCAAGAAGTTGCGCAACAGCTAGAAAGCGAGAGGATCGATTGGGCATTTACCTCACACCTCGAAAGGGCAAGACGAACCCTCGAAATAGTACTCAAGCCGCACCCGCATGTTCCTATATTCATAGACGACCGCTTGATAGAACGATGTTACGGTACTCTGCAAGGCAAAAGCAAGGCGGAGGTTGCAGCTGAAAGGCCAGAATGGTTTGCCAAGATTCATCGCGGCTTTGATTTTCCGCCGCCAGATGGAGAAAGCCTAAAAATGGTTGAAGACCGAACATTGCCCTTTGTCGAGCAGCTTAGAGATTGGCTTAGACAAAATCCAGGCAACGTAGCAATCTCTTGCCACGGCAACTCGATGCGCCCGATTAGGCGTGTTTTCGAACATCTAAGCCTTAAGCAGATGCTTCAGCTTGAAAACCCACAGGATCAAGCAATGGAATACACTCTTCATATGCACAGTGTCAATATTGGCGTTGCTGAGAAGCGAACGTTTGTCACCGATTGGCAAACCATAACTGTGCCTCCAACTGTGAAGTTAGCAACAGATCCGCAAAATCCATTAAAAGAATACTATTGAACGTGCAGGACTGCTCTTACATTATGTCAGCTCCTAATTGTCCTTGCCCAAAAAAAGATTGCAGTCGCCACAGCAACTGTCAAGAATGCGTAAGTTATCACAAGGCAAAGGATGAACTGCCGTTTTGCGCGAG
>Ga0187770_10002348_pt1 | contig 10577 bp, 5 predicted proteins | sample 0116_SJ02_MP02_2_FD_133154 | JGI IMG/M metagenome (GOLD analysis project Ga0187770, IMG submission 133154) | Tropical peat soil microbial communities from peatlands in Department of Meta, Colombia - 0116_SJ02_MP02_20_MG | ecosystem: Environmental > Terrestrial > Soil > Wetlands > Peat | place... | reverse complement strand
GCGGAAAAAGGGGATTGGTGGTTTGCCGTGGCAGATCATGACCGGATCGATCTTCTGCCGGAGAAAAAGCGGTATGAGCCGGGGGAGACCGGTATTTTTCAGGTGCGGATGCCCTTCCGGGAGGCTACCGCCCTTATTTCTGTCGAACGGGAAGGGGTGATAGAAGCGTGGGTCCAGAAAATCTCCGCGAAAAGGCCAATCATCGAGGTACCCATTAAGGGTTCTTACGCTCCCAATGTCTTCGTCTCTGTTCTTCCGGTGCGGGGTCGCGTGGCAGAAGTAAAACCTACGGCCCTGGTCGACCTCGGGAGGCCGGCCTATAAGCTTGGAATTGCGGAAATCAACGTGGGGTGGAAAGAGCATGAGCTGAAAGTAAGCGTCTCCGCGGATCGCAAGATTTATAAAGTCCGCCAGAAGGCTAAAGTAAAGATTGGGGTTAAAACCTGGGATGGAAAAATCCCCCCGCCAGGAAGTGAAGTGGCGGTGGCCGCTGTGGATGAAGGGCTCTTGGAACTCATGCCCAATCGGAGCTGGAAGATCCTGCCCGCCATGATGGGGAGGAGGGGGTATGGAGTCCAGACGGCAACCGCCCAGGGCCAGGTCGTCGGCAAGCGCCACTTCGGGCTGAAGGCGCTGCCTCAAGGAGGGGGAGGAGGCAGGCAGACGACTCGGGAGTTATTCGATACTCTCCTCCTCTGGAAAGCGAGTCTCCCCCTGGATACGAACGGAGAAGCTTCCCTAGAGGTCCCCTTGAATGACTCCATTACCAGCTTCCAGATTGTGGCCATCGCGACTGGCGGGGTCGACCTTTTCGGCACTGGCTCCGCCTCGATTCAATCGACCCAGGATCTGATGGTCCTATCCGGCCTCCCCCCTCTGGTGCGGGAAGGAGATGGTTTCCAGGCCGAGTTCACGCTTCGCAATACGACCAACCGGGATATGGATGTTCTCGTATCCGCCAAAGCCGGAGGACTCGCCAGACCGTTCCCGCCCGTGTCCGCATCTTTAATCCCGGGGGAAGCCAGAGAGATTGGGTGGGAGGTCACCGTTCCTTTCGGCGTGGAAACGCTCCAATGGGAGGTGGAGGCAGAGGAAAAGGGCTCCCTGGAAAAAGACCGGATCAAGATCAGCCAGCGAGTCACATCGGCCATTCCCGTCAGAATCTTTCAAGCTGCTCTTGCCCGGGTGGAAAAGGATTTTGAGATCTCCGTCGAACGACCTTCCGATGCTCTCCCGGGCCGCGGCGGCGTGAGGGTGGTCTCCCGGCCCAGGCTCGCGGAAAGCCAGACCGCAGTCTCCGACTATATGAAGAAGTATCCCTATGGCTGCCTGGAGCAGAAAGTTTCCATAGCCATCGCCCTGCGCGACGAGAGAATCTGGAAAGGCTTGATGTCCTCTCTCCCCTCTTATCTCGACCCGGATGGGCTGGCCAAGTATTTTCCCGCCATGAGATACGGCAATGAAACCTTGACTGCGTACCTCCTGGCCATCTCCCATGAGGCCGGATGGACCATTCCCGACGAAACCCGGGAGAAGATGGAAGACGGGCTCAGGAAATTCATCGAGGGTTCGATCCTTCGCGGCGCTCCCCTTCCGACCGTAGACCTCTCCCTTAGAAAGCTGTCGGCCATGGAGGCCCTATCCCGAACGGGAAAGTTCGGGGAGAAACTGCTAGGCTCTATTTCCATCGAACCGAATCTCTGGCCCACTTCTGCTCTGATCGATTGGTTGAACCTCCTGCAGAATGCCGCAGATATTCGTGGTCGAGAGGAACGCCTGAAGGAGGCCGAAAATATCCTGGGGTCCCGCCTGAACTTCCAGGGTACAACCTTGAGCTTTTCCACCGAGGGCTCAGATTGTTTATGGTGGCTCATGGTTTCGACTGATGTGAATGCGGTCCGGGCCGTTTTGTCTCTCCTACGGTTGGAAAGATGGAAGGGGGATATGCCGAGGCTGGTTCAGGGGGCACTGGGAAGGCAGAAGGGGGGAAGGTGGGACCTGACCCTCGCCAACGCCTGGGGGATTCTGGCGCTGGAGAAATTTTCCAAAGCTTTCGAGGCCGTCCCCGTCTCCGGCATGACCCGGGCAGCCCTGTCTAACCGGTCCCAGACCCTTGATTGGAAGTCTTCGCCCAAAGGGAAGATCTTTTCTTTCCCGTGGCCGGACAAAAAAGATGAATTATCCATTACCCACCAAGGTGAAGGGAAACCCTGGGTGACCATCCAGAGCCTTGCCGCCATTCCCCTGAAAGAACCCTTCTCCAGCGGCTATAAAATTCAGAAGACCATCACCCCGGTTCAGCAAAAAGACCGCAACAGGTGGAGCCGGGGAGATATCGCCCGTATTCGCCTGGAGATAGAGGCCCAGGCTGACCAGACCTGGGTAGTGGTAAGCGACCCCGTCCCTGCCGGGTCCACGATTCTGGGAAGCGGTCTGGGAAGAGACTCGGAGATACTGACCCGGGGGGAAGAAAGGAGAGGTGCGGTCTGGCCCGCTTTTGAAGAAAGGTCCTTTGAAGCTTTTCGGTCTTACTATGAGTATGTTCCCAAAGGCAAATGGACAGTTGAATACACTATCCGACTGAACCAAAGCGGCCTCTTCCAGCTTCCTGCAACCCGGGTGGAGACTTTGTATCTGCCCGAGATGCTGGGGGAGATTCCGAACCGAAACTTCGAGGTTCAGCCGTAGAAAACCTCAATCCCTCCGTACTGAAAAGCGGGGAAGTGCCGAAATGAAAACTCGTACCATTTTTTTGGTTATGATCTGCGCGGCGCTATTTGCGCTTTGCGCTTCGGTTGGTTTCGCCAATCCCCTGCCCACTTATCAGGAAGTTCGCCTCTCCTATGTGAAGTCGGATTCCCTTTTACTGGATCGCCATGGAGAGATCCTCCATGAGTTGCGGACGGACAGGGATCGCCGACGGCTCGATTGGACACCTCTCCGGAATATTTCGCCGGCGCTGAAAGAAGCCGTGGTTCAGGCGGAAGATCGAAGGTTCTATGAGCACTCAGGGTTGGATTACCGGGGCATAGGGGCAGCGGTACTCCAGGGGCTGACCTCTTCAGGCGTACGGGGAGCGAGCACCATCACCATGCAGCTGGCGGCCCTCCTGGATAGGGAACTCCGAAACGGTAAGGGGAGAAAATCCTTCTGGCAGAAAGGCAAGCAGGCGCTGGCTTCTCTGCAAATGGAGCGAATCTGGTCGAAGGAGGAAATCCTGGAAGCCTACTTGAACCTGGTCAGCTTCCGGGGAGAACTCCAGGGGATTGCCGCTGCCTCCAGAGGCCTGATGGGGAAAGACCCGCACGGGCTCGACCGCGCCGAGTCCCTTATTCTTGCCTCTCTGATCCGCTCGCCGCGGGCATCTTCGGTTGAGGTGGTGAAAAGGGCGACCTCTCTGGGGGAGTCTCTCAAATGGCCAACCGATGGCCCGGAGATTGTTCTCAAGGTACGTCAAATATTTACCGGAACCGATATCTTGCGCCCTCAGATGGCCCTCGCCCCGCATATCGCCAGGCGGTTATTATTGGACCGACCTGATGGCTCGACGGTCATTTGTACCCTCGATGGAGAAATCCAGCGTTTTGCCCTTGACCGGTTGCTCCACCATCTCCTTCCCTTAAGGTCGCAGAACGTCCGGGATGGGGCGGTTCTCATCGTAGAGAATCGGACCGGGGAAGTGCTGGCATATGTGAGCTATGCCGGAGAAGCCGCTTTCGGCCAGCTTGTCGATGGCGTTCAGGCGAAAAGACAGGCAGGCTCTACCTTGAAACCATTTCTCTACGCCCTCGCCTTTGATGAACGGATTCTGACCCCCGCCTCTCTGTTGGATGACTCCCCCTTGGATGTGGCGGTCTTCGGCGGGCTCTACCATCCGCGAAATTATGAAGGGCGGTTTCAGGGACCGGTTCCCGTGCGGGTCGCCCTGGCCTCTTCTCTGAATGTGCCCGCAGTACGGGCCTTATCCCTGGTGGGGACCGAGGCCTTCTTAAACCGGTTGAGGAGCTTAGGCTTGAAGGGAATCAATGAATCGGGGGATTTCTATGGACCGGCTCTGGCCTTGGGGTCGGCGGATGTAAGCCTGTGGGAACTGGTCAACGCCTACTGCACTTTGGCCAACGGGGGAGAATGGCGGGAATTGGGTCTCACCTTCGAGAAGGCTCCGCGGTCTCCACGAAAAAAGGTTTTTTCTCCGCAAGCGGCGTTTATGATTTCGGATATCCTTTCCGATCGTGAAGCCCGGTCGACCACCTTCGGCCTGGAGAATCCTCTGGCTACCCGCTTTTGGGCCGCGGCCAAAACTGGAACCAGCAAGGATATGCGGGACAACTGGTGTATCGGATATTCCCCCAAATATACGGTCGGTGTGTGGGTAGGAAACTTCTCCGGAGAGCCCATGTGGAATGTAAGCGGGATTTCGGGCTCCGCCCTTATCTGGAGCGAAATCATGAACCGTCTCCACAGGGATGATCGCCCCGCCCCCAGGCAGCTGCCTCCAGGATTGGTAAGGGCTCATGCGGGAAATTCCTCCGGGATGGAAACCGGCGGTGGGGAATGGTTTATCCAGGGAACGGAGGCGGTCGCCGGTGAGGAGAAAGTCCCCTCCTTCTCCCAGCGGATTCTATATCCCCCCACCGGGACGGTTATCGCCCTGGATCCGGACATTCCGGCCGACCGGCAAAAAGTTTTTCTGGTTATGCAAAATTCTCAAAAGACGATGAATTGGGTCTTGAACGGCAAAGAATTGCGGTCCTCGGGAAAAGCCACTCCCTGGAGCCCTCGTCCGGGAAAATATCACCTTGTCCTCAAGGACGAAAATGGGGTCGCCGACTCCGTCCATTTTGAAGTCCGGGGTGCAGCTTTTGAAGGGGATCAGAAGGAAAACGAAGATTTTGAGCTTTGGGAATAGTTCCCTTTCCTCCAATCTTCTGGACGGCCGGGTATCGGTCCGGCCGCGGTGAGGGCGGGATGGGGAAGCGATAAACGCTGAAGGAGCGAAAAGCGATGGAAGATTTGATCAAGAGGGCTGCCGGGGACCTGGTAAAGGCCGGGTACGCCATCGCACTGACCGGCGCGGGAATTTCTACGGAGTCGGGAATCCCTGATTTTCGCGGGCCATCGGGAATCTGGACCCGGGATCCCGAGGCTGAAAAGAGGGCCTATCAGGTCTACGCCAGATTTCAAAAGAACCCGAAAGAGTATTGGATGGACCGCCTGACCCGCCCTTCCCTTCTGGGAAACCTGGGCAAAATGGCGCCGAATCCGGGCCATTACGCGTTGGCCGAATTGGAAAGCATAGGTATCCTGAAATGGGTCATTACCCAGAATGTTGACAGCTTACACCAAAGGGCGGGAAGCCGAAAAGTCCTCGATTACCACGGGAATGCCTTCAAGCTGAGATGTTTCTCCTGTGGGGCTCGATTTGAGTCCGGAGAATTCGACCTGCCTCGATTATTATCCGAAGATCGGCTACCCCCCTTATGCACCAGTTGTGGAGGGGTTCTGAAATCCGACGTGGTCCATTTTCATGAACCCATTCCTGTAGATGTGGCCGAGCAAAGCCTGGAGGAGGCGGCCAGATGCGACCTCATGTTGATCTGCGGAACTTCGGCCGTTGTCTATCCCTTCGCCCGTCTGCCCCATGTAGCCAGGGAACGCAGCCTCGGAGAAAATTCAATTATAATCGAAATCAATGCCGAGCCCACACCCCTGACGGAGAGAATGATCTCTGATTATTTGATCCAGGGGAAGACCGGACAGATTTTGCCCTTAATCGTTGAAGAAGTTAAGCGCCTGCTTTCTTGTTGATGGCCGCGGCCAGCCCCTCTTCCGGACCTTCCTTGACAGAATGAAGCCCGCTTCACCGATGCGCATCTTATATTTCGGTCTAACATCTAAAGTATCAGGAAGTTGTAGAGGAACCCAAAGACAGCTTCCCCCTCCGCCTGAATGCACAGCCAAATTCCTGCGGATAGACGTGAAGTTCGATCCCATGAACCGCAAAAAGCCAGGCTAAACTTGTTGAGGAAGTGGTTTCAGTGACATTTTTGGAATGAATGGCAGGTCTCTTGAGGCTAACAGCCAAAAGGAGTTCGATAAACCAGGGAAGAAGGTAAATATGTCCATGGTCAAGGAAATTGAGACCGAAAAAGTGCAGCGTCTCATCGACCTGGGAAAAAAGAAGGGGTATTTGACCTATGATGAGGTCAATGACCTTTTGCCACCGGACTTGGTTTCCCCTCAAGCGATCGATGATTTGATGGTTGCCCTCGGAGAGAGGAATATTGGAGTCCTCGACGGTGTCCCGAGTGGAGCGGAGGGAAATAAGCCGAAAGCAGCTGAAATCCTCCCCCGGGAGGAAGAGCCGGAAAGTGAGATTGAGGCTGCAAGGGAAGGAATCAATCTTCCGCAAAAATACCTGCGGGAGACGGGGGCTGTTCCCCTGCTGACCCGGGAAGAAGAAGTCGAAATCGCCAAACGAATCGAGGAGGGAGAGAAAGAAGTGGTCCAGGCCCTTCTGAGCTATCCCCGGACGATTGAGGAGGTCATGCGGTTCGCAGAGCGATTGCGGAAGGAGAGATCAGGTGCCCGTCAGATTTCCTCGGAAAGGAGAGAGGAGGAACCTTTCTTCAAGGACGAATATAAAGTCGAGCAGATCCTGGCGCTGGTTAACCAGATCAAAGGCTTGCATAAATGGAATCAGCAGGCTCAAAAGCGGCTGGCGGGAGGGAAAATCTCCGGACTGGAGCGAACCCGGATGGAGAAACAATTGCAGGAAAACCAGGACAAAATTGTTTCGCTGCTCCAGAGCGTGGACCTGCAAACCCGGTGCACGGATAAGATCCTTCGGAAGTTGAAGGGATGGGCCGCGCATTTGGAAAAGACAGAGGATCAGGTTCTGGAAATTCAGAACCAGGCCAAGATTCCCGGGGACCAATTGGCCCGGCTTCTTCGGCTCAGGAAGAAAAACACCGAAGAGTTCCGTAAGTCCCTCAAGAAATTCAAATGGAAGAGGATCGAGGTGGAAAAATACGGTGAAATGCTAACCGCGGCCAGAGAAAAGATTCGCCGGGTGGAGGCTGAATCCAAACTTTCAAACGAAAACTTGAAACGCATCCTGCGGGCCTTGAAGAGCGGGGAGAGCCGGGCCGAGCTGGCCAGGAACAAATTGATCCAGGCGAACCTCCGTCTGGTTGTCTCCATCGTCAAGAGATTTGTCAACCGCGGCCTGCCATTCCTGGATTTGATCCAGGAGGGTAATATCGGCCTGATGAAGGCCGTGGAGAAATTCGAATACCGGCGCGGTTACAAATTCAGCACGTACGCGACCTGGTGGATCCGCCAGGCAATCACCCGGGCGATCGACGACCAGTCCCGTACGATTCGAATCCCCGTCCACATGGTTGAAAGCACCCATAAGCTGACGCGCATCACCCGTCAACTTTTTCAGGAATTGGAACGGGAGCCTACGCCCGAGGAGATTGCCGAGCGGATGGGCGTTCCCCTGGGGAAGGTCCGCATGATGCTGACGATCGATAGGGAACCGGTCTCCCTGGACACCCCGGTTGGGGAGGATGAGGACAGTTACCTGGCAGATTTTATGATCGACCCGAAGATCACCTCCCCTACGGAGGCCATGCTGGAAATGGATCTCTCCGAGAAGACGCGCAAGGTCCTGACCACTTTGACCCCTCGGGAGGAGAAGATCCTGAAAATGAGGTTCGGAATAGGCGAGAAACAAGATTATACCCTGGAGGAGGTGGGGGAAAGATTGGGAGTCACCCGGGAGCGAATCCGCCAAATCGAGGCCAAGGCATTGCGCAAACTGCGTTACTCATCTCGTTCCAGGCAATTGAAGAATTTTGCGGAAATGTAAGGTAGGAGACGGAAAGGAAATGATGTTCGGCCCAGAGAAAGAAGCCGGATGGGGGGAAGGGAAATCGACTTCCCGGGCGAAAAAATTTAGACTTCCGTCTTCGGAGAAATGGGGTGATGAAGATGGAATATCATTGCCTGACCAAGGGCTTTGAACTAACGGATAAGCTGAAAAAGCAGGTCGAAATCCGACTCGGCCGTCTGGAGCGCCGGCTTCGCAATTTTCAACCCAGTGTGGTCCGTGCTTCGCTGGCCTTGGAGCGCCCTGCCCGGGGCGGACAATACCGGGCTCGCCTGGCTTTGAACCTCCTGAAGCGTGTCCTCGTGGCCCGGCAGCCTGGTCCGACAGCTGAAGTGGCCGTCGACCGCGCTACGGTTGAAGTGGGGAGGCAGGTGGAACGTTACAAGGCTAAGCTGCGTCAGGACTACCTCTATGAGCGAAAGCGAACCGACCTGAGTGCGGAGGAACGCCGGATCCTGGAGCGGGAGCTTCTGAAGGATCGAGCTTTAGTCGACCGGGCCATCACCGGAGATCAGAAAGCCGTTCAGGATTTGACCGAGCGGGAGATGCCCGCGCTGACGCGCTATATCCGACGTTCGCTCGACCGGCGCGGGCTGAACACCTTGACCATTGAAGCCCAGGTGCCCTTGGTTATCGAAAAGACCCTTCAGGCCGGGTTTGAAAAGCTGCGGCGCAAGCCAGAAAAAATGACTCTGCAAGGCTGGCTAGCCCAGCATGCCCGGCAGGTGCTAAAACACTCGGCTTCCAAATGAAAATTCCCCTCCCCTTTATTCCCAAGGGGTCGGGGGGTCCGATCGTTGGTCTCAACTCCGATCCTCAGGCTCTCACATTTGCCCTTTCAGATCCGCTAGAATTATGGACTACTGGTCTCCTTCTTTGAATGAGGGTCATAACGAGACCGGCCTATATCCGGTGATACAATTTGCTTACCCCTTCTTTGGCCTCGGCCATCATTCTTTCCAGGAGTTCGGCGCAGGTGGGAATGTCGTGGATCAGGCCGATGGATTGTCCCACATACATCGGGGCGGCATCTGCGTCACCGCTGACCCAGGCGTCCCGTCCGCGCTCGCCCCCGATCAGGGGAATCAACTCCTTGAGTCCCCCCCCTCGTTTCTCTACTTCCAGGATCTGCCTAACGGTCTTGTTCTTCAGGGCCCGCCCCTGCATGCCAATGGACTTGGTAACCAGCGTGGTGTCGTTCTCCTGTCGGCGGATCAGTTCTTGTTTGATGTTCTCGTGGGTCTCGCACTCTTGGGTGGCGATGAAACGGCTGGCCATCATGACCCCATCCGCGCCAAGCAGCAGGGCCGCGGCCATGGTTTTCCCATTGGCGATTCCCCCTGCCGCCACTACCGGAATGGAAACCGATTCACCAATGCGGGGAGTCAGGACCATGGTCGTAACGTCGTCATCAAGGGGATGGCCGCCTTCTTCGAACCCTGCGGCGTAAATTCCGTCGTACCCTGCTTTCTGCGCATGCACGGCATGGCGCACCGATCCCACTTTATGAAACAATTTCACCCCGGCGTTTTTTAGCATCTCGATGCTTTGTCTTCCCGCTGCTTTATCAAGGGGTGTACCGGAGATTTCGATTCCTGCAACCCTCTCCGCCGCGCAGACCCGGAAGTACATTGCGTAATGCTCAGGGGTAAGGCGGATGGAAGGGAGAAGGGTAATTCCTACCATGAAGGGTTTGTTGGTGAGCCGTCGAGTTTCTCCAATGGCCTCCCTGAAGTTGGCCTCGCTTTCGTAGTTGGCGGCAGTCAGGTTCCCCATTCCCCCGGCATTCGAAACCGCGGCGCAGAGTTTGGGCCTCCCTAACCACATCATGGACCCGCAAATAATGGGATATCGGATACCGAACATTTCAGTGATTTTGGTCTTCAACATCGTCGTCCCCCCTTATTTTGTCCCGAACTTCCTCCCCCCATCCTTACTTTCCTGCGGCGGGAATGTCAAGCCTGGTTTTGAGCCATTTTTCATCGGCCTTTCCTAATCAGGCCCGGGGTCAGGACGCTTCGCTTGGGCATCAGGAGGTGCTAATTTCTTCGTGAGAGCGGTTTAAGCCCTCTTGCGCGATCTCGTGGCGCATTTACCGATTGAAGGCGTTAACGGCAAAGGTCAACCGCGGGGAGATCTGCTGACCGTCGCAAGAATCGGTCTTCCTCTTTGCCTGCAAGGGCCCAGCCAATGTGTCAGGAAATTCTTACGCTTCTATAGAGCAAAGAAGAGGATGGAATAGGCGAGGGTAAAATTCATATAAAATTAACACTCCTGTAAGGAGGGGGTAACAACCGTGTGTTGAAATGCACCCAGATTCAGTCTCCAAGCTCGCGCTTTCTCTCCCGGCGGGTATTCATTATGCATCGCCGTCGAAAGGAGGTGATATTTCACGAAGGATGCGATTGGCGGCGGGGGATCTGGTGACCAACAACTTAAGAATCTTGAAAGGAGAACGGATGATGAAAAGAGTCTTCGGTTTCATTATGCCATTTGTCTTGATGATGGGGTTAATTCTGGGAGCGGGGTCCGCATCGGCAGAACCCTGGAAATTCGGCGTCATGTCCGATACCCAATGGACGACCACCGACCCGGCTGGCCTGAATCCAAACAGTGTCTCGGTGTCGATCATCCAAGAAATCAATCGGCAGTTCATCAACCAGGGCGTGAAGTTCATCAT
>Ga0187770_10002347_pt1 | contig 10579 bp, 9 predicted proteins | sample 0116_SJ02_MP02_2_FD_133154 | JGI IMG/M metagenome (GOLD analysis project Ga0187770, IMG submission 133154) | Tropical peat soil microbial communities from peatlands in Department of Meta, Colombia - 0116_SJ02_MP02_20_MG | ecosystem: Environmental > Terrestrial > Soil > Wetlands > Peat | place... | reverse complement strand
ATGGACGACGGCGTCGATTCCGCCCGCGTCGAAACGGGGTCGCGAAGCGACTGTTCAGTTCCGATCGAGGCCATCGCCGGGAGGAGTGGGCGCTGCGGCGGCCGAAACGGTGGTCGGCTCGACGGGCTCGGTGACAAGCGTGAAGCAGAAGCGACTTCCTGGTCCTTCGGGCGCCGACTCGACCCAGATCGAGCCGCCGAGCCGCAAGACGGCCCGCTCGGCCGCTGCCAGGCCGATCCCGCCCCCGGCGGTGGACCCCTTCGACCAGAAGGGTCGGAACACCTGCTCCCAGAGGTCGTGGGGAATGCCCGGCCCGTTGTCGGTGACCGTGAACAACCAGCCCGCGGCGAGAGGCTTCGCCGCAACGGTGACATGGGGATCGACGCCCGGGCGGCTGTGCCTGAGACCGTTCGAGATCAGGTTCTGGAAGATCTGGCGAAGCAGCCGCCGGTCGGTGGTGACGAGAGGGAGCTGGCCGATCGTGACGGTTCCGCTCCTCCCGGACACCAGCGTTCTGCACTCCTCGGCCACTTGCCTGCTGTCGACGGTCTCCAAGCGGAGGTGATCCCATCCTGAGCGCGACTGCTCGTGCAAGCCCTCGACGAGCTCCCGCGCGACACGGAGTCCCTGGTCCGCGACGTCCAGCAGGTGCCTGACCCCCCGATCGCCCGGGACCTGCGTTCCGATCGCGTGCAAGCTCCGTTCGATCGCGGCGAAAGGCTGTCCCAGATCGTGTGCGATGTGCTCGGCCGTCTCCTCCAGGTCGGCCTTCGAACGCACCAGGTGCGCGTTCGTCCGCATCAATTCGAGTTCGGCGGCATGACGCTCGCTTGTGTCGCGGATCACGAGAAGCCATGCGGCTTCCCCGTCCCACTGACTCTCGACGGCTCTGACCTCGAGGGCACGAACGACGCGCGGATCGCTTGGATCGACCAGCTCGAGCTCGGTGGTGCCGTTGACGGTCATGGGGATGCCCAGTACCTGGCCGATGAGCTCCTCCTGCTCGTGTCCGAGCATCGATGCGGCGGCGCCGTTGGCGAAGACGAGGACGCCGCTTGCGTCGACGACGACGACGCCATCGGCCGCGTCGTCGACGATGCTGTCGAACCGGGCATGAGCCACCTCCGACGTCCGGGTGCCCAGGTCCGCGTCGCGCCGTCGTGGTGTCGGCGTGCGGTCGTGGATCGGGTCGATCGAGGGCGACTGACCGCTGTCGGTGAGCGTGGCCGACCCGTGCGTGGTGGAGTCGGCCACGCACACGTCCGTTCGCTGGTTGGTGGCGTGGGCGCGGCGTGCCGCCGCCCGGCCGGCGGACACGAGGGTCGCAGAGTCGACGGTCGGATCGCGAGTGAGGACCATGACGGGCGGTTCGAGGAGTTCGCGTCCGTCAGATGCCGCGTCGACGAGGACACGCCTGATGCGGTCGAGCATCGACCGCCCGCCGGGCGTCGACACGTCGTTGCACACGACGGCGAGCTCCTCGGCCTGCAGGGGAACGATGACGTCGTCTTGCCGGATGTGATCACGGATCGTGATCGCCGTCGCGACGGGATCGCCGGCGCCGTTGTCGGCCGACCGCCCTGTCGCGTTGCTTCCCAGGTGCAAGAGAACCAGCCCGGTCCAATTGCCTTCTGGCTCCAATCCGACGATCGACCGCTTCAATTCGACGTTGAGCAGGGAATCGGCCCAGTTGCCTCGCTTGTCGCCAGGATCGGCGTGCCAGCTTGCAGGGTCCGGTTGGTCGGGCCCGACGGACCCGGGTTCGCCCGATGCACGAACGCTCTCCATGACGACCATCCACGCTTGACGATCACCGAACGTGGTCGGAGCGGCGTGGAGCTCGACCTCCGTCGTGGGACTCGGTATGGCCACGTCGACGACGGCGACGCCACCGTTCGAGTCCGGGAGGCCAAAATGCCGGCCGATGAGGTCGTTGCGCTGGGTCCCGAGCAGTCCGGCGGCGGTGCGATCGGCCACGACGATACGACCACGCTCGTCGACGATCAGGAGTCCTGATGGGGAACCTTGCGCACCGGCGCGGGCATACCCGAGTACGTTGTCGCGTTCCGTCGTCACGACCCCTCACCCTCCGGTTCGCGACGGCGGTCGTCGCCCGGCAGCAAACAACGGGTATCCCACCCGGCTCTCGTGACTCTGTTGGTCGACGAGTTCGGGGGGACGGTCTTCCCGCCTGTCCGAAGAGGCGTGATGTTCGAGACCCGGGGTGCGGAATCCAGTACTTGACGCTCTTCGTGGCGGGCGCAACACCCCGATCGGCTCGGGCGCGGGCCGACGTGGAGCGGATGTGTCACCGATTCCTCGAGCCGGGACAATGGCGGATCGAGGTCGTCGACGTGCTCGCCCGTCCGGATCTCGCCAAGGCGAACGACGTGCTCGTCGTGCCCGCGGTCGTGTGGAGAAATGCCGTTCACCGCAAGGTGATCGGTGACTTCTCGGACATCGAGCGCTTGGCAAGTGCACTGGCCATTCCGATGCGATGACATGGGCGGTTCGCCGACCCCGTGTCGCAACCTTCCGCCTGATCCGGCTCGCATTTCCCGGCTCTCCCGGTTCCCAGCCCGTCGCGGGTGGGCGCGGTCACCTACATCACGAACAGTAGCGGTCGACCATGATCGGTTCCACAGGGTTTTGCACAGCCCGTCGTCGCACATCCGCTGCGGACACGTCGCGGCGAGATTGCCGAGTGCGTGCGCGTCGCGCGAGCCATCTCGTTGGTAGCTGCAAGCAAGGACGAAACGAGGGGCGTCAGCGAGAGTCAGCGAGGCAGGTGGTCTTTCGACTGCAGTGACCAACGAACCAGGACGCTGAACCTCCTACCCGGGTTGAACCCCATGCTCGATCGCCAGTTGGCGTAGCCGCTCGAGACAGCGTCCGCGAGTGGGTCCGATGCTCCCGATCTTGATGTCCATCAGCGTCGAGAGCTTCTTGTAGCTGACGGCGGCGTCGCCGGTGAGCAGCGCGAGCAACATGCGGCAGCGGGCCGGCAGCCTGTCGTAGGCCAGACGGAGGGCGACATCGCGCTCCTCCGCCAAAGGACCCTCCTCGGGCGAATCCGTCGCCTGCCAGCCGAGCGGCACCAGGTCCTCGGTCGGCATCGGGCGCATCCGGCCACTCGCACGGAGAATCCTCAAGCACTCACGTCGAGCGGTCGTGGCTATCCACGCGTTGACCCGCTCGGGTTGCTCGATGCGGTCGATGTTCTCGACGAGCTTCATCCACGTGACCTGAGCCACCTCAGCGGCATCGGCCTCGTTGAGACGGTGGTTCCGTGCGATCACGGCGATCAGCTTCTCGTATCGCCGGACGAGCTCGTTCCACGCCCCGTTGAAGCCCATCGAGGCATGCGCCAACAGCGTCGCCACATCCGTCGTGGCGCCGATGTCATCGGGGGCGAGGTCGGTCTCGACGGCCCCGGTCGCCGTGGTCCATGTCGTAGCCATGGTCTCCTCCTGTCGTTGCCTGAGCGCCAAGCGTCCAGGGGGGAGGCGGCCGTGACATCCCTAAAGCTGGTTACGGGTGGACGCGACACCCGGGACACCGCCCTCGTCGGGAGGGGACTGCCGAGGCGCCAGATGGGCGGGCCCGGGACCTGGCGAAGAGAAGTCCCGAACCCGTGTATCAGCGGTCCCGGACGAGGCTCTGTCGACATGGAAGTCCGAAGTTCCGAAGTATCGACCTGCACATGACCGCACACCTGCCTCGACCGCCAGACGCGACGCCGACGACCGGCCAACAACCGGATCCCTCCGACGCGGCTCCGATCTCGGTGCTGATCGTCGACGATCACACCCTCTTCCGAGCGGGCCTGCGCAGCCTGCTGGCCGACGAGCCGAGGATCCGGGTCGTCGGCGAAGCCTCCAACGGTGCAGAGGCGATCGATGCGTGCACGGCGCATGCACCGGCGGTCGTGTTGATGGATGTCCGGATGCCAGGCATCGACGGCATCGAGGCCAGCCGCCGGATCACTGAGCGAGATCCGACGATCGCGATTCTCATCCTGACGGGGTCTGATTCCGAGCAGTACGTCATCGAGGCCCTGAGAGCAGGGGCCCGCGGCTACATCCTCAAGAACACGCCTCCGGAATCTGTCAAGAGGGCCGTCATCGCTGCCGCGGCGGGGGAGGTGGTCCTCGCCGGTCCGGCGGCGCACCACCTCGTCGAGGGTGCGACCGGCCGGAGCCACGATCCCATCAGCAATCTCACCGTGCGCGAGCGCGAGGTGCTCGCCTTGGTCGCCGAGGGCGTCTCGAACGAACGGATCGCACGTCAGCTCGGTATCCACGACAAGACGGTCCGCAATCACGTGAGCCGGGTCTACGGAAAGCTGGGCGTGAAGGGCCGTTCGCAGGTGCTCAAGTACGGGGTCGGCAGAGGGCTCGTCTACGAATGATCCCGTGGCGCTCTAGGGAAAAGGACGCAGGAAACCAGTGAACGTCAAGCGCAACTACCTCGAGATGTTCTTCCGTCATCGCTGGCTGGTCATACCGCTGGTGCTGGTTCCGCTCGTGGCCGTCGGCGTTGCCTTCAACCAGCCCCGCCACTACGTCTCCACGACCGACATCTGGTCCGATGCCTCGATACCCAACGGATCGACGATCGAACAGACAGCCGGGGGACCGTCGCCTTCGAGCGGCCAGCAGGCGCTCTTGGACGAGCTGCTCGTGACCCACCAGTTCCTCCTCGCCGTCGCCGAGCGCACTCCGCTGGCGCATTACGTCGAGACGCATCCCAGGCAGCAGGTCGACCGGGCGCTTACGACGATGGCCAACGAGATCACCTCGCAGACACCCGGTCCGCAGGTGCTGTCGGTCGCCGTCAAGGACACCAGTCCGACGATGGCCCGAGCGATCGCGCACGCCGTGGGCTCCGAGTTCGTCTCCGAGGAGGTGAACAAGCTGACGAGCCGCGACCAAGCGGTCATGAGCTTCCAACAGAAGCAGATGAGCGCGATCCTTCAAGCGCTCTCCAGCACTCAGGGGATCGGCGGCAGCAACGCGCAGAGCGCTGCTGGGTCGGCCGCCCAGGTCACCATGATGGCGTCCTCGACGGCGCTCGCCCAGGAGTACGCGAACGCTCAGCAGAAGTACGACGAGGCGCAGGCCGACTTGGCCGGCGTCGGCAACCCGAGCGTCCTCGGGCTCATCGACGGAGCCGGACCCGCACAGCGCGTGGGACGGTCCAAGTCGCTTCTGCTCGCGGGCGTCGGCGGTGTCCTCGGGGGTCTCGCCCTCATGACGCTCCTGTTGGCGTTCCTCATGGCCCGGGACAAGACGGTGTGGGGACCTGCTGACATCAAGCCGGAATCGGGGCTTGTCGTGGTGGCTGCAGTCGAGCGAGTCGATGCCGCGCAAGAGCGTGCATCGTTTTCCGAGGTGAAGGTATGAAAGAACCAAACGGGATCACCGCGTGTCTGCCCCCGCCGCCGAACCTGACGCCGCATCCCAACGGTGCCAGCGCGGTCGACGGGTCGGGGACTGGACGGATGCGGCCGGTGGACGCCGCGCCGTGGCGCTCGTTCGAGATTGTTGCCGCGTGCCGGTCGGCACTGGGTCAGATCGGCGGGGAGCAGGCAGCCAGCTTCGGGGTCACGAGCGCTCACCGCGGCGAAGGACGGACGACCCTCGCGCTGGCGTCGGCACTCGTGCAGAGCCAGGACTACGGGCGGCAGACGATCCTGTTGGAGTTGGACTTGGAGCGACCGGTATTGGCTGCGCGGCTCGGGATCAAGGCGCAACCCGGGCTGGGCGAGTTGCTGAGGGGCGAGAGCAATGTCGAGGACTGCATCCAGTTCGTCGACGACCGACTCGGGGTCGTCGTCGCAGGTGATACCGGCGGTCCGTCGTTGACGGTCCTCGCTTCGAAGGTGATCGGCGCCAATCTCGTTGCGTCCCTCCAGAAGCGGTCGGAAGTCGTCGTCGCCGACCTTCCACCCCTGCTCGGCAGTGACTTCGGCTCGCGACTGACGCAAGCGCTCGACCGCGTGGCCCTCGTCGTGCGGTCGTCGGTGACGCCACTACCCGAAGTCCGGCGGGCCGTCAGCAAGCTGCCCGAGACGCCGCCTCTGATCGTCAACGACGTCGGCGCTTCCAAGACGCCGGCATGGCTGTCGTCGCTCGTCGGCAGGTGAGCGGCCCACGTGTGGATCTACCTGTTCCTCGTGGTCATCGCTGTGATCGGCCTTCGGACCACGCCCTCGCGCCTTTCGCCCTTTCGGACGTTGATGGTGGTGTCGGTGCTCCTCGTCGGCTTCGAGTCCATCCGCCACAACCTCTTCTGAGCGTGACGGGATGACGACGCTGGAACGTCCCATTCCGACGACCCGCAGTGATCAGAAGAAGTCCAGCGGGCAACCGGTCGTCGTCCTGCTCGTCCTGCTCGTGGCGGTCGTCGTCTCCGTGGCCGTCGGTTGTGCCGTCGGCGAGCTCGCCGGCGGGCGGGCGCCGGTGGCCGCTTGCCTCGTCCCTGTCGTCCTGGTCCCGATCGCGATCTGGAAGCGACCCGTGTTGGGGTTCTACACGATCCTCGCCGGAACGGCCGTGGTCGAGCAGTTCACCTACACCGTCGGGCCCCGGAACGGAGCGATCACGGATCGCATCCCCTTCTTCCACAGCGTGTCCCCGGGGATCGGTGTGACGGCGGCCGAGGTGCTCCTCTTTTTCACGTGCGTCGTGTACGGGCTCCAGCAGATTCGCGACCGGCAGCCGATCCTTCCGAGGTCCCGCCTCGCCCGCTGCATCGCCGTGTTCCTCGTTGTCGTCCTGGTCTACCTGGTGGTCGGGCTCGCCCATCATGGGTCGTTCAAGATCGCCATGTGGGAGATCCGCCCCTGGTTCTACCTCGCGGGCATGTACGTGCTCGGCAGTGCCTTCGTGACGACGAAGCGATCGCTCATGACGGTGTTGTGGATCTACGTCCTCGGGACCGGAGCGAAAGCCCTCTACGGCGTGGAGATCTGGTTGTCCATCAGACACGTGAGCCCGAGGCCGGAGGCGATCTTGGCCCACGAAGAGTCCTTCTTCTTCGGGCTCTTCGTGGTGATCACGATCGGGCTGTGGATCTTCTCGATCAAGGGACGGTTGCGCACGACGGCGACGATGCTCCTGCCCTTCGTGCTCCTTGCCGACATGGCCAACACTCGGCGCACTGCGTGGGCGATCCTCGGAGCGTGCCTCCTGATCGTGTTCGCCGTCGCATATGCCCGGCTACCCGATCGCCGTCAGACGCTACGACGGATCGCGTTCGTCTCCGTGGCCGTGGCTGCGGTCTATGTGCCTGCGCAGTGGAACCACGACGGCACGCTCGCCCAGCCGGTCCGGGCGCTCCGCTCGCAGATCGCGCCCGACACCCGTGACGAGCAATCGGATCAGTACCGGCAGGCCGAGGACGCCAACTTGGAGCTCAACATCCGGGCCAGCCGCAGCCTGGGCGCCGGGTTCGGGCGGCCCATCGACTATGCGCTGCCGATCGTCAACCTCGAGAGCATCGACGCCTTCATCGCGTACATCCCACACGACGGGGTCCTCTACGTGTGGATGCGCATGGGCGTCATCGGGGAGCTGGCATTCCTGGCGGTCATCGGGTCGGCGGTCCTGGCCGCAGGCACCTTGACGAAGGACAGGGATCCGCTCATGGGGCTGCTGGGCACCGTCGTCACCTGCGCGGTCGTCGCCTACGTGATCATGGGTGCGCAAGACATGGGCTTCTTCTGGTTCCGGATCGCCCTCTGCGTCGGTGGGCTTCTCGGCGCCGTGGAGGCGGCGGGACGGGAGACGCGGACACCCACGGATCGAGAAGTCCGGGTGTCATGACGGCCGTGCTCGGGCGCCGGGGAATCGCTCAACGGGGCGACTGCGATGCGGCCGAGGCCCGTCGTCCGCTCATCCCGCTGTTGGCCAGCCTCCTCAGGTACGCCACCAACCATGTCGTCAGCCACCTGCCGAGCCACACCGCGCGACAGTGGTGGTACCGACGCGTGCTCGGGATCAGGATCGGACGGGGCAGCGCCGTCGACCTCGGCTGTTTCGTCTGGTTCTTCGGACCGTCGCAGATTCGTCGTGACGGCGTCCACATCGGCGCGCGCACCAAGATCAACCGCGACTGTTGCATCGACGCCCGAGGACCTGTGACGATCGGCGACAACGTCTCGATCTCCCCTTCGGTCGCCATCATCACCACTCAGCACATCCTGGGCGAACCGGGATTCCCGCTCCAGACCAAGGGTGTCGTCATCGAGGATCACGTCTGGATCGGCATGCGGGCGATCGTGCTCCCGGGCACGAACATCGGCCGGGGTGCGGTCATTGCCGCCGGCGCGGTCGCACGCGGCGAGATCCCCCCATTGGCGGTCGTCGCCGGCGTGCCGGCAAGGATCGTCTCATGGCGGCCGGAAACGGCGGCGACGTACCAGTTCGAGGGCTTGGCGGAGCTGTTCGAATGACGATGTTGCGACCGGCGCCCGACGAAGACGTCGACGAATCCTGCGCCGCGCTGTCGATCCCGGGGTTGCTCGGCCTGCCTCCGCGCCTGTCGGAAGGGTCGTGCGTCGTCGCCAGCGCGAGCGCTGCGACGTGGGGCAGCTCCGGCCAGTTGGGCATGCCGCCCGCTCTCGCGGTGGGTGCATGGAGACTGCGTCCCAGTCGCAACGGGCTCCTGCCGGCCGTGAGAAGCGCCCGCGGCGAATCGGGGGGCGCTGACGGTCCTCCTACCGGCACGGCGTCCGGGCTCGGGCGCAACGTCGCCGCGCTGACCGGTGGACAGCTGGCCACCTGGACGATGACCATCGCATGGACGCTCGTCGTTCCGAGGCTCCTCGGTCCCAGCCAGATGGGCGTGCTCGTCATGGCATGGTCGGTCAGCGCGGTGCTGGGGGTGTTCCTCGGGCTGGGCACGAGGAACTACCTGGTCCGCGAGATGGTGGCCCGACCCGAACGCGGCTCCAGCCTCGTCGGAACCGCCGTGGCACTGCGGCTGTGCTTCGTGCCGCTGTTCGTGATCGCCGTCGTCGTCTATGTCCATGTGGCGCGGCTCACATCCGAATCCTCTCTGGTCCTCTACCTGGCAACTGGTGCCACCGTCTTCTTGCTGCTCGCCGAGCCCTGGCAAGCCGGCTTCCAGGCCAAGGAGCAGATGCACTACTTGGCGATGTCCGATGTCTTCAGCAAATCCGCGCAAGGCCTGGTCGGCATCGTCCTGGTGCTCGTCGGCTTTCGGACCGTTGGATTGACCGCCTGCTGGATGGTCACCTGCGGCCTGGTGGTCGTACTCGACGCCTGGTGGCTTCGTCGACTGATGCCAGTCGACTTTCGAACCAGCCTGAGCAAGATGCGGTCCCTCTTCCAGGACAGCATTCCCTACTACGCCTCCGGAACCGTCTTCATGGTCTACCTCTGGATCGACTCTGTCATGCTGGCCCTCCTGGCACCGGCTCGGGTCGTGGGGTGGTACGGCGTGCCGACGAAGCTGTTCACCACCCTGATGTTCGTGCCGGTGATCGTGTCCACCGCATGGCTCCCCCGACTGGTGTCAGCCTTCGAACGAGGGCCCGATTCCCTGCGGCGCGTCGCCAGGACACCCGTCGAGCTCGTGTTCGTGATGGCGCTGCCCGTATGCGTCGGTTCGGCGATGCTCGCCGGGTCGGCGATCCACGTCCTGTACGGGTCCTCCTACCTGCCGTCGGTGCCGGTCATGCGGATCCTGGCGTTGACCATTCCGTTGATGTACCTCAGCATCATCTTGAGCCAGGTGGTCGTCGCCGCCAATCGGCCGATGGCGTGGACCTGGATCATGGCCACGGCGGCGGTTGTCAATCCTGTGCTGAACCTGGTTCTCATCCGCAGGTACCAGGCCTCGGCTCACAACGGCGCCATCGGCGCCGCACTGGCCCTGCTGCTCACCGAATCGGTCGTTCTCGTCCTCGGCGTCGTCGCCGCGCGTCACCAGGTGCACGTCGGACACCTGCTGGGCCGGTTCTTCAAGGCCGGGTTGGCGGCCTTGTGCATGTGGGCTGCGATGTACGTGAGCGCGCCTGTGGGCTTCGTCGTCGAGGGAGCAGTGGGAATCCTCGTCTACGCAGTCCTCGTCGTCGTCCTTCGCGCCGTCCCCGCGGAAACCGTCGGAGCGGTCGGCCACCTTCTGCGGCTCAAGCTGGACCATGTCCTGGACCGCCAGCTCCGGCCCAAACCTCAAGGGGCGCGACTGTGAGGAGCGCGCCCAGTGGACTCCGGATCCTCGTCGTGTCCCCCCAATTGCCCCGGCCCGCGTCCTCTGGCTTCGCGACCCGGGTGTTCGAGCTGGTCCGGCGTCTGGTGGCGCGTCATTCGCTCACGGTGCTCTGCCACGATCACTCCGGCCCCGATCCCGACCGCGACGTCAACTCGGCTTTGCGCGATCTCTGTGACGTCGTCGTGCTCCCGTTCCGCGACGGCGCACGAACAAACCGGCGGTACGCCCAGGTGCGGTCCCTCGCGTCCCCGGTGCCCTTCCACGCACGGCACGTGGCGACCAGGACCATGCAGCACGCCTTGGGATCCGTGCTGCACTCGGCCCCCTTCGACCTCGT
>Ga0187770_10002344_pt1 | contig 10585 bp, 6 predicted proteins | sample 0116_SJ02_MP02_2_FD_133154 | JGI IMG/M metagenome (GOLD analysis project Ga0187770, IMG submission 133154) | Tropical peat soil microbial communities from peatlands in Department of Meta, Colombia - 0116_SJ02_MP02_20_MG | ecosystem: Environmental > Terrestrial > Soil > Wetlands > Peat | place... | reverse complement strand
CAGGGTTTACCACGTAAGCGCTCAAATAAGCGCGTAAGTTATTGAATTTACTGATGGCACGATTAGGATTTTCGTCACCCCGGCGGAAGCCGGGGTCCAGTGCATTACTTATTGATATTACAGTGTTTAATGAAAACGGGAGTGCAATTGTGACAGCGCCGATTTCGGTTTTGATTCCAACCAGGAATGAATCCGCCAACATAGGCAGATGCCTCGAAGAGTTGCATGGATGGGCTGATGAGATCGTTGTCGTCGATTCGCAAAGCAGTGACAATACCGTTCAGATAGCCGAATCGTTCGGAGCGAAAGTCATCCAGTTTTATTACACGGGCGGATTGCCCAAGAAACGTCAATGGGCGCTCGATACCTATCCATTTCGAAATGAATGGATCTTGTTGCTGGATGCCGATGAGATCGTGGAAGGACCCATCAGGAATGAAATTGGGGAAGCAATCAAAACAACCGAATACGACGGTTACTGGCTGAGGTTCCAGATTTATTTTCTGGGCCGCCGGTTGAAGTACGGCGATACGCAATTGTGGAAACTGTTCCTTTTCCGTAAAGGAAAGGGGCGCTATGAGAAACGGCTCGATAATCAGGACAGGTCGATGTCCGATATAGAAGTTCATGAACACATTATCGTAAGTGGAAAAACAGGCCGTCTAAAAAACCCGATCAGGCATGAAAATGTTAACTCAATGTCCAGATATATCAGCAAACACAACGAATATTCAAATTGGGAAGCCGGTGTATTTATTAAGTCATCTAATGGAGAAATAAAATCATCTCTATTTGGGTCTCAGGCACAAAGAAGAAGATGGTTGAGGACAAGATTTTTCTGTCTCTTCGGATCCCCGTTTTATGTTTTTTTGTACAAGTATTTTATAAGGTATGGCTTTATGGATGGAAAGCAAGGATTTATATATTCCTTGTTCCAGGCGATACAAGTATTTCACACCAAATCAAAGATATTTGAACTAAGAAACGGCGCTTCGCAAAGCTTTTTCCCCGTTCAAGATCGATATCCTCTTAGAGAGTCCAAAAATGTGCGGCATAGCGGGTTTTTCCGGCGACTTCCAATCGGACCTGCTCGACAGGATGGTTCGAAGGATTGCTCATCGCGGTCCGGATGACGCCGGGGGATGTATCATAGCTGAAAAAGGCATAGGCCTCGGACACAGGCGCCTGTCCATCATAGACCTGTCGCCGCTGGGCCATCAGCCAATGTGGGACGTAACCGGGAGCGCCCTCATTGTGTTCAACGGCGAGATATATAACTACCGTGAGTTAAGAGCTTCTCTCGCCGCCGAGGGGTATGGGTTCAGAAGCAAGTCCGACACTGAGGTGCTTTTGAACCTCTACCTGCGCGACGGGGCGGAAATGCTGCCTAAGTTGAACGGCATATTCGCCTTTGCCATATGGGATAAGAATAAGGAGATCTTGTTTTTGGCGCGGGACGGACTGGGAGTAAAACCTCTCTATTACTCCGAGACACCCAAGGGGTTCATCTTTGCCAGTGAAATCAAGGCGCTCCTTGAAGAACCAGGCATTGAAAGAGACCTGGACCCTCGTGCCATTGCCTGTTACCTTACCTATTTGTGGAGCCCGGAGCCCCGCACAATTCTCAAGGGGGTCAAAAAGCTCGAGGCAGGACACTTGATGATTGTAAGAGACGGGAAGATTACCGGGCATAAACGATACTATGACCTGCCTTATCACCGACCAATCGCCAATATTTCATATAAGGATGCAGTGGTTCAGGTTAGAGAAGCCACTCGAAACGCTGTGGAAAGGCAGATGGTGGCCGATGTTCCCGTTGGAGCCTTTCTGTCCGGCGGGCTGGATTCGAGCATGGTAGCGGCACTGGCAAAGGATTATGTTACAAATGGCAAGCTGCAGTGCTTTACTATCGGATTCCCCGATTCGGCCTCATCGGTCGAAGGTATGGTGGACGACCTTCCGTATGCGAGAAAGGTTGCCGAGCACCTTGGTGTAGATTTGCATTCGGTTTATGTCGGTCCGGAAATGGCGAATCACCTGGAGGATATGATTTATCACCTGGATGAGCCTCAGGGAGATCCCGCCCCTTTGAACGTGTTGTTTATCAGCAAGCTCGCCAGGGAGCATGGTATTACGGTGCTGCTGTCCGGCGCAGGCGGCGACGATATATTTTCAGGCTACAGGCGTCATGAAGCCTTGTCACTTGAAAGATACTGGGATTGGATGCCGCAGTCTTTTAAAAGAGGCCTGCGAGATTTAACTCAGCATATGCCGCTGCTAACCCCTTCCGGCAGGAGGATAGCTAAAGCTTTCCAGTACGCGCACCTGGAAGGGGACGAGCGCCTGGTCAGCTATTTCAATTGGATCGATCCATCTGTTGTCAGCGGCCTGGCCGGCCCACTCCTGAAAGAAGGACTTAACAATGCCGATGCTTTCAACCCGCTTATCGAGACACTTTCTCGTCTGCCCAAAGATACTCCCGCATTGAATCGGATGCTTTATCTGGAGGCGAAGCACTTCCTTGCCGATCACAACCTCAATTATACGGACAAGATGAGCATGGCGGCAGGTGTGGAGGTTCGCGTTCCCCTGCTCGATCTGGACCTTGTTGCTCTAGCCGCCGGCCTGCCGGTGAAATTCAAGCAGAACGGGACAACCGGGAAGTGGATTTTTACCAAGGCCGCCGAACCATATCTCCCACGTGTAATTCTGAATCGACCCAAGACAGGTTTCGGAGCTCCTTTAAGACGTTGGCTGCGAGTGGAGCTTAAGTCAGTTGTCGATAACGTGTTGTCGGAGGCCTCGTTGGCGAGGAGAGGTATTTTCGAGCCGGGTAAAGTGCGGGAATTAGTACGGATGGACCGGCTTGGCAAAATCGATGCTGCCTATACCATTTTTGCGATAATCTGCATCGAGGTCTGGTGCCGCATTTTCCTCGATCGTGGCGGCAAATGGCAATGTGCGGGCTAAGTGCTTCATGAAGCAAATCATCCAATCCTACAAAACCGGAGAAATGACCGTTGCGGAGGCGCCCTGTCCTCAGCGGCAGCGTGGCATGGTGCTCGTGGAAACCAGGGCTTCCGTCATTTCAGCGGGGACCGAAAAGATGCTGGTGGACCTTGCCAGGCAGTCCCTGCTCGGAAAAGCCAGGGCGCGGCCGGACCTCGTAAGAAAGGTGATCGACACGGCAAAACGCGAGGGTGTTCAAAATACGCTCCAAAAAGTCCGGAGCAAGCTGGATACCCCCATTCCGCTTGGGTACTCGTGCGCAGGGGTCGTCAGGGAGGCAGGTCCGGGCGTGGATGAGTTTTTGCCCGGCGACCTGGTGGGCTGCGGAGGCGCCGGGTATGCCAATCATGCCGAAATGAACCTGGTCCCTAAGAACCTGTGTGCGCGCATCCCCCTGAATAGCTCTTTTCTTCACAGTTTCGAGGAAGCGGCTTTTGCGGCAGTAGGGGCGATCGCGCTCCAGGGCGTCCGGCAGGCAGCCCTCTGTCTGGGGGAAAAGGTGTGCGTGATCGGCCTTGGGCTTCTCGGGCAGCTTGCCGCCCAGTTGTGCGTTGCAAGCGGCTGCCGGGTGATAGGGGCTGACATCGATCCATCCAGGCTGGAACTGGTAAAGAAGCTGGGTGGTGACGAAGCGGTGCTTAGCCGCGATCTTGAGGAAGCAGCCGCATCCTTTACCGGCGGGGTGGGCGTCGATGCTGTCGTGATAACGGCGTCTTGTTCCGACAGCAGCCTCATCGAGCTTGCCGGCCGGATTTCCCGCATGAAGGGACGGGTTGTGGTGGTAGGATTGGTCGGCATGCAAGTCCCCCGTGACATCTTCTATAAAAAGGAACTCGATATCCGGCTTTCTCTCTCATACGGGCCGGGCAGATACGACCCTGAGTTCGAAGAGCGGGGCCATGACTACCCCATTGCTTATGTGAGGTGGACGGAACAGCGGAATATGCAGGCTTTCCTCGATCTGACCGCTGCCGGGCGCATCGACGTCCGCTCTCTCATTACGCACCGGTTTGCATTCGAACAGGTCCTCGACGCATACGATTTGATTCTCAAAGGGCGCGAGCCTTATCTGGGCGTGGTGCTCGAGTACGGAACCGATGCCGGGTATCAGGCGTCGGGTATCAGAAATTCAACATCCCTTTCATCCGACCTCCGACATCCTGCACCCGACCTCCGATACCCGACACCCGTCATCCGACATCCGATACCCGGCACCCGACAACCGACATCCGATGTCCAACTTGGGCTGATTGGGGCCGGCAATTTCGCCAGGGGCATTCTTCTGCCGGCTTTCAAGAAAAACCCCAAAGTCTCTTTCCGCGGGGTTGCCACGGCGAGGGGGATGACGGCCAGGGCGGTTGCCCGACAGTACGGCTTTTCCTATTGCGCGGAAAGTATCGATGAAATCATCGAAGATCCCTCGATCAACGCGGTCGTTGTCGCCACACGCCATGACCTTCACGGCCCGACAACATTAAAAGCCCTGCAAGCAGGGAAACACGTCTTTGTCGAAAAACCGCTTTGTCTGCATATCGAAGAAATGGAAGCGATCCTGGACCACTACGAAAAAACTTCACAAAACGGTGGCGGGTCAATTGTCATGGTGGGTTTCAACCGCCGGTTCTCTCGGTTTGTCCGCAAACTTAAGTCGCATTTTGCCGCAAGGTCCGCACCCCTTGTGGCCTCTTACCGGATAAACGCCGGCTTCGTTCCCAAAGATTCCTGGATCCAGGACCCTGTGGAGGGAGGAGGCCGCATCCTGGGAGAGGTCTGCCATTTCGTGGACACCCTGCGATGTATTGTCGGCTCACCTGTTCAAGGCGTTCAGGCCGCGTGCGTTCGCAGTGAGAATGCGCTTGATACAAACCGTGATTGCGTGGCTGTCACTCTGACCTATGCCGATGGCTCCCTGAGCACAATCCTCTATTACGCATGCGGGAGCAGCGCATACCCCAAGGAACATTTGGAGATAGCCTCCAGCGGCGCCGTGGCCGTTTTAGACGACTACTGCCGCCTCGACATCATAGGACGGGATAAGCAGGTAATAAGAAAGAAGCAGGACAAGGGCTTCGAGGCCGAGGTCGAAGCGTTTGTCAAATCGGTTGCCGAATACGGCGCTTTTCCCATTCCCCTGGATGAGATGATCGAGACGACTCGAATCACCTTTGCGATACATGAAGCCCTCAACACGGCGAAAACGATTTGGGTGAACGGACAAGCAGGTGAAGGGTAAAAAAAACCGTGCGTTCTGCTTTCTTCCCATTCACCCGTTAACCGATTGTCCCATTGCCCCGGCTTTTTGAGGAAATTCAGGCATTGACGTACTTTGGCCGTTCGCTCTTCACGCTTCACGCTTCACTCCAAAACTCGCTGCTCTACATGAGGACCGCTTCGTATCTCAGAAAAGAGCAGCTGATCTACAGGGCCTGGTATGGTTTGCGGCGGCTGGCGCGTGTTTTTGAGTCGCGGAACGCCAAATTCCCTCTCTGTGAGCCCTCTAAGAACGGGGGTGGTTGTGGAGATTTTGGGAATGGGGGGGATTGGTCAAATGGCAACTGTTGGAAGCCTCTTAGGCCCGCAGTCCCTTTCCTTGCCAGCTTTGGTTTCGACGCCGCCGACATTGTCAGGCGCCGGTTCCGTTTCTTAAACGATGAGGCCGACTTGGGCAATAACCCGGACTGGGCTGCGAAAGGCAAAGATCGGTTATGGCGCTATAACCTGCATTATTTTTCATATTTGCTGACCGACGGGGGTATCAGCGAACAGAGCGCCCAGCATCTGATCGAGCACTGGATCGCTAAAAACCCTCCGGGGACTCAAGACTCCTGGGACCCTTTTCCAATATCTCTTCGTCTTGTCAATTGGATCAAATACCTCAGCACAACGCCCTCAATCCCCGTGTGGGCAGAAAGCGCGGTCCGCTCCGCCTGTATGCAGGCCTCATGGTTGGAAGACCGCCTGGAATACCATCTGCTGGGAAACCACCTGTTCAAGAATGCCAAAGCGCTCATTTTCTCAGGGATCTTCCTTTGCGGCAAAAAGGCCGAGAGATGGCTTGCGAAGGGTCTAAAGATCCTGCGAAAAGAGCTGAATGAACAGGTCCTTTCAGATGGCGGGCACTTCGAGCGAAGCCCTATGTATCACTCCATGATCCTCGAAGACTGCCTCGATCTGCTGAACGTTCTCACCGGCATGAGGTCAGATAGCGGGGAGGAGGCGACTCGCGACTTCGATGAGGCCACCGTTCAACTGCAAGAGATTGTCTTGAAGATGGCGGCATTCCTCCGGGGAATGGTTCATCCGGACAGACAGATACCGCTCTTTAACGACGCGGCCTTTGGGATCGAACAGGACCCCGAAAAACTTCTTTCATATTGCGAAGCAGTGACGGGCAGAAAGACGGAAGATTGCGGCCGCAAACTGTGGTCGTTTCCCTATTCCGGCTTTTTCGTCATGGCGCCGCGCCCGGGAGACCGGCTGATCGCCGACTGCGGGGCCATTGGACCGGCCTACCAGCCAGGCCATGCTCATTGCGACCTCCTGAGTTTCGAGCTTTCTCTGAAAGGGCGAAGAGTTATCGTTGATTCAGGATGCTCGCGGTACGCAGAAGGGGAGATTCGCAGGTATAATCGCGGCAACGCCGGCCACAACGCCATTTCCGTTGACAGCGGCAACCAGTCGGAGGTCTGGGGGGCTCATCGCTGTGGGCGACGCGCTCGCCCGCTTTATGCGCGGCTGGGCAAAGGCGAAGATAACGCGATAATATTCGAAGGGGCGCACGATGGGTATAGAAGGTTCCCGGGCAGTCCAATCCACCACCGCTCCATTCGCTGGACCGCCAATGGGATCGAAATCCGGGACTATGTTGACGGCAAAGGAACCCACAGCATTGAATCCCGCCTCCATATTCACCCGGATCTTGCAGTGAGGCAAAAAAACGGCGCGGTGCTCATAAGCGACAGGCATGAAAAGCTGGTCGAAGTCTTTCTTTCCTGGGGAGGCGAGATTGAGACGGTCCCTGGCTGGTACTCCCCGGAATTCGGCATCCGGAGAAGATGCACTGTGTTGAGAGTTTGGCAGTGCCGGGCCAAACTTCCCTACAGTGCATGCTGGATGCTGAGAACAGTGAACGGTGAATAGTGCACATTCTTTTTCTCACACACTATTTCCCTCCGGAAGTTAACGCGCCTGCGTCACGCACCTTCGAGAACGCCAGCAGGTGGGTTCGTGAGGGTCACGAGGTCACGGTCGTTACCTGCGCGCCGAACCATCCGGACGGGGTCCTGTATCCGGGCTATCAAAACCGTATCCGCCAATGGGAGGAAACCGCAGGCATCCGCGTGCTCCGGGTGATGACTTATCTGAGCGCCAACGCGGGCTTTTTGAAGCGCACACTGAACTACCTTTCATACATGGTCTCCGCCACTCTGCTTAGCTGTCTGGTGAACAAGGTCGATATCGTCATATCGACTTCACCCCAGTTTTTTTGCGGCATGGCGGGACTCTGGGTCGCCTTATTGAAGAGGCGCCCGTGGATATTGGAAGTCAGGGACCTCTGGCCAGAAAGCATTATCGCGGTGGGGGCCATACGCAGCCGGAGCATCATGAAGACCCTGGAATCGATTGAAACGTTCCTTTACCGCCGCGCGGACCACATTGTTTCGGTTACCCAATCTATCAGGCATCATATCATGAGGCGGGGGGTCGCCCCTGAGCGGATCAGCGTAATGACCAACGGGGCCGATTTGTCCCGATACCAGCCGCTTTGCAGGGAGAACGGAATCCGGACGAAGCTGCGCCTGGAGGGAAAATTCATCGCCTCCTACGTTGGCACCATCGGGATGGCTCATGGTCTGGATACTGTACTGAGGGCGGCCGATCTGCTGCGTGAGAACAGGGACATAGTCTTCCTTCTGGTTGGGAGCGGGGCCGAACGGGAACGCCTTGTGGCAAGGCGTGACGAAATGGGGCTCGAAAACGTCCTCATGCTGCCTCAGCAGCTAAAGGAGCAAACGCCCCCTATTCTTGCGGCCTCTGATGCTTGCCTGGTGCTGCTCAAGAAGCGGGACCTCTTCAAGACAGTGATCCCCTCCAAGATTTTCGAGGCAATGGCGATGGAGCGTCCCATCATCCTTGGAGTTGAAGGCGAGAGCAGGGAAATTATCGAACAGGGAAACTGTGGGCTTTGCATCGAACCCGAAAACGAACTAGACCTTGCAGAATCTGTGCTGCGGCTTTCCAGAGACCCCGGCGCAGGGATAGAAATGGGGTTAAACGGCGTGCGATTCGTCAGGGAGCGCTTCGATCGTGACGTGCTGGCAAAAAGTTATTTGGAACTGATTGCGGTCACTGCCGGTCAGGGACTGCCACCTGCTGTGTCAATGAGGGGGATCTGTGAATAACCCAAGGGCTGCTCCGGCTTCTCTGAAGCTTCCGATCGCGTGGGTCGTCTTCGCATCTGTTTGCGGACTTCTGTTCTGGGGACTTTACAGGTCATCCCTGGGTCTGCTGCTCTCGAACTGGGGCGATGGCGACTATTCTTACGCATGGCTCATCCCCTTTGTAGTCGTTTACCTGATATGGGAGAAGCGCCAAAGGTTGAGCGCGGAGCCGGTGGAAGGCGCGTGGTGGGGGATTGCTCCATTGCTGCTCGGGATCGGGCTTTTCTGGCTCGGAGAGTTGGGCGGAGAGTACTACACTTTATACGTATCGTCCTGGTCGATGCTTGCAGGGATCCTGTGGCTGCACCTGGGCAAAAAAAAGATGAGAGTTCTGGCGTTTCCGCTCTTCCTCATGCTGACAACCTTTCCGCTTCCAACTTTTCTTTACTACAAGATCTCATTCCATCTCCAGCTGATATCATCACAAATCGGGGCGGCCCTGCTTCGGATAGTGGGCATCGTAGCCCACAGGGAAGGCAACGTCATCGACATTGGAGCGACCCAGCTCCAGGTTGTGCAGGCATGCAGCGGTCTCAGGTACGTTTTCCCGCTGTTCGTCCTGGGTCTGATCGTCGCCTATTTTTTCCGCGCTTCCATCTGGAAGAGGGTTTTGCTGGTGCTTTCGACCGTTCCGCTGACGATCTTCTGGAACAGCATGAGGATCGCGCTCACGGGGATTCTGTGGATAAAATGGGGACCGCGGGCCGCTGAGGGATTTCTTCATGACTTTTCCGGCTTAATGATATTCCTGGTGTCGCTTGGGGTGCTTGTCGGAGAAATGTGGCTGCTGGGAAAAATCGGCAAAGCCGGGAAAGAGAAACGATACAGCCATCGACCTCTTCCAATGGAAAAGGGCCGGGGCGAGGGGAGCATCTCCAGGCAGGCGCATCTGCCGCGCGCTGCGACGCTTCTTGTCTTGCTCGGAGCCAACCTGATCTGTTTCCAGGCTATCGATCTTCGCCAAAAAATACCGATCCGGGAGCCTCTGAGCAAATTCCCCCTCGATATCGCAGAATGGCGCGGATCCCGGCAGCACTTCGATCCCAGGGATTTGCGCTCGTTGACCATGAGCGATTATACCCTCATTGACTATCGGAACAACACCGGGCAGGATATCAAGTTCTATGTTGCTTATTTCGAAACGCAATTCAAAGGCGGGTCCATTCACTCACCGGAAACGTGCCTTCCGGGCAACGGATGGGTTTTCAAAGAATCCGCCACGTTGACAATCCCGGTTAAGTACGGCTCCGATTACCTCGTAGTAAACCGCGTCGTAGTGGAGCAGCTTGGCAAAAAGATGCTCGGCTACTTCTGGTTTCCACAAAGGGGCCGCAACCTTACCAACATTTATCAATTGAAGTTGTATAACTTTTGGGATGCACTGAGCCAACAGCGCACTGACGGCGCTCTTGTTCGAGTTCTCACGCAGATGTCGGGAACCGAATCGACCGATGAGGCTTGCTCCCGCCTCAATGAATTTTTGAGCAAAGCAGTGCCGATCCTCGACCCATTCATCCCTGGCAGGGCACTGCAAAATCGGACAGTTGCAAGTTTTTAGTTTTTAGTTTCCAGTTTTTAGTTGTTTTTCCCTTTCGATCCCGCGCTTCGCGGAATCACCCGTCACGCATCACCCCGATGATTTTCATATCCACCCTTCTCATCTCGGTTTTCACAACCATAGCGCTCATTCCGGTTTTGAGCAGCCTTGCGGTCCATCTCCACATATTGGACATCCCGGACGAAAGAAAAATCCATTCGCGCCCCATTCCAAAAAGCGGGGGGCTTGCAATGGCCTTGGGCGTTCTCATACCCATCGTTGTCTGGCTCCCCTTCGATGCCTCCCTGAAGGCCATTCTCTCCGGGGCCGCGATTGTTGTTATCTTTGGGTTTATAGACGATTCCAGGGGGCTGTCCTACCTGTGGAAATTCGCCGCGCAAACAGCGGCCGCCGTGGTCGTGACCTGCTATGGAGGAGTGTGGATCGCCGATTTGGGCGCTCTTCTGCCTCAAGGGGTCCATCTTCCCGGCTGGGTTGGGATTCCCCTGACCGTCGTAGTGATAGTTGGCGCCACCAATGCTATCAACCTCTCCGACGGCCTCGACGGACTGGCGGGAGGAATCTCGATAATGAGCTT
>Ga0187770_10002343_pt1 | contig 10586 bp, 10 predicted proteins | sample 0116_SJ02_MP02_2_FD_133154 | JGI IMG/M metagenome (GOLD analysis project Ga0187770, IMG submission 133154) | Tropical peat soil microbial communities from peatlands in Department of Meta, Colombia - 0116_SJ02_MP02_20_MG | ecosystem: Environmental > Terrestrial > Soil > Wetlands > Peat | place... | reverse complement strand
CTCGTCCTGGGCAATCATAACTGCCCCTTCTTTTCTTAAATTTACAGATTCAACAGAACCGTCTTTTCCCATGCCGCTTAAAACTATACCGATGGTATTTTTTCCTACAGAGTTTATTATCGACCGGAAAAAAATATCAATTGAAGGTTTGAAAAAAAATCCCTCGTAATTTCCGTAATCAGCCTGATAGAAAAGACTGTTTCCTTCCTTAGCTATTTTGGAATGCACACCTCCTGGGCAGATATAAATTACGCCGTTTTTTAGTTCTCTTTCCGGCGTTAATTCAAGGACTTCACGGTTAAAGCCCGAACTTAGATTCTTGGCAAATTCCCGGGTAAAACCCTGAGGCATATGTTGGGCTATGACAACAGGTATCTTAAGTTCACTGAGGTTTTCAAGAATCTTCCGTATAGCCGGCGGGCCGCCTGTTGAAGAGGCTATGGCTATCAATTCGGGTTTGATCGGTTTTTTAGTCATCAGCTCCATTAGATTTTCAATTCCTCTGACCACAGCCGGATAAGCACAAGGTACAATTTCTTCAGTTAAGTCTTCTGAATAAGGTAAATACGACTTTCTGGTTTCTGTTTTGCTCTGATAGAGACCGTTTATCTTGAGTTCAAATTCTTTCTTTAGATAATCAAAATTTTCAGAAATCTTACCGTCAGGTTTTTTAATAATGTCGGCTGCCCCGTAATTCAGCGCTTCAATAGCCGTGGCTGAACCTTCCTCAAGAAGCGAACTAAACATAATGATAAAAGGGAGGGGTATCCTGTCGCTGCAAGTTTTAAGATATTTCAGAAGCTCCAGCCCTGTCATTTCAGGCATCTCGACATCAAGTATCACAACATCCGGTTTATAAAGAATGATCTTCTCAAGGCCAATTTTTCCATTGTGTGCGATACCGACAACGTCAATATTTTCAAGTTCCTTTAGAATGAGGCATACATATTTTCTTACCAGGACTGAGTCGTCAACGACAAGCACCCTGATTTTATCACTGCCTTTCATAAATAATGCCTTTTTCAGAAATTGAAGGTTTAAACCCTTCGAAAAGACCTATCAGGCTTTCTGAATGGCCTATAAGGAGGTAGCTTTTTTCTTTCATAGATGTATAAATATTTGTCAGGACCTTCTTCTGGACATCTTCATCGAAATATATGAGAACATTTCGGCAGAAGGTCACGTCAACATCCCTGATCCCGCTATCATATATCAGGTTGTGATAATCAAACCTGATATATTTTTTAAATTCTTCCCTGATCTGATAAGAATCTTCAAGATCATCGAAGTACTTTTTTAAATATGCATCATCGACTTTCTCAATATTTCTCATGGAGAATTTTCCCTCTTTTGCAATGAAAAGACTTTCAAGGCTTATATCTGAAGCGATAATCTGATACTTCCATCCAGCTGAATCAAGGCTGTTAGATGCAAAAAAATCATCTATTATCATTAAAATCGAATATGCTTCTTCCCCCGTTGAACATCCGGCACTCCAGATTTTGATATTTTTTGTGGGAGAATTTAATTCCACTACCCCAGGCAGAATAATATTTTTTAACAGTTCAAATTGCTTCGGATTTCTGAAAAAACTGGTAAAATTGGTAGTAACAAAATCTATGAAAGATGTGAGTTCATTTTTATTTGTCCTCAATAATTTAAGGTAATCATATGAGGCAACGTTCTTTTCCTTTAATTTTGCAGAAATGCGGCTGATAAGAACGCTCATATTGGAATCTTTGAAGACAATTCCGCAGTTATCATAAACGATGTCGGCAATATTTTTTAAATCAATATCACTTAACTCAAACGTAGTAGGGTACATCAATTATCCTTTTAAAATAATCCTTTTATATTTTTCAAGCTTATCTGGAAGTTCATATTCCAAAAGGTCGCCGAGAAGAACCGCATCGCTGTTCTCAAAGGCCTCGACTATCTGTGTAAGAAGGATATTTATACCCTCATACAGTTTGCCGATGTCATCCTTTTCCACGTCTGAAAAGTTAATGAAATTTTTCTTTAGATATACCGAGCAAATTTCAAGAACACTTATTATCCTATTGATTTTATCAAAGGCTTCCCTGTCCCTTCCCATCTGGAAAGCCTCGGAAATCTCGGGAAGTATTGTCACGCTTTCACTTACCGCTTCTAAAATTTCATCCCTGCTGATCGAATAATTTGTGGAAAATTTTAACCTTACGGCGTCAATATATTTTGTCAGGCTGTCGATTATACTGATTATCGACCCGTACCTGTTAATATCCCTGTTTTTATCTTCAGTATAAGAAATGATCTGGTCAATTGTCGATGTGATCAATCTGGCTTCAGTCAGATCGAAAAAAGACAGACGGTTGATGGTCTCAAGGGTTTCTTTAACCCAGGAAAGCAGTTCAGAGATTTCCTTTGCATGCTTAAATGAATTTTTCCTGATCTCATTTGAGATATTGCCGAGTACTTTTTTACATTCTTCAAGAAGGGTCTCTACCAGTTCCTCTTTTTTGGAAGCTTCCACCTCCAAAACATTTATCTTTTCAATAGATAAACCCTTTAATTCTTTTTCACCAATGTCATATTTTTTATCATCAACGGTGATTGAGGTTATTACTATTTCCCTTTTATTTAGTTCATTTGTGAGACTTTCGATGATATCGGATACGCTTTTCTCATTCTCTAACGTAACATCGAGCTTTTCTCCATTCAGTAAAATAACCATTTTAATTAGACTCCGGCGTCATATAATGCTAATACTATAATATATGCAATATATTTACACAAATTATTTTAGTATAGATGGGGTTGACCAATTTTTATAATAAATTTGATAAAATAAATTTCATATAATATAATTATTGCCTGCCGAAGAATGGGCCATTCCGGTCGATTAGCTCAGCTGGTTAGAGCGCATGCCTCACATGCATGAGGTCGCCGGTTCGAGCCCGGCATCGACCAAAATGATAAGGGCGGTTAGCTCAGTCGGTTAAGAGTACCTGCTCGACACGCAGGGGGTCACTGGTTCGATCCCAGTACCGCCCAGATTGCACTTTTATGCAGTCATAGCAAGCCCCGGAGTTTAATGCATTTATAACCCATTTTTATAACTTATAAAGTGTATAGCTACTATACTCTTTATTATTTGATTCAGACGGATATCTATTTGCTCCTCATACTATCATTATACTTTCAGTTTTCATTGACAAAATATTAGTAGAATCAATAAATGAAATTTGAAATAATACTACAAAGAATTTCTGAACCTGACACCATTTCTATGATTATATCGGTTCTATCTCGGCGAGGTCCTGAGGTAATATATATGGAAAAAACAAAAGTACTATTTGTTTGTGTTCACAATTCCGCAAGAAGCCAGATGGCAGAAGCTTTTTTAAATAACTTGGCCGGAGAGCGTTTCATTGCTGAAAGCGCGGGGCTCGAAGCCGGAACACTTAATCCTTTTTCAGTCGAGGCTATGCAAAAAATCGGCATTGATATATCGATGAACGACACGAAGAGTGTATTCGATTTTCTTAAACAGGGAAAGACATACGATTATGTAATAACTGTCTGTGACAAGGAATCAGCGGAAAGATGTCCATATTTTCCCGGAGAGGTAAAACGTCTGCACTGGAATTTTGAGGATCCTTCAAGTTTCAGGGGAACAAATGATGAGATACTGGAAAAAACAGAATTAGTAAGAGCCCAAATAAAGGAAAAAATCGAGCAATTTATTAAAGAAGTGAGATGTTAAATCTGTGATATCGGCATATTCAATTCACTGATTCTTTATTTGCCATAATAAGCATTTTACAGCATAATACGTTTTTCAGGTTGTGCCAGTATTGCACTTCATTATTAAATTATTGATTATTAGGGGTATTTTATGCCTTTGATAAAGTGGGATGAGAAATTTTCTGTAGGAGTCGATGCAATCGATGAGCAGCATAAAAAGCTGGTCAACATACTGAATGATCTCTTTGATGCCATGAAGCTCGGAAAAGCCAAGGACATCCTGAATAAGGTTTTTGACGATCTTCTTCAGTATACAGTGTATCATTTTTCAAATGAAGAGAACTTCATGGACAAATACTTTTATGACAGGGCAACTGTGCATAAAAAAGAACATAAGGATCTGACAGAAACAGCTCTTGATCTTCAGAGGAAATTCAAGGCCGGTACAATGATGATAAGCCTGGATGTAATGGATTTTTTAAAATCCTGGCTTACCAATCATATTATGGAAACTGACAAAAAATTCGGTGCTTTTCTGAATACTAAGGGCGTTCATTAGTTTCTTGTAAGTTTTATCCATTCTGCCGAACCAGGAGCTACAGAGACTTCAAGCGATCGGCCTTCATCGCCGACCTTCATGGCTATTCTCGGCATTGGTTCCCAGGTCCCGTCAGGCTTAACCTGCGATCCTCCGAGGGTTACTCCGTTTGTTGAATCCACATTTGGCGCTGTTAGAACCATCGCAGAAGCCTCTATGAAAGTTTCAGTGAATTTTACGGTCGCATCAACTTTCTCAAACCTGCTGTTGTTCACTATGATCAGTGAGCAGGTCCCATCCCTTTCATCAACAGCATAACTGTATAATGAAGAAGCCCCTCCTGTCTGTTCTACCTTCATAAGTTTCCCGTTTGCAACCAGGGAAAACAGCAGTATTCCATAATATTCGGCCCGGGCCTCGATTATCCTTCCGTTGCGGTCATTCGCAATCGGTGTATAGCCGGTACTGTTCCCCCCGCCATGAAAATTAACACCGCATGCCCCGTTTTGTGCAAGGAGAAAACAAAATTCAAGCGCCCACAAAGCGCTTCCGAAATTATTGCTTACATCCGGTGCTCCTCCGTTATAGAAGGAATTAGCCTCTGCTATTCTATACCTGCCTGATACATAGCTGTCTGCGGCTTTTTTAATGGCTTCAAGTTCCCTAAGCAAGTGTCCGTTATTCTCCGGCGAGAGGGAGGTCAGGAGCCTGTCGATTGTAGGGCGCGGCTGGGCTGTACCATTTGCCACATAATAGTGGTGGGTAAGGAGATTAACCTTCGTTCCAAGTTTTATGGCGAATGGTACAGTGTATTTTTTATAGTCACTGGCAGTTGCAGGGCCGCTAAAGGCAGGTGAGTGATCAGTGATTGCAGAATTGATCGATGAATAATAGCGCAGCCATAAGTTTATAAAATCATCGAAACTAAAGCCGCTTCCCTCGAGGCCATTGTGCCAGTATAGATCAGGTTCGTTGCCTATTTCAAACCCGTATAGGGAATCGCCGAGTTTTGAAGCGGCATATGCGGCTTCGGAGGCTGTAAGTTCAGGCGGTGATGATGTGCCGTTAAGCCCGTAAATAACCTTCCATCCAGATGCCTTTAAAAATTCTGCGAGATTATCTATATCTCCTGTCAACGTATTACCTGACTTCGAGCCTTTTCCAGAGTTTCCGGGTCCTCCCCAGGATGTTTTATTGACGGAATTACCGCCTATCCTGAGAACTCCCGGTCCGAGGAGCCTGAAAAGTTTTATCATTGACAAGTTCGATGCTGTAAAAAAAGGCTTGGACAGGATCGATTTTTCATAACTGAAGCCAGCAAATGTTGAATCAATCTCTTCAGCGCCCGAACCAGCTGATAACACTGTAATATTTTCACTGGTATCGATATGGTAATTCTTTACTGGAGAGCAGCCCGCCGCAACTGCAGCAATAACGACAAGAACAGGAAGAAGAACTCTCATTCCGGATCTCCCTTATTAAAATAATTCTTCTTTGAAATGGAACGCAATAATCTGTCATTATGAAGAAGTATATCTTTGTTGTTGCCAAAATTAGGATCAAGTTTCTTCATAAATTACACTCCGGATATTTCTCTGAAGGATTTTTGTTTAGGGCAATTCAAAATCATTTCCTCCTGTATTCTGGGCATATATCCTCCTCTTTTGTAATATATTTATAACATTCTATTAAAAACTTTTCAATAGAATTGTGTCAAAATGACATCTTTTCCATGCAGAATGTCAGGAAGTCTGAAAAAAATTTAGTTGAACGTCACGCCGCAATATGATAAAATATCTTCCGGTTCAAATTCATGAGGTAACTGAGCCGTCATTCAGGGCTGTAATGAATAAAACTAAAATTGTCATTAAATAAAAAAAATGTTATTATAATCGGATTATATCAATGGAGGAGTTTATGGGGAAAATTTATGACCCAAAATTTATAAGAAACATAAGCATTTCCGGCGCCCCAAATGTGGGTAAAACCACCCTTTCTGAAGCCCTTTTATACACAGCCGGGCAGATAGAGCAGATGGGAAGCGTCACAAAGGGAAATACTGTCATGGACTATGACGAGGAAGAAATATCAAAAAAGATGTCTCTCAAAAGTTCTCTGGCTTTTTTCGAATGGAAGGAAATAAAAGTAAATATTATAGATACCCCTGGAATACCAGATCTTGTTGCTGAAGTCCGGAGCGCTTTTCGCGTTACCGAGGGAATTATCTTTGTGGTAAGCGCAGTTGAAGGTATTACTATCGACACAGAAAAAGACTGGCATTTTGCCGATGATTATAAAATAGCAAGGGTCGTATTCATCAATAAAATGGACGACGAGGGGGCTGATTTTTACGCTGCTACAGAAATGCTCGCCAATAAATTTAAAAAACCTGTTATACCGATAGAGCTTCCTATAGGTAAGGGAAAGGATTTCAAGGGTGTTGTTGACATAGTTCATATGAAAGCTGTGTACTCCGGTCAAAACGGTCCGAAAGATGGTGAAATACCGGCTGATATGATGGATAAAGTAAAAGTATACAGGGAAAAACTTTTCGATGCAGTGGCTGAAACCGACGATGCACTGATCGAGAAATTCCTGAACGGCATAGAACTTACGACTCAGGAGGTCGAAAACGGGATTAAAACCTGCACACTAAACAATAAGATAATACCCATACTGTGCGGTTCTGCACTCAATAATATCGGTTCGGCATCACTGATCAATACCATAATTACCTACCTGCCGTCCCCTCTTTATATCGGGGAAGTATCTGGTGAGGATCCAACGCATGCAGGCCAGACGCTGAAAAGACATCCTGACCTGTCCGATCCTTTCAGCGGGTTCATATTCAAGACAAGGATCGATCCTTTTGCAGGAAAGATATCTTTTTGCAGGATAAGGTCGGGTGTTCTAAAAACCGGCGATGAAATTCTGAATGTAAATAAAAATATTAAAGAAAAGATCTCCCATATATACCTGATAAACGGAAAGAACATAAAGGAAGTAGAGACCATTGAAGCCGGGGATATCGCCATTCTTACAAAAATTGAGTCGCTGGAGACAGGCAATACAGTTACAGATCTGGCAAAACCACTCATTTATGAGCCTATAAGGCTCCCTAACCCTTCGTATTTTGTTGCAATTCATTCTACGGACAGGAAATCGGAAGATAAACTAGCATCAGTATTTCATATAATGTCGCAGGAGGATGCGACCTTTAAGTACGGTTATAACGATATCACCAAAGAGATGGTGGTTTCATGCATGGGTGAAATACAGGGTAGGATAATCTTTGATATCATCAAGCATAAGTATAAACTCAATTTCGAAACCCGCCCTCCACGTGTTTCATATAAAGAGACAATTACCTTAAAAGCTGAGGGACATTACAAGCATAAAAAGCAGAGCGGCGGTCATGGCCAGTACGGTGAGGTTTATCTCCGTATAGAACCCAGAAAGAGAAACGAGGGTTTTTTATTTACGGAAGAAATTTACGGGGGCTCCATTCCAAAGAATTATGTCCCCGCAATCGAGAAGGGTGCTGCAGAGGCATGCGAGAACGGCGTTATAGCCGGATATCCCGTAGTAGATATGAAAGTAACAGTATATGACGGATCTTTCCATGAAGTTGATTCCAATGATATGTCCTTCCGCATAGCCGGCCTTCATGCCACAAAGATAGCAATTGAAGCTGCGAAGCCGGTTATACTTGAACCTATAGCAAAAATCAGGATATACATTGATGAAAACGATATAGGCAACGTTATGGGCGACCTCGGCACGAAACGCGGAAAAGTCATTGGAATGGATAAAATTTCCGAAGACGTGACAGTTATCAACGCAATGGCACCCTATTTTGAAATGCTCTCTTATTCCCCCATGCTTAACAGCCTCACCAGCGGCAGGGGACGCTTTGAAATGGACATCGACCATTATGACGTTCTCCCCCAGAGCGAATACGAAAAAGCCAAGGTCCAGGCTGAAGAAATGAAAAAAGAAGAAGAGGAGCGTAAAAACTCCTAGTATTTAACTCGAGCACCTTTTCTCAGGTGCTCGATCGCATTTATAGGCGTTCAATCAATAAAGCAGAGGGAAAAATGGGTGATTATTATTTGGAGTTCGAAAGTCCAATTGAGGAAATTGATAATAATATAGCGGCTTTAAGGAAATCATCCGATCCTGATAAAGGCATTGACTTTTCAATTGAGATATCCGAACTGGAAAAACAAAAGGACTATATCATGGAAACGATTTATAAAAATCTGACCTCCTGGCAGATTGTACAGGTAGCCCGTCATCCGAAAAGACCGCTGTTCCAGGATTATCTTAACGGCATTTTTGAAGATTTTATCGAAATTCATGGCGACAGGCTTTTTGCTGATGATCATTCCATAGTTGCAGGTTTCGCAAGGATTGAAAATGAAAAATTCATGATAATTGGCCAGGAAAAGGGTAAAGACACAAAGGAAAAGATCTACCGGAACTTTGGCATGCCTAACCCGGAAGGATATAGAAAAGCTTTGCGTGTTATGAGAATAGCGGAAAAATTTCACTTACCGCTTCTCACTTTCATAGACACCAATGGTGCCTTCCCGGGAATTGAGAGCGAGGAGAGGGGTCAGGGAGAGGCTATCGCACGAAATCTTTATGAGATGTCGGCTCTTAAAATCCCGATTATTTCCACTATAATCGGGGAAGGAGGAAGCGGAGGGGCACTTGCCATCGCTGTTGCCGACAGGGTACTAATGCTTGAAAACGCCATTTATTCTGTTATCACGCCGGAGGGCTGTGCCTCAATTCTCTACAGGGACGCATCGAAAATGGAACTGGCTGCGAAGGTACTGAAATTCACATCAAAGGATCTTTACGGGTTCGGAGTTATAGAAGAAATTATTCAGGAGCCCAGGGGTGGTGCACACAGGGACATGCAGGTAACCATAAGCCGCGTTAAGGAAGCTGTACTGCGTCATTATCATGAGATTAAGAAAATCCCCCTCAGCAAACATCCTCAGAAGCGTTATGAAAGGTACAGGAAACTTGGCATTTTCGATATCATCAAGGATTAAATTCAGAAGATCACGTTCATAAGTTTTACATATTTCTGGTCCATGTTTCGCAGTCGGCCGCTGAATTCAACGGCTATATTTTCAAGCATATGACAATATAAATTTATGTTTTCCTTCTTCAACACCAGAAAAGCCAGTCTTGGCAGAACGGCTACCCTTGTTTCTTCAAGTGCCCTTACGCCCGCAGACCGCGGCTTTTCATCTATCAGAGCCATCTCGCCGAAACATTCCCCGCCGCTTATAGTTGTCAGCTGATGCTCTTTACCGAGATTATCCTTCTTTCTTACCAGTACACTGCCTGATAATATTATAAAGAATTCATTTCCCGGAGTCCCTTCCTCAAAAATAATCTCATTTTCATGGTAATTTCTGGTTTCCATTAAACCGGCTATATATTCGATCTCATCAGTTCTTAAATTGCTCAATAATACCGGATGCCCCAGAATATCCCTCATACTTTCTTCAATCACAGTAATGCTCCAGCTGATTTTTTTTCAACCTCTAATCATATCGGCGGAAACATGCTTAAATAATAAATTCCTCCTGCAAAATTATACATTTGGAAAACCCGATATTTCGATCGGCAGAGTCTTCAGGTATCCGATTGAAGAAACCCTCTACAAGGAAAGAGACGGACGCTCTTTTGCACTTGTATCTGATTCTAAGGAAACAATACTGGCTACTATTTGCGGAATAAGTATGATAGAGGGAGCCTACAGCAGGAATAGAGGGATCGTAACCCTCGCAGAGGATTATATTAAGCATGACGTTTACCTCATTAAGATAATTGAGAAAATGGACAGCGATCTTATAAATAAATTCGGCAAAAATACGATAAATTAAGGGATGTATATACGGATGAAGAGGTTGTAATATGAAGATTTATATCGACGGGAAGTATTACGAAAAAAACGAGGCTAAAATTTCTGTATTTGATCATGGCTTTTTATACGGTGACGGTGTATTCGAAGGCATCAGGGCTTATTCAGGAAGGATATTCAGGCTCAAAGAGCATATCGAAAGGCTTTATAAAAGTGCCAAGGCCATAATGCTCGATATTAAAATGCCACCAGAAGAAATGGAAAAAAAAGTTCTTGAGGCCTATAAAGTAAACAAGAGGGAAGATGCATATATACGTCTGGTGATATCGCGGGGTGCAGGAGACCTTGGAGTTAATCCCTTTCTATGCAAAATCCCGTCCCTCGTCATTATAGTGGATGAAATACAGCTTTACAGTAAAGAATTCTATGAAAATG
>Ga0187770_10002340_pt1 | contig 10590 bp, 9 predicted proteins | sample 0116_SJ02_MP02_2_FD_133154 | JGI IMG/M metagenome (GOLD analysis project Ga0187770, IMG submission 133154) | Tropical peat soil microbial communities from peatlands in Department of Meta, Colombia - 0116_SJ02_MP02_20_MG | ecosystem: Environmental > Terrestrial > Soil > Wetlands > Peat | place... | reverse complement strand
TCGTTCAAGAGGGGCTTGCCGCGCGCGGAATGAAAGTGGAAGCGGCTGCAAACTCGGAAGACGCGCTCGCTTATCTGGCGAAAAATTCGTGCGATGTAGTTCTGTGCGATTTCAATCTTCCGGGCATGAACGGCGAGAAGTTCTTCGAAAGGTTGCGCTCGCAGGGCCAGGAAAAGCTGCCGCGGTTCGTTTTCATGACGGGCGAGCTCGTCGATCCCGAGGCCATGGAGCGCTACCGCAGCAGGGGTGCGGCCGTCCTGCAAAAGCCGTTCCACGTATCTGCGCTCGTCCAACTTTTGGGCGAAATCCTGAAGGCGCAACCCGCGCAGGTCGGCTAGTTCGGCCTTGGTGTTAGTTGGCTTTGTGGCCGGAGACGGCGCCCGCATCTACGCCGAAATCCCAGACGTACAGGCTCATACCTTCTTCGTCGAGCACTTGGGCAAGCGCGTACTCGCCCGGCTCAAGCGGCTTATCGAGTGTGAATCGATAGACGCCCTGAGCCACCTCCCATTTTTGCATCGGAAGTGAATCGCGAATTTCTTGCTTCTCGCCGAAAAGCTGATCGATGTGCTCGATGAGACGAGTATCCCCATGCGCCTTGGCGTGGATTAGCTCGAGGCGCGGTTCGCGGGCGTCCGCAGTACGGATGTAAAATTCGGGCTGGCTGACGTGTAGCCGGAATTTGGCGCGCGCGCCCTGAATCGAGACGTTCTGCCGCGAAGGAACGATCGGGATCGGCACCATCACTTCCTCGAGCAGCCGTCCCTTGGAAATCTTCGAGCTGGTTTCCGCTTGGGGAAGCGGGACGATGGTTTTGCCGTCGAAGGCGAAAAGACTGATTCCGGGCGGCATAAACACGCCGGGTGCCACTTCGAGGCTCGCGTCGATATCGAGCGGCGGTATGACGCGAGCGGCTTCCTGCGCTTCCACCTTGGCGGCGAGAGCTGCATCCCGGCGGGCCTGGTCCGCCTCGGCTTTCTTGGTCGCGTCCCAATCGACGAGATCAGCTGGCATCGCTTCCCAGGACGAGCTGTCGAGGTTGTAGTAGCGGACGCGATCGCCTTCGATTTTGTATTCACGCACGAGCTGGTAGCTGCCATCCTTCAGCAAAAGCTTCTTACCGCGCGGGAGAGCGCGAGACGCGGACCCACTCGAAGTCTGATTGGAGGAAGAGGAATCTACCGGGCTAGACGGTGCCTGCTGGGCGCAGAGAGGCGCCACTGACGGCACGATCAAAAGGAGAAAAAGCGTGTACGCGAATGCCTTCAGAGCAGATCGGCCTACGAAATATCTCGGGCTGGGGCGCCGGCGCGCCATGCTTTTTCCGTCCTGATACAGTGCGATGCCCGACGGGGGCACTTGGTTGAGCCAATCTCAGCATACGCCGGGGAAAACGGGTCCACAACCGGTGCCGCGGATTCCGTAAGTGAAATCCTATGTCAGGGTGAAATCGGACGAAGGCTGATGAATCGCCTGGGAGTGTGGGATTAGTGCTCGCAGCGGGGGTGCAGGACAGCCATGATCATCAGGTCCGAGTTCGTGAAGAGCCACTTCTGAACGTTCGAGCCAGCCGCAGCGGCCAGCGATCCGAGGTGCTTGGTTTGAACGAGGCCACGGAGGTGCTCGGCGCAAATACCGGTGAGGCTGATGACCTCTTCCTCGGTGAAGAACTTCTGGCTCGACTTGATTCGGACCATTTTTCGGCCTCACAAGGACTCAGATGCTGAGACCAGACTAAGCGCTGCATGAATCCCTAGCAATAGTCGTTCCGTACCAGGCGGATAGAACTCACTGCTTCCGCGAAAGCCGAAAATCGCGAAAAACCCCACAATTAGGGGCGGTTTTGCACCTCTTGGACTTTCGCACGGCAAACCTGCGCAACGCAAAAGCCGGCAAAAAGATTCTATCTTGGGAATATTGCTACCACTTCACGGAGGTGTTTCGTACATTGGAAATTCTGATCCCGGCAGTCCGGGATTTAATGGGCCGTGGTTGATTCGATCAGACGGCGAAACCGCCGGCGTTTTCGAAGGCGCGCGCGATCCGGAAGAGGGAGGCTTCGCTGAAGTGGGGCGCGAAAATCTGCATTCCGACCGGGAGTCCCGCCTTGGTTTTGCCGCAGGGAACGGAGATGCCCGGAACGCCCGCGAGGGATCCGGTCACGGTGTAGATGTCGGCCAGATACATCTGCAGCGGATCGGCCGATTTTTCCCCTATCTTGAAAGCGGGAGTGGGCGCGGTCGGCGTGACGATCACGTCGACTTTTTGGAATGCGTCGGTGAAATCGCGGGCGATCAGCGACCGGACACGCTGGGCGCGCAGGTAGTAGGCATCGTAGTAGCCGGAGGACAGCACGTAAGTCCCGAGCATGATCCTCCGCTTAACCTCGGGCCCGAAACCGCCTTCGCGCGTGTTGCGGTACATTCCGGTAAGTGTCCCGCCGGGCACGCGCAGGCCGTACCGCACACCGTCGTAGCGTGCGAGGTTTGAGCTGGCTTCCGCGGTGGCCAGAATGTAGTAAGTGGCGATGGCGTAATCGGTGTGTGGCATCTGCAGGGGAATCCTGCGGCAGCCCAGACGTTCGAGCAGCGCGATTCCCGCCTGGATTTTTTCCTTCACTTCGGCGTCCAAGCCTGCGCCGAAGTAATCCTCAGGAACACCGATCCGCAGCCCTTGAACAGGCTTTTCTGCCTCTGCTGCGTAATTCGCCACGGGCACATCCGCCGAGGTCGAGTCGCTGGCATCGTGGCCGGCGATCACGCCGAGGACCGCTGCGGCATCGGCGATGTTGGTTGCGAACGGACCGATCTTATCGAGCGAGGAGGCAAAGGCCACGAGCCCGTAGCGCGAGACCCGGCCATAGGTCGGCATCAGTCCCGCGATTCCGCAAAACGATGCGGGTTGGCGAATGGAGCCGCCGGTATCCGTTCCCAGAGCCGCCACGGCGAGGCCCGCTGCGACGGCTGCGGCCGAGCCGCCGCTCGAGCCGCCGGGAACGCGGTCGAGCGCCGCCGGATTGCGCACCGGCCCATAAGCCGAGTTTTCATTCGAGCCGCCCATGGCGAACTCGTCGCAATTCGTCTTGCCGAGGAACACGGCGCCGGCCTTGTCGAGCCGCTCGACAGCGTTTGCGTCGTACGGCGGGACGTAATGCTCGAGCATCTTGGAGGCACACGTCGTGCGGAGGCCGCGCGTGCTGATGACGTCCTTGATCGCAATCGGCACTCCCGCCAGCGGAGGCAAAGTTTCTCCCTTCGCGATCTCGGCATCGATTCGATCGGCCTGAGCATAGGCGCGCTCCGGCGAGACGGTTAGGAACGCGTTCAGTTCGCCGTTGCGGCGCTCAATCCGGCCGAGGAATTCTGTGGCGAGTTCGCGCGCGGAGATTTTTTTGGCCTCGAGCGCTGCGCGCACGCTTGCGGCCGTCCACGAAGCTGGCGCGCTCATTGGCTAGTCACTTTCCACCTCGCCCGTCGCAATCACCCTCGGGACGCGAAAGAAGGGAGCTTGCGCCTCGGGCGCACCCTTGAGCACGGGGCCAGCGACATCGCAGGGAACCAGCACGTCTTCGCGCAGTTCGGGGTGCTTCTCTTCGCCGCCGGTCGCCGCTGCGCGATGCAGAACTTGCGCCATCGGTTCCACGTTCGATGTATCGAGTTCCTTGAGTTTGTCGACGTAGGTCAGAATCGCATCGAGTTGCTCACGATAGACCTCGACCTCGACCGGCGAAAGTCCGAGATGCGCCAATCCCGCGACTTTGACTACGTCTTCGCGACTAATTTTCATCAGATGCTCTTTTCTCCCAGGCTCACTTTTTTGGCGATTAGGAAATCATTAGCGCTGTTTTTTCAGTGACTTAACCAAGCTCCTACTCGCCGACTTTGGCGATTAGAGACTGTTCTGCTATCGGTTCCGGCGCCGTTTTCGAACCGCGCGCCGGGCCGCTCTCTCTCACCGACACAACCAGTATCAAACATGTGATCAATCTTAGTAGAAGCGAAGAGCAATGCAAGCGCGCGATTCTGTGGACATCCGACAGCCAGGCGGTCGATGCGGCGAAATCGACAGACTCTCAGGAGCGGCGACGACGGATAAACGGCGTGTGCTCGTTGTCAGCCTCGTGCGGCAAACGCTTGGGAGCGGTCCCCGTTGGCCCGCACAAAACGCGCTTGGCTGCGATGAGCTTCACTTCGCGAACTAAATTTCCGCCCCAGGCGCTATTGATCCGGCCGCAGAGTTCGCGCTGCATTGGTTCGAGCTGCTGCCGCCAAGCTTTACCATCGACCGCGAGATCGAGACAGCCCGCCACGCAGCGCGTCGGCCGTGTGTGGGCCGCGAGCGCCGCGCCGACGATCGAGGGCCAAGCACTCGACAGCCACGCGAGTCCGGCCTCGGGGCGGTCGAGCCTGCGCAATGCTCTCCCTAAAATGTCGCCTGCGTGTTCCACCGGGCGATGATTCTAGCACGAAGGCGCGACCGTAATTCTCCTGGGCAATCGATGCGGGAAGAAATCGCGCAGCTGGCGGCGGGCTTCTTGCGCGGGAGAATCAGGCATGCGAAAATTACGACCGCTGGCTGGTCGATTCCGCGCAATCATTTACTTTTCTCTTCAAGCGGCGATATCGTCTAAGGGTTAGGACGTGGCCCTCTCAAGGCCAAAATCCGGGTTCGAATCCCGGTATCGCTACCACAATCTCAAATTCTAATCTTGGTCGCAGCCAAGAGTTACGGCGTGAAATGACACCTCCGAAAAATCTCCGACGTGCCCGGTTGGAGGTAAACTCCTCTGAGCAAGGCGACAGCGAGGTCGCCATGCAGGAGGTCGATATGCCCTCGTGGATATCCTGCCCAAAAGGCCATTCAACGAAATCAGTGTCGATTCAGCAGGCTGCCGTCGCTCTTTCCGAAGGACGGAGGATCGGCGCTTGCAAGAAATGCGGAAAGGAACTGCAGTACAGAATCAGCCACACGTATGCCAATGATCGGACCGGGAAGGAATACAGTTTCGAAGTCACCCGAGCTGTCCGGCTCGGAACGCGGATCGAGAGCGAAAGTTACGACCCATTTTTGCTCGTGCTTCGTGAAATCGACACGGGCAAGGAACAGATTCTCCCCACGTTTTGGGCGCATGGGGAGAGTGGCGCGCAACGCGGCGGGCAGTTTCCTCCGCTGCTGAGGCTCGAGGAATGGAAGGCGCTTTTTCGCCAGCTCGATTCCAGATTCGAGGAATTGGAGCAAAGAATACGGGTCAGGGCCTACGAGCTTTACGAGAAGCGCGGGAGAGGCGACGGCCATGATCTGGAGGACTGGCTGCAGGCCGAGGCGGAGTTGAGAGGGAGAAAAGCTCTTCCGGCCGCCGCGTGAGTCTACAGCGACTGGGCCCCATCCGCATCATCCGCGACAAGGGGATTCCCGTTCTGTTCTAGAAGCAGGATAGCGCGACGCTACTGGAAGATTGCGGACCAGAAGATTCCGAGCAGCGCAACTCCGGCGAAACCCGCTCCGATGTACGCTGCCAAGCAGACGACGAGAAATGCGGCGGCTGCGAGCGAACGTTTCTTGGTTAGTTTCTCAGGCGCCGATTCCCACGGCCGCACCACTACGCTGCGCGCGGGCGGCGGAAGGAGCGGAACAAAAGCATCGTTGCGAAGGCTGGACTCGCAGGTTTCACCCATGGATGGAGTGTAAGAGCTACGTACGAAAAGAATCCAATTCAAATTTGCGTTCCAAGCAATCGCTATCGAAGATAGGTCTCGGGGAAATCCAGCGCGGGGCACTTATTCAAGAAATCGATCCAGCGCATATATGAAACAAATATAGCGCGGCTTTCCTTTCCCTCGCTTTCCACATATAGTTGGTACCCGCGCCTATAAATTCCGTATGCCATCCGGTTCGACGAACACTTCACTGGGTCAAGCTGTGCGCCCGGTCGCCAAAGTTCTGGTGGCGACGACGGCGATGCTCGCGTTCATTTCGTATTGGCGAGCCGCAGCGATTGTCCTTAACGACCTAGGTTCCTCCGCATTCTATGCGGGCGCGATTGCCGAGCACTTCATTGGCAAGACGGCGCCCTGGTTTGTACTCGCCATCATGCTGTTCGCCTTCGCCGTGCAGGCGCTCTATTTCGAGAGCTGCGGGATGTTCGTGCGCGGCGGCGTGTACCGCGTGGTGAAGGAGGGGATGGGCTCGACGCTGGCGAAGTTTTCCGTCTCCGCGCTGATGTTCGACTACATCCTGACGGGGCCGATCAGCGGCGTGTCGGCGGGGCTGTATTTGGTCGGGCTGCTGAACGAACTGTTCCAGTACACACACTTAAGGATCGCGCTGCCCGTCAACGCCGGGGCGGCCATCTTCGCGATTATCGTCACACTCTACTTTTGGTGGGAGAACGTCAAAGGCATTCCCGAATCGAGCGAGAAGGCGCTACGGATCATGTATGTCACCACGGTGATGGTGATCATGATGATCGCATGGTGCGCTTACACGCTCATGGTGCGCGGCGGGCACGTTCCTCCGCTGCCTCATATTTCAAATCTGGTCTACGCACCGGATTCGCTCGGCTGGCTGAAACACACGTCGCTGCCTTACACGATCGGATTCATCGGAATCATGATCGGCCTCGGCCACTCGGTGCTGGCGATGAGCGGCGAAGAGACGATGGCGCAGGTCTACCGCGAAATCGAACATCCCAAGCTTCCAAATCTGAAAAAGGCCGGATTGGTGATCTTTCTTTACAGCTTGATTTTCACGGCCGGCGTCGCGTTCTTCGCGGCGATGATCATTCCGGATTCGGTGCGAGGGAAGTTTTCGGACAACCCGATCAGCGGCTTGGCGATGTATCTCGTTGGACCGCTTTCGGTGCGCCTCGCATTCCGCACCTTTGTCGTGGTGGTCGGTGTGCTGATGCTGGCGGGCGCAGTGAACACGGCGATCGTCGGATCGAACGGCGTCCTGAATCGGGTATCGGAAGACGGCATTCTGCCCGACTGGTTCCGGCACCCGCACCGGCGGTTTGGGACTTCCTACCGCATATTGAATCTCGTCGTCGGGCTTCAACTTCTGACGATCATCCTCAGCCGGGGAAACATTTTCGTGCTCGGCGAGGCCTACGCGTTCGGCGTGATGTGGAGCTTCGCGATGAAGGGGCTGGCTGTGGTCGTGCTGCGGTACAAACAGCCGGGCGACCGGGAATTCAAGGTGCCGCTGAATCCGAAAATCGCGGGTGTAGAGATTCCGATCGGCGTTGGGATGATTACGCTCGCGCTCCTGGCGCTTTGCCTAATCAACCTGTTTACGAAGCAGGTGGCGACCGTTTCGGGAATTGCATTTACGATTGCATTTTTCGTTGTGTTCGAGATTTCCGAGAAAGTGACGAAGAAGCAGGCGACGTCGCACGCCGAGCTAGACAAGTTCAACCTGTCGCAGTCCGGAGATTTGACGCTGGAAAATGTCGGCGTCAAGCCGGGCAACGTCCTCGTACCGGTGAGCAACTATTACGCGCTATATCCACTGGAAGCGGCCCTGAAGCGGGCGAAACGCAGAGAGGCGGAAATCGTGGTGCTGCACGTCCGGCTTCTGGGGCGTGCGGCTTCGGGCGAATCGGATCTCGCGCCGGATCAGCTTTTCAGCACGATTGAACAGTCGCTGTTCACGAAAGTACTGGCGATGGCAGAGAAGGAAGGCAAGCCCGTGCGGCTCGCCGTAGCCGCTGCGAACGACCTGTGGGAAGGCATCCTGCGCACGGCTGCGAATTTGGAATCGAGTACGGTGGTCGCCGGAAGCTCCGCCAAAGCGTCGGTTGCAGAACAGGCTCGAGAGATCGGACTTGCGTGGGAGCGAATGCCCGAACCGCGACCGCGAGTGTCGCTCGAAATTTTTGCGGCGTCCGGAACGGAGCAAGTGTTTTATCTCGGGCCGCACGCGCCGCGATTGACTCCCAACGAAATCGACCTGCTGCACCGAATCTGGCTCGATCTGAGCGACCGGTTGCCAGGCGAAGAGATTCACCACCACGATATCGTTCACTTCGCACTCAGCGAAGTCGAGCGCGAGATCGGCGCGAAGGAGCAGGACGGCGTACTGAGGCGATTGCGCGAACATCTCAGCGGCATCCAGGGGCGGCGCCAAAACCCCTAATATTCTGCCCCTCGATTGCGGCGGAACGACGCCATAGTTCCCCCCAGCTTGATCTACGTAAAATTTTTGGTAAGGATAAGAAGTGCTGCGTTTTTATTAGGGTGCACTTTGGCGGCACGTAGCAGCGGGCAGCAGATTGTGGCCACGGCCCTGGTTTTACGCGCCTTAAGCTGTTCGTTTGCTTCTCTAGTTCACTCCCGCCAGTGACAGGGTGGGTCCAAAATTTGGTACAGTTTTTCGAGCAGGGTCAGCCCGATGTTCGCGACGGTCGGATGGGCGAAAACCGACCGGAGCGCATGTCTGCGCAGCCGACGAATCCACTTGAATACACCGCCGTGCCGCTAGGTATTCGAATTGCTACCCATCTGGGTTTCGGCGACGCCAGTTGTCGCGATAGCTCAGGCTCAATGAAACGAGTGTGACCGTGTGAGCTACGTCACGGCAGATGTCGGGCCTTTCGACAAGAATTTATCGTGCTACACGGAGAAATGAGATGCGAATCTTGCTCGCGGTCGATGGCTCGAAATATTCCGATGCGGCGGCGGAAGCCGTCATGGCGCAAGCGCAACCGGCGCACAGCGAAGTGCGCGTTCTGCACGTCGTAGAATCACCATCACTCTTAGCGACCCGGGAAATGGGTGGCTATGGTTCAGCGCTCGACAAGGCATGGGAAGCAGAGAGAGAACAGGCGGAAGCATTGGTCGAAAAAACGGCTGAGCTGCTCCGCGCGAAAGGGCTGAAGGCAACTCCTGTCGTCGAGGAAGGTGATCCGAAATCGAAGATTCTGGACGCCGCCAAAAAGTGGCGCGCGGAGCTGATCGTTCTTGGCTCTCACGGCCGAAAGGGCCTGCAACATTTCCTCATCGGAAGCGTATCAGAGGCCGTGGCTCGTCACGCGGATTGTTCGGTTGAAGTCGTGCGCCTTCGAACGAAACACTGAAAGGTCCGTCACTTTCAGGGCGATTGATAAAGGGGAAAGGGGTAAATCGGAAAACCCTGTTACTCAGCTCTTTGATTCAGATCCGACTGATGGCGACCTTCGAGAACAGGAGTCGATCTGAAGCTCAGGTGGATGGGCATGGGGAGAGCGGATGAGCAAAGAAGAATTGCCACGAACTTCGGGAGGAAATCGATGATCATTTGTGATCTGTGCGGTCAAGCAAAAGATTGTCTACAGAAAGAAATTGAGGGCAAGGAATATGATATCTGCTCTGAATGCTGGGCTCCGCTCGCGGAAAAGCTGAAGGGAAAAGGCCGAATGAAGAATCAGGAAATCGTGCTCCTACCACCACCGAGAACGGGCAAAGAACGCGGGGATGAACTGCCTAAGCCAGGTCCCGGGGAGCCGCCCAAAATCGTTGGGGTGGTGCATAGGGCACATTGAGCGGCCCGGCAAATCGTGCAACAGAAGGCGATTGCGAAACTGGGCGGGCACAAAACTGGGCACAGTCGAAACGAAGCGCCCAGTTGCCCGTTGCAACATCGGCTGCAAGCGCTATACAGTGAATTAGTCGCAGACAACGCGCCCGTAGCTCAGTTGGATAGAGCGTCTGCCTTCTAAGCAGAGGGTCGGGGGTTCGAGTCCCTCCGGGCGCGCCACCTGCCTGTTGTTCTTAGTCCTGTTAGAAGCCCGGTTTGTCCACAATGTTCTCCGGTAACGCAAACGCAGAGTTCCCTGGCGAAAAGGCTGTGCAACTGTAGCCAAACAGGATGGATTCAGTTTTTCCGGTATCCGCACCAACCAAGAGTGTGCACCACGATACCATTCCTGACGCAGAAGTCCGAGACAGGCACACTCGTGGCGGTTTTCCTCGACAGCATTCAAGCACGCTGAGATAATTTTAGCATACGCGCGGGAGCCCGGCTGGGTTAGTCTCGGCGTCGACTTTGGCAATCATGCGAACAAGAATGGATTCATTCATGAGCTCACCGGTCAAGAAGGCATCGCGAATGTTCTGGCGGACGGGCGTTTTGTGCTGTGTCCTCGCGACTATGTGTAAGCCGGCTCTTTCGATCACGCCGGAGAACCCCCAACCCGCGGAACACCGGCTGCGTATGTTTCACACGCATACCGGCGAGCGAATCGATATCGTTTTCCGTCGCGGGAATGATTACGTCGCAGACGCTCTCGCGCAGTTGGACTATTTCCTGCGAGACCATCGGACCGGCGATGTCCACCATTTCGATCCCCGCCTTTACGACGTTCTCGAACAACTGACCGCCGCTGTCGACAAGCTAGGCGCCGAGATTGATATCATTTGCGGATATCGGACACCATGGAGCAATAATTTTCTCCGCACTCACAGCCCCGGAGTTGCCGAGCACAGTCTGCACATGCAAGCAGAGGCCATCGACATTCGGATGCCCGGTATCAACAGCGAACGGCTGCGAGAGGCGGCTCTCCATCTCCATGAGGGAGGTGTGGGCTACTATCCGCGCTCTAACTTCGTTCAC
>Ga0187770_10002339_pt1 | contig 10591 bp, 10 predicted proteins | sample 0116_SJ02_MP02_2_FD_133154 | JGI IMG/M metagenome (GOLD analysis project Ga0187770, IMG submission 133154) | Tropical peat soil microbial communities from peatlands in Department of Meta, Colombia - 0116_SJ02_MP02_20_MG | ecosystem: Environmental > Terrestrial > Soil > Wetlands > Peat | place... | reverse complement strand
TGGTCGTTGCCGCGCTCGCGCTGGCCGTGCCCGCCGCAGCGTCCGATATCGGCAATGTGAAATGTCCCCCGAACCAGGATCGCGTGTGGGTCTACGAGTCGCTTGCGAGCTTCGACGTGGAGGCAAGGCTGCACTGCGGCGAAACGGTGGAAATCGTTTCGCGCGTGAAAGGTTACGTGAAGGTTCGGACGGCAAACGGCGTCGAAGGCTACGTCCCCGATAGCGCATTCCCCGATTTGCCGCCGCTCGAAGACGGCAAAGACAAACCAGCCGCCACGAACGAGCCTCCTGCGCCGGCGGTGAAATCAGCCGCGGCTGCAACAACTGGCGCAAAGAATGTGGCCCCGCCGGCAGCCGGCCCAGGCGCGCAACCCATTCCCCCGACGCCGCAGGCCGCTGTTGCGAAGCCTGCTCCGGCAGTCGTAACGACGAAGGTTTCCGCCTCGCCGATCAATGTGACTCTGGTGGACAGCGGCGCAACGATTCTCCCGACTCGCGCAACCAAGGCCGCGCAGCCTGTTGTGGATGCGAGCGACTCCGATGATTATCCGAACGCGCCGGTCGAAAATGAGAGTGCCGATCCGGCGTGCCAGACGTATTTCTCCGCATACGGTCTTGCGCCATCGCAATTCGAGTGGATGGCCAATAGCCGGCGAAAAGAGTTTTCAGGGATCTGCCCCGCTCCCGATCCCGCGAGCGTGGACTACGTGATTCTCTTCACCCACGACTCGGATTCCTACGCAGCTGCGATGCCCGAGCCTGTGCACGTCGATCCCAACGGATTTTCCGATTTCAATCCGCTCACGACCGTGGACACGGCGCTGATCTCGCGCACGCAGGCGGAAAGGGCGCGCTACGAGTTCGTCTGGGTGTTCCGGGTCAAGAGGGGGGCGTTCGATCCCGCGAGGTTCTCGCCGCGCCGCCGCCCAGCATATTCAACGGCCGAGTCGAAGGGTGCGCGATCTTCGCAGATCATCGAAGACGCCTTCCATTACATCGAGGGACAGCAGGGCCAAACCCGCTGAGAACGGCGCGCGTGGCATGAGCCCTTGCGTCAGCGAAGATTGTTAAGAGCGAAGTCGGTTTCGACCTTTTGTTCGTCGGGCGTGTCCACCTCTATCGTTGTAATAGCGCCGGGGTCAATCTCCTTCACGTCGTAGTCCACGTCGATCGTCGCCCCGATGTATCCGCTGATCGTTTCATCGCTGTAGATCGGCTGGCCATGGACCGCGCGCGGAGAAACTTCTTTGCTCTGCTTTAGATGTACCTTGAAATCGCGCCAGAACTCACCAAGCGCAATGGCCGTGTCGGTCGCCCTCGGGTAGGTCGCGGTGAAATAAATCTCCACATGGACGCGGAACTCGCCGGGTTTCCCGAGATAGTCCTGTTCAGCATCCTGGGCGGTGTAGTTCATGGGCCCTCGCGTGATGTCGTCCACAATGCAGGCAAATGGTGTTTGCACTTCGATCAGCGAGACGTTGGCGCCGGTCGTGGGAAGCGGCATGTTGTGCTTGTACTTCGCGAAGAAGGCGCGGGCTCTCTCAGGGCTCGCCTTGGCGAGGAAATATGCTTCGCGGATCGCTTCGGAAGAGAGCGGGTACTCGTAAGCGAAGGCAGGCTGGATGGAAATGAGCGCCAGCAGCGCCATTAAGAGAGCAAATCGGCTGAGAAGTTTCATCCGAGCCTCCAGACTCTAGCTCCCACGTTTCGGCACGTCTTGGCGAAATGCACCGTGACGCTTCCGGTCGCTAGCGCAATTTTGAAAGATCGAATGTGGTTTGGACATCGTGCCCGTCCGGCGTTTTAACCTCGACCGTAGCCGAATCCGCAGAATCGATTTTCGCCGGATCGTATTCAAGATCCATTTGCATCCCGACGACGCTGACTCCCGTGTCGCTCGTCAGAGTAAGCAGCAGCTTATGGTGCGCTTGGCTCATGATCTCTTGTCCACGCTGTGTTAACCGGACCGCGTACTTATCCATGTCGTCCAAAGGGATATACTCAGCGCCCGGCGGAGCGGATGCGTACGAGCCGTAGTCGTAGGGGAAGAAAACCTGCACGCGGACGCGGCAGATCCCGGGTTTGCCGAGGTACTCCTTTTCGGCGTCGGGGGCGAAATAGCTCGACAAATTCTGCGAAATACGCGTAGCGACGCGGTCGGCAATGACGATAAATGGTGTCTGAAATTGAATCAGAGCCACATGCACACCTGATTCGGACGGCGGAAACTGCCTCGTGTAGCTGCTGAAGGCATCAGCCCTTCTCTCCGCGTCTTCCGTGCCGAGAAAATAGGCGTCGCGGATTGCTTCGGACGAAAGCGGATAGCTATAGGCGAGCACAGGCTGGACTGCAAAGAGCCAAAGCACGAGAATCGAGAGACCGAACCGGGGAAGTGACCTCATCGCGGCCTCCAGGCTCTGCCTGCCAATATAGACGCTCGCCGCGCGCGGGGATACCCTTACGTTCTCAATTCGCAATGCCGCTTAGAAACGGGTAGTGCTCCGCGGCGCCCATGAAAAAGAGCATGGGGAACGACATCCAAAATCCCGTGCGCGAGGCGAGATACGCCCAGCGGGCCCAGCGCTCGGCTTGAGCCGGCATCGGCGTTCCTTGCTCGACACTTGCGCGCGTCCACGCGATCAAACGCTTTTGCGCGCGCCAGACGATACCCCAACTGTTTAGCAGCATCAGCAAGCCCATTCCGCCGCCAATCCCGATCGCAAGGTGCGCGTTCGACGACTGCGGGTTTGCGTTCAGCGCGAGCGCTGTCCACGATGCGGCGGTTGTGACCGCAGCGATCGCAATCGTGCGCACCCACGGATTGTCGAGGAATCCTTTGTGCGGCAGCTGGAACGGGTAGATCAACACGAACGCCACGAACCACACGAGGAGCCATCCGCCGAACCATCGCCACGCAAGCGCCGGGTTTCCGGCGTTATTCGCATCGGCCGCGAGAATCCGCCAGTAATAGCGCATTCCGGCAATCACGGTGACGAGCGAGGACCAGCGAAACCACCACATCGCGCGAGACATCATCTGTGGGAAAACTTTCGCGCGCACCTGCGGCTCGAGCTTCTTCATCGCGGGCGTGCCGACGAGGTTGAGAAAATAGAGCGTACCGATCCAGATGATCCCGGAGACGAAGTGCAGCCAGCGGAGCACGATCTGCTCGTTCGTGGCCGCGCCCATTGGGAAGCTGATGTGCGACTGGATTGTCTGAAGCGCGAATGTGAGCTGGGCGAAAGACATCGAAGCCTCCGGGCTGCGCCATCCGCAAGCCCGGGGCCACGTTAGCGAAGTCCTGCGCGCGAAGTCAATTCGCGCGGACCGTGACTCCGATCGCAACCTAAGAAACACTCTTTCCCGCGATGACGCCAAGCCAGACGCAAACGAAGCCCACGGCCACACTGAGCGCGACGTTCAGTCCTGCTATGAACAGCTCGCCATTCTGGAAGTGGTGAAAGGTTTCGTACTCGAAGGCTGAAAATGTCGAGTAGCCGCCGATGAAGCCAATAGGGATGAGGTATCTCCAATTCTCGTCCCAGTGAGCGCGGTGTGCGAGAAACGTGGCAGCGAGCCCGATCATGAACGAGCCCGTGCAGTTGATGAACAGCGTTCCCAGCGGAAAGCGCGCCCCAAATCGCTCTCCAAAGTAGCCGCTGGCCCAGAACCGCAGGATCGACCCGAGAAAGCCTCCGATGCCGACCATCCAGTATTTCATCATGTGGACAGATAAACCTCTCCCTTTGAAATGAGCTTGCATGTCTGGATCGCTGCCGGGGATATGGCTCCGCAACAGGATCGCTGTCAGGAGTCATCATCTGCCCCGGCGTTCGGAGGGACAGCGGTTAAAGGCGAACTCCATCGCCTCTGGTTTAATTTTACTTTGGCGGCTCTCGAAGTCAACAGGGTAGATCGCGCAGTTGCGATCAGCCGCGGCCGATGAAGGGCATCTTCGTCGCCATGACGGTCATGAACTGGACGTTGGCGTCGAGAGGCAGCGACGCCATGTACACAACCGCGCGCGCGACGTCGGCGACGTTCATCGTCGGCTCGACTACGACCGTGCCGTTCGCCTGCGGCACACCCCTCTTCATTCTTTCGGTCAGCTCGGTCGCCGCGTTTCCGATGTCGATCTGGCCGCAGGCAATCTCGTACTTGCGGCCGTCGAGTGAAGTCACTTTGGTCAGCCCGGTCACTCCGTGCTTCGACGCCGTGTAGGGAGCGGAATTCGGGCGAGGGGCGTGCGCCGAAATCGAGCCATTGTTGATGATGCGCCCGCCGCGTGGCTCCTGGCTCTTCATGATCTTGAACGCTTCCTGCGTGCAGAGGAACGCGCCGGTGAGGTTTGTTTCGACGACGGCCTTCCATCGCTCGTAGGGCAGGTCCTCGAGCGGAATCGCGCCGCCGGACACACCCGCGTTGTTGAACAGCAGATCGAGCCGGCCGAAGGCGTCCTTCGCTTTCGCGAAAAGGTCGCGCACAGAAGCGGGATCGGCAACGTCTGTGGGCACAATGAGCGCTTTGGCGTTCGCCTGCTTTACTTCCAGCGCAGTCGCTTCCAGGGTCTCCTTCCGACGACCAGCGAGAACTACCGAGTAGCCTTCCCGGGCGAGGGCCACGGCAACGGCCTTGCCGATTCCGCTGCCAGCCCCGGTGATGATTGCGATCTTCAGCGATGAGTTCATGAAATTCCTCCGCTGCAGGCGACATTGTGTCTTGTAGTCCAGCGAATCGGGAAAGTGGATGCTACCTCAAATCTCGCGCGTTGACGCCCTCATCCGCAGTTACATTCCGAGAAGATTCGGCTGCAGCTTGGAATAGCCTTTTTCCGCCGCCCAAAGCGCGGGGGGGATTGCGGCAATTTCATCCACAATGGGCACGGCGTGGCCGTCGCGGGTCATGTCCACAGATTCGATGAATGTCTTGCACGTTTCACACGCCTCGATGCGGACCTGCGGGAATCCTTCAGCCGTATAGACGCACTGCTTCTTCTCGTCCTCCTCTCCGCAAGAAGCGCAGAGGATCCGGCGAAATTCCCACTCGGTCGCACAGAGCGAGCAGACCAGGAACTTTTTCCCGCCATCGCCTTCGGGGCGCAACACGCCGACCTGTGGTTTCCTCCCGCAGTTCGGGCAGAGGCGCAGGGCGCTGCCGTCCGAGCGCGCGACGCGCGTTCGCGCAAGAAATTCCGCGTACGGCTGGAGAAATGCTCTCGCGCAAAATAACTCGCCTGGATTCTCCGCAAGAGCAGATCCATTCACGTCGCTCCAATAACGCGTCAGGGATTCTTGCCATGCACGAGGGGATTCACCTTTCCACGCCGCGGCAAATTCCGCAAGCGGCTTTGGCGCAGAAGCGGCCACACAGTCGAGGAACGACGGGAATGCAGGAACCAGTGTTGCCAGGTCAGGAGCCGGAGGCCACGGCAGGCTTGTTTCTCGTTTCGGCGCTGCACGAGAGATTCGCTCATCCAGGCCGCGCTGGAATTCCGCCACGCGCACGTAAAACCGCAGGACGTCTCTCGCGGAAGGATACGTATCGGAAAGTTTCTGCGCGCGCTGAATCCGCGCATCCCAGACGGACCGCTTCATTTCCTGGAGGCGGATTCGCGTACGATCTCGTCGTACCAGACGCGGTGGTACCGCTGCGCGAACCATCGCGACACATCGCCGCGGATGACGGAGCGAAACGCACCGCGCTCCGACACCACGCCCATGTACACGTGAATCATGAAGAGGCCGATCGTCAAAAGCGCGGCGACAGGATGGACGATCACGGCGAGATACCGCAGGAAGCGCAGGCTCCACGGAAGCGAATCGGTGAACCACAGAACCAGCCCGCTGAGCAGCAGCGCGATGCCGCACCAGAAGAATCCCCAGAAGAGCAGCTTCTGGCCGCCGTTGAAGCGCGCGGCCGTCGGCACGGCATCGTCCTCATTCCGTGCGTAGGCACCGACCGCCTGCCACCATTGCTTGTCGAGGTCGGTGCGGCGCATCTGCTTGTTCCACATCCGGTACATCCACACGACAGCGATCACGAAGATCAATCCCGCCCAGGGGTGGAGCATGCGCGAGATCGTCGCGCCGCCCACGATGACGCTGAGCCAGAAAATCCACGGCGACCAGAACGCAAGCCCGGTCACCAGCAGATACACGTAGGAGATGCCGGCGAGCCAGTGGACCACCCGCTCGCGGAATGTGTAACGCAGCACGCGCCCGTTCGGCAGCAGATGGTTTTCGCTCATGGGGCGCCTCTTTCCTCCTGTGTCGGTCCTGCCTCGCGATTCTCTTTCGGCCCGTAGCGCAGGTAGTGCGCGAAGAGCCCGATGGCTCCGCCGATGATCGCGGCGTTTCCGAGCCACTTGAGCGGGCCCTTCCACAGCCTGACGCTCCACGGGACGCGGGGATCCTTCGGCAGGCCGCCGTAAAGTTCCGGCTGCGTCGCGTCGTGCAGGACGTAGATCACGTGCGTTCCGCCCACGCCCGGCGGATCGTAGATGCCGGCGTTGGCGAAACCGGAATGCTCGCGGAGCTGCGCCGCACGCGTTTCGGCAAGCTCCTTCATTTCCGGCTTGGTGCCGAAATGCAGGCAGCCCGTGGGACATGACTTGATGCATGCCGGCTCGAGCCCCTGGGTCACGCGGTCGTTGCAGAGCGTGCATTTGAAAACCTTGCGCGCCGTGGGGCTGAATTTGGGGATATTGAACGGGCAGCCCGTAATGCAGTAGCCGCAGCCGATGCAGTGGTCCTGCTGAAAGTCAACAATGCCGTTCACGTACTGAACGATCGCGCCGTCGGCCGGGCACGCCGCGAGGCAGCCGGGTTCTTCGCAGTGCATGCACTGATCCTTGCGCATCAGGAGCTGCAGCGCGCCGTCTTCGCGCTCGTGCTCGTTGAACTTAATCAAGTTCCAGTAATTCCATGCCGTCTCCGGCATGGTCTGGTAGGAATTGTCGAAGGTCGTCTCACTGAAACTGAGGCCGTTCCATTCGAGGCACGCGACTTCGCAAGCCTTGCAGCCGATGCACGTGGTCGTGTCGATCAGCTTGCAGACTTCAAACTCGCGCTTCACTCCCTCGCCGGGAACGGAACCGGCGTGCCCTGAAATCGCCCGAATTTCGAGTGTCGCCTGGCTCATGTCCGCCTCCTACGCCTTTTCCACTTTTACGAGGAAGCCCTTGAACTCAGGGGTGAAGGCGTTGGGGTCGATGACGGTCGGCGAGAGCAGATTCGCAGGCGTGCGCGCGTTGCGCTCATCGTCTTCGGCGATTCCGCGATAGCCCTGATGGATGGGAATGCCGATTTGATAGACCTTCTTGCCGTCGATGGTCATGGGCTTGATGCGCTTCGTGACGAACGCTTTTGCGATGTAGGTGCCTCGCGCGCTGCTCACCTTGATTTTCTCCGAGCCGGTGATCCCCAGGTCGCTTGCGAGTTCCACGGGGATTTCGATAAACGGCTCAGGGATCAACTGCACGTTCACCGGATTGTTTTTCGTCCAGTAGTGGTATTGCTCGGTGAGGCGGTACGTGGTGCACACCACGGTGAATCCCTGGTCCGGAGTGCCGAACACATCCGCCGGCGTCGTGAGCTTTTTAACTATAGGATTGTTCGACTGATCCGGGTGCAGCGGATTCTTGATCGGGCTTTCGAACGGCTCGTAGTGTTCCGGGAAAGGCCCGTCGCCAACCGCCCCAAGCGGAACGAACAGCCTACCCACGCCTTCCGGATTCATGATGAACGGACCCATGTGGTCCTTCGGCGCGGAGTCCGGCTTGAAGTCCGGCACATCATTCCCGACCCATTTCTGCCCGGCTTCGCTCCACCAGACTTGTCGCCGCGCGGGATCCCACGGCTTGCCATCAACGTCGCAGGAAGCGCGGTTGTACATCACGCGGCGATTCATCGGCCACGACCATGCCCAGTTCGGATAGATGCCGAGCCCCGACGGATCTTCGGTACCGCGGCGAGCAAGCATAGGGCCGGCTTCGGTCCACGAACCACAGTAGAGCCAGTTGCCGGCTGCAGTGGTTCCATCATCTTTCAACCACGAGAAGCCCGGCAATTGCTGGCCGCTCTTGATCTCCTGACCGGTCTTTTCGTCCTTCAAATCCGCGAGCGCTTTGCCATTGATCTCTTTCGCGACTTCTGAAAGGGGCGGATGCTCGGGATCGCTATAAGCCCAGGTGGCGTGCAAAATCGGATCGGGGAACTTCCCGCCGTCCTTTTGATAAAGAGCGCGCAGGCGCAAGAAGATCTGCGCCAAGATGTCCTGATCGAGGCGCGCCTGCCCGGGCGGTGGCAGCGCGGCATTCTTCCACTGGAGCCACCGAGCGGAGTTCACCATGGTGCCGTCTTTTTCCGCGAAGCTGGCGCACGGCAGGCGATACACCGTAGTCTTAATGCTCTTCATTTCGTCGGACGTGGTGCCGGGCGCGCGCCAGAACTCGCTCGTCTCATCCGGATAGATTTCCCCAACGACGAGCCACTCGGCCTTCTTGAGCGCTTCGATATTCTTTCTCGTGTCGGGACCGATCATGACTCCGTTCATGCCGATCGCGAAGAGACCCTGAATCTCGCCGCGATACATGTGGTCCCATATCTGCGTCCAGGAATAGTTCCGGTCGATTTTCGGCAAATAGTGGAACGCCCAATCGTTTTGCTTCGTCGCGGCGTCGCCGTACATCGCCTTCAAAAGTGAAACGGCGAACTTCGGCGTGTTCGACCAGTAATTGAACGAATCCCAAGCTGAAGGCTTCGAAGCTGTCGGAGTGATGCGTTTGAGATATGCCGCGAAGTCCGCGTCCGTGGGATTCGGCATCTTCAGATAGCCCGGAAGAATGTCGAAGATACCGGCGAGGTCGGTAGCGCCCTGAATGTTCGAATGGCCGCGAAGGGCATTGACGCCACCACCCGCGCGCCCGACGTTACCGAGCACGAGTTGAAGCATTGCAGCCGTCCGGATGATCTGCGTCCCGTAGCTGTGCTGCGTCCAGCCGACGGCGTAGATGATCGTCGCGGCTTTCTTCATGTCGCCGTTCTTGCGGATGGACGTGAAGAGATCGGCGGCCCTGAGGAACTGGTCCTTCGGAATGCCCGTGATTCGCTCGACCATTTCGGGCGTGTAGCGCGAGTATTGCTTCTTGAGGAGCTGAAAGACGCAGCGCGGATGCTGCAGGGTCAAGTCGTAAGCCGTGTTCGGGGGAAGCGCCGGCGGCGTTTTGGCGCCGGCGGCCGGCGGCGCCGCGTGGCCGCCCGCGTCGGACCTGCCTGACATATCGCCACCTTCTTCATAGTTCCAGGTCGACTTGTCGTAGGTCTTTGTGCCTTGGTCGAAGCCGGAATAGAGACCGTCCTCGGGGAGCTTGAAGCCGTCCTTGATGAGGAAAGCAGCGTTTGTATAGTTGAGGAGGTAATCCTTCGCGATGCGATTGTTGGCAATCGCGAAATTGATCAGGCCGCCCAGAAAGGCGATATCCGCACCGGCGCGGATTTGAAGAAAGAGATCGGCGGTCGCCGAGGTCCGTGTGAAGCGCGGATCCACCGAAATCAGCTTGGCGTTGCGGTTCCGCTTAGCTTCCATCGCCCACTTGAATCCGCAGGGATGGTTCTCAGCGGGATTTCCGCCCATGATCAACATCATGTCGGTGTTCTTGATGTCGATCCAGCCATTGGTCATCGCCCCGCGTCCGAATGTTGGTCCCAAACTTGAGACCGTGGGGCCGTGTCAAACCCGGGCCTGGTTTTCGATGTAGCAGACCCCCAGGCTCCGCATGGCCTTCACGGCCAGGAAGTTGAACTCGTTTGTGTCGGTGCAGCCGCCGGTGAAGGCGATTCCCTCGCAGCGGTTAACGGTGTGGCCTTGCGCGTCCTTCTCGACGAAGGTTTCGTCGCGCGATTTCTTCACGCGTTGCGCGATTTCATTGAGCGCATCGTCCCAGGTGATGTCTTCCCAATCGGTGCCGCCGGGCCTGCGGACTTGCGGCTTGAGCAGCCGGCGGGGATTCAAAATGTCCTGCTCGAGCGAAGCACCCTTGGGGCAAAGCGTGCCGCGGTTGATCGGATGGTCCGGGTCGCCTTCGACGTGAATCACTTGCGGCGTCACGTTCTTGGCTTTGTCGCCGAGGGTGTAGATGATGATTCCACAGCTCACGGCGCAGTACGGGCATGTCGAACGCGTCTCGCTCGCGCGGGCGATCTTCAGCTCGCGCAATTGCGCGTAGGCGGGGGCAAGGTCGAACCCGAGAATCGAAGCGGCGGCTCCCCCTGCGGCGCCAACTTTGAAAAAGTCACGGCGGGAAAGGTTCATCCAGTGGCCTCCTTCCGATTCCAAAGCTAGGCCAAGCCAACCTCTGAGCGCGCCTAACTTCTTCCTTCAGGACAAGGAAGTCAAGAGAAACCAATCAGCGGAAGCGGTTGTAACATAGTTTTAACATTTGCCGGGCCACCCGTGGATGATCAGGTTAGCGCCCTCACGAAGTGGCGACGCTTCAAAACCAGTTGCGATTTGCAGGTCCGGATGCTATTGGCTGGAAGCGTTGCGGGAACAAGTAGGACGCACCTAGAGTCACGGATTCAAAACGATCTTT
>Ga0187770_10002337_pt1 | contig 10594 bp, 10 predicted proteins | sample 0116_SJ02_MP02_2_FD_133154 | JGI IMG/M metagenome (GOLD analysis project Ga0187770, IMG submission 133154) | Tropical peat soil microbial communities from peatlands in Department of Meta, Colombia - 0116_SJ02_MP02_20_MG | ecosystem: Environmental > Terrestrial > Soil > Wetlands > Peat | place... | reverse complement strand
TTTGGGTTACCGTCCCCCCGGGGCCTACGACTAATTGGCCGGTATTGAAGGAAACGGGAAGGCTCGAAGGGTTACAGTCTGGAGAACCGGGGTTCGAGCTGAAACTCATGGGAACAAAAGCCTGAGCGTTAACAAAGTAGATGCCCGGCGCGGGAGTTGGAGGCGAATAAAAAGTCGGTGGGGAAGCGCTAAACGTACCCACTGAGGGATTACTGGGCGGCAGAACCAGGGTATAGCTGGCGGTCCCATTTTCGGATGGTAAATTGGGGGTCGAGCTGGGCAAGCCGGGCAGGGGAGGAATGGTTACCAGTAAAGAACCTGCCTGCTGCAACGCCGAAAGGCTGAGGTTAGCGGAGGTGGGCAACCCGACAGGATTGGCGGTTGTGACTTGCCCGCTAATGGTACCGGATTCTGTCCCTGTCTGCCCTGTGGGCTGTATCAAAGGAATTTGTCCCATCGCGGTCCCCAATGGAACCTGAAGCGTCACCGTAGCATTATAAATAATATTCTTAAGGCTGTCCTTGGCGGCCACCACAACGTCGTAGGATCCCGATGGCAATGGGCAAATAATGAAATCGCCAACAGGCCCGGTGGTTGTTTGGGCAATGATCCGGTCGATGCTCGGGTTGCTAGGATCCGCCTGCTCGAAGAAGACTATCGCTTTGGGGATGCCGCCTTTGGTTACGCTGTTTATAACTGTTCCACTAATGAAATTATTATTCAGGGGTATCACCCCGGCATGGAGCACCGGCTTTAAGAGGAACTGACCATTGGCCTGCTGGATAACTGATGAGCAGGCATCGAAATCGATGTTGAGGTTGGTGGTCTGTCCAACTGCGACCGTGAAACTGCCCCCGGCAATCTCTCCGGCAGGAATTTGGATCCCGGTTTGGCCCTCGCTGCTGATCAGGATGGTTTGAATGGCTCCCCCAGCCGTGATCACACAATTAAAACCATTTCCATTACAATTGTTTGACTGGGGAAATGCCTCGCCGGAGCCGGGGGTATTACTCAAGAGGTGGAGACGGATTTGCTGGTATTGGCCGGTTGGAATGCCGCTGGCGGCACCCAGTTGGGTCAACAGACAAGTTGGAGAAGGAAGGCTCAAAAGGTCGATCTGCGTAGGGTTGTTCTGCAGGTTAACCAGGTCCACCCATCCACTATCGTTGGGACCTGCGGCGCTTGAGGTATTGGCTCGAACCCGGGTGATGGTGACCCAGACGTTTTGGAAGTTCCCATTGGGAATCAGGCAGGTCGGCTGATCAGAGATAGTGGTAGTAACCGAAGCCGTAGTAGATGGGACGACCCCAACGCTACTCCCGCTCCCGCCTCCGCAGGTTGCCAACAAACCCGACGTCAAGAGGGAGGAAAACAAGGCAATATAGAAGTGGAAAGAGGATAGCGGCTTGGGCATCAATTTCCCCCCTTACTTCTCGCTATGAACAATCCCGATGAGAGAAGAAAAAATTTCTATCATCATAGTTGAAATACATTCCGGCCCCAATAGGGTAGAAACGGTATTTTAGGACGAGAAATAATGTATTTCGAAGACCGGCCATTCTTTGAGCTATCGCCCAGGATAGGTTGGTGGGGGCCGCTATTCAAGAACCGAATCAGGGTAGAATAAAATAATAAAGCAAAAGAAGAAATCTGCATCTCGGGCAGACCGATCGCTGCCGACATTCGGCTTGGGGTTTAGAAGTGGGAGGTCCTGAAAGCCAAGTTCTATCTTAGAAGAAGACGTGTTTCAAATCCGCTTTGAACCTTCCGTCATCGCTAAAATAGATTATCCAATTTGTATTCTCCCAAAAGTGAAGAGTAACGTTGCCGCTTAATCCGGGAAAGGTCGTATCAAACCGGAATTTCCCTTCGCTAAGCATTGCAGTCCCGTAGAAGGTGCTCCCGGAGTTATAGTAAGACCGGGACAAAATCATCTGCCAATTGCCGTCTGGAAGGACCGTTAATTTCGTAAAAATCTTGTTCCCATCCGCTATCACTGCCCAACCCTCCCACTTCCCCACCACGCTCTTGAAATCCTGCGCCTCTATGGCGGGCGGCAGCGTTGAACAAGCAAATACTAGGGTCAATACAAGGAGGGTACCAAGAAAGAGCCAGTACAAATGTCGAGTAACAAAGTGCTTCATATTTCACCTTCCTCCTGAAGCAATATTCCATTTTTTACCGCCAGGCCTATTATATACTTTACAGATTGGATTTCAATATTTTTTAAAGATGCCTAAGAAGCGCCTTAAGGAGAATCCTTCAGGATAAATTCCGGGACCACACGGTTTTGAGTTAGAGGACGCTAGCGTTTCTCTTCCCCGGCAGACGGCTAGATCTCCGCAGTCGCTTGGAAGCCGGCCGCCTTCTTAGGAGGACGTAAGTGGCCCCCGCTCCGCCATCACAGGATCGGGCGCTCGCGTATGCTACGACCCATTTTCGCCAGGGACCGCGGGTGAGCCATTCTACGACCTTTTGCTTCAAGATGGGCTCGGCAGTTGAGGAAAGGCCCCGGCCATGGACGATCAGGACCCCGGTTTTACCCGTGGCAACGGCCCACTTCAAAAATCTTTCAAAAGTGTCCTTGGCATTGGAGACGTTGAGCCGATGGAGGTTGATGTACGCCTGGATGGAATAATCTCCGCGGTGCAGACGTCTGGCCACCTCCGGATGGACATGGTACATGGTCCCCTCAATGTATTCCGGCGTGTCGGTAACCCGAAAGTCCATTCCGTATTCGACCAGATCCCTGAGTTTTAACAGAGGCTCGGCATCATTCTCCCGCGGGAATCTTGCCGGTTCGACGGCTGGGAGTCCTCTTTCCACGCAGTTATCCCGGGAGATGGGGGCCACGCCCGTCATGGCTTCTTGAAAAAGTTTTTCTTCGAGTTCAGGACTCAGTTGCTCTTGGCGTTCTTCGCGGGTGGATGGGAGAGCTTCGGGGAAGGAGATAGACTTGGCCGTGAGCAGTGCCTTGACCTCTTCGAAAGACTTGAAAGAGAAGGTAGATTTAGGAGACTTCATGATCGACCCCTAAGAGCCCATAGCAATTTTGATTGCCGAAAGGGGCCTTTAGGCAGGAGCAACAGTTTTCTGATTCATCCAGCAGCCCCTTTTAATCCTATGGCTACTGCGACCTCCTGCATTCCTTTGATTGTATCATCAATCAGTTCGTCAAGCCCCACCTGGAGCATGGCAGCCCCTTTTTCGATCACCCCCCGGTCTACCCCGGCGGCAAACCTCTTGTCTTTCCATTTATTCTTTACCGACTTCACGGCTACATCCATGACACTTTTGGAAGGGCGGATCAGAGCTGTGGTGACTACGAGTCCGGTAAGTTCATCTATGGCGTAGAGGGTCTTCTCCAAGATAGTCTGCGGCTCCACGTCGGAACATATGCCCCAGCCGTGAGAGACGGCCGCCCGGATGTATTCCTCCGGCCAACCATGTTCTTCCAGAATCGTCCTCGTCTTGGTGCAGTGCTGGTCGGGAAATTTTTCGTAATCGAGGTCGTGAATCAAACCTATGATTCCCCACTTCTCTTCATCTTCGCCGCGTTTTCTGGCTATATGGCGCATGACCCCTTCAACGGCATAGGCATGCTTGCGCAGGCTATCGTTCTCATTATACCGATGCATCAGTTCCAGAGCCTGTTCCCGGGTCGGTACTTTCGATTCCATCTTTCCGCTCCTTCTCTTTTTTCTCAATATTACTCATTTCCCAGGCAGGGTCAAGTCCCTCCCTCATCTAACCTACCTCCTGTTTCCGACAACGGATAAAGAAGCGGTATTCAAAGCAATCCGCGAGCTATAGCGAAAGGAGGTTATGCCCATTATTACAAGGCGATAGGTGTTTCCCTGACCCGGACGGAATGCTCAGGGTCAAAAGCGAAGGAAGATGCAGAAGGCAGGCACGCCGAGGCTAAATCAGAAACCTGGATGGAGAATGAAAGGGAAGAATTTGAATAATAAGAGCCTCGGCACCACCGTTCATTTGGTCATTTTTTATCGCCCCAGATTTCCCGCAGACGCTGGTCGCGGCCGCAGTTGAACCGGTAAAACTTATAGCGAATCGGGTTCTTCAAATAATATTTCTGGTGGTACTCCTCCGCGGGGTAAAATTCGGAGGCCGGAACAATCTCGGTAACAATCTTACCCTTAAACCGTCCGGACTTTTCCAGCGCTTTTTTCGATTCTTCGGCGAGTTGTCTTTGCGACTCACTGTAATAGAAAATGGCCGAACGGTATTGATTCCCCACGTCGCAGAATTGCCGGTTGCGGGTGGTAGGATCAATGTTGTGCCAGAAAACGTCTAGTAACTTGCCATAGCTGATCTTTTCCGGGTCGTAAACAACCTCAACGGATTCTGCGTGGCCGGTCATACCTGCGGAAACCTCTTCATAGGTGGGATTCTTCTTATGCCCTCCGGTATAGCCGGGCATGATGGATATCACTCCTTCCAGCTCATCAAAGGGGTGTTCCAGGCACCAGAAGCAACCGCCTGCAAAATCCGCTTTTTCAAGCCGTCGTTCCGCGGATGCTTGGTTGGCGCCTCCCGCAAAAGTGGATAAGAGGAAAGGAAATCCTCCCCCCATGATCAGGCCTATGAACATTAAACTTTTCATAATCTTCCTCTTGGTTAGAATGCGATGAGACAAAAAGCTCGGCGGAGCTGGGATATCTATTTTTTCCCGTCAAAAAGTATCAGATACTTTCCGTATCCTTCTTTCTCCAGGTCCTCTTTGGGAATAAACCGCAAGGATGCGGAATTCATGCAGTACCGAAGTCCGGTGGGCGGAGGCCCATCATCAAAGACGTGGCCGAGGTGGGAATCGCCATGTTTGCTCCTAACCTCGATGCGCCGCATAAACAGGCGACGATCTTCTCTCTCCGCAATATTCCCCGGCTCAAGCGGTCTGGTGAAACTAGGCCATCCGGTCCCAGAATCATATTTATCTGTGGAACTGAACAAAGGTTCACCGGAGACGATATCGACGTAGATGCCTTGCCTCTTATTGTTCCAATATTCATTCTGGAACGGTGGCTCCGTGCCTTCTTTCTGAGTGACCTCAAACTGAATAGGAGTTAGTTTCTGCCTAAGGGCCCCCCGATCCGGTTTCCTAAACAGCGCATCAGGATCCGATCTCGAAACTCCCTCGGAAACCTTGTCTATGTTGGTATTTTCGCTGATCATCTGCTTTCCTCCACTACGACCCATTTCAGATTTTTGACATCCAAAATTAAGAATTGCCAGGCTGAAAAAAATTGAAATAAGAAAAAGGGTCTTCTTTTTCATTGTTTTTTAACTCGATTTCTCGCTACCACGATTATCTTTTTATTTTTGATGCTGGGAAGTGACAGGGGATTCATTTCGATTTCCCTGAGGGGATGCGGAACAACGGCCTCTCCACTCGTTGCTGCGAACCCGGCGAAACGCGGCATGGCAATCTATAGCTGGTTGCTTTTGAGAATGGCCGAGATTGCTTTACTCCATTTGCCAAGAAGGTATTCGAGCTTTTGCGGAATGTCCTATAGAAGAATGACAAGTCAGCTAAGGCCACATTAAGATAACCTTCATAGCTTGGGTAGGTAAAAGGGGTAATCGGCAAGTGGAAAAATAGCAAAAAAGAGAAAAATTATTGCCCTTTTTTGTAAGAAATATGGTGGGAATTTATAAAATTAATAATAAAATTGAATAGTTAAGAATTATTAAAGGCTTGGCCTAGGTTTTGCTTTTATTTAGTAATCATGTTATCACGTCGTGAAATATTAACTCAATTGAAAGCGCTGGGGATTAAAGAACAATCACTGCTTAAGGCTTATCTACGGGACTTTGAGCAGTACATGAAAAAAAATTACGGGTTGGAAATTATAAAGAAGAAAGGAAAGAAAGAAGAAGGATCGGAGATAGCCCGGATCTGATTTTTCCAGCCCCCCCTTTCCATTTTAACCCCCCATTTTTCATCCCCATCAACCGAGGGAGATAGATGGTGATGGGCCGGTTGGGAAATCCTGGCCCAGGGTACCGCTCTGCAAAGACTATATTCGAAACGGCGGGTTTCAGGCCCCTTCGGAAGGCAACCTTGCGGACAGTGAATTCGTTAGCTCGATGACGGGAGAACTACGCTTTGTCCCGGACATGCCGCCGGTTTCCCTTGGGGCAAGAGGAAACACAAAGCCCGCATGGATGGTCTTTCCGGTATTCGCTGCATTTGAACACGTCAAAGCGAACCTCGCGCCCATCCTCAGGGCGAAAATCCTTGCCGGTAAAGGCCTTCACCGGACAGGTATCGATGCAGATGTGACATTTTCCACAAGGCCGATCGAGGGAGACGCCTGTTTCCAGGGGAGCGTCGGTCAAGACCGATACAAAGCGGGCTCTAGGACCGAAACGGTCAGTCAGGAGGAGACAGCTTTTGCCGATCCAGCCCACTCCGGCTAGATGGGCAGCCAGCTTGTGAGAAAAAATCCCCTTTAGCTTATCAAAGTCATAGGGGGTAGAGCCCGGGACCGGGAAGGCCCTGTAACCCTGGGCATTCAGCCATCGGGCGACGTCATAGGCCAGGAAGTCGAGAGCGCGGGTCACGACTTCATAAACATGGTGCCAGTACAGGCTCGTCCGGCGGGGTTCGTCGGGGCTGTGCTGCTCCACGATGGGGTCGTTAAGTTGCATTCCCAGGGACACGGCCCGAGGGAAGTCGGCAATCGACGGAGGGCACTGGGAGGAGATGAAATCTCTGGCTAGCGCCAAACTAGCAACTCCGAAAAGGTCAGCTCCCCGCAGTCGGGAAAATTCTCCCAATTCCTTGGTGAGCGCTGATTCTTTCACTTGCACGAGATGAACCTCCTCTTTAGATTTAAGACCCGCGGCAACGGGCCTGGGGGGCCAGCTTGAGGTCTCGGTTGCGGGTTTCCGACAGGTAAGGTAAGATTACCACAATTCTAATAAAAACACAGCTGAATGGATAGATTGAACCGTCCAGTAGCTTTTGAAGTCCCCGGGCTCTCCCGCATGTTCCTGCCCCTTTATCCCTAAATTCCGATGGGTCTGCCCTATACTCCGTAAGCTCCGATATGTAACATCAATCCTCCCGATCTATGGAATGTTAATTTTTGCCAATTTATGATTTTATTGCTTTACATTCAAACATAATTTTTGTATAAATCAACCCCCTCTTTGATAAAGAGGATTGAGGAGGGCCCATTGATCGCCGACTTAAATCGAGTGAAGGAAACGTTCATTTTTGCCGCTCTGGAAGGAGGAAAGATCCTGAAAGAATTCTTCCGTTCGGAGAAGGTGCAAGCCAGGACCAAATCAACCTGGGCAGACCTGGTCACGAATGCTGACCTGAAGGCCCAGGATTCCATTATCAGGATTTTATCCGGAGAACTTCCAGGGGTGCAGATTATCGGAGAAGAGAAGGAGAATGAGGTGGCCTCGGAAGAAGTGATTTACCTGGACCCTCTGGATGGGACCCTCAATTATTTCCATGGTCTGAATCATTTCGCCGTTTCGATTGGGTACTGGGTGGAGAAAAGACCCGTAGCCGGAGTGGTCTACAATCCAATAGAGGATGAATTATTCTTTGCCCTTTCCGGGAAGGGAGCATTCCGGAACGAAAAGACCATCCGAGTTTCCCAGAGCCGTTCCCTCAGCCAGTCTTTCCTGGCCACGGGTTGGCCTTACGACAAGGGTCAAATTCCCAAGGTGCTAAAATCTCTGGAGCGCATGCTGCCGCCGGCTCAGGAAGTCAGGGTTCTAGGAAGCTCCGCCCTGGCCATGTGCTATGTAGCTGCGGGAATTCTGGAGGGATATTGGGAATGGGGGCTGTTCCCGTGGGACATTGCCGCGGGGGTGGTAATCGCCCAGGAGGCCGGAGCCCGGATTACTTCGCCGGAAGGGGAATCGTTTGAATTGAAGAGCGGCGCAATCCTGGCCTCCAACGGGTATGTCCATGACGATATCCTGGGTCAATTGCGTTCCGAATGACCGCACGGGTTGGGCAGCCCTCATCCATACCGAGCGTCGGGTGATGAAGATCAATCTGGAGATTCCCCTCATCTTTGCTTTCACGGTCCTGGAAAAAGTACGTGCTCGCGGGGCTCAATACGCAACCCGAGCCCGATTCATCCTGCCTGGATCGTAGCGGTAGACGATGCTTAGGCGATCGAGCCCGAGGCGGGAGGTGGAGGGAAGATGGGGCAAAAACCTGTTGGGCTAATCATCCGGAGAGGGGAAGATGATCCAGGGAAATAAGATCTTCCATTATCAGCAAGACAAGGGGAAACGCGGCGCCTCATAGAACCCCGGTTAATAGGTCGTCCCCGCGCCTAGCGGAAATCTATAATTCTATAACCAGGAGGAGATGATGTTACCGTTACCTTTTCGTTCAGCCAAGCAACTGGCCTCTTTGATCCGCCAAAAGAAGGTGGGGTGCCTGGAATTGCTTAACCTCTATCTGGACCGGGTAGAGCGGTATAACCCCAAGATCAACGCGATTATCTTCATGGATATCGAGGCTGCCCGCAAACGGGCCAGGCAAGCTGATCGAGCGCTGGCTAGGGGGGAGATATGGGGGCCTTTGCACGGGGTGCCCATGACCATCAAGGAGTCCTTCGACGTCGTGGGGATGCCCACGACCTGGGGGGTTCCCCAGTTCAGGAACAACTACCCCAAGAAGAATGCAGTTGCCGTGGAGCGTTACCTCCAGGCTGGAGCGGTGCTCTTTGGCAAGACCAACGTTCCGCTCTTCCTGGCCGATTGGCAGAGCTTCAACGAGATCTACGGAACAACGAACAATCCCTGGGATGTGACCCGCGTTCCCGGGGGCTCCTCGGGGGGAGCGGCCGCAGCGCTCGCCGCGGGCCTTACGGGGCTGGAGAATGGAAGCGATATCGGTTCTTCGATTCGCAACCCCGCTCATTACTGCGGCGTATTCGGCCACAAACCCACCCACGGAATTGCCACCTCCCAGGGCCAGGCCCTTGAAGGGCAGGTTGCACCGGAGGACATTGCGGTCATCGGGCCTTTAGCCCGCAGCGCTGAGGACCTCGCCCTCGCCCTTGATGTGGTGGCCGGGCCGGATGAGATTGATGGAAGGGGATGGCATCTGCGCCTGCCGAAAGCGAAGAAAGAAAGGCTGCGCGAATACAAGGTTGCCGTGGTCTACACTGACCCGGTGGCCGAGGTCGACCAGGAGGTGCAGAAGAAGCTTCATGCCGTGGTCGAATTCCTGGTGAAGAATAGAGTGAAGGTGATCGAAAACGCCCGGCCGAAGATTGATTCTCGTGAAGCCCATCGCAACTACATCCATCTTCTGCGCGCCCAGACGTCGGGGCGCCAGACTCCGGAGGTCTTCCGGAAGAATCTGGAAATTCTTCAGGCGCTGGATCCCAGCGATGAAAGCTATCCCGCGGAGAAGGTCCGCGGGGAGACCCTGTACCACAAAGACTGGTTAACCCTGAATGAAACGCGCCATAAGATGCGGTGGGCGTGGGATGAATTCTTCCGGGAGTACGACCTGTTCTTGTGCCCCGAAGCCGCCACTGCGGCCTTCCCGCATAACCAGAAAGGGGAGCGCTGGGAGCGCATGATCCAGGTGAACGGCAAGCCCCAGCCTTCGACCACCCAGATGTTCTGGGCCGGTTACCCCTGTAATTTCTACCTGCCATCAACCATGGCACCGGCGGGACTGACCGAGGAGGGCTTACCGGTGGGCGTACAAATCGTCGGGCCGCAATACGGCGATTATACCTGCATTGGCTTGGCGCGGCTGCTCGAGCGGGAATTGCAGGGGTTCATTCCGCCGCCGGGGTTTGAATAAGCAGGAGTCATTCTCCGTAAGGGGCACGTCACCCACGAACGATGGAAATTCGGTCATGGCGGAAGTTCCATTCCCGCGAAAGCGGGGATCCAGAATTTGATCAAAAGCATCCCGGGATTTTATCCTGTCCGCGGATGACCACGCGAAAGTGACGGAAGCCGAGCACCGAGGGATTTTCGGACTGATCCGCAACGGTTCCAAAATCAACGCTGATCTGAAAAGTCTAGGCTGGGCTGGCGATCTGTCTCCGAATCAGCTCTTTAATCCCCCCGCTTTCCAGAATTTTCAGGACATAATCCGAAAGGGGTTGCGCTTGAGCCTTTGCCCCGGTCACTTCATTGGTTACCTGCCCGGTGGTTAAATCCACCTTCAGGAGGTCTCCCTTCTTAACCATCTTGTGGATCAGGGGGCATACGATCAGGGGAATCCCCAGGTTGATCGCATTCCGGTAGAATATTCGCCCGAAGGAATCGGCCAGGATCGCCCCGATGCCCCGGACCTTCAGGGTAATGGCCGCCTGTTCCCGGCTGGACCCGCAGCCAAAGTTGGTAGAGGCGACGATGATATCTCCCGGCCGAAACTCCCTCACGAACGCAGGGTCCACACCCTCCATGGCATGTTTGCCCACGTCTTCGGCATCCGTTAATTCCAGAAAACGGCCGGAATAGATTTGGTCGGTGTCGATATTGGCTCCGTAGACAAAGACTTTTCCGGTGATGATCTTCTGCATTTCCCGTCTCCCTCAGTCCAGGTATTGCGCAGGATCGGCAA
>Ga0187770_10002336_pt1 | contig 10594 bp, 12 predicted proteins | sample 0116_SJ02_MP02_2_FD_133154 | JGI IMG/M metagenome (GOLD analysis project Ga0187770, IMG submission 133154) | Tropical peat soil microbial communities from peatlands in Department of Meta, Colombia - 0116_SJ02_MP02_20_MG | ecosystem: Environmental > Terrestrial > Soil > Wetlands > Peat | place... | reverse complement strand
GTCTTCGAGGCTCTCGCCTTCTTCGACCGAGCCCCCGGGCAGTTCCCAGAGACCCGGGAAAGTGGGTATCCGTCGGAGAAGCAGCAGGGAGTCTTGGTAGAAGACTGCCGCCCCCACACAGACCCCGGCTCTCAGGTTCGGGCGCACGTCCCACGGAAGGCAGTGATGCGTTTCAGGGTTCGCCCCTCGCCGTGTCTCTCCCGGAGAGAGCGGCCAAGCCGCGCGGGGAATCACGTCAGGAGATGCTTCACCAGTACCTCGTCCAGACGATCCACGCACGGGACTCCGGGTGCTGAAGCCACTTGCGGACCCGAAACGGCGGACCCACCGTCTGGGTAGAATCTCCAGAGACCCCGGTAGAGTGCCGCCCCGAATCCAGCTGCTAGCGCGCCTTCCACATCCAGCTCCCAACTGTCTCCCACATGGAGAATCTCACTCGGGGGTAGCCCGGTTCGGCGTGCCGCTTCGTGAAAGATCCCGGGGTCTGGCTTGGCCACACCGCAGTCGGAGGATGAGAGTACGAGGCTGAGTTCGAGGCCCACCTGGTCCCGCAGGTAATCCCGCCACGTGGACCCCCGGCGGGCCGTATTGGTGATGGCGATCACAGGGACCTTGCGCTCCGTTAACGCCTTCACCAGCTCGACCGCCTCGGGGTTTGCGATCGGCGGGTGCTCCTTCAAGCCCACCGCCGAGTAGGCCCGTGCAAACTCGACAAGGGGGACGGTGAGTTCCGCGTTCAACACCCTAGCATACTGGGGAATGAGCTGCTCCGGGTCGAGTGTTATCGGTTCTCGCTGCTCGGCGCGGAGAGCTGAATGAACGGAGTCGATCGCCTCCTTGACCGCTCCCAGGTCGATCTGTTTCCCGTCCTGAGTTCGAAGAGAATCGCGCAGCAGCAGAGCCCGGTCCTCTCTCCACTGATCATCTCGCTCGGGCGCATAGTAGAGGAGGGTGAACCAAAGGTCGAGGGAGAGTGCGCGGAACCGACTCTCGGAGTCCACGGGTTGGGAGAACCCTCATTGACTATAGCGTGCGCCCGGACATTCTCGAAGGGGGTCGCGCGCTGATTGAGGTGCTCTCATCGTCTGCGCGACGTTTTTCCGCCGCCAATGACTACGATTCCCCATTGGCCGTTGGGTCCCGTTGGTCCCGCATTCTCGACCTCAGTCGAGATTGGCGGGACTGGCTCTTCGTTCCACTGGGGGCACAGTTCGCGTTCGTGGTTCTGGTGCTGTACCCGCCGTACGCGCAGTTCGTCGTTCAGGTCGGCGCCCTCCAACGTCAGGTGAACCCGGTCTTCCCCTACACATGGGCGAGCGCGCTGGGTCTCTTCGCATACGGCATCTGGCTCTTCCACTGGCGGTATCGCGTCGATTGGACTCGTGCTATCGTCTACTCGCTGGGACTCTGCTTCGCCGCGACGTCCCTTTTCGAGATTGTGTGGCAGAATGTCGGAGCGGGTCTGGGAGTCGGCAATCAGTTCTTGGAAGGGCAGGTCATCAATCTCAGCTCGATTGCATTCGGCCTTTCGAGTCTACGGTTCTGGCGCTTCAACGTCCCCGTGTTGGCGGCGTCCAATCTGTACTGGATGGGTTGGCTGCTCTGGCTCGCCGACGGCTATCCGCAGACTTACAACCTCAACCCCAGTCTCGCGGCACAAGCCTATGCCTTCAACGCCGCTCTGAAGATCGCATCCTATGTGCTGTTCGCTCTCGTCGTGAGCTTCGCGACTCGACTGCGACCTTCGCGCTGATTGCGGTCCTCCATCGGCCGCGCGCTCCCTTCATCAAGGCCGCGGTCGCCGTTCACGGACGACATTTGCGATCCGCAACGTGGGACGGGGAGATTCGAAGTGGGAGGGCAAGGTCGAATCTATGGAAATCAGGCGGCCGGATTCCGGATGGCGTCTTACTGATCGCCGGCTAGACCACCCTACTGGACGCGAAGTCCGTGGAAGCCCCACTCGCACCCGCCGCGGACCGCGAGGGCCGACACTATGCCACGGACGGAGCCGCGGTCCGTGCCGTCTCCGCGATCTTCCGGTCGATCGCAGAATCGACCCACTGAGTGTACTCTCGGATCTCCCGCAAGACGAGCAGTTTCGCGTCCCTCATGCCGTCAATCGTTCTCGCCTTGATGAGGTTCTCTTCGGTCTCGGAGAGGGTCCGGGCTGCCAGGCATACCATGGCGTTCCCCGGGGGGTCCGTTCGCGCGAGGAAGCACGAGTTCTTGAACGTCTCAAGCACCCGCCGGAGGACTTCCTCGCGTCGTTCTGGAGTGGGGTAGAGGAGGATCACGTGGGTGATTGTGTTCGGCATGTCCGCGGGATTCACGATCGGGACGATGATGACGGCATTGTTCTTCGCCATCCGGTCGAACCGTCGGCGAACGGTCTTGACGCTCAGTCCCAGATCTTTGGCGACCGCCGATAGTGGCTTGAACGCTTGGTACCGAAGGGCCTTGATAATGCGCCAGTCGGTCGACGAGAGGTCGATTCCGACCGGGGGCATCGTCCGGTCGTAGAACCGTTCGGGCGCCTCGCAGTGGGTCAGGCCCCGAAAGAGCTCGAGGCGGCGGCCTTCGTCCCGGTCGTCTTGGTAGGTGAAGTCGATGCAGATGTACGAGCCGATGAAATTGTGGATCTCCAATACGCCGTCCACGAGAGCGCACTTTTCGATGGCCTCGCGTTTCTGCAGGACGTCGGGGATGTCGAAGGAATAAGCGGTTCCGTGCATTCCCAGGAGCCGGAAGTTGGGGTATATCTGGAAATACTGGATAAACCCGCTCTTCTTCATCTTGGCGAGGCGTTGCTTGACAGTGTTGCCGTCTGCCCCCACCTTCTTGGCGATCACCCACGGGTTGAGACGAGAGAGGTCTCCGGAATGGTCCCCGAAAGGGCGAAACTCGATTGATTTGAAGATGGCAAAGTCCAGTTCGTCCAAGTTCCCGATACCGTCGTTCGGGACCGGTTTTGGAATAGAATAAGCTATTCTTTCCCGAAACCGGCGGCCGGTTGACCGCGCGTTCAAGTCGGACAAACCGTCTCGATACCTCGGAAGTGCCGACCATGAGCAACAAACTCGTGTTCATGTGCGCCCACGGAAAGGAAGACGCCGAACGAGCCACCCTCCCGTTTGTCGCGGCCAACGTCGCCGCCACGGCCGGACAAGAGGCTATCGTGGTTTGCACGATTGAAGGGGCTTGGCTGGGAACCAAGGAGGGGACTGAAGGAATCGAGGCGAAAGGTCTTCCCCTGCTCTCGAACCTCTACTCCGAGTTCGTGGCCAACGGGGGGAAGGTCTGGCTGTGCGGAGCCTGCACCAAGCCTCGCGGGATCACCGACGAGCACCTTGCCACCGGAGCCACGATCGTGGGTGCGGCGAAGATCATCGAGGAGATCGTCGCGGGCGCCAGACCCGTGAGCTTCTCGTAAGGAGAGCGCAGCCATGAAAGCGGATTCGAGTCGCGTGGAGGGGCCCCTCGGCGAGATCGGGCATGCCCCGGCGACCGCCAACTCGTTATCGTCCCTCGGCGAACGTTTCGTGGCCGCCCTTGCCGACCGTGACAGCAAGAGACTCGAGGCCTGCTTCGATTCCAAGGCGCGGTTACGGGCGCTCGTCCCCCCCGGACCTCAGGAGCACCGGGGGGCACAGGTGATTGCCCGGGTCTTCGCGGCCTGGTTCGGGGATGCGGACACGATCCAACTGGTCGACTCGGATTCGGAACCGGTGGCGGACCGTCTCCATGTTCGCTACCGTTTTCGAGAGTCCTACAAGGACGGCGACTCGGAACTCATCGAGCAGGATGCCTTCTGCCTCGTAGACCAGGGACGGATCCTGGCGATGGACCTGGTCTGCTCCGGCCACCGACCTGTGTCGAGCGGAGGGGAAACCGACCGCCACCGGTTCGACGCTGGAGAGCTGGGCTGCGGAAGCGGGCTCCCGCAGGAGTTCCGACGTCATATTTCCGCGATTCCGGTCGGGTCCAGCCTTGAGGTCGCTACTCGAGACCCTTCCGCCAAAGAGGACCTTCCTTCCCTGGCCCGCATGCTCGGCCACGAAGTGGTCTCTCAGGGTACGGGTCCAGATGGCAGTGTCATCATCACTGTACGCCGGGGCAGGTAGCTTTCAGGTCCGCTCGTTTGGCCGCGCGCTCATTCCGGCCCGCCGCCGTCCACGCGGGTAGCACGTAGAGCCCGCGCGCCCGCATCAGCGCACCGCTAGATACCAATACAGCCACAGCCCCGCGGCCATCGAGCCCATCATCGCGATTGCGAGCAGCGCGGCGAGGTGGCGATGCAGGAAAGCCTTTCACACCGAGGGACGTGAACCTCGCGCGGGTGCCGCCATAGCTCAGTTGGTAGAGCGGCTGATTTGTAATCAGCAGGTCGGGAGTTCGATCCTCTCTGGCGGCTTCGGTCCTGAGCCGCCCAGGTTGCCCGCCGGCCGAGTCACCTTCTCCCGGGGGTCACGGGGGGGCCGGGGAATTCGCAGCCGCAGATACCTTGATAATCCGCTATACGCATAGATACGTCAAATGACCCTGCCCCGCCGTTGGCGTCGCGCTTCGCGGCGCGGTATCAGCGAGATCATCGCGGCGGTGTTCCTGATCGCCCTCACGATCGTGGCCGGGACGATCCTGTGGACGTTCAAGGTCTACACCCCCCCGAATCCACCGACGATGACCGTCCTGATCCGGTCCGGCGGCTCGAACCCGGTCTGGGGGGACCCGACCGACTGCCAGCCTCAGGGGTACAACACCACCCGCTACCCGATGTGGGGCAACGCCTTGCGCACCTGGTACAACCTCTGGAACGACCAGTGCGAAGACCATGTGACGGGGAATTTCTCGACGCTCAACTCGACCGAGTTCATCATCGACACCCACACGCCCTCCATCATCCCGCTCACGCAGATTCAGTTCGTGTTCGTCTGCAATAACGCGACGGGGCTCGGTGGGAGGACCATTCTTGTGAACGGGTCGCTTTCGTCTATGACGTGGTTCCCCGGAGTGTCGGACCAGCCGGCAGCCGGAGCTCCGTACCTCGGTTACTGCGGCAACTTCAACGCGGCGAGCCTCACGGCCGCGAACGGAATCTACTACAATCGCCTGGGACTGTTCATGCCGATCACCCAGGGGGTGAACTACGTCGAGAACGGGGACACCTTCATCCTCTACATCCACAACGGTGGCTACCCGCTCGACTTCGAGTGCCCGGTCAACACGCTCGAAGGAAACTACTACTTCAGCGGCGAGAACTCGACGAACGGCTGCCAGCACCACTTCTCGAACGGCACGGCCATGCCGATCCCCCAGCTCGACTACGATGACTACCACGGAGCGCCGCCCTGGTGCTTCCTGACCCTCACGGCCTGCACAATCTACCTCATCTACACCGGATACCCCTACACGGTTCTCGCGACGATCCCCGTCTACTCCCTCGCGCCCCCGAAGGCCTAAGCCGAGGCGCGGATTCGGGGGAACGACCCGAAGGAAGAGCGGGCCGCTGGGTCAGGTCGGGCGAAGGGGGTATCCAATGAAGCGTCGCGGACTCCGAAAAGCGCTGACGATTCTTGTGATTGCGGCGGCGGTGATCGTCGTCGTTCTACTGATTCTTATCGGGGTCGGGGTCCTGGTGCTCCCCTCCAACAGCCCCGCATCGGTCACCGTCGACGCGGTGCACCTCGTGATTCACCAGGGGAACACCTCGGGGGGCCAGCCGTGGCTCGGCCCCGACTCGATCTACTACGACTCCACGAACAGCAACTACCCGCAGCAGATCGCGCCGGGGGGTTCGTGGACCGTGGACTGGTCGTTCATCAACTTCGACAACCACTACCATAACATCACCGGAGTTATCCCGAAGGCCCCGTTCACGCTCGGTAGCACGATGCCCACGATCCCGGTTCAGCTTCCGCCGAATGCGGAGAGCCTCGGTCTCGCGATCACCGTCGTCGTGCCGAACACGCCGGGAACGACCTACCCACTCGTCACCGTCGTGGTCGAGGTCGACTCCACGCCGTAGCCGCGCCAGTACGAACGCGTTATTCCCGAGGCTCAAGAGTAGATTCAGGCGGGGGGCCGGATGGACCCCGACCAACGGTCACCGGCCTTCAGGTGACCCCCCGGCAAGAGCCCCTCCACGACGTCTTTCACGCGGCCCTCTGGGTCGAGGAAGAACGTCACACGCTTCGTGACCCCGAGGAACCCCATGACACCGTACTTCCGGGCGATCTCCCCCGAAGGGTCCCCGACCATCGGGAACTGCGAGCCGCACTTTTCGGCGAACGCCGTCTGGGTGTCCGGAGTGTCGACACTCACTCCGATCACCTCGATCCCTGCCTGCTGGAACCGGGGGTACCGTTCGGCGAATCCCCGGGTCTCGAGCGTGCAGCCGGTGGTGTTTGCCTTGGGAAAGAAGAACAGGATCACGGGCCGCCCACGGTACGAAGAGAGGGTCCGTGGGGACCCTTCGGCGGATGGGATCGTGAAGTCCGGGGCGATCTCACCCACTCCAAGCATGTGGTTCCCAACACGAACGGCTATTTGACGAACCCGAGCTTCGAGAGCTCCTCCGGAGAGATCGGTGGTCGACCACCGAACCCAAGAATCTCCTCGATCCGCTCCGGAGTCGGTAGCGGGACCACCACCGAGACCACCCAGGGCCAGTGGAGCACGAACTGCACGGCCGCTTGGGCGAGCGTCCGTTTCCGGCGTTCGGTGAGGAACCCGAGACGGAGCACCGGGTCGAACTCCTCGTGGAGCCGGCGGAGATCGACGGGTCCCGTCTCGGGGCCAGAGAGGCCAGCACTCGCAGCGAATCGGCTGCCGTCGAGCCGACCCGACCCAAATGGATCTCGGGCCAGCAGACGGGCGGCCCGAGACTTGTCACTTCCCTCGAAGACAGTTACCAGGTCGGGCTCGAGAAGGGAGAGCGCCCCGCTGTAGAGGGCAGGCGCGTTCGCTACCTTCGGGAGCTCCGTTATCTGGGACGAGAGCCGGACGGCCGACAGTAGCCCGTTCGGAACTTCCCCCTTGGTCACCGCGGCGTCTCCCGCACCGGCGTCTGCGGTCGGAGGCTCGTTTTCCGGTTCCCACTCGAGCACCGAAATCGGCACCGGGTGAAGCCGCCGTCGGCTCTGTTCGAGGGAGGCGGCGAGGGCGCCCTCCCGATCGGATGAAGCGGGGGGCGAGTCGTCCTGCGCCCGTTCCCGTGAGAGCGACTCGACGGACCGACCCACGATCGCGGAAACCGTCGGGTCGGGCTCCGGGAAGGCCCGGGCAATCAGTCGCTCGGCGCGTTGCGGGAACCGAGCGCCGGCGACATCGAACGTTGTCACCCCCAGCTCCCGGGACCGGCGAAGGAGGGCAATCGTGCGGTCGTCCGCGGCCGGGGGTACCACGAGAGGAGGGTCGACGCCGATCGTGACCGAGGAGATCTCCCGCGCTACTCCGGGAAGCGACCGCCGCTCCATGGGGTGCCCCGCTCCGCTCGCCATCCTGCCCCGACTATCGGGCGCCCCAGAGGGACCGTCGTACTCAACCGTTCCGCCACCCCCCCGGCATGGCTTATCTCCGGCAACCGGTACCCCGGCGATGCCCGTACATCCGCGGCCGCCGCTTCCCCTTGCAGAGCGGTTGCGGCCCTCCCGACTCGACGATGTCGTGGGAAACCCCAGGGCACGCTACGAGCTCCGAGCGTGGGGGCAGGAGTGGCAACGCGGTCAGACCCCCGGCCGTCGCGCGGCGATTCTTTCGGGGCCTCCCGGCGTCGGAAAGACCACGGCAGCACTCGCGCTGGCGGCCGAATTCGGCTGGAACGTAGTCGAGATGAACGCCTCCGACGCGCGGAACGAGGCCGCCGTGGAACAGGTCGCCGGGCGCGCCTCGGTCAGTCACACGCTGGGCGAGAGCATGGCGAAGGGTCCACGGCACGCCTTGATCCTCCTTGATGAGGCGGACTGCCTCACCGGCCGGTTGACCGAGTCGGCGCGGGCTCGTCCCGCGCCGCCGTCTCTCGTGGATTTCTTGCGAGGTCGGTACGGCACCGTGGAGGCGGTCAACACGGCGTGGGGACTCCAGCCGAAATCGAAACCGAAGCCGTTCGAGAGCTGGGATTCCGTCCCTCGCTCTCCCGGAAACGCGGCGTGGGCCCGCTTGCCCGCCGCGCGCCGGGACCTCGACGATTGGCGTTCGACCGGTCACTCCGCGGATCTCTCCGACCGGGGGGGTCTGGGAGCAATGGCCCGCCTCGTCCGGTCGACGCGCCAGCCGATCGTGCTCACGGTGAACGATGACCAGACGCTCATGCGCTATTCGCCCGTGTTCCGCACGGGTGCGCTGCGGATTCGCTTCTACCCAGTCCGGGACGCCGAGCTCGCCCCCTTCGTCCAACGAACCGCTCATAGCGAGCGAATCCAGCTTGTTCCGGGGGTCCTCGAGTCCATCGTGAAGCGAGCGCACGGTGACGTCCGGGCCGCCCTCAACGACCTCGACGCCATCGCCCCGCTTACGGCCGGACCTTGGCAGCTCTCCGTGCTCGGGTTCCGCGATCTCCAGGCCGACTTCGTGGCGCTCACCGAGGACGCTCTCGGGAACCCTCGATACTTCCGGAACGTGGAAGTGCAGGACCGGCTCGACGCTACGCCCGATGACCTGCTCCCGTGGATCGAGGAGAACCTCCCCCACTTCGCGCCGGACCCGGCGCACCGGGACCGAGCCTATCGCGTGCTGGCCGTCGCGGAACAGTTCCTCGCGAGGGCCCGACGGGCGCGCGTGTACGGTCTCTGGAGCTACGCGTCCGAGCTCATGACCGGTGGCGTGTCTCTCGCCCTCCACGACCGACCCGGTGGGGGCGGGGGCGTCTCTTTCCCACAGTTCCTGAGCGAGATGGGCCGTTCCCGCGGTCTGCGGGCCACCCGTGACGCACTCGCGAACAAGGCCGGGCACCGGTTCCATCTTTCCCGGGCCAAGAGCCGAGAGGTTGTCCTGCCGTTCCTCGAGCGTCTGTTCGCCGGTGCCACGGGGAGGGGCGGCTCTCCCGAGCTCCGAAAGGTAGCGGGGGAGATCGCACGGGAGCTCGAGCTCTCGCCCGAGGAAGTCGCCTTCCTGTTGGGCACCACGCCCGACTCCCGGACGGTGACCGACCTACTGGCCAAGGGTGCTCCCGCGCCGACCGGAGCGCCCCATCGGGGCGATCGGGAAGGGGCCGACGGAGAAGTCACCAAGCGGCCGGGAGACTCCACCAAGACGGGACAACGTCAGCTCTTCGAGTTCTAGGACCGCGGAGGGGTGCTCCGCGCCCCGCTCCGACTAGCCGAGTTTCGCCCGTACGGTGATCGCCACGTTCCCTTTGAGGGCGCCCGAAATCGGACACCCCTGACCGGCTGCCTGCGCCGCCTGGTCGAACTCCGCGGCGCTGACTCCCGGCACCTTGCCCGACACCTCGATCTCCATCGTGGTGACCTTCCATCCGTCACCGACCTTGTCGAACGTCGCGGTCGCGGAAACGTTCAGGCGCTCGGGAGGCTTCTGCATCCGGCCGAGCCCGGCCGAGAGCGCCATGCAGAAGCATGACGCCTGAGCGGCGGCGAGCAGCTCCTCGGGGCTCGTCTTGCCGCCCGGAGCTTCCGTGCGCGCCGCCCAGGAAACGGGCATCTCGGCGAGCGCCCCGCTCGTCCCTTTGACGGTTCCGTGACCGTGGAGAAGGTCGTGTTCCCAGACTGCCGTGGCCGTCCGCTTCGCTGCCATCGGCCGGCCAAAAACCCCCCCGATTTAACCTCGCGCATTCGCCTTTACCGGTTTCGCGCAAGGCTTTCCGCTCCGACGCCTTCCATGGTTCGTGGCCGTCGCGCTCCCCGACCTACCGAGGTTCCTCGTCCTCGACCCGCTCTCGACGGTGCGGGTCGAGATGCTGCTCGAGTCGCCCGCGTGCGAGATCGACGTCGAGCTCGACAACCCTCGGCCCGGGCGGTCGTTCGTCCTCCTGATCGGGCACAAGGGCGGCCCGTACGTCCAACGGGTCCGGCTCGCCGGGAAGGCTCGGATTTACTTCGACCCCCAGTCGCCGGGCGAGTACGTGCTGCTGATGGCGAATCCGCAGAACGAGCCAATCGTTCTTCGCCTTCGGGCCCGCGGCGTCGGTCCGGCGGCCACGGTCTCCCCGACTCTCCGCAAGGCGCCGAGCGCGCGGCGACGCTCGGCGGCTTCGCCGTCAAAGGCCCGCCGCAAGGTACCGAATCACGATCCTCCGGCCCGTCGCCCACGTTCGAAGTGAGTTCTAAGCCCGAGGGCGGCGGGAGCGGGCATCGCGGGGAGAGTTGAAGGCCCCCGGTGTCTGCCCGGGGAGAGGAGAACGACGGTGGCGCTCGTCCTGGTCTACGTCGCGGTGTTCGTCACCGTCTTCGCGCTGGTCGACCCACTCGGGGCGCTCCCGTTCTTCGTCGCACTCACCGACGGGTTCTCGGACGCGGATCGGGCGATCGTCATCCGACGGGCCGTGCTCGTGCTCGGTTCCACCCTCACGGTGTTCGCGTTCCTCGGGACCTTCCTGTTCGCCGCGTTCGGGCTCACTCTCGCCGCCTTCGAGATCGCG